>OJKC01000271.1_pt1 | contig 49954 bp, 43 predicted proteins | sample 1596401 | NCBI WGS metagenome assembly OJKC01 (sample SAMEA4350162, study PRJEB24818) | metagenome | biome: human; feature: gut; material: faeces | place: Denmark | collected 2013-09 | reverse complement strand
CCGATTTCCCCATCCCGTACCACACCGAGATCATGGAGAGCTTTGACGGCATCGACATGGACGCTGCAGGCCGCGTGGCCGGCAACGGCTTCTACTACCTGCTGGGCAACATCGCCCGCCTGCACGAAGCAGTGCTGGCCTACGCCCGCGACTTTATGATCAACAAGGGCTTCACCTACGTGATCCCGCCCTTCATGATGCACGGCGACGTGGTGAAGGGCGTTATGTCCTTCCCCGAGATGGACGCCATGATGTACAAGATCGAGGGTGAAGACCTGTACCTGATCGGCACCAGTGAGCACACCATGATCGGCCGCTTTATCGACCAGACTCTGGACGAGGCCACTCTGCCCCTGACCCTGACCTCTTACAGCCCCTGCTTCCGCAAGGAGAAGGGCGCCCACGGCATCGAGGAGCGCGGCATCTACCGCATCCACCAGTTCGAGAAGCAGGAGATGATCGTGGTCTGCCGCCCCGAGGAGAGCGCCGACTGGTACGAGAAGCTGTGGCAGATGTCCGTGGAGCTGTTCCGCAGCATGGAGATCCCCGTGCGTCAGCTGAACTGCTGCTCCGGCGACCTGGCCGACCTGAAGGTCAAGAGCTGCGATATCGAGGCCTGGAGTCCCCGCCAGCAGAAGTACTTCGAGGTCTGCTCCTGCTCCAATCTGGGTGACGCACAGGCACGCCGCCTGCACATCCGCGTGAAGGGCAAGGACGGCAAGAGCTACCTGGCCCACACCCTGAACAACACCTGCGTGGCACCTCCGCGTATGCTGATCGCCTTCCTGGAGAACCATCTGCAGGCCGACGGCACCGTCACCATCCCCGAAGTGCTGCAGCCGTATATGGGCGGCCTGAAGGTCATGGTGCCCACCCACAAGAAGGGCTGAGAAACACCCGACTTTTCCACAAAGGCTGAATAACTGGTTGAAAATCCCGCTTTCTGTGTGCGCAGAGAGCGGGATTTTTTCGTAGATGCGTTTGTATTTTGGCCGAGCTGAAAAAATGCGAATTTTTTAAAAATATGTGTTGACAAAAGGGGTATCTGTGGGTATAATAATAAAGCACCGTTCAAGTGCGGCAATAATATGTGGCGGTATAGCTCAGTTGGCTAGAGCATTCGGTTCATACCCGAAGTGTCACCGGTTCAAATCCAGTTACCGCTACCACTTTTACAGAGTTTCGCTAAGGTTATGGGGGACGGTCGTCCGCAGTAGTGGACGATGAAAGTCGGAGGTTTTAGCGAAGCTCTGTATTTCTAAGGCCCGTTGGTCAAGCGGTTAAGACACGGCCCTTTCACGGCTGTAACATGGGTTCGATTCCCGTACGGGTCATAAAAATGCCTTTGTGCTTTTGCACAAAGGCGTTTTTTAATTTGACCCGTACGGGAATCTTCTTATATTTATTTTTTCACCTGTCTGGAACCTTCCAGACAGTTTTTTTTTTTATTCCTTGGGGACGGTAACGCCGGTCTTTTCTGCGGAAGAAGCGGCAACAGGCTTTCTCCCGATACAGCTGCTGCTTAGAACGGGAGGATGTCAATGGAAGTATTTTTGCAAGCACTGGTCAACGGGATCCTGCTGGGCGGTTTCTACTCCCTGATGGGTATGGGACAGAACATCATCTTTGGCGTTATGAACATTGTCAACTTCTGCCACGGCGAAATGCTGATGGTGGGCATGTACATTACCTATGTTCTGTATACCTACTTTGGTGTGGACCCCTACGTAGCGCTTCCCATCGTTGCGGTGCTCATGTTCGGTCTGGGTTCGATCCCCGGCGCATTCTTCGCCGGCATTTTCCTGGGCCTGCTGGAGCAGATGAGCGCGCTGTTCATCAGCCCGTCCTACAGTGATATGATCGTGTTCGTCACCATCATCATCATTCTGGTCGTGCGTCAGGTCATGATTCTGAGGAGGCGATAAGATGGATACCAGAAAAGCAGTCAAAACCTATCACCGCTATCTCCACCCTGAACCGTCTGACCGACGAGGACCACAAGGACTACGACTACTTCTTCCGTCTGTGCCCGCTGAACTCCGTCTACGTCGAAGATATGCTGAAGTATCTGCAGGACTCCAAGGAGCAGACCGGCAACGAGATCAAGAAGGTTGCCATCTTCACCGATAAGGCCGCTATCGGCCAGGAGCTGATCCGCTGCGTCAACCTGTTTGCATCCGACTACGGTCTGGATGTTGTGGCTGAAGTGGACTACAGCTCCAACGCCACCGACCTGTCCTCTCAGGTGCTGGCCCTGAAGCAGGCTGACCCCGACGCCATCCTGTGCGACTCCTACATCGGCGACGCAACCCTGTTCGTCCAGACCCTGAAGGAGCAGAACTACAAGCCCAAGATGATCGTTGCAAAGGCAAACGGCTTCACCGATCCTTCCTTCATCCCGAACCTGGGCGCATCCGCAAACGGCGTGGCTTCTGTTGTCGAGTTCAACCCCGATCTGACCAACGGTGTCGAGATCAACGAGGACTTCAAGAAGGTCTACAACGTCAACATGAACGGCCACTCTGCTGAGTCCTACACCGTTGTGTGGCTGTTCAAGACCGCCATCGAGAAGGCCGGCTCCACCGACGGCGCCGCTGTCCGCGACGCTCTGGCAGAGCTGTCCATCGACGGCGCATTCGAGGGCGGCCGCAAGATCGTTCTGCCGTACTCCAAGATCGAGTTCACCCCCGAGTACGAGATCGGCGGCGTGAAGCACTACCGCGACAACACCTACGCTTCTGTTGCTATCGCACAGGTGCAGGATCAGGAGTGGAAGACCGTGTGGCCTTTCGAGTTCGCATCCTCCAAGATCCAGGAAGTCACTCTGGCATAAGCAGGAGAACACCAAAGAACACAAAAGGGAGCTGTCCTTCGGGACAGCTCCCTTTTTGTGTCTTCAGTTGTTTTTGATATACGTAAAAATATCCTCCGGCACCTCTGCCAGTGCGTCGGCCCCGGCGGCGGTCAGCTCTGCGCGGCCCCGGAAGCCCCACAGGGCCCCCATGGCGGGCAGGCGGGCGTTGTGACCGGTGAGAATATCCACGTCGCTGTCGCCCACAAAAAGGGTGGCAGAGCGGTCAGCACCGATCTCGTCCATCAGCGCATACAGCCCGGCCGGGTCCGGCTTGGTGGGTACACCCGGGCGGCTGCCGCGCACGGCGGCGAAGCGTCCGGTGCCAAAGTAATGCGCGATGATCTTGCCGCAGAGCGGGTCCGCCTTGTTGGAGAACACCGCACACTGGACGCCCGCCGCTTGCAGCTGGTCCAGCAGCTCCGGGATGCCCGGGTAGGGGGCAGTCTTATCTTCTTTGTGGGCGTCGTACCGGGCCGTGAACTCGGCCAGCGTCGCCGCCAGCTGTTCCGGGGTACGCGCATTTTCCGGGGAAAAGCGTTCCACCAGCTTCGGGATGCCGTTGCCCACCATGTGCTTGAACTGCTCCACCGTAAAGGTGGGCCAGCCGTGCTGTGTGCACACCCAGTTGCCCGCGTCGGCCAGATCGTCGATGGTGTTCAGAAGGGTGCCGTCCAGATCGAATAATACAGTTTTTATCACAGAAAAAGACTCCTTAAAGATCCATAAATGAGATGTCCTCGCACCGTACGCTGCGCACCTTCCGGCGGATGCCGCCCGGGAAGGTGAGGGTCAGGTTCGTGCGGCGCACCGCCGCCGCCCAGGGCGACTGCAGGGCCGTCAGGGCGGGCGTCGGGCAGAAGACACAGATGTTGTGCAGATGGAAGCCGTGCTGGATGCGCAGAAGGATGCGCCCGTCCTTCTGCCACACGCCCTCGCGGCGGTAGCCCGCCCATGCGCCCAGCAGGAACACGCCGGCAATGCCGGTCAGCACCAGCAGCGGCACGGTGAGCCCGGGCAGGGTGTAGCGGGACACTGCCGTCAGCAGTAAAAACAGCCCGCAGGGGATGCCCGCCGGCAGAAAGAACAGCTTGCTGCGGTTATGAGCATTCACCGGCTCATCCGGCGGCAGGGCAAAGCCGGGCAAAAGCTCCTGCAAAAACGGCCCGTCCTCCCGCCAGACCAGCAGCGGCACTTCCGGCTGGCAGCGGCTGGCCGTGACGTATACGGGGCTGTAGTGCAGCGCCCAGGTGGCCGGGGAGCGGCGCACATCGGCAAAGCTCAGATGCCGGAGCCGGATGCGCAACTCGTACCGGCGCACAAGGCCGCCCCGGCTGCCCAGCTGGGTGTCGGTGCGCCACACGGTGTAGTGGGCCGCCTGCGCGGCGCTGCGGGCCAGACTGGCGCAGAACAGCACTCCGCCCAGCACCAGCAGCCAGGCCGTGCCCATGGGCAGCCAGCGCGCAGCCCATGCTGCCAGCCGGTTCAGGTGGGCGAAGGCGGCGGTCTGGGCGTCCGGCGCATAAGGTTCGCTCTGGCGCAGGGCCAGCACCAGCAGCGCCATAGTAGAAAGGCTGTTGGCACCCAGCACCGCAAAGGCCAGCTTTTCGCCGCCGTGGGGCGTGTGGGCCACCGCGTCCTCCACCGGCATCATCCGGTCGGCCATCCACTGGGCGTCCTTCCGGGTCAGCATCAAAGTCAAGGTGCGCTTCTGCCCGGCTGGGTACAGCACCACCTTGCTGGCATCGGCCAGCCGGTAGAGCAGCGGCCGCTCAATGGTCAGCGCTGCCAGCTGGCCGGCCCGCAGGGTGCGGTCCAGCCGCACACCCAGCCGCCAGCGGATGGTCAACGTTCCCTGTGCATCCACCTGCCAGCGGCTGGCGTGGAGCGCGGCGGCGCTCACCAGTGCCAGTACGGTGAACAGCACTGCGTCCTGCACAAGGGCGGTCCACAGGGCCTGCCAGTTGCGTTCGAACAGCACCTGCACCAGCGGGATGAGGTACAGCAGGATGGTCTTGCGCAGCACGTGCAGCACGGCAAAGGGGTGAAAGCCCCGTTCGGCGGTGGTCATGGTGCATCCTCCGTCAGGGCGGCGGCCAGCGCCTGTGCCTGCGGGGCCGGGACGCCGGGCAGGATGAGCTGTGCGCCCGGGCAGCGCACCACCAGCACGCTGCAGCCCGCCAGCCACAGCAGCGGGGTGCGCAGCGCAAACAGGCCGGTGACGGCCTGCCGGGGCAGCTGACGCGCCGCGGGGACGGCAACACCGGCCTGCATCACGAGGTCCTTGGGGGTGAGCCATGCCGCAAAGCTGCAGCTGCGCACCCACACTTCAAACACCAGCGCCGTCCACACCGCGCAGAACACGCACCCGGCGGCGATGCTCTGCCAGAACACGAAGGGCGCGCAGACAAGGCCTGGCACACCGGCCCAAACGCAGAGCACGGCCCGGCCCCGGGGCGGGATGACCAGCGCGGTGCGCAGCAGTTCCCGCTCGGTCATTTGCCGGAAAGCCCCCATGCATCCATCAGCAGATGCAGGGTGTCATCCTGCGTCAGGCAGAGGATGCGGTCCCACGGCAGTAAGGTAGTATTGCCGTGGGGGATGATGAACTCCGCATCGCGGGTGATGCACACCAGAATGGCATTGCCCGGCATGGGGATATCCTTGACGGCCTGCCCTGCAAACTGGAAGTTCTCCGGCAGCAGGATCTCGTTCAGGCTGGCGGTGCCGCCGCCCAGAGACAGCAGCTGGCGGATGGTGTCGGTCTCGATCTCCCGCTCCAGAATATGACTCAGGTTGTCGGTGCCGCACACCACGGTGTCCACCCCCAGCGTGTGCAGCAGCTCGCGGTTTTTGGGGTTGGAAGCCCGTGCCACGGTGCGGTCCACGCCAAACTCCCGCTTGGCGATCTGGCAGGCCACCAGATTGTCCTCGTCCGCTCCGGTCACCGCCACAAAGGCGTCGCAGCTGGCAACGTCGGCAGTGCGCATGGTGTCAAAGCTGACGGCGTCCCCGCAGATCACCGGGATGTCCAGCGAGTCCGCCAGCGTGCGGCAGAGCATCTCCTGCGGCTCAATGATGGTCACTTTGTGGTGGTGGGCCAGCAGGCTCTGGGCCAGATACATGCCCACTTTGCCGCCGCCCGCAATACAAACTTTCATATCATTACCTCATTCTACAGAGTGGAATGGAAAAACTGCCCTGTTTTCACTTTGCCAGCGCACGGAACACCGACTGCTCGGTGAGCACGGTGGGGCAGATGGTCTCGATCTCATAGGCTTTGTGGTACAGCACCTGCAGGTGCGGGTCGGAGACCCGGCAGATGACCTTTTCCTTCCGGAAGATACTGCGGGCGATCTGCGCCGCCATCAGGTTCACCGAGTCGTCCTCGCTCACGGCGGCCACGGCGTCGCAGTTCTCCACGCCGGCCCGGCGCAGCACGTCCGGGTCGGTGGGGTCGCCCACCATGGCGGTTCCGCCGAAGCGGTAATCGTCAAAGGCGTCCAGCCGCTTGAGCTGCTCGGGGTCCTTTTCCACCAGCGAGATGTCGTGGCCGATGTGCTCCAGATCGCGGATGAGGGATGCGCCGACCTGATCGCAGCCGATAACCAGAATGTTCATGAAAGCTCACCTCATTGTAAAAAATGATAAACCGGGTTTAAACTCTGTTTTACGTTTCGCGTAAAATAAGGGGTGAAGGGTCTTTGCCATCAGTATAACACATTTCACGGCCCAGTTACAGCCTGCGGGGCAGAAAGCTTTCCGCCGCAAAATTTTCGCATTCTGCGTGCGAACCGCCGCATAGTATGGTATACTGGAAAAAACATGTGATCACGCGCACTGCGCGATGGGAGGGGTACTTACGTTTTTTGAGATCATCAAAGCGATCCTGATGGGTATCGTGGAGGGCATCACCGAATGGCTGCCCATTTCTTCCACCGGCCATATGATTTTGCTGGAGCAGGTGGTCAAGTTCCACGCCAGCGAGGAATTTATGTCCATGTTCCGCGTGGTCATCCAGCTGGGTGCCATCATGGCCGTGGTGGTGCTGTTCTGGGGCAAGCTGTGGCCCTTTGGCCTGAAGCAGGGCCGGGTCATCTCCAAGCCCAGCGTCTGGAACCTGTGGTTCAAGGTGGTGGCCGCCACCATCCCGGTGCTGATCATCAGCCCGCTGGACAACTGGATGGAAGACCATTTTTATAATTACATCACCGTGGCCGCCATGCTCATCCTCTATGGTGTGCTGTTCTTTGTGGTGGAAAACCGCCGCGCCGCGCCCAAGGTGACAAGGCTGGACCAGATCACCTACCGCGATGCCTTCATCATCGGCCTATGGCAGTGTCTGGCCATCATCCCCGGCACATCCCGCTCCGGTGCCACCATCGTGGGCGGCCTGCTGCTGGGCCTGTCCCGTGCCTGCGTGGCCGAGTTCACTTTCTATCTGGCCATCCCGGTCATGGCGGGTGCTTCGCTGCTCAAGATGGTCAAGTTCGTACTGGGCGGTTCGGTCATGACCGGCACCGAGATCGCCGTGCTGGTGGTGGGCTGCGTGGTGGCCTTCGGCGTGAGCCTTGCGGTCATCCGCTTCCTGATGGATTACGTCAAGCGCCACGACTTCAAGTTCTTCGGTGCCTACCGCATCGTGCTGGGCATCATCGTACTGGCGGTGGCGGCAGTTACCGCGATCGTCTGATTTTAAATGCTTGCCGCTTTGCTCTAGTATTTTTATAGTTTGCAACTCCGAAACGACTGCGGTCGTTTCGGAGTTGTTTTTCACGGGAAAAGGCCGTAAAGGCAAACGGCAAAAAACGATACCCGCCGCTTTTACGCTGCTCTTTTTCTTTGGAAAAAGTTGTGCTATACTGGAAAAAGAGAGTATGCGGCAGCGTGCCGCGCAACAAAATGGAGGAAACTGCTATGGAAGCATCCAAGGTCTATTATACAGATTTCCGCTGTCCTGTGGGCACCAGCCTGCTGGACAAGCTGCGCCGTGTGTGCATCGCCGCCGGGATCAAGGATATTGATATGGATGGCAAGTTCGTTGCCATCAAGATGCACTTTGGCGAGCTGGGCAATCTGGCATTCCTGCGCCCCAACTACGCCAAGGTGGTGGCCGACCTGTGCAAAGAACAGGGCGGCCTGCCGTTCCTGACCGACTGCAACACCCTGTACCCGGGCAGCCGCAAGAATGCGCTGGAGCATCTGGAGTGTGCCCAGCTGAACGGCTTCTGGCCCATGACCACCGGCTGTCAGGTGCTCATCGCCGACGGCCTGCGCGGCACCGACGAAGTGGAAGTGCCGGTGCCGAACGGCGAATACTGCAAGACGGCAAAGATCGGCCGCGCCATCATGGATGCGGATATCTTTATCAGCCTGACCCATTTCAAGGGCCACGAATCCACCGGCTTCGGCGGTACTCTCAAGAACATCGGCATGGGCTGCGGCTCCCGCGCAGGCAAGATGATACAGCACGCCGCCGGACACCCGGAGGTGCAGCAGAGCCTGTGCCGTGGCTGCCACCGCTGCGCGAAGGAGTGCGGCTCCGATGCCATTACCTACGATGCAAACAACAAGGCCGTCATTGACCAGACCAAGTGCAAGGGCTGCGGCCGCTGCATCGGTGCGTGCAGCTTTGACGCCATCTATTCTCCCAACGAGTGTGCCAATGAGCTGCTGGACCGCAAAATGGCAGAGTATGCCGCAGCCGTCTGCCATGACCGTCCCTGCTTCCATATTTCTCTGGTGCAGGACATCAGCCCCAACTGCGACTGCCACTGCGAGAACGATGCACCCATCCTGCCGGATATCGGCATCTTTGCGTCCTTTGACCCGGTGGCGCTGGATCAGGCCTGCGCGGACGCCTGCCTGAATGCACAGCCGCTGCCGAACAGCCAGCTGGGCCAGAACCTTGCAAAGCCCGGCTGGAACTGCCACCACGACAACTTCAAGGATTCCAACCCCAACATCGAGTGGAAGGCCACGCTGGAGCAGGCCGAGAAGATCGGCATGGGCACCCGCCGGTATGTGCTGAAAAAGGTGTAAAACAAAAAAGGCGCTGACCAGTCGGTCAGCGCCTTTTGCTTGGCAAAACGAATTATGCTTCGCCGTTGGCTTCGGGTACGCAGTCGTCCAGCACGCTCTGCAGGGCCTGCCAGTTTTTCAGGGTGCAGCCGGGCAGGGTGCTGGCATCCAGGCCGGCGTCCTCAATGCGGCCGCTCATGCTCTCTTTATCGCTCAGCAGGGCCAGCGCGTCCGGCTCGATCATGGTCCAGGCCTCGGCAAAGCTCTCCTGCTCGTCGGCGTCCAGGCCATCGTACCATTCATAGAAGGCGTCCTGGATGGCTTCCGGCGTGCGGGAGGAAAGCCGTGCTTCCTCGGCCCACTGCAGCAGGGAAGCAGCCGCGATGACCGATTTCAGCGAGCAGCCGGACACGCCCGGCCCCCAGCCCAGGCAGGGCGCAAAGGCAGCGGATGTGCCGGTGATGGAGAAGATGGAGTTTTCGTCAAAGTCGCCGGGGTTCAGGCCGGACGTGTTGGCCTGCACGGTGGAGTCCGGCAAAGCCTCGCCGGAAGCCGCCGCGCTGCTGGACGCAGTGGCCGAACTGGAAGGCTCTGAGCCGGAGCTGGCGGCAGAGCCGCCGCAGCCGACGAGGGCGCTGCAGGCGATGGCCGCGCACAGCACCAGCGAAAGGATGCGTGTATATTTCAATTTCATAGCGGTGTCCTCCTTGAAGAACTGCGGCCGGAAAGCGGCGGCAGCGTCTCAAAACGATACACCCTAAGTATACGTTCTGCACCGGCGGTTGTCAATCAGCGCGGGAGGGACGAATTTCAACCCGCAGCAGCGGCTTTGCCGAAAGAAGAAAGCGCTTTTTGTGCAGTTTGCGGCCTTGACATTTTTCGCGGTTGGCGGTTGACTACAGATAGGTCCCCCGTCTGCCGCACGGGCCGGAAAAGCCGGAGAGACCGGGAAGGAGAGACGCAGCGTATGAAAAACAGGCTCACTCAGGCGCTGGAGCGCTTTTCCAAGGCGATGCTGGCCCCGCTTTCCTATCTTTCGGCGGCGGGGCTGCTGCTGGTGGCGGGTGCCCTGCTCACCAGTACGCCGCTGGCCGGAGTGCTGCCGTTTCTCCGCTGGCCGCTGGTGCAGCTGCTGGGCCAGCTCATCTACAAATGCCTGACGGCGGTCATCTCGAACCTCAGCGTGCTGTTCTGCGTCGGCATTGCGGCGGCGCTGGCTAAGCAGGAAAAGCACCAGGCCGGGCTCATCGCGCTGATGTGCTATCTGATCTACCTCACGGCGGGCAACGTCACCCTGACCGCGCTGGGGCAGCTGGCCCAGCCGGACGCCCTCACCGGACTGTACAGTTCGGGCCAGACCACTGTGCTGGGCATCCAGACCGTGGACACCGGCGTGTTCGGCGGCATTTTGCTGGGCCTTGCGGTGGGCGGCATCTTCAACCGCACCTGCGATGTCACCCACAAAGGCATCCTGCCCGGCATCTTTTCCGGCACGCGCTGGTCCTTCACCTGTGTGGCGGCGCTGGCGGCAGCCCTGGGCTTTGGGGCCTGCTTCGTCTGGCCGCCGGTGCAGCAGGGCATCACGGCCCTTACCGGCTTCATCGCGTCCTCCGGCAATGTGGGGCTGTTCCTCTACGGCTTTCTGGAGCGACTGCTCATCCCCACGGGATTGCACCACTTGGTGTACATGCCGTTCCAGTTCTCACGATTGGGCGGGCAGCTGGCGGCGGACGGCGTCACCTACGTCGGGGCCTATGTGGTCATGATGACTGAATATAACCTCGGCCTGCCCTTCTCGGAGGGCATCGTCTGGATGTACACCGGCTTCACCAAGACATTCGGCTACTTTGGCATCACGGCGGCGTTCATCTTCTGCGCCCGGCGGGAGAACCGCAAAAAGACCGCTGCCCAGCTGCTGCCGCTGGCCTTCACGGCGTCGCTGGCGTCCATCACCGAACCGCTGGATTTCCTGTTCTGCTTCTCGGCACCGGTGCTCTGGCTGGCCCATGCGGTCATCTCGGGCACCTTCATTGTGCTGCTGCACCTGTGCCACATTACGGCTTTCACTTCGAACCTGCTGGGTTCACTGCTGATGAACCTTTCGGCCGGCACGGCCCGGACGAACTACCCGGTGCTGTACCTGCTGGGCCTTGCGGAGATCGCGGTCTATTTCGTGGTGTTCACGGCCCTCATCCGCTGGCTGGACCTGCCCACCCCGGGACGCCGCCCGGAGGAGCCCGCCCGGCCGGAAGCGCCGCTGACTGCAGCAGACATCGAAAAGCTTATTGTCGCCCTCGGCGGGCGGGGGAACATCCGCACGGTGGACAACTGCTTCACCCGCCTGCGCATCACGGTGCAGGAAGCGGCTTTTGTGGACGCGCAGGCTCTGCATGGGCTGCCCTGCAGCGGGGTGGTGCTGAATGGCTGCGAGGTGCAGCTGGTCTACGGCCTGCAGGCCGCGCAGGTCCGGCAGGCGGTGGAGGAGCAGCTGGGGAGAGTGGTTTGCTGAGAGGATGTTCTCTTTTGACACCAAAAGAGAACCAGAAAGGACGGCGGTGCCCGGAAGGCATGAAAGCCCCAGTGGGGCTTTTAAGCCGCAGACCGGTTTGCGAAGCAAATGCCGTGTGTTCAGCGCGGCAAGGGCACGGCGATTTCGACGCGCTGCAGCCGGGCGGGGATTGTTCTCTTTTGGCACCAAAAGAGAACCAGAAAGGACGGCGGTGCCCGGAGGGCATGAAAGCCCCAGTGGGGCTTTTAAGCCGCAGACCGGTTTGCGAAGCAAATGCCGCGTGTTTAGCGCGGCAAGGGCACGGCGATTTCGACGCGCTGGAGCCGGGCGGGGATTGTTCTCTTTTGACACCAAAAGAGAACCAGAAAGGACGGCGGTGCCCGGAGGGCATGAAAGCCCCAGTGGGGCTTTTAAGCCGCAGACCGGTTTGCGAAGCAAATGCCGTGTGTTTAGCGCGGCAAGGGCACGGCGATTTCGACGCGCTGGACCCACGAGAAAGGGGCTGCTCGCCCCTTTCAACCCCAAAGAGGATGGGCTCCATACAAAAAAGCTAGCCGCTTCGCTTAATGCTTTTTTGTGTTCCGCCATTTCAAGGCCCCTCAGCCGCTGCGGCGGTAGCTCCCCGCAGGGGAGCCAGCGGCTGCAGCTGCCGTTTGCCGTCACGACCCCTTCCCGTGAAAAAGAGAATTTGAAAAATCCGCAGATTTTTCAAATTCTCAAAATAAAAATAATATTTCCGCTGAAGATGCCCAGAGTGAAACGGAGGGCATTTCAAATCGTCCGGCGGCTGAAAGGATCACCATGCAAAACGAAACCCTTCCCATGACAAATAAAAACGAAACCGTCACCGGGCGCTTCGCGCCCAGCCCCAGCGGGCGGCTGCACCTGGGCAACCTGGCCTGCAGCCTGCTGGCGTGGCTCAGCGCCAAAAGCCGGGGCGGGCGCATCGTGCTGCGCATCGAGGACCTCGACGCCGAGCGCTGCCCGCGCATCTATGCCGATTTGTTGGAGCAGGACCTCGACTGGCTGGGCCTTGGCTGGGATGAAGGCGGCAGCACCGGCGGCCCCCACGGCCCCTATTACCAGAGCGAGTGCGCGGACATCTACGAGGAACAATATCAGAAACTGGATGCCATGGGCCTTGTGTACCCGTGCTTCTGCTCCCGCGCACAGCTGCACGCGGCCAGTGCACCCCACACCTCGGACGGCAACGTCATCTACCCGGGCACCTGCCGGGGCCTGACGCCTGCCGAGATCGCCGAAAAGCGCAAAAAGAAGGCCCCGGCCTACCGCCTGATGGTGCCGGATGAAGATATCACCTTCACGGACGGCTGCATGGGCAAACACATCGAGAATCTTCTGCAGGACTGCGGCGACTTTTACCTGCGCCGGGCCGACGGTGTGTTTGCCTATCAGCTGGCGGTGGTGGTGGACGACGCCCGCATGGGTGTCACCGAGGTGGTGCGCGGGTCGGACCTGCTGTCCTCCACGGCACGGCAGCTCTACCTGTACCGTCTGCTGGGCCTGCAGGCACCGCAGTTTGCCCATTGCCCGCTGCTGCTGGCCCCGGACGGGCGGCGGCTGTCGAAGCGCGACGGCGACCAGAGCCTGGAAAACCTGCGGGCAAAGTACACCGCCGAGGAGATCGTGGGCAAGCTGGCCTATGCCTACGGCTTGCAGCCGGAGCCTGCGCCACGCACGCCGGAAAGCCTCATCCCGGAGTTTTCCTGGGCAAAGGTGCCAAAAGAGGATGTCTGCCTGCCGGAGGGATTGTTTTGATGGCCGCCGCGTTCGCTCTGGCCATATTCAGCGGAAGTGCTTTTGATGATTTGAGCTCCAGAAAAATCCGTGGATTTTTCTGGAGCTCTTTTTCACGAAACGGCTGCTAAAGAAAACAGCAGTGCGTTTTAAAACAAAAAAAGCTCTCCCAAAGGGAGAGCGGACAAAATCGAAGATCTTGACGGAGAGGGTCATACGCGGCGGGTCTGCAGCAGTTCGCTGTACTCGGAAGCGGCCGTGAAGGCGGCATCCAGCGCCAGTGCCAGCAGGATGCCCAGCACCACGTCGATGCAGCTGTGCTGCTTGAGCAGCACGGTGGAGCACACGATGGAACCGCACAGCACGGCAGCGGCCGGGCGCATCCAGCGCAGGCGGGGCCGCTCAAAGAGGCGGCTGCGGTAGTAGGCCAGCAGCAGCGTCACCGAGTTGAAGACGTGGATGGACGGGCAGACATTGATGGGCGTATCGGTGCGGTACAAAAAGCGCACCGCACGGGCAAAGATGTCGCTGCCCGGCACATAGTACGGGCGCAGGTTCAGCCCGGTGGGCAGGATGACGTAGCACGCCAGCGCCAGGGTCATGCCGCCGAACAGCGGCAGGCACAGCCGCCAGAAGTCTTCACGCGGTGCCTTCCACAGCAGGAAGAACAGGGTGAAGGGGATCCACGGGAACCATGCAAAGTAGGGGATGACGGCATATTTGCAGAAGGGGATCAGATCGTCCAGGCGGCAGTGCACCAGCACATGGGGCATGTGGATCTGGGTGTTCAGAAAATTGAATGCAGAGAGATATAACAGTAAATACAGCGCCATGAAAGCGATGGGATGGCGCGAAAACCAATTGCGTTTCATTGAAAAAGCCTCCTTTTTGCGGTTGGGCAAACTCTTAGCGATAAGAAATTATACGCCCGGCGTGTGACAAAAGCAAGAACGAAAGCGGACAACATTGTTAAAATTCGCGCGAATTATTTGTGTGAAATGCGTAAAAATCCGGGGGATGAAATCCGCTTCTGCCTGTAATACGAACCAGAAGGCCGGTTTCCTGCACAAGGCGCAGAAAAAGAGCCTGCCCAAGGGCAGGCTCTTTGAAAAACAACGATGCTCAGATGACATGCTGCTCCAGCCACTTGCCGCGCACGAAGCGGACAAAGAAGCACAGGGAGCGGAAGGCCCAGTCCAGATACATGCCCATCCAGATGGAGAGCAGCCCGCCGTGGAAGGCCAGCACGCACAGGTAGCAGAAGCCCACCCGGAAGGCCCACATGGACACGATGCTCACGGTCATGGTGAAGCGGGCGTCGCCGGCGGCGCGCAGGATGTTGGGCAGGGTAAAGCTGGAAGGCCAGATGAACAGCGAGATGATGTTGAACCACACCATCACTTCCAGCGCCATGGCGTAGGCCTCCGGCGAGAGGTTGAACAGGCCCAGCGCGAACTTGTTGGCGAACAGGAAGGCCGAGATGTTCATGAACCATGCACCGCAGTAGGCAAACAGCATCAGGCGGCGGGAGTAGTACACGGCCTGGTCCTTTTCGCCCGCGCCAAGGCACTGGCCCACGACCGTAAGGGCGGCCATGCCCACGGCGTTGGCCGGGATGTTCAAAAAGGTGGTGGTGGTGTTCGCCACGGCATTGGCCGCGATGGCGGCGGTGCCCAGGGTGGAAGTCAGGCTGGACACCGACAGCTTGCCGATCTGGAACATGCCGTTCTCGATGCCGGCCGGGATGCCCACCCGTAAGATCTGCCGGATGAGCCGCCCCTGCGGGGCCAGCGCCTGCAAGCCATCCACCCGCAGCGGGCAGGCGGGGCGCTGCAGCAGGTACAGCACCGCAAAGCAGGCGATGGCGCGGGACACAAGGCTTGCCAGTGCCGCGCCCATGACCCCCATGCGGAAGCCGTAGATCAGCACCGCGTTGCCGCCGATGTTCACCACGTTCATCACAAGGCTGGACATCATGCTCACCTTGCTGTTGCCCTGGGCGCGGAACAGCGCGGCCCCGGCGTTGTACAGGCCGATGAAGGGGTAGCTCAGGGCCGAGAGCAGAAAGTAGGTCTCGGCGTAGCGCATCACGTCCGCGTCGATGGAGCCGAAGATGCCCCGTAGGATGGCGTGGCGGCCCACGATGACCACCGCCGCCACAAGGCAGCTGAAGCTGGACAGGATGAACAAGATCTGCGCCGCGGCGCGCTTGGCGTCCTTGGGCTCCCCGCGGCCGATGTACTGGCTGGTGACCACCGCGCCGCCGGTGGCCAGCGCGCTCATGATCTGGATCATCAGGGTGTTGAAGCTGTCCACAAGGCTCACGCCGGAAACGGCGGCTTCGCCCACCGACGACACCATCAGGGTGTCGGCCAGGCCGATGGACACGCTCAAAGCCTGCTCTGCGATGAGCGGCAGCAGCAGGGCCACCAGCTGCTGGCGGGTGAACAGCGGCGGTTTGTTGAACTGGGATGGTTTGGTTGCTGTCATAGGTTCCTCCGTGACTGCGGCATAAAACGGTTGGATACATCGCCTTTATGATACACCGCCGCCGCCGAAATTACAAGAGATGTATACAAGAAAAAAGCAGAACGGCCGCACAAAAGCCGTTCTGCCGGGGGATTTTCGGAAAGCTGCTTACTGGTAATCCTGGCTGCGGGTGGCCGGGTAGCCGTAGTAGACCACATAGTCGTAGGGGATCTCCGGGTGTTCGGTCACCTTGCCCTCGTAGCCGGACATGCTGTGGGTCAGCTCCTCGGGGGTGGGCAGCACCGGGCACAGCCTGTCCGCGCACACGGCGTTCCAGATGGCGGTGGTGAAGGCCACGCAGTTGTACACGCCGGACCACTTGTCGCAGTTGGGCAGTGCCGCATTGAAGGCGTCCAGCTGCTCCTGGCTCAGCGACACCTGCATGCTGTGCACATCCGGGTAATAGTCGTCGATGTAGTAATTGTAGAAGCCTTCCAGGTTGTACCACAGGCCGCCGTGCTCGTCGCGGTTGGCACGGTTGCCGATGGTCATGGCGGTGCCCGGGGCGATCAGCAGGCCGCCCACATCAAGGTCGGCGTCCGAAACGTTGGTCACGATGAAAAACGCATGGCCGTCCACATTGACCGGCGCTTCGGAAGGGTGGAAGGAGGTGCAGAGCTGCAGCGTCGCCACGGCACCTTCGGCCGGGGCTGCACCGACGGCGTCCGCCGGGCTCTTGGTCTTGGCGGATTTGACGCGGAAGGGGGTGGCCGTTTTGGTCAGCATCGCCTTCAGGTTGCGCATGAAGGCGGCGTTGCCGCTCAGCTCGTTGAGCACCCGGGGCTCGTGGTCGGCGGGGATGGCAGCCGGTGTCTCGGCAAATGCGGGCAGGGCCAGCACGCCGCCCAGCAGGATGCAGGCGGCAAGGGCTGTGCAGAGGATCTTTTTCATGGTGTTCGCTCCTTTCCTTTGCTTCAACCATACCGGGATTTTGTCGAAATGTCAAGCATTCTGTCCAATAAAAAGTGGTTTTGCGGCATGTTTGTTTTTCTTTACCCCCGCAGGCAATTGTGCTACAATAAAGCCACGGCGGGCGGCTTCGTGCAGGAGGCTGCCCGCCGCAGGGAAATGAGATAAGATATATAAGGTAATAAGGACCCAAAGGGGGAAGAATATGCCCAAAGCAGCCCACAAAGTCGTGGTCATCGGCCACCGCAACCCGGACACCGACTCCATCTGCTCCGCCATCGCCTATGCAGAGCTGAAAAACAAGACCAGTGATCTGGTCTGCGAGCCCCGCCGCGCCGGCAAAATGAACCAGGAGACCGAGTTCGTGCTGAAAAAGTTCGGCGTCAAACCGCCGCGCATGTGCACGGACGTGAACCCCAAAATTCGTGATGTGGATTACCGCGAGATGCCCGGCATCCCGGGTTCCACCAGCCTGCGCAAAGCGTGGGAGATCATGCGCGATCAGAAGATCGACACCCTGCCCGTCACCAGCGCGGACAACGAACTGGAAGGCGTCATCACTGTGAAGGATATCGCCACGGCCAACATGGACGTGTTCGATACCGAAATTCTCGCCAAGAGCAAGACCAGCTACAAGAACATCCTTGAAACGCTGGACGGCACCATGGTGGTGGGCAGCGAGGACGCAGTGTGCGCCACCGGCCGCATCCGCATCGGCACGGCCACGCCGGAAATGCTGGAGAGCACGGTGGAGAAAGGCGACATCGTCATCCTCACCAACCGCTACGAGAGCCAGCTGTGCGCCATTGAAAAGGAAGCCGCGCTGCTCATCATCTGCAACGGCTCCAAGGTGGGCCGCACCATCCAGCGCATCGCCGAGGAGACCGGTGTGGCCATCATGACCACGCCCGAGGATACCTATGCCGTGGGCAAGCTCATCAGCCAGTGTGCACCCATCTCCTATTATATGACCCGCGACGATATCATGAAGTTCACCCTCGTCACCCCGGTGGCGGATGTTACCCGTGTGATGGCCAAGGTGCGCCACCGCTATTTCCCCATCCTGGACGAGGACGGCAAATACTGCGGCATGGTCAGCCGCCGCAACATCATCGCGCTGCGCAAGCGCCGCATCATCCTGGTGGACCACAACGAGGCCACCCAGGCCGTGGAAGGCTTCGACCAGGCCGAAATTCTGGAGATCATCGACCACCACCGCATCGGCAGTCTGGAGACCAGCGGCCCGGTCTACTTCCGCAACCAGCCCGTGGGCTGCACGGCCACCATCATCACCCAGATGTACGACGAGAACGGCGTGGAGATCCCCCAGAAGACCGCCGGTCTGCTGCTGGCGGCCATCCTGTCGGACACGCTGGTGTTCCGCAGCCCCACCTGCACCCCGCTGGACGAGGCCACCGCAAAGCGTCTGGCCAAGATCGCCGGGGTGGAGATCAACACCTTTGCCAATGAGATGTTCGAAGCCGGTGAAAAGCTGGACGGCAAGACCGCCGAGGAAGTGTTCCTGCAGGACTTCAAGGTGTTCATGTGCGGCGATATCCGCTTCGGCGTGGCACAGGGCAGCTACATGACCCGCAAGAACCTGCTGGCCGCCGAGGACTTGCTGCAGCCCTATCTCGAAGAAGCCCGCAACAAGCAGAACGTGGAGGACATCTACATGCTGCTCACCGACGTGCCCAAAGAGGAGAGCGTGGTCATCAGCAGCGGCCGCTACGCCGCCGAAGTGCTGGCGGACGGTTTTGAGACCCAGCCCGCCGACGACGGCAGCTTCACCCTGCCCGGCGTCGTGAGCCGCAAAAAGCAGTTCATCCCGGCCCTCATGACCGCCTATCAGGAGCTGTAATGGAATGATGCACCGTGCCTGCGGCACGGCATGATGTTCCCTGCGGGAAATGATGTTGCCCTGCGGGCAAATGATGTGTGCCTTGCGGCACAATGGCCGCCTGCGGCGGCTGCATCATTTCCGGCGCAGCCGGAACATCATTGCGAAGCACATCATGCTGCGCGCAGCGCAGTACATCATTCCCCCAAAGGGGGATCTGAGATGTTCGATTTTTTGACCAGAAAAGCAAAGGGTGCTGTTCCGCCCGCTCTGCCGGAAGGCACGGTGCGCCGCCGCTACTCCATTGAGGGGCAGGTGCAGGGCGTGGGCTTCCGCTACCGCGCCCGCTACGCGGCCCAATCGCTGGAGCTCACCGGCTGGGTGCAGAACGAGGACGACGGCAGCGTCACGCTGGAAGTGCAGGGCAGCCCGGACAAATTTATGACCCTGTTCGCCCTCATCCAGAAAAGCGACTATATCCAGATCACCGGCATCCGGCAGAAAGATCTGCCGCCTGACCCCTGGGAGCGGGGCTTTTCGGTGCGGGGTTACTGAAACCGCAAAACAAAAATGGCTGGCACACAAGTGCCAGCCATTTTTGCATGTATGATGATTCATCCTGCAATTTTCAGGGGAGAGTTGTTGGTCCAGATGGTGCCGTCCAGCAGCCGGGTCACGGCCAGCGTGCCGTTCACGTTCACCCGGGCGGGGTCCAGCGCGTAGAAATCGCTTTCCTTCAGGTTTGCGGGGTCCGCCCCGGTGCGGATGCCCACCACGCACACCCAGTGGCCGTAGGTGGCGCTGGTGGCGATGTGGGGGTAGCTGACCTGCTGCCAGCCGGAAGAAGTCAGGTGGTATTCGTAGCTGGAAGTACGGTTCACATGCTTGGAAACGCCGCTTACCGTGGTGTTCTGCAAATGCACGATCACCGGCCGCCCGGCGGAAAGCTCACTGTAAAGCTTTTGCAGGCATTCGGACAGGCTGCTCGAGTAGCCTGTGTAGCCGCCCGCGGACCAGACCGCACCGTTCGACCACATGCCGCTGCCGGAGCTGGTCTTCCCGTCCAGGATGGTGCGGGCGTAGCGCAGAGCGTACCAGCTGCACTTGCCGGAGGTCTGGTTGCCGATGGAAAGGATCTGGCTGGCATTGAAGCTCAGCAGGTCGATGCCGTTGGTCTCCTGCAGCGCGGCTGCATGGGCGTGGGGGATGGCCATTGCCAGCAGCAGGCAAAGCGCCACAAGGGCCGCTGCCAGCCGCTGTGCCGCGCGGGCGGGGCAGTGCTGCATGTGTTCCACATCCTTTGTGATTTTCTGACCTGATTTTACTACCAAAACGTGGTAGAAATGTGTAAAAAGGCAAAATAAAGGGGGAATGGCTCGCCCTCTCAGTCACCTTCGGTGACAGCTCCCCCAAAGGGGGAGCCCTTGGCAGTCCACACAAACTTTATCTCTTTGCCAAGGCCTCTCCCTTTGAGGAAAAACTTCCCCCGCGCCGGGGGAAAATGTCGCGCAGCGACAAAAGGGGGGTGTGGATGCGAACGCAGTGAGCAGACGGAGAGGGCGAGGACGCTAAAGTTAACACTCCCTAACACAACATCTGTCCAAATTTAAGCGGCGGACCGCACCGCCTTTGCGGCGCAGCGGGACCGGGCGGGGGACGACGGCAAAGTTTCTTTGCGAAGTCCGGACGGAACATCTCAAAAGCGCAACAAATAACACCTGTTTTCATTCATTTCTTACGAAATGTTTCGGGAAAGTCTGGGGATGTTTCCGATTGACAAAACCGCCGACAGTCGGATATAATCAGGGCAGAAAGAACCCCATGACCCAAGGGGAGCTTTCCTCAGAAAAAGAAACAAAGCAACAAAAAACAGACTGGAGGGATACCCTATGAAGAAATTGTCGAAGATCGTTGCCCTGCTTCTGGCAGGCGCTCTGACCATGCTGATGTTCACAGCCTGCGGCGGTGGCGGCGGCAGCTTTGGTCACAGAGACCAAGATAAAGAAGATGAAGCCTATGGCAAGTTCACGAGCATGACACAGGCAAGCAGCGTGAAAGAAAACGATAAGAGCCTGCAGGCTGTTGCGGATGGATATCTGCAGAAGGACCTGAACTCCAGCGTTGAGATCCTTGGTGCAAAGCTGGTCGGCAAAGTCCATGTGGATGGCAAAGATCAGGAATACCTGACCATCACGGTGACCGGCAGCTATAAGTATGGCTATATTGTTGAGGCGATTCTGAAGGATATTCAGAAAGAAGTCGGCAAGGAATTGCCCGGAACAAATGTTAACGTGAGCGGCAAAGGCAGCTGGACGAATCTCGGCGTTGTTGTCCGGTCGGACGGCAACCATAGCTACATCGCAGTGGCATTCAAGATCAAGAACCCCAATAAGTAAAAATCCATCACCCTTTCCCCCGGAGCGTGGCTGCAAGGCCGCCCTCCGGGGCTTTTTTGCGTTTGGGGGCAAACTCCCCCAGTCGCCTGCGGCGACAGCCCCCTCAAAGAGGGAGCCTTTCCCGGCGGCAAAGCTTCCGATTTCGCCAGAGCCTCCCTCACTGAGGGAGGTGGCAAACCCGCAGGGTTTGACGGAAGGAGTCCGCCCCGTCCCGCCCGGCGGGCTTTTTTTCGCCTTTTTGTGACAAACCCCGCCCGCTGTGGTACAATAAAAAGGTATCGAACCAAGACAGAAAGGACGTTTCCATGCAGCTGTTTGAACTGGTGTCCCCGCGGCTGTTCCGCCCGCTGGCGGGGCCGAACCGGGCGTTTTATGCCGAGCTGCTGCTTCTGCTCTGGGAGGAATGCCGCCATACGGCGGACTACAGCATTTCCCGGGCCGAAGCGGTGGGCCGCGCCGAGGATTATTTTGCCGCGCTGGCAAAGCCGCTGGCGCTGGACGCCGACGGTGCGGGCGATGAGGAGGAGCAGCCCACCCGCGACCCTCACACCCTGGCCGTGGGCTTTCTGCTGCGGCTGCGCCGCACCGGCTGGCTGGAAGAACAGCCCGGCAGCTATGAGGGCGAAGCGTCGCTCTCCTTCGTGCCGGAAGTGGCCCCGCTGCTGGAAGCACTGGAAGAAATATTGAACCCCCGCGTGGTCACCTACACTGGCAAGCTGTACAAGGCCTGGCAGCTGCTGGGCAGCATCGGGCAGGAGAAAAGCCCCTATGAGAACGTTCTGCGGGAGGTGGATGCCGACCTGGAAGTGCTGAACAAATCCCTGCGGGCGCTCAATGCGTCCATCGGGCATTACATCGACCGGCTCACCCGCAACCGCACCCCGCAGGAAGTGCTGGAACTGTTCGACCAGTACGAAGAAAAGGTGGTGGCGGCGGCCTACCACCGCTTCAAGACCAGCGACAACCTGTTCAACTACCGCGCCTATCTGGAAGAAGAACTGGACGACTGCGAGGAAAATTACCTGCCCCAGCTGGCCTTTGATTACGCCCGGGTGGAGCGCTGTGCCCCGAACGAGGCCGCGCCCCGGGTGAAAGCCCTGCTCCAGAAGCAGCGGGATGCGCTGGAGGAAATGAGCCTGCTGATGCGCGAGATCGACTCTAGCCACATCCGCTACCGCAAGCGGGCCGTGCAGCGGGCACAGTTTTTGCTGCTGAGCGACCGCTCGTCGCAGGGCAGTGTCACCGCCCTGCTGCGCCGCTACGCCGAGGACATCCGCACCCCGGAGCAGCTCTTTGAGCCGGACGACGGCCCCGTGGCAAAGCGGCTGCACCTGTACCCGGCGGCGGTGTTCGGGGAAAAGTTCCTCTACCCGCCCGCCGCCCAGCGCACCGCCGAGCCGCTGGCCCCGGTGCGCACCGAAGCGTTTGACCCCGAGCAGCTGCGCAAAGAGCAGCAATTGCTTTTGGACTACGCCCGCCTTGCCGTCACCGAAGAAAACGTGGCCTTGCTGGCCCGGCAGGCGTTGGCCGCGCGGCCCAGCGTGAATGCGGCCGTCCTCGCGGACGAATACCCCCACGACTTTGCCCGCATCATCGGCCTGCACACCTACTCGCAGTCGCCGCACCGGGATTATGATATTACGCTCACCGGCAAGTGGGTGGAGCGCGGCGGCTTCCGATTTGAAGATTTCGTTTTGACCCGCCGCAAGGAGGAAGAAGATGGCAACCATTAACATGCTGGAAGAAACCGCAAATTACCTGCTGAACCACTGCTTCGTGCTGGGCGGCGTGGAAGATCAGCGGTCGAAATATCTGTACGTGCAGGACCACCTCGACGAGGTGCGCGCCGTGTTCGCGCCGCTGGGGTATTCCGTGCTGCTGTACCCCGCGCCGCTGCAGGCGGCGGCGCTGGTCAACGGCCACGAGGGCAGCCAGGCAAGGCTGCTCAAGTATGAGAGCATCCTGCTGTTGGTGCTGCGCCTTTTGTACCTGCAAAAGCGCGAAAGCCTTGCCGCCAGCGCAGACGAGGTGCTGGTGACGGTGGAAGAAGTGCAGACCGAACTGCAGAAGATGAACCTGCCGCGCCGCCTCGACCAGAAAACGCTGGAAAACCTCATGCGCACCCTGCGCCGGTACAACCTCGCCCGGCCCGTGGGCCGCCTGACCGGGCTGGACAGCCGCATTGAGGTGTTCCCCACGGTGCTGCTGGCCCTGCCGGACGCCGACCTTGCGGATGCCGCCGCCGAGAGCGGGCGCACCCGCACAGAGCTTGGCCTTTATGAACGACCGGAAGAAGCAGGGGAGGCAGAAGAATGATCGAACTCAAACGGCTGAAGCTTATCAACTGGCACAACTTTGAAAATGTCACCTTCGACTGCGCACGGCTCACCTATATGATCGGCGTGAACGCCGTGGGCAAGACCACCATTCTGGATGCCATCCGCTACTGCTTGACCACCAACCGCAATTTCAATGCGCTGGGCAATAAAAAGAGCGGCCGCACCCTGCAGGGCTCGGTGCACGCAAAGCAGCGCGGCGAAAACGCCTACCGCCGCCCGGGCCATACCGTGGCCTACATCGGGGCGGAGTTCTGGGACAGCGTCAAGCGCACCCCCTTCGTCATCGCGGTGCGGGTGGAGTCCGAAGGCCCCATGCAGGAGCTGCACCCCGGCGACCAGACATGGTATATCTCCGAGGACGGCTGCACGCTGGAACAGCTGCCCTTCATCGACCCGCGCACCGGCGCGCCCAGCGCAAAGGAGGACTTCAAGCCCGAAACGGGCCGTCTCTCCTACACCCGCAGCCCCAGCGAAGCCCGCGACCGCATCTGCCGGGCCCTGGGCATCGGGCGGGCATCCAGCCCGCTGGGCAAAAAGTTCAACGAGGTGTTCCAGATGGGCACCAGCATGGACGAGATCCCGAACTTCCGGGAGTTTTTGTACCAGTACATCCTGCCCCAGCCGGAGCTGGACCTCGACGCTTTGCAGGGGGACCGGCTGGAGCTGGAAAACCTGCACGCCGTGCTGGCCGAAGCCCAGACCCGCGCCGACGCACTGAACGAGATCGTGAATTTTGGCCGCGAAGCTGCCGAGAAGCAGACCCAGGCCCTTGTGAACCGGGGCGCGGCGCTGCTGGCCCGCTCTGCTGCCGACGGCGGTGAGCAGGCCGTCTGGCAGGAACGTCTGGACGCAGGCCGCCGCCAGCTGGAACAGCTGAACGCCCGCTACGTCGACGCGAAAAACGCCGAAGCCGAAGCCCGCCGGGCCTACCTTTCTGCCCACAGTGCCGCCGGGGACAGCGGCGAGGGCCGGGCGCTGGACGCTTTGAGCGAGGAGCTTTCCCGCCGCAAAACGGCGCTGGACGCTGCCGCCCGCAGGGCTGAAAAGGCCGAGAGCGCCCTTGCCCGCACCGGCAGCCTGCTGGCCGTGCTGCGCCGCAGCGGCTTTGCATCTGGCGTTAAGGCCGAAGAACTCACCGCCGACACCCTGCCGCAGCTGACCGAGTGGCTCACCGCGCAGGAAAAGCCGCTGGAAGAAGCCTACTTTGCCGCCCGCCAGAACACTGCCGCCCTGCAGAAGGAGCAGGCCGCGAAGCGTGCTGAGCTGGACGCCGTCTCCGGCGGCAAGTGGGTCTACCCCCACGGCGACGCCGCTACCCGCGTGCGGGACGCCGTGAATGCCGAACTCAAGAGCCGCGGCATGCAGCCGGACGCGAAGATCTTCTGCGAACTGCTGAACGTGGAGGACGAGAGCTGGCAGGACTGCGTGGAAGCCTGCCTCGGTGACCGCCGCTTTGATATCCTTGTGCCGCCCGCCCACTACGAAGCCGCCAAGAGCGCCTTTGTGGCTCTGAAGGACAAGGTAGGCCCCATCAGCCTGCTGGACACCCCGGGCATCCGCAAGGCCAACCGCCGCGCGGATAAATACGGCCCGGACAGCCTTGCCGCGCAGGTGTCCAGCGAAAACCCGCTGGCCGCGCAGTACGCCGAGACCATTCTGGGTCGCATCGTCTGCTGCGATACTCCCGATACGCTGGAACAGTACCCGGACAGCGCCACCCGGGACCTTCTGCGCCACCACCCCTTCCGTCTGGAACGCCTGCGCACGCCGCAGCGGTATATTGGTCTGGACGCCCGCCGCGCCCGGGCCGGTGCACTGGCGGCGGAGCTGGAAGCCCTCGGCGAGACGGCCCGCACTGCCGCCCAGACCGAGCAGAACCAGAAAGCTGCCTACAACCAGTACCAGACCCTTTTGCGCGGCACCGCGCTGGACGAACTGGCCGCCCTGTGGGATGCCCGTGCCGCATTGACTGCCGCACAGAAGGCTGTGGCCCAGCAGGAAGCAAAGCTCACCGAGTGCCGCGAGAACCCGCTGCTGCAGCAGCTTTACAAAGAGGAAGAAGCCCGCGAAGCCGCGTGGGAGGCCGCCCGTGCCGCCGTGGAGCAGGCCGGTGGCGACATCCGCGTGTGCGAAAAGCAGATCGCTTCCTGCGAAGCGGAGCAGGCCAAGGCAGGGGAGACGGCACAGCAGAGCGCCGATGCCGCAAAGAGCTTCTTTGCCGCGCACCCGCTGGTGGAGCCGCTGGCCCGCTCCCGGATGCTTGCCCTCGCCCCGGCAGACAAGCCCCGCGCCGCCGCGCAGGCCGCCGAAAAGGCACAGGCCAAGCTGGACGATGCGCTGGCCGTCTACCTGACCGGTACGCTGGAACCGGCCCAGAAAGCTTACAACGAGCACTATGTGTGCGATTACCCGCTGGGCCTTGCGGGGCTTGACCAGTACCGTGCCCAGCACGAGAGCCTTGTGCGCATCGACCTCGAGCGCTACGCCGCCCGTCTGGAACAGGCCCAGCGGGACTGCAAGGACCGCTTCCGCAAGGATATTTTGTTCCGCATGAAGGACGATATCTTCAACGCACGCCGCCAGTTCCGGGAGCTGAACAAGGTGATGGAACAGCTGACCTACGGCGAAGAAGTCTATCGCTTTGAGCTGGAACCCAGCCGCGACCCGCAGCTGGCCGCGTTCTATCAGGTCATCGTGGACAAGGGCAACCAGCAGATGACCGAGGGCGACTCTCTGGACAACCTTGCCGCCACCGCCGACCCGGCCTACGAGCGGCAGGTGGACGCGCTGATGGAAAAGATCATGGCCGATGTGGACGAGAACACCCGCGCCCGGCAGGAGGGCCGCACCGGCGGTGCCACCCTCTCGGATTACGTGGATTACCGCACCTATCTGGATTACGACATCAAAGTGACCAACCGCGTCACCGGCCAGCAGGCATACCTCTCCCGCGTCAGCCGCGACTCCTCCGGCGGCGAGAATCAGGCCCCCTTCTATGTGGCCATCTGCGCCAGCCTTTTGCAGATTTACGAAAAGAGCGAAAACAGCATCCGTCTGGTGCTGCTGGACGAAGCCTTCAGCAAGATGACCAGCGACCGCATCCGCCCCATGATGGAGCTGTTCCGCCGCCTGCAGCTGCAGGTGATCCTCATTTCCACCGTGGAAAAGAGCACCGCCATCCAGCCTTACTGTGATATCACCTATTCCATCGTGCGCCACGGCGACGCCAACGCCATTGCACCGTTTATCCGCCTTGCGGCGGAATGATGTGCGCATTGTATGCGCAATGATGTTCCGGCTGCGCCGGAAATGATGTGCCCTGCGGGGTATAGAAAAGGAGTACCGATGCGGGAAGATAAACTGGCAGAACGCTCCATGGAATTTGCGGTACAGATCATTGAATTGACAAAGACGCTGCGCATGAGAAAAGAATTTATCATGGCAAACCAGATCGGACGTTCCGGTACATCCATCGGTGCAAATATCTGTGAGGTACATTATGCGCAAAGCCGCGACGATTTTGTTTTCAAACTGGAGATCGCACTGAAAGAAGCAAATGAAACAGATTATTGGCTGGAGCTGTTATTTCGTACCGGCTATCTGCCTGACCAGCAGTTCCGGCAGCTGCGGGCACAGTGCGCGGAGCTGCGAGTGCTGCTGATTGCATCCTGCAGAACCGCCAAACAGAAGCCGCATAGCTGACCGTACTTTGAATGTGCGCCAGCACACATCATTTTGCGCGCAGCGCAAACATCATTGCGCAGCAACCTCATTTCTGCGCAGCAGAAACATCATGTAACAAAAAAGAAGCACGCTTTTGCGTGCTTCTTTTTTGTTATCTCAGCGGCAGAACATCTTCATCCTCATTGATTTCTTCCATGGTGCCATCGGCAAAGTACCATGCTTTGCCGTACAGCGCCTCGCTGCCGTCGGCGCACAGGATATAGGAGCCGTCCGGCAGGGCGAGGAAGTGCCGCTTTTTGCTGTCGGCAAGGGCAATATACTCCACCTTCTGCCCGTCGAGCACATGCTCCCGGATGAACTGATAATGCGGCAGGATGCGGGTCTCGGTGAGGCCCAGACCGTTCAGCCAGCGGGAATAGTGCGGGTCGGCGGCTTCGCCCGGTTCTTCCGGTGCGGCATAGACGATGCGGGCCGCGTTCATGCTGCCGGCGCTCACGCCCATCACGATGCCGTGGTAGCTGTGGAACAGCCCGGCCAGCCCGATGCGGGCAAAGAAGTGGTTCTGGGTGGGCACATGCCCGCCGCACAGCATCACAAAGCCGCTCTGGGGCAAAAGGGTGCCGATCTCGTCCTGATTGCGGGCGTCGCAGGGGATAAGGTCGGTCAGCGGCAGGTGAGCGTCTGCGAAGCTCTGCAAAAACACCCGGCACATTTCGTCGTTTTCTTCATAGGCGTGGGGGTCTGCCGCAATGGCAAGGCCCAGCACCGCGTGGTCCGGCCAGACGGCCCGCAGGTTTGCCACAAGGTGGTTGCGGGTATCCAGCACCGGGATGTCCGGCCCCGGCTCAAAGGGGCAGCCGCTGGGGCTGCTGGTCAAAAACAATGTCATAATGGTTCCTCATAAATGGTGTGCATCAAAGCTGTGTCCATTCTAGCACGATTTGCCGTCCAGCGGCAGAGCCAGAATCACCAAAAAAATCCCCCGCTTTTCGCCGTTTCGCAGAAAAGCAGGGGAGAAACTTATGCCTTGCGGTAATGGAACACCTTATCCTTCGTGATAAACATGGTCACGCTCACGGCCAGAGCCGCCAGCTCGGCGGCGGTGACGGCCAGCCAGATGCCGTCGATGCCCAGCAGCAGCGGCAGCAGGAGAATGGCGATCACCTGAAACGCCAGCGTGCGCAAAAAAGAGATCAGCGCGCTGGTCACGCCGTCGCCCAGCGCCGTGAAGAAGGAGGACGCGTACACGTTGAAGCCCATGATGAGGAAGCTCAGCGCATACAGCCGGAAGGCCCGGCTGGTCAGGGCCAGCAATTCCGCATCGTAGCCCACGAAAATGCGCGCCACACAGGGGATGATGAACATGGAAGCCAGCGTCAGGGTCACAGCCACCACAGCGATGAGCCGCAGGCTCTTGCGGTAGAGATTGTGCACCTCGGCGTGGTTGCGGGCACCGTAGTGGAAGCTGACGATGGGCGCACTGCCCACGGCATAGCCCACGAACACCGCCACGAACAGGAAGGCTGCGTACATGATGACACCGTAGGCGGCCACGCCGTTCTCACCGGCCAGACGCAGCAGCTGGTAGTTGTACAGGATATTGACCAGCGACATGGAAAGGTTGGTCATCAGCTCGGAAGAGCCGTTAATGCAGGCATCCCGCAGTACTTTGCTGTAAAAACTGGTCTTGCACAGGTGCAGGCGGCTCGTGTTGCTGTGGTCGATGAAGTAGAACACCGGCAGCACGCCGCCCACCAGCTGGCTGATAAAGGTGGCGATGGCAGCACCCTCGACGCCCCAGCCCCAGACGCCCACCATCAGCACGTCCAGCACCATGTTGGTGCAGCCCGCGCCCACGGTGAAGTAGAAGCCGAGGTGCGGCTTTTCGGCGGTGACGAAAAAGCTCTGGAACATGTTCTGCAGCGCGAAGGTGGGCAGCGACACCATCAAAATGCGGCCATAGCGCAGGGCGTAATCCAGCAGTTCTCCTTTGGCACCCAGCAGCACGGCGATGGGCCGCAGGAACACGATGCCCAAAACGGCCAGCACGCTGACCGAGACAAGGGCTGCCAGCATGAACATGGTAAAATAGCGGTCGGCCTTTTTCTGGTCGCCCTCGCCCAGGGTGATGCCCACGATGGCGCTGCCGCCGGTGCCCAGCATGAAGCCGATGGTGCCCAGCAGCATGGGCAGCGGCATGATGAGGTTGACCGCCGCAAAGGCCGTTTTGCCCACAAAGTTCGACACGCACAACCCATCCACGATGCCGTAGATGGAGGTGAACAGCATGGTGCCGATGCAGGGCAGCACGAACCGCAGCAGGCGGGAGTAGGTGAAATGGTCAGATAATTGGATTCTTTGCTTTGCCATGAAAAGTCCTTTCAATAAAACTTTGGTCATTCTTCGGGGCACTGCAAAAGGCCTTGCAGCTCCCGTTCAAAAAAGATGCACTGTTTTTCGCTCAGAGCAACCAGCGTCCTGCGGTCGAAATCGGCCAGCTGCAAAAGGCTGCGCTCCTCTGCCATCAGCAGCGGGGTGATCGCCTTGTGGCAGAAGGCCTCGCCCGCTGCCGTCAGCCGCACAGCTTTGCCGCTGCGGGCTCCGGGCCGCTGCTCCAGCTGCACAAGGCCCTTTTTCACAAGACCGGAGATGGTAAAATTGATGGTCTGCTTGGGGTACATCCACAGCGAGCAGATATCGTTCTGCGTGAGAATGGTGTCGGCCTCCCACAGGGAGTAGAGTACCCACAGCGCCGGGTCGGACAGACCGCAGTGCACAGCATAGGCGTGGTATTGCTCGTTCATGCGCTTGCAGAACTGGTTCAGCGCGATATTCTGCGCCTTTACTTCAGAGTCCATTCCCTCACTCCTTCCTATAGTCCAAGATTGGATTTTGCCAGCTGGGACAGTATAAATCCAAAATTGGACTTTGTCAAGGCTGATCTGCGGCAAAAAATAAAGTTATTGGGCCAAAGTTTAAGATTTGTCTATTTTCTAAATGCATCAAACCTGATAAAATGATAAACGTTCAAATTTGAAGGAAGGAGCTTTCCTGTTTTGCTGAAACGATTCTATACCGCCATCGTGCGCCGCCGCAAAGCGGTGCTGACGCTGTTCGCGCTGGCGGCTGTGCTGTGCGTGTTCGCCATGCGGCAGGTGCAGGTGGATTACGACATCAACGACTACCTGCCGCCGGATTCCCCCTCCACCACCGCCATCGAGGTGATGAACAGCGCCTTCACCGGCGGCATCCCGAACATGCGCGTCATGGTGCGGGATGTGACCATCCCTGAGGCGCTGGCGTACAAGGAAAAGATCGCCGCCATCGACGGCGTGGCGTCCGTCACCTGGCTGGACGACAGTCTGGACGTGACGGCGCCCCTGCAGATGCAGGACACCGACACGGTGGAGACCTATTACAAAGACAGCTGCGCCCTGTTCACCGTGACGGTGGAGGACGCCAAGCGTCTGGAAGCTGTGGATGCAGTGCGTGAGCTCATCGGCGAGGACAATGCGCTGGCGGGCACGGCGGTATCCACGGCCGTTGCCACCAACTCCACCGTGACGGAGGTGGCAAAAATTGCCGCCATCGCGGTGGTGTACGTGCTGTTCATCCTGATCCTGACCACCGACTCCTGGGCCGAGCCCGTTCTGGTGCTGGCGGGCCTTGGGACGGCCATCCTGCTCAACAACGGCACGAACCTCATCTTCGGCACCATCTCCTTCGTCACCAATGCGGCAGGCAGCATTCTGCAGCTGGCGGTGTCGCTGGATTACTCGGTGTTCCTCATCCACCGCTTTGCCGAGTGCCGGGCGGCAGACCCGTCGGCCAGCCCCGAGGACTGTATGGTGGATGCCCTGTGCAGATCCACCGGCTCCATCCTGTCCAGCGGCCTGACCACGGTCATCGGCTTTCTGGCGCTGGTGCTCATGCAGTTCCAGATCGGCCCGGACCTCGGCCTTGCGCTGGCAAAGGGCGTGGTGCTGAGCCTTGTCACCGTGTTCACCTTCATGCCTGCGCTGACGCTGGCGTGCTACAAGTGGATGGATAAGACCCAGCACAAGCCGCTGCTGCCCAGCTTTGATAAGTTCGGCCGTTTCGTCTCCCGGGTGATGCTGCCCATGGCGCTGGTGCTGGCCATCCTGATGGTGCCCAGCTATCTGGCTTCCAACTCGAACCAGTACCACTACGGTGCGGCCCATATGTTCGGCGCCAACACCCGTCTGGGCGCGGACACCGCCGCCATCGAGGAAATTTTCAGCAAGAGCGACACCGATGTAGTCCTCGTGCCGGAGGGCGACACTGCCACGCAGGCCGAGCTTTCAGATGCGCTGCACGCCATTCCGGAGGTGACCGGCGTGCTTTCTTATGTGGACAACGCGGGCGCTTCCATCCCGCCGGAGTTCGTGCCCGCCGATGCCCTCAAGCTGCTGGTCTCCGGCGGCTACACCCGCCTGGTGCTTACCGTGGACGCCGACACCGAGGGTGACGCGGCCTTTGCGCTGGTGGAGACCGTGCGTGCCACGGTGCAGCAGTATTACCCGGACAATTATTATCTGGCCGGGCAGGGCGTGAGCACCTACGACCTGATGGACACCATCACCGCCGACATGGTCAAGGTGAATCTGCTGGCCATTGGTGCGGTGTTCCTCATCCTACTGCTCATGAAGCGGCAGCTGCTTCTGCCCATCATTCTGGTGCTGAGCATCGAGACGGCCATCTGGATCAATCTGGCCATCCCGTATTTCCGGGGACAGTATGTATTCTACATCGCCTATCTTATCATCAGCTCGGTGCAGCTGGGCGCCACGGTGGACTACGCCATTTTGTTCTCCGACCGCTATCAGGAGTTCCGGGAGACCCTGGGCCGGAAAGACGCCATTGCCGCCACCGTGTCGGCCGTGACCACCTCGGTGAGCACCACCGGCAGCGCCATGGCCGTGGTGGGATTTTTGATGGGGGCCATCTCCACGAACCAATTGCTGGGCCAGCTGGGCAACTTTTTGGGCGTGGGCAGTCTGGTCTCGCTGGCCATCGTGCTGCTGGCCCTGCCGGGCTTTTTGTACCTGGCCGACCCGCTCATTATCAAGGAGAAAAAACAGCCGAAGGAGGCTTGAACCATATGAAACAGCAATTTGTGCGCCGGGTGTCGGCGCTGGCGCTGGCCGGGTGCCTGCTGGTGGGCAGCAGCCTGCTGGCCTTTGCCGCGGCATCCACCGCGAAAGAAGAAGTGATCTATGCAAATCTGACGGCCTCCGGTGAGGTGACCGGTGTGTATGCCGTCAACAGCTTTGCGGTGCAGGCGGGCGACACCGTCACCGACCACGGCAGCTACACCGCCGTGCGCAACATGACCACGAACGATGCCGTCAGCCAGAGCGGCGACACCGTCACGGTGAACGTGACCGAGGACGGCAAGCTCTATTATGAGGGCACCATGGACGCCGCCACGGCGCTGCCCTGGGTCGTCAAGCTGACCTATACGCTGGACGGGCAGGAAATTTCACCCGACGAGCTGGGCGGCAAGAGCGGTGCCCTTGCCATCCGGCTGCAGGTGAGCCGTGACCCGGACTGCACCGGAGACTTTTTTGACAAATACGCCCTGCAGGTGACCATGAGTCTGGACACTGACCTTGCCCGAAACATTGAAGCCCCGGGTGCCACCGTGGCGAACGTGGGCAGCAAAAAGCAGCTGTCCTACATCCTGCTGCCGGGCGCGGACAGCGATGTGACCGTCACCGCCGACGTGACCGATTTTGTCATGGACGCCGTCTCGCTGAATGGCGTGCGGCTGAACCTGAACCTCGACCTCGGGGACGTGGACCTGACCGGCATGCTGGACCAGCTGCAGAACGGCTCGGTGCAGCTGGACGACGGTGCCAACGCACTGGCCGACGGTATTGCACAGGTGCAGGCGGGCATTGATACCCTGAACGGCAATTCCGGTGCCTTGACCGGCGGTTCCGCGCAGGTGCGCGCCGCCCTCACCCAGATGCAGACCGCGCTGAACGGCATCTCGGCTTCCACCGACGAGCTGAACACCCTGCTGGACGCATCCACCCAGATCAAAAACGGCATTGCACAATTGGACGAGGGCGCGGCTCAGCTGGAACAGCAGGTGAGCTTTGACGCTTACAAAGCCATCCTCAAGGAGAACGGCCTCGACCTTGACGTGGTGAAGGACGGCAATGCCAAAGCCATCGCCCAGCTGGAACAGCTCTCCAAGCTGATGCCGCAGCTGAAAGATGTCATTCTGCTGCTGCAGGGCTCCACGGCCAACATCGACGCGATGCAGACCTACCTCGACACGGTCAACGGAGGCATTGCCCAGCTGCACGAGGGCAGCAGCACCCTGAACAGCAGCTACGGCGAATTTGACGCGGGCGTGCAGCAGCTGGCCGGTGTGCTCACCGGGATGCTGGGCAATCTCTCGGTTCTCACCGACGGCGTGAACCAGCTGGCCAGCCAGTACGCGAAGCTTGACGACGGCCTGAACGCCTACACCGGCGGCGTGGCCCGGTTGAAAGCGGGCGTGGCGCAGCTGGCCGAGGGTGCGGCCCAGCTGACCGGCGGCACCGGCGAGCTGCGGGACAACGTCTCCGGCATCGACATGGGCGATGAGCTGGACAGCCTGCTGGCAAGCCTTTCCGGCAGCGGGGAAGCAGTGAGCTTCACTTCGGCGGAGAACACCGACGTGAGCGCGGTGCAGTTTGCATTGCAGACTACTGCCATCACCGCCCCGGAACCGGCCGCCGAGCCGGAAGCGGAGCCTGTGGTGCTGAACTTCTGGCAGAAGCTGCTCAAGTTGTTTGGACTGTATAAGGGATAATAAGCAAAAAGAAGCCGTGCACTGCACGGCTTCTTTTGTTATTCAAAATGATATTCCACCAGCTCACAATTCTTGATGCCTGCCATGGCGTATTCTTCATTCGTCATGTCGTAGAAATAGGACTGCACCACCCGGGCGATGCCGTTGTGGGCCACCAGCAGATAAGTTTTATCGGTGTCGGCCTTCAGCTCGTCCAGCAGGTTATAGATGCGCTGGGCCAGCTGCATCATGCTCTCGCCGCCGTCGTACCGGTCGGCAAAGTGGGTCTTGGAAACGCGGAACTCTCCGCCGTTGCGGGGCGTGCCCTCGTATTTGCCAAAGCACTGCTCCCGCAGGCGTGGCTCACACCGGGCGGGCAGGCCGGTGGCGTCCGCAATGGCCTTGGCGGTGTCGGCGGCGCGGGACAGGGGAGAGTACAAAATTTCGTCGATGTGCACCCCGCTGGCTTTCACTCTCTCGCCCAGTTGGCGCGCCTGCTGGCGGCCCCGCTCGGTGAGGGGGCTGTCGGTCATGCCGCAGATCTTGTTCTCCACGTTCCACACGGTCTCGCCGTGGCGGGTGAAATAAATTTTATGCATGGGCACTCCTTACTTGCTGTAGCCTGCTTCGATCTCCCGGATGCGGGTGTAGAAAAAGTCGTTGGCAGGGGTGGGCAGGCCGTATTTCTTAGCCCGCTGGCGCACTACGCCTGCGAACTCGTCCACTTCGGTCAGACGCTTTGCCAGCACATCCTGCCGCATACTGGGCATTCCCTCGGGGTTAAAGGTGGGCATCATGGCGTCGAGGAACTTCACGTCGTTGTCCGGCGGCAGGGGCACGCCCTCGAGGTTGGCAAGTTTTATCACTTCCTGCATGGCTTTGCGCATCATGTCCTGTGCTTCGCCGCTCTGGCGCAGGCCGCCGTAAGGCAGGTCGAAGGCAGCAGCGGCCTGATTCAGGCCGTCGTTCACCATCAGCTTGTTCCACTGCTTATAAAGGATATCACTGCAGGGCTCGTTGGCAATGCCGCAGGCGTCCAGATAGGCGGCTACGGCCTGCACGCGGGGCGTCATTTCGCCGCTGCGCTCGCCAAACTGAATTTTGCCCGCCTGATTGAACACCAGCGTGCGCCCGGTGCGGGTGGCATCCATGCCGATGGCCACGCTCCACAGGGTGTGGCCGGGGTAGGCGGCTTCAATGTGCTCCTCGCTGGTGATGCCGTTCAGCACGCTGAGGATGACCGTATCCGGGCCCACGAAGTTTGCCATATCCTGGATGGCCTGCTCCAGCACGGTGGCCTTGACGGCGACGAGAAGCAGGTCCACCGGTTTGCCCTCGGCGGGGGTGACGTAGGAAAATTTGCATTCCTCGCCGTTGCACACCACCGGCTCGGCGGCGTAGCGGGCAATGCGGCCTTCGTCGGCGATGACCTGCACGCCGGGCATTTTGCGCCCGAACAGGATGCCCAGGGCGCCCAGCCCGATCAGGGCAGAAGTTTCGATCTTTTTCATGTGTTCCTCCTGATTTATGCTTTTTTCAGCGTGCCGTCTGCGGCAAGGGCAACGGTGTCGCCCTCGTCGATGCCAAGGCGGGTGAGCTCCTTGTCCGGGTAAGGCAGGATGTGGGTGTTCCCGGCGGCATCGGCCAGTGTGACGTCACACAGCACCGGCTGCCCGGCAGGCAGTTCTTCGCAGCCGTACATCTGCTCGTCGATGCGCAGAACGCGGTAGGTAGTCTCCATAGCAGCTAAACTCCCTTTTGGAAATGATGTATTTGCTTTGCAAATATGATGTTGTCCTGCGGACAAATGATGTTTTGCCGCTTCACGGCAAAATGATGTGTGCCTGCGGGCACATGAAGAATTGCGAGGGGCTTGCCCCGAACACATCATGGCCGCCGCAGGCGGTTGCATCATTACCGCGTAAGCGGAAGCATCATGTTTGGCCGAAGGACAAATACATCATTTTTATTATAAAGCCCGCCGGTGGGCGCGTCAACCGCATTCGGCTTGACAGCCGGCCGACGAAATTGATAAAATGGTTGTAATTTGGAAAACGGAGGATGCACATGAATATCACGGAACTGCGTTATCTGGTGGCCATCCGCAAGTGGGGCTCGGTGAGCGCGGCGGCAAAGCAGCTGTATGCGGCGCAGCCCAACGTCAGCAAGGCACTGAAAAATCTGGAGGAAGAATACGGCATCCGTATCTTTGAGCGCTCCTCCACCGGCATGATCCCCACCGAACAGGGACGGCATTTTATCCGGCAGGCAGAGCGGGTGCTGGACGAGGTGGACCGGTTGGATCTGGATGCCCGCAGTCGGCAGAGCAGCTGTGCGGAGCTGCGGGTGGTGCTGCCCCACGCCACCTATGCTTCCTACGCGACAGTGGATTTCCTGCAGCAGGCGGCGGAAAGCAAACAGCTGCGGGTGCACATCCGGGAGACCGGTGCCATGGAAGCGCTGGACTTCGTGCTGCGGCGGGGCTACCATCTGGCCCTGCTGCGCTACGCGGAGGAGGACGAGGATTACTACCACCGCTACTGCGACCGTCACGGCCTGCACCGGGAGCCGGTGATGGAATTTGAATACCGGCTGCTGACCAACCGCGAAGGCCCGCTGGCAAAGTGCGAAGTGACCGACATCACCCAGCTGAACAGCTATATGGAGGTCCTGCACGGTGATTTCCAGCTGCCCGGCGGCGAGGACAGCGGCCTGCGCTGGCACACGAACCCGAACCGCCGCATCCATGTCTACGAGCGGTGCAGCCAGTTCTCCATTCTGCAGAACTTGCCCAGCGCCTATATGTGGGCTTCGCCCATGCCCAGGCGTGCGCTGGAACAATACCATCTGGTGCTGAAAAAATGCCCTGCCCAGCGCCAGCGCATGAAGGATGTTCTGGTCTATCCGGACAGGGGGACCCTGCGCCCGGAGGAACAGACCTTTGTGCAGCTGCTGCATAAGCAGGCCGCCCTCACCGTGAAGTGAGCGGAAAAGCGGCCCTTCGGGGCTCTGCACTGGCAAAGAACTGGCAAAACATTCGCCTGCGAAAAAACGGAAAAAGCAAAGAAACTTCACCGCAGACCCGTGCGCCTTTGACACGCGGGTCTGCTTTTTTGCGCACGTTCGACTGAAAAATACACGCAGAAGCGGCTAAAAATCTTTGCGGCCAGATGCTTTTTGATATGCCCCCATATCAGAACCATATTATCACTTTTATGAAAAATATGTTAACATGAAGGCAGAAAGTTGGCTGGGATAAATGGAAATTCTGGAGATTGTTTCCATTTGACTCCAGCAAAGAGAAAAAGGAGGTTTCTGGTATGATCAGTTTCTTACTCTGTCTGGCGATCCTGATCGTGGGCTACTTTGTCTATGGTAAGATCGTGGACAACACCTTCGGCCCGGACGACCGTGAAACGCCTGCTGTGCGCATCAATGACGGTGTGGATTACGTTGTGATGCCCCAGTGGAAGCTGTTCCTCGTTCAGCTGCTGAACATCGCCGGCCTTGGCCCCATTTTTGGTGCCATGCAGGGCGCATTGTGGGGCCCGGTGGTCTTTTTGTGGATCACCTTCGGCACCATCTTTGCGGGCGGCGTGCACGACTACTTCTCCGGCATGATGAGTGAGCGCAACGACGGTGCTTCCATCGCTGAGATCACCGGCAAATACTTAGGTCCTGTGATGCAGAACGTCATGCGCGTGTTCTCGGTGGTGCTGCTCATCATGGTGGGCACCGTGTTCGCGGTGGGCCCCGCCGGTCTGATCGTGGAGCTGTGCCATCAGAGCGGTGCTTCCGGCGTGCTCACCTCGCTGCTGTTCTGGCTCATCATCATTCTGGTGTACTACTTCATCGCGACCTTTATTTCCATTGACGCGGTCATCGGCAAAATTTACCCGGTGTTCGGCATCTGCCTCATCATCATGGCTGTGGGCGTTATCTTCGGTATCTTCACCAACCCCGCCTACACCATCCCCGAGATCTGGGATCACTTCGGCAGCATGCATCCGTCGGGCACCCCCATCTGGAGCTTCATGTTCATCACGGTGGCCTGCGGTGCGATCTCCGGCTTCCACTCCACCCAGTCGCCTTTGATGGCCCGCTGCATGAAGAGTGAGAAGCAGGGCCACTTCGTGTTCTACGGTGCAATGGTGTGTGAGGGCGTCATCGCTCTGATCTGGGCCGCAGCGGGCTGCAGCCTGTACACCGTGACCAACGGCAAGATGACCGGCCTGGCCGAAGCGCTGGCCATGGGTCAGTCCAAAGCCATTTACGACGTCTGCTCCAAGACCATGGGCGGCGTGGGCATCGCGCTGGCCATGATCGGCGTGGTGGTTTGCCCCATCACCTCCGGCGATACCGCCTTCCGTTCCGCCCGCCTGACCCTGGCCGACTGGTTCAAGATCGATCAGGACAGCTACGCGAACCGCCTGAAGCTCTGCATCCCCGTTCTGGGCGTGGGCGCTTTCCTTGGCATCGGCAACGCGCTGGGCTTCATCAACTACACGGTCATCTGGCGCTACTTCAGCTGGACCAACCAGACGCTGGCCATGATCGTTCTGTGGGCGGCTTCCATGTATCTCTTTAAGGAAAAGAAGAACTACTGGATCACCGCTGTGCCCGCCACCTTCATGAGTGCTGTGTCTTCCACCTACTTCATTCTGGCTCCTGAATGTCTGGGCGGCCTGCTGAACAGCAAGACCGCCGAGGGCGCCACCATCTACAACACCGCAGTGGCATACCCCGTTGGCATCATCTTTGCCATTGCGATGCTGGCCATCTTCATCCACGCCACGAAGAAGGCGGCACAGAAAGCCTAAGATATATACAAACATATATACAATAATCTCCTGAACAAGGCGCTCTCCGCAAAAACAGCTTGGCGGAGGGCGCCTTGCGTTTTGCGGCATTTCGGGCAGAGAATCCACGATTGCAGGAGAAATTCAAAAACCTTTGAACAAATTGCACAAAAACGGACCAAAAAGTTTGGCAACGGCAACTTTGACGGTTCCCGGAAAAGGTCCTTTGCCCGCCGACTAAAGAAATTTGCCGAAAGGACGCCAAAAAATCTTTGCTGCCATTCCAAAACTGAATGAGGCTATATATTTTTTAATATGGGAACCATACCAGAAAAATATTAACACACTTATGAAAAAAGTGTTAACATGAAGCCAGAGATTGGTCAAAGCGGCGGCCAGGCACGCAAAATGCTGGCTGCGGCTGAAAATCAAAAAGGAGGTTTCTGGTATGATTAGTTTCTTACTCTGTCTGGCGCTCTTGATCATCGGCTACTTTGTCTATGGCAAGATCGTTGACAACACGTTCGGCCCGGACGACCGCGAAACTCCTGCTGTGCGCATCAACGACGGCGTTGACTACGTCGTGATGCCCCAGTGGAAGCTGTTCCTGGTCCAGCTGCTGAACATTGCAGGTCTGGGTCCCATCTTCGGTGCACTGCAGGGTGCTCTGTGGGGCCCCGTGGTGTTCCTGTGGATCACCTTCGGCACCATCTTTGCAGGTGGCGTGCATGACTACTTCTCCGGTATGATGAGCGAGCGCAACGATGGCGCATCCATCGCTGAGGTCACCGGCCGTTACCTGGGCCCTGTGATGCAGAACATCATGCGTGTGTTCTCGGTCGTGCTGCTGATCATGGTCGGTACCGTGTTCGCAGTCGGCCCTGCAGGCCTGATCGTTACCCTGTGCAGCGAGAACGGTCTGGACGGCGTGATGACCCAGACGCTGTTCTGGCTGATCATCATCCTGGTGTACTACTTCATTGCAACCTTTATCTCCATTGATGCCATCATCGGCAAGATCTACCCCGTGTTCGGCATCTGCCTGATCATTATGGCTGTTGGCGTTATCTTTGGTATCTTCACCAACCCCAACTACACCATCCCCGAACTGTGGAATAACTTCCACAGCATGCATCCGTCGGGCACCCCGATCTGGAGCTTCATGTTCATCACCGTCGCCTGCGGCGCTATTTCCGGCTTCCACTCCACCCAGTCGCCCCTGATGGCGCGCTGCATGAAGAGTGAGAAGCAGGGTCACTTCGTGTTCTACGGCGCAATGGTCTGCGAGGGCGTCATCGCTCTGATCTGGGCCGCTGCCGGCTGCGCACTGTACAACATCACCGACGGCAAGATGACCGGTCTGGCAGAAGTCCTGAAGGGCGGCCAGTCTGCTGCTATCTACGATGTCTGCAAGAACACCATGGGCGGTATCGGCATTGCACTGGCAATGATCGGCGTCGTCATCTGCCCCATCACCTCGGGTGATACCGCCTTCCGTTCCGCTCGTCTGACTCTGGCTGACTGGCTCCACATTGATCAGGACAGCTGGGTCAACCGCCTGAAGCTCTGCATCCCCGTGCTGGGCGTTGGTTCTTTCCTGGGCATCGGCAATGCGCTGAAGCTGATCGACTACACCGTGATCTGGCGTTACTTCAGCTGGACCAACCAGACTCTGGCCATGATCGTCCTGTGGGCTGCTTCCATGTACCTGTTCAAGGAAAAGAAGAACTACTGGATCACTGCTGTGCCTGCTACCTTTATGAGCGCTGTGTCCTGCACCTACTTCGTGCTGGCTCCCGAGTGCCTGGGCAAGATGATCAACACCTATGCAGACGGTAAGCTGGTGGCTTACAATACCGCCGTTGCTTACCCCATCGGCATCGTCTTTGCCATTGCAATGCTGGCCATCTTCATCTATGCCACCAAGAAGCACACCGCTTCTCAGAAGGCATAAGGCTTTGACCGCACTGCTCAACTGAACCATCTGCGCCCGCCGCTGCCCGACCAAACAGCGGCGGGCGCTGTTGTTTTTGCAGCGCAGAAAGTTTGGGAAAACGCACAAACCTTTTTGGCAAATCTTAGCGGCCAAAGGGGTTGCATTTGCACCGGTAAGGTGCGAAAATAGAAGCAAATCTAAGCAAAGAAGGGAACGACCCATGATTTTCAGACCCGCACAACTGGGCATGGCAAAACTGGACCGGCTGGAGCTGGAGGCAGACAAAAAAGCCTGCCGCAAGATCGGCCCCTGTGGTGTCGGCAAAAAGGCCCTGTACCTCAACAGCTTTTACATCGACCGCCGCTATTATCTGCCCTATGGCAGCATCTCCCGCGTGTTCAAGCGGGTGGCCATGAGCTCCGGCGGCTTCAGCGGCAAAGGCATGTTCGCCTCCATGGCCTATCTGGTGGTAGAGTACGACGGCGGCAAGCAGAAGCAGTGCAACTTCAAGGATGAGCGCGATGTGGACAAGCTGCTGGAAGTGCTGGCAAAGGAACAGCCGCAGATCCCGCTGCTGAGCGAGGCCGGTGCGCAGGCGCTGGAGAAAAAGGCAGCCGAAAAGGCGGCCCGCAAGCTGCCGGAAAGTGAGCTGACCGACGAAGCCCGCCACAGCATCACCCAGCTGCGCAAGGCGAAGGAGTATCTGGAGGCAAAGCCCGAACTTTCCGACGAGCTCAGCGCCGCCGAGCGCCGCAAGCGCGCCCAGCTGCAGAGCAAGCCGGTGTACCGCTATGTGGCACTGGCCATCTTCATCTTCGGTATTTTGTCGGCAGCCTATGGCCTGTATGCCATCACCAGCCACACCGGCAGTTATGGCATCTACTTTGCGCTGTTCGGCTTTGCGGCCATCTTCCTGTTCTCCAGCTACAACATGCTGCCCACGGCCCGCAACAACCACAGCGCCATCATGAAGCGGGCCGACAAGGCCGAAGCCGCCATGGCCGAGTATGTCAAGCACTACCCGGGCGGTGCCTTCCCGGTGGCAAGTTATTACGCCCACCCCATCGTGCTCAAGCAGATGACCGACGCCATTGAGGAGGGCCGTGCCGCTACCGTGCCGGAAGCCCTTGCCGCCGTGGAAAAGCGCCTGCAGTCCCTGAACGCCGATGTGCAGGTGGAGCAGGAGGAGTACGACGAAGTGGTGGTCATCAAGGCCATGTTCCTCAACCATGATTATCAGTAAATGATTTAGAATTGCCGACGCGTGCGCTTTGGCAATATCAGCGGAAAAATTATTTTTATTTTTACAACACCGGAAAATCTGCGGATTTTCCGGTGTTGTTTTTTCACGAGAAGGGCTCAAACCGGGAAATGATGTGCCGCCTGTCGCCGCTTGAAAAGCTCGCCCTTCGGGAGAGCTGGCGCAGCGAACGCTGCGACTGAGAGGGTTTGCGGCAGCTAATGTCTTGCGCGGCGAAAAGGTTCGTTTTATAATGAAAAAAGAGAGTGTTTTGCACCCACGAGTGGAGGAAACAGCTATGGATATGGTCACCCTTGGCAGCACCGGCATCACGGTGAACAAAAATGGCTTCGGCGCACTGCCCATCCAGCGCATCTCGCAGGAGGACGCCGTCTATTTGGCCCGCAAGGCCTACAAGGCAGGCATCCGCTTTTTCGACACCGCCCGCGCCTACACCGACAGCGAGGTGAAGCTGGGCGAAGCCTTTGACGGCATCCGCACGGAGGTGTACATCGCCACCAAGACGGCGGCGCAGAACGCTGAGGACTTCTGGAAAGACCTGCACACTTCGCTTGCCAACCTGCGCACCGACTACATCGACCTGTATCAGTTCCACAACCCGGCCTTCTGCCCGAAGCCCGGCGACGGCTCCGGCCTCTACGAAGCTGCACAGGAGGCCAAAGCCAAAGGCATGATCCGGCACATCGGCATCACGAACCACCGTCTGGCGGTGGCCCACGAGGCCATTGACAGCGGCCTGTACGAGACGCTGCAGTTCCCGTTCAGCTATATCTCCGGTGAGCAGGAGCTGGAACTGGTGAACAAGTGCAAGGCCGTCAACATGGGCTTTATCGCCATGAAGGGCCTTTCCGGCGGACTCATCACCAACAGCGCCGCCGCCTACGCCTTTGAAGCCCAGTACGACGGCGTGCTGCCCATCTGGGGCGTGCAGCGCGAAAAAGAGCTGGACGAGTTCCTCTCCTATATCGAGAACCCGCCCCGCATGACCGATGCCATCCGCGCCGTCATCGACCACGACCGCGCCGAGCTGTGCGGCGAGTTCTGCCGGGGCTGCGGCTACTGCATGCCCTGCCCGGCGGGCATCGAGATCAACAACTGTGCCCGCATGAGCCTGCTGCTGCGGCGTTCGCCCTCGGCCGAGCACCTCAGCCCCGCAGGGCAGGCCAAGATGAAAAAGATCGAGGGCTGCCTGCACTGCAACCAGTGCAAAGCCAAGTGCCCCTATGGGCTGGATACGCCCGCCCTGCTGGCCCGCAACTACGAGGACTACAAGCGGGTGCTGGCGGGCGAAGTGAAAGTTTAAGGATAAAGCAAAAAGCTCCTGTCCGTTCGGACAGGAGCTTTTTGTTATCGCTGTTTGTAAAAATTTGTTTGTCGCGGCCCGCAGGCCGCGACAAACGTGAGATAAAAAATAAAATTTCCGCTAAGATAGCCAAAGCGCACGCGGCGACTATTTCAAATCATACGGCGGCCTTCGGTTTTTCAAAGATCTTCATGGACTCTTTGTAGCAGTGGGCGAAGTATGCAATTTCGGCCAGAGCCGTCAGTGCCCAGCTGCAGGGATACAGCGCATACAGCGAGGGGATGGTGTGGAAGTGGGCGAAGATAGTGTACACCCAGATCACCCGGAACACACAGGAACCCAGGATCACGATGATGGTGGGCACCACCGTTTTGCCCAGCCCGCGGGACGCCGCGATGGTGCAGTCCATGAAGGCCGAGATGCAGTAGGCAAAGCCCATGACGCCCACGCGCTTCATGCCTGCGTCGATGACGGCGCTCTCGGTGGTGAACAGGGCAAGGAAGGTGCGGCCAAAGAAGAACAGCCCGCCGCCTAAGAGCAGCCCCACGCCGAAGGAATAGGCAAGGCTGATGAAGTAGCTTTTCTTCACACGGTCGGGCTTGCCCGCACCGTAGTTCTGGCTCATAAAGCTGGCGCAGGCCATATAGAAGGCCGCCATGCAGTCGTAGATCATGGCGTCGGCGTTGGCGGCGGCACTGTTGCCCTTGACCATGAGGGAGTCGAAGGAGTTGACGCCCGCCTGAATGAACAGATTCGCAATGGCGAAGATGGCGTTCTGGAACCCGGCGGGCACGCCCAGACCCAGAATGCTTTTGGTGGTGGCGGCATCAAGGTGCAGCTTTTTGCGGTCCAGCCGGTAGCAGTCCTGCACCTTCGTCAGCGCCCGCAGGATGAGCCCGGCCGAGACGCACTGGGAAATGGCGCTGGCCAGCGCCACGCCCATCACGCTCAGCTGGCACACGATGACGAAGAACAGGTTCAGCGCGATGTTCAGCGCACCCGCGATGGACAGATACAGAAGCGGCTTTTTGGTGTCGCCGATGGCGCTGAACACCGCGTTGCCGAAGTTGTAGAGCGCCAGCGCCGGCATACCCAGGAAGTACACCCGCAGGTAGAGGATGGCACCGGGCAGCAGGTCGTCTTTCGTGTTCAGCAGCCGCAGCATGAAGGGCGAACCCAGCAGGCCGATGGCCAGCAGCACCACGCCTGCGATCAGGCTGACGATGGCCGCCGAGTGCACCGTCTTTTCCACGTCGCGGGCGTGCCGTGCACCGTAAAAGCGGGCCACCAGCACGTTGATGCCGTTGCTCAACCCGATGAGAAAGCCGGTGAACAAGGTGACGAGGATGCTGGTGGAACCCACCGCACCCAGCGCCGTGGAACCTGCAAACCGACCCACCACGGCCACGTCCGACATGTTGAACAGCACCTGCAGCAGGTTGGAGAGGGCCAGCGGCAGGCTGACCAGAAAGATCTGCTTTGCCAGCGGGCCTTCGGTCAGTGTTTTGGTAGATGAACTCATATTCTCTTTCTTATCCTTTAGTCAAATCCAGACCGTGCCCGCGCACACCGGGGCACAGCTCTATTATAGAGGGCGGCAGAACTTTTGCAAGATGCAAAACGAAAAAAGCCGCCGCGCTTTCAAAACGCAGCAGCTCTTTTCACGGAATAGGAACTCAGCCCAGGTCTTCGCCGTTGGTGGCGATGACCTGCTTGTACCAGTTGAAGCTCTTTTTCTTATAGCGATTGCCGGTGCCGGAACCGTCGTCGTTACGGTCCACGTAGATGAAGCCGTACCGCTTGCGCAGTTCGCCGGTGGTGAAGGACACCACGTCGATACAGCCCCAGGGGGTGTAACCCATCAGGTCCACGCCGTCCAGCTCCACGGCCTTCTTCATCTCCTCGATGTGGGCACGCAGGTAGTCGATGCGGTAGCTGTCGTCGCAGGTGTGGTCGGGCTTCAGCTCGTCGATGGCACCAAAGCCGTTCTCCACGATGAACAGCGGCTTCTCGTACCGCTCGTAGAGGGTGTTCAGCGAGTAGCGCAGACCCACCGGGTCGATCTGCCAGCCCCAGTCGCTGGCCTTGACGTAGGGGTTCGGCACGGTGTGGGTGTTACCGCCGCTCACGCCGTCGCTCTCCACCTCCACGTCCGACCGCACCGCGTTGGACATGTAGTAGCTGAAGCCGACGTAATCCACCGTACCGGCCGCGAGAACGGCCTCATCGCCCGGCTCCATCTCCGGTGCGGTGCCCTCGCGGGCCCACTCCTTCTTCGCGTAGGCGGGGTAGTGGCCGCGGCAGTGCACGTCGCTGAAGTAGAACCGCTCGTGCATGGATTCCAGTGCCATCATCACGTCGTCCGGGTTGCAGGAGTAGGGATAGTAGGGCACGAAGGAGCACATGCAGCCGATCTTGAAATTAGGGTTGATCTTGTGGCCTTCCGTCACCACCATGGCCGAAGCCACCAGCTCGTGGTGCACCACCTGATACAGGGCCTTCTTCTTGTTCTCGAACTGGGAGAAGCGCACGCCGGAGTTGGTCCAGCCGAAGATATCGTTGGCGGTGTTGGACTGATTGTTGATCTCGTTGAAGGTCATCCAGTACTTGACCTTGTTTTTGTAGCGCTGCATCACCGTGGCGGCGTAGTGCACAAAGAAGTCGATCGTCTGCCGGTTCATCCAGCCGCCGTACTCTTTGGCGAGGGCGTAGGGCATCTCAAAGTGGCTCAGGGTGACCACCGGCTCGATGCCGTACTTCAGCAGCTCGTCGAACAGATCATCGTAGAACTGCAGGCCTGCTTCGTTGGGTTCGCGCTCGTCGCCCCGGGGGAAGATGCGGCTCCAGGAAATGGAGGTGCGGAAGCACTTGAAGCCCAATTCCGCAAACAGCTTCACGTCCTCTTTGTAGGTGTGGTAGAAGTCGATGCCCTCGTGGTTGGGGTAATGTTCGCCGGGCAGCACGCCGTCGGTGATGCGGCGGGCCACACCGTGGGCACCGCCGGTCATCACGTCGCTGACGGACGGGCCGCGGCCATCGGCGTCCCAGCCGCCTTCCAGCTGATGGGCAGCCACTGCGCCGCCCCACAAAAAGTTTTCAGGAAGCATGTTGTTTCTCCTTTTGGTTCAGGGATCAGTTGTTTTTGGGTTCCTTTTCGTCGCAGCCCACGATCTGCACCAGAATGATGGTGACGATGATGGTCGCCAGCACACCGATCATCATGCCGGTGAAGGAGGACGGGTTTGCGTCGCTCATGGCATTGACGGTGGTCAGCAGGCCGGGCAGACCGGCGTAGACGTAGTACTTGGTGTTGAAGAAGCTGATGATGAGGGCACCGATGGCGCCGCCCACGCAGCCGCAGACAAAGGGTTTCTTCAGGCGCAGGGTCACGCCGTAGATGGCGGGCTCGGTGATGCCGAAGATGCCGGTCAGGCCAGCGGACAGAGACACGTTCTTGATGTCTGCCTTCCTGGTCTTGAGGAACACGCCGAAGCAGGCAGCGGCCTGTGCAATGACGGCGCAGGTCTGGAAGGCCTGGAAGGAATCGCAGCCGTAGTTTGCGAAGTTGGCCAGGCACATCGGGGTGACGCCCCAGTGCACGCCGAAGATGACGAACACCTGCCAGATGCCGCCCACCAGAATGGCAGCCAGTGCGGGGACGGTGTTGACGAGGAAGTTGTAGGCGTTGGCGATGCCGGTGGCCAGCATGTCAGAGACCGGTCCGATGACCAGAATGGTCAGGGGCACCATGATGACGGTGCAGATGAAGGGCACAGCCAGAGCCTTGATGATGTCGGGCAGGTGCTTGTTCAGCCAGCGCTCCAGATAGCTCAGCACCAGCACGAGGAACAGCGGGGGCAGAACGGTGGAGGTGTAGGTGGTCTGGCTCATGGGGAAGGCCAGGAACTTGACCGTCTCACCGGAAGCGATGCGGGCCGCGATGGCACCCCAGTCGGAGTTGACCAGTGCCAGACAGCACCACATGGCGATGAAGGTGTTGCACTTGAAGTGCTTGGAGGCGGTGACGGCGATCATCACCGGCAGGAAGGTGAAGGGTGTCCAGCTGATGAAGCTGAGCACCGAGTATGTACCGGTCTCGGCAAAGGCGGGCGCAAAGTGGGTGATGATGATCAGCGCGCCCTGCACCAGACCTGCCGCCGCCAGAATGTACACGAAGGGGGCAAACACGGCGGACATGGTGGCGATGATGCGGCTGCCGATGCCCTGTTTGGTCTGCGGGGCGTCCGCGGCGTTCTCGTCCAGGTCCAGCAGCTGGGCCAGGGCTTCGTAAACGTCCTTGGCGTGGGTGCCGATGACCACCTGATACTGGCCGCCGCTCTCCATCACCTTGATGACGGCGGGCATCTCAGAGATGCGCTGGGTCACTTCGGCAGAGGGGGTCTCCTTCAGCACCAGGCGCAGGCGGGTGGCACAGTGGGCCGCACTGATGATGTTGTCCTTGCCGACGGCGTCGCAAATGTCGGCGGCAAGCTTGGGGTAATCGCGGATCGTGGTTGCCATGATGTTCTCTCCTTTTCATCGTATACAGGGGGTTCCTTGTGGCTTCATTATACCGGAGAGGACCGCGCTTTGTCAGGGCTTTTCTGTCGCAAAAAACAAAGGATACGGAGAAAAAACAGCTTGTTTTTTTGCCAGATGGATACAAACAACTGTACAATCTGCCAGCATCACTCCAGCAGACGGTTGTACACCCGGTGGGCCAGCGCTTCCAGCAGGTAGAGTGCGGGCATCTGGCTGGTCAGGTCGTATTTCTCGCTGCCCACCCGGCGGGCAGTGGTGTAATACGGCAGGGTCATGTCGGCCATTTTGGCCAGCGTGCTCTGGGGCGAGCTGGTGATGGCGATCAGGCTGCAGCCCCGGGCCTTGAACTGCTGGGCCAGATGCAAAATCTGCACCGTCTCGCCGGAGACGGACAGCAGCACGGCGGTCATGGTCACATTGGGCGTGACCGTCACCGGGTAGAAGGGGTCGGTGACGCTGAGGGCAAACTTGCCCAGATTGGACAGATACCGTGCGCCATACTCCGCCATGCTGCCGGAGTTGCCGATGCCCACCAGAAACACCCGCTCGGCCCGGGCGATGAGCCCGGCGGCTTCGTCCAGCGCGGCGTCGTACTCCGGCGTGCCCACCCGCCACAAAAAGTTCTGCAGCTCGTTCAGGGTGTCGGGCAGATGAGTCTCCTGGTTGGTGCCCGCCTGCTCTTTGAGCTTCCATTTGAACTGCGCATAGCCGTCGCAGCCCATCTTCTTGCAGAAGTGCAGCACCGTGGTGGTGGAAACGTGGGCCTCGGCAGCCAGCTCGCGGATGCGCATGAAAGGCACCGTGTTGGGGTGCTCGTTGATATAGCGGTAGACCAGCAGTTCCAGCTCGTTCAGGCTCTGGATCTGCTGTGCGGTGAACAGTTCCATGAAACGCTCCTCCTTTTGTCGGGAATACTCTGGTTTTATTATAACAAAAGGAACTGCAGAAAAACAGGGCGATGAATTGGGTTTGCATTTTTTCTGCGGCTGTGCTATACTACTTTACACTGATGGAATCAGAAGATGTGCGATCGTAGCTCAGCTGGATAGAGCGTTCGGCTCCGACCCGGAAGGCCAGAGGTTCGAATCCTCCCGGTCGCACCAAGAACCCCCGGCACACTTTCGTGTGCCGGGGGTTCTTTTATACTCCCAGGAGGGGAGTCATCCTTTTTTGTTTTTCAGCCAGATGCGGTACAACCCGTCCGTGATCAGCGTCTCCCGGTAGCGGATGGGCGTGCGGCAGGCGTCCCGGATGGCCAGCGGCAGATTGCCGGTGGCATAGAAGGCTGTCTGCGGCCCCAGCTCGGCGCAAAAGCGCGCAGCCAGACCATCCAGCTGGCTGGCCGTGCCCAGCACGAAGCCATTCTGCAGGCAGGCCGAGGTGCTCTTGCCCAGGATGGACTCCGGTGCCTTGGCGGCCAGGTCGATCTGCGGCAGCTGGGCGGTGTTCTTCACCAGTGCATTCAGCGACAGCTGCGGCCCGGGCAGGATCACGCCGCCCACCAGTTCCTGTTTATCATTGACGGCCATCATCGAGATGGCCGTATCGGCCGAGATGACCACCAGCGGCCCGCTGCACTCGGCCAGCGCTGCCACGGCACCGCAAAGCAGCTCTGCGCCCAGCTGGGCGGGGTTGTCCAGCCGCAGCTTGATGCCGCTTTTCAGCCCGGGCCCGACGGTCAGGATGCGGGTGTTGCACAGGATGCGCAGCGCGGCCAGCACACGGCCGCTCATGGCCGGGACCACGCTGCCCAGAATGCCGCCTTCGATCTGTGCCGGGGATGCGCCGTGCAGGGAGAGCAGGTTCACCAGCCGGATGGCGTATTCGTCGATGGTGGCGGCAGGGTCGGTGTGGAGCCGTCCGCAGAACCGGAGAGTGTCCTGTTCATAGCCGCCCACTGTGATGTGTGTGTTGCCGATGTTGACGGTAAGGATCATAACCAAAGCTCCTCCTGACGGTGCATATAATGTATATATTATATAATAGCGCACCCGGCGGCAATCTGCAAGAGAGGAACCGGGGCGCGCCAGCGCCGCCGCAGGCGGTGCTGGCGCAGTGGGCCCCTGCCGGTTTTGGCTCACAGAAAGAAGAAAATGAAAAACTTAGAAAAAAGTTGTCAAAAAGTGTTGACATGCGGGCGGGGGTGTGGTATTATACTTGAGCGCCAAGCGCTGAGCGAAAAGAACGACTTCTTCAAGTTCAGCACGAAGCCCTTGAAAAGAACCAATGAGCGTTCAAATGTTCCGGTTTGTTCCGAGAAACTCTTGAACGATTCAAGTTCAGAAAGTTCAAAAGCTTCGAAAAAAGGACTTGACAAAAAACCACTTCGGTGGTAAAATAAGCAGGTCGTCAGCCGAACGGCTGAGGCGCACAGGACCTTGAAAATTGAACAATATCGAAAAACTTGTAAGGAACCTTTATGTGTTTGGAAAAACACTTAAAACAATTCCAAAAGTAATTCACACAGGA
>OJKC01000266.1_pt1 | contig 50625 bp, 39 predicted proteins | sample 1596401 | NCBI WGS metagenome assembly OJKC01 (sample SAMEA4350162, study PRJEB24818) | metagenome | biome: human; feature: gut; material: faeces | place: Denmark | collected 2013-09 | reverse complement strand
ATGGAGCTTCTTCTTCATCAATGGGGAGATTGGCCAGAGCTATACAGAAATACTGATTAAACCGAAGCCACGGAGATAGTAATTATCGACAGTCAAATGAATTACCGAGGAAAACTTGACACTTACCTTTTACAATTTCCCCATTGACATGGCCGCCCGAGGCGTGTATACTACTTTCTAACTAAAAAGTACCTGCATGGAACGAGACAGAAATGACGGTATCCCTTTCAGAGATCCGGTGGATGGTGAAAACCGGAAGGCGCTGTCGTTTTACTCACTCGCGAGCTTCCCGGCCGAACAGAGTAGGCCTGGCGGATGTCCCCGTTATGGATAGGCCCGACGCAATGAAAACCGTTCATTGATGCGGCAGAGTGATAAGTACAAGGTGGTACCGCGCAAGGATGCGCCCTTCAGAATTGATTTCTGATGGGCGCTTTTTGATTTCCTGCAGGGATGGTACAAATGAAGGAGTGAAGCAGTATGGAAGAGAAAAAAGGTATTTTTGGAGGGGCCCTGGGGAGGATGATTCTTCCCGGCATTATCCTGCAGTCCGTGCTCATCGGCGGCGGGTATGCCACAGGCCGTGAAATCGTGGAGTACGGCGCCAAGTTCGGCGCCATGGGCTGGCTACATTTGTAGGATTTGCCCTGGTGGCTATTCTGTCTTTTGAACTCATCCGCCTTTATAAAGTGTATGATTTCAAATCGTTCCTGAAGGAATTAATCGGGCCCCTGTACCATGTATTTGATCTGGTGTACCTGCTTTTCATGGTCATCATCATTGCGGTCATGTCTTCTGCCACCGGCGCGGTGGTGGAGCAGATGACCGGGCTCAATTACTGGTACGGTGTAGGCGCCATTACGGTGATTGTAGGCGTGCTCAACTATTATGGGGAAAAGATTATTTCCTATTTTGAAACCATTGGCACCGTGCTTCTTTACATCGGTTATATTTCCTTCTCTGTGCTGGTCATCAGCCATGGAGGAGCCCATATTTCCGAGGTCATGGCATCCGGCGATCATTCCTTTGTGCCTGATGCCACTGTGGGAGCTGCCCTTTGGACAGGCATTCTCTACATGGCCTATAACCTGGTGGTTTTTCCGGCATCCTTCTTCACCATCAAGGCCCAGAAGAGCCGCAAGGACACCATTATCAGCGGCATCATTGCAGGCCTGCTCATGATTATCCCCTGGTTCATGACCTACTATGCAGTCATGGCCTTCTACCCCGACAAAGCAGTGCTGGCATCGCCGGTGCCCTGGGTGGCTATGATGCAGGCGGACAATGCACCGGGCTGGCTGCTTTTCCTCTTCAGCATCGTCATGGGCTGGACTCTGATTGAAACGGCCACCGGCATTATCCATGCCATGCTGGAACGTGTGGACAGGGGTCTTGCGGATACGGGAAGAAATCCCCTCACCCGTCAGCATCGCGGTGCGCTCACTGTCATTATCCTGGTGATTTCAGTGGCCTTCGCCAAAATCGGTATTATCGACCTCATTGCCAAAGGCTACAATGCCCTGGCCTATGCCTTCATCCTTCTCTACCTGGTTCCCCTTCTCACCGTCGGTGTTTACAAGATTGAGAAGAAATCTTCCGGTAAAGAAGAAACAAAAGTAATTCCTGCAGAAATAGCCAAATAACGGCAGTAAAACGGCGCCTTTGAAAAGGCGCCGTTTTTTAGTATCGGCGGCTGCAGGGTGTGTCCAAGGGTAAGAAGCAAAAATGACACAGGCCGCCGATTGGCGGTCAGGATAGCGATGGGGTGTCAAATCGGCGCTCTGCCTTGTACACCCTTTGCCTCTTCGAGGCGTTTCACCCACAGGGAAGCGTGTCACTGGATTCGCGGGTCGCTTCTCTCCCCTATGAATCCAGTTCCCTTGCCACCTCAAGGGGAAACGAGAAAATAGGTGGCACTGGATATTGTGTCACATATGACCCATAAAGCCAATCCCGTAACGCTGACTTTATAAGCATTGCCGCAGAGCGGCAATCCACAACCCTCGGGCCAAAGGCCCGTCAAACTTACGAACCCTCCGGCCAACGGCCGGTCAATCTTAAGAACCTTTTGCCACAACCCTTCTACACAACCTGCGGCGAAGCCGCCACCACAACCCTCGGCCCGAAGGGCCGTCAAACTTAAGAACCCTCCGGCCCATAGGGCCGGTCAATCTTAAGAACCTTCCCCTTCTGAACCTTAAGAACCTTCGGGACGAAGTCCCGTCAACCCTCACACCGAAGGTGTGTCCAATGCTCCCTATTTTATGCATAACTTCTTTAGGTACTCATAGAAAATTTCGATATCAGCGATCTAACACAATTTATACCTTGCGGGAATAGGGGTTTTGATATAGAGTATATATTAATAAACCAGTAACCCGGCATAAAGGGTACACTTATAGAACGAATGTAAATTCAGGGATAAGGGGAGATGGGTATGGCTTTACCGGCATTGCTTTTTGCGCTGCCTCTGGTGACGGCACTGATTCTTCTGGTGAACCGGAATCCGGCGGTCCGAAATACGCTGGTCCGTGTGTCGGCGCTTCTGATGGGGGTCCTTTCTGTGGCTGTAGGGGTCATGTATTTCGGACATCCTTTCAAAATCGGTGTGGATTCTCCGCTGGTGCGGCTTCTGATGATGGCTGTGGACGGCCTGGCTGCACTGACGGTGCTTTATTTCTGTGTGAAATACAAGCGCTATCTCACCGCCCTGCTGGGGCTTGCCCAGTTTTTCCTGATCGTGGCCTTTGAGTTTCATGCAGGCAGCTATGCCCGGTCGGTGTGGGATTTCAATATCGACAATCTGTCCATTATCATGATTTTGATTGCCGGCATCATCGGCGGTCTGATTGCGGTGTACTCCCTGGGGTACATGGCGGTGTATCACAGGAAGCATGTGGATGTGAAGGACCGCCGCTCTTTCTTTTTCTTTGTGGTGTTCCTTTTCCTGTCAGCCATGTTCGGCCTGGTCATGTCCAACAATCTCCTGTACATGTACACTTTCTGGGAAATCACATCGCTCTGTTCTTTCCTTCTCATCGGCTATTCCGGTACCAATGAGGCTATCCACAATTCCTTCAAGGCCCTGTGGATGAATCTTCTGGGAGGCTTGGCCTTTGCCATGGCCATTGCCTATCTGGGAGAGCATTTCTATACCCTTGAAATTTCCCAGCTTCTTTCCATGGGTATGCAGGGCATGCCTGTGGAGCCGGTGGTGGCGCTTCTGGTGTTCTGCGGCTTTACGAAGTCTGCTATGATGCCTTTCTCCGGCTGGCTTCTGGGGGCCATGGTGGCGCCTACGCCTACGTCGGCCCTGCTCCATTCTTCTACCATGGTGAAGGCCGGGGTGTTCCTCATTATCAAGCTGGCGCCTATTCTTGGAAATAATCATGCCGGCATTATGGCCATGCTGGTCGGGGGTATTACTTTCTTCTTCGCTTCCTGCGCCGCCATTTCTCAGTCTGACGGGAAGAAGGTGCTGGCTTATTCCACCATTTCCAATCTGGGCCTCATCGTGTGCTGCGCCGGCACCGGATCCTATGAAGCAGCCTGGACGGCGATTATGATTGTCATTTTCCATGCCGTGGCGAAGAGTCTTCTTTTCCTGACTGTGGGAACGGCGGAGCAGCAGCTGGGCAGCCGGAATCTGGAGAGTTTCGACGGTATTTTCAATTCCATGCCCCGCCTTTCTCTCTGCATGGTAATCGGTATCTGCGGTATGTTCCTGGCTCCTTTCGGCATGCTGATTTCCAAATGGGCGGCCATGAAGGCCTTCGTAGACGCAGGGCAGCCCCTGCTGCTTCTGGCGCTGGTCTATGGCTCTGCCACCACCCTGTTTTACTGGACGAAATGGCTGGGCAAGATTACCACCTATATACCGACCAATGAAAACCGGGAGAAGGGCATTCTGGGAGTGGAGTGGACGGCGCTGAAGACCCTGGCGGCCCTGACCCTGGTGGTGTGCGTTCTCTTCCCGCTGATTTCCCAGTACATGGTTATCCCTTATCTGGCTTTAATGTATAGAAATATTAATGATGTCATTGCCCAGTCCAACCTGTGGATTATGTCGGTGATGGTATTCCTTATCATTATCCTGCCGCTGCGCTTCGGCAAGAGCAGGAGGAAGAAACAGGTCATCACGAACCTGTCCGGCGAGAACCTGGGGAGCGACGTGGCTTACCGCGGCGCTGCCGGACGGATCGTGCCGGTACAGCTTCGGAACTGGTACCTGGAGTCCTGGTTTGGTGAAAGGCGGATGACTCTCTGGGGGTACACGGCCTGCCTGGCCTGCGTGCTCATGGAGCTGTCACTGGCAGCAGGAGGTGTGTTCCATGTCTGATTATATGATCAATGTCATCGGCGCCCTGCTGTACCTGCTGCTGGCGCCGCTTCTGGGGGGCCTCCTTTCCGGTCTGGACCGCAAGATTTCAGCCCGCATGCAGCGGCGGGTGGGGCCGCCTCTGCTGCAGCCTTTCTACGATTTCGGAAAGCTCTGGGACAAGCAGCCCATAGCTGTCAATAAGGCAGAGGGATTCTATGTATTCGGTTTCCTTCTTTTTGTCCTTCTGTCCGGCGCCTTCTTCTTTGCAAGGGGCGACATTCTGCTGGTGGTCTTCACCCTGACCATGGCCAGCGTGTGCCTCATCATTGCCGCCTATGCCACCGATTCTCCCTACAGCCAGGTGGGGGCGGAAAGGGAGCTGGTGCAGACCATGGCCTATGAGCCCATGCTTCTCATGGCAGCCCTGGGTTTCTATCTGTCCGGCGGCAGTTTCAATATTCGGGAAATCATGGCTTCCGATACCATGAATATTCTGCGCATGCCCGGCATTTTTCTGGGCCTCTGCTACATTCTTCTCATCAAATTCAGAAAATCGCCCTTCGATATTTCCATGTCCCATGAAGCCCATCAGGAGCTCATCGGCGGTGTGAAGACGGAAATTTCCGGCCGTACTCTGGGTATGGTGGAAATCGCGGAGTGGTATGAAGATGTGTTCCTCCTGGGACTGGTGCTTCTCTTCTTCGTCACCTCTTCCCCCTGGACGTTGATACCGGGCCTTGTCGTATGCGGTCTGGTGTTCTTCACGGGCATTCTGGTGGATAATTCCTGCGCCCGCATGAAATGGGAGAAAATGCTGGCTTCCACCTGGCTTTTCTCGTTCCTGGCCGGATTTATTAATGTGGCCTTTCTCATGTATTTCAAATAAGGAGGAATCGTTATGGGATTTGAAAAGAAATCGCCCTGGCTCATCCATTACGACGGCTCTTCCTGCAATGGCTGCGATATCGAAGTGCTGGCCTGCCTTACGCCTTTGTACGACGTGGAGCGGTTCGGCATTGTGAATACCGGGGACCCCAAGCATGCGGACATTTTCCTCGTCACCGGCGGAGTGAATGCCCAGAATCTGCCGGTGGTGCGGCAGATTTATGACCAGATGCCGGAGCCTAAAGTTGTGATTGCCGTAGGCACCTGCGCCTGCACCGGCGGCGTTTTCCGGGAATGCTACAACATGCTTGGCGGTATGGACAAGGCCATTCCGGTGGACGTGTATGTGCCGGGCTGCGCCGCCCGGCCGGAATCCATTATTGCCGGCGTGGTGAAGGGCCTTTCGGTGCTGGAAGAAAAGCACAGGAAATTGAAGGCCACCGGAAACCACGGCGTACCTTTGGAAAAACCGAAAGCCTTTGGCACCTATGGAGAGGAGGACAAACATGAAACAGCAGGTCATTGAAATCAGGAGCGAAGACCTTCTGGAAAGGACGGCCCGTTTCAAGAAAGAAGGCTGCCGTCTGGTGCAGATCCTCTGCACCCGGGTGGAAGAGGGCTATGAGCTTACCTATACCTTTGACAAGAACTATTTCCTCTATCATCTGCGCCTCATCGTTCCCCTTTCCGGCTCTGTCATGAGTGTCACCAGCCTTTACTGGTATGCCTTCGTCTGGGAAAATGAAATCCATGACCTCTTCGGTCTGGACATCCGTTTCATTGCGCCGGAGGTGGATTACGGCGGCCATTTCTACCATCTGGCCCAAAAGACCCCCTGGCACGACCTGTCCGGCGCCGTCCATGCCAAACGGGCGGTGAAGGTCAATCTTCGGAGCGGCCTTGGCATTGATGCTTCTGTACATAAAGATACAAAGGAGGATTGATTTCAAATGGCAGAAATAACCACAGTCCCCTTTGGCCCCCAGCATCCGGTACTGCCGGAACCGATTCATCTGGATCTGGAACTGAAGGATGAAAAAGTCGTCCGGGCCGTGCCCTCCATCGGCTATGTCCATCGCGGACTGGAAAAACTGGTGGAAAAGAGGGATTTCAAACAGTTCATCTATGTGGCGGAAAGGGTATGCGGCATCTGTTCCTTCGGCCATGGCTGGGGCTATGCCAAAGCGGTGGAAGGCCTCATGAACATCGAAATACCGGAGCGGGCCAGCTGCCTGCGCACCCTGTGGCATGAGCTGTCCCGGCTCCACAGCCACCTTCTCTGGTTCGGACTGGCCGCCGACGCTATGGGATTTGAAAGCCTTTTCATGCATGCCTGGCGCATCAGGGAAATGGTGCTGGATATTTTTGAAGAAACCACAGGAGGCCGGGTCATTTTCTCGGTCTGCAAAATCGGCGGCGTCAGAAGAGATATCACCGACAGCCAGCGGAAAATGATTCTGGAAAAAATGAAGGAACTCAAAAAAGAAATCAGCCAGATGGCCATGGTATTCCTCTATGACAATACCATCCAGAGCCGTCTGGAAGGGGTAGGGGTTCTTTCCATGAACGATGCCATGGACATGGGCTGCGTAGGCCCCATGGCCCGGGCCAGCGGCCTTCCTGTAGACTACCGCATGGCTGAGGATGAAGGCTTCTACAAAAAGCTCCATTTTCATCCTGTCACTGAAACCGCCGGCGACTGCCTGGCCAGGGTGAAGGTTAGGCTGGGAGAACTGACCCAGTCCATCGACCTCATCTGCGGCTGTCTGGAACTTCTTCCGGAAGGAGCCATCGAAGCACCGGTCAGAGGCCTTCCGCCGGCAGGCGAATATTTCACCAGGGTGGAACAGCCCCGGGGCGAAGCCCTTTACTACGTGAAAGGCAACGGCACAAAGAACCTGGAACGGTTCCGCCTCCGCACTCCCACCAACGTTAATCTGGCAGCCCTGGTGAAAATGCTGAAAGGCTGCGAGCTGGCCGATGTGCCCAACATCATCCTCACCATCGATCCCTGCATCAGCTGCTGTGAAAGATAAGGAGGAGTCCCATGAGTTTTCTCATTTATATGAAACAGGCCCTTTCCAACCTGTTCAAACCGCCGGTCACCACCTCCTATCCATTAAAGCCCAAAACCTTTAAGCCCCATGACCGGGGCCGGGTGATCAACGACATCAGCCGCTGCATCCTCTGCGGCCAGTGCATGCGCACCTGCCCGGCCGGTGCCATTACCGTGGACCGCACCACAGGCATATGGAAAATCAACCCCTTTGCCTGCGTCCAGTGCGCCGGCTGCGTGGAGGTATGCCCCAAGAAATGTCTCCACATGGACCCGGAAGCGGCAGCGCCGGATGTGAAGAAATCAGAAATCATCCTCCAGGTGAAGAAAGAAGACGGCGTGTCCAGAGTGCAGCGCAAGGTGGCAGCCATCAATATGGCAGAGGCCGCCATGGACGACCGGAGCCATATTGTAAACAATATTATGAAATGTATCTTCTGCGGCCAGTGCATGCGGAACTGCCCCTCCGGCGCCATTACCGTGGACCGCCGCTCCCGTACCTGGCGCATTAACTTGGAAGCCTGCGTGAACTGCGGCACCTGCATTGACAACTGTCCAAGGAAATGCCTGTCCCTGGGCTGCTACCTGGGCAATCCAAGCGAAATCACCATGAAAGGCTCCCGCCCCCCTGTAAGGCGAAGACCTTCAACGTTCGCTCCTGCGGAGAAAGAAGGGCCCCTTACATCTCCTGTCCAGACGGCAAAGCCGGAAGCTCCGGCAGAGAACCCGATGCCTGCAGTGAAAGCGGAAGAAGCCACTGTGCCGGATACCCATATCCGGATAGAAGCGGAGAAATGTTTATTCTGCGGCAAATGCGAGCATAACTGCCCGGCTGATGCCATTTCCATAGACCGGAGAAACCGCACCTGGACCATTGACCGGGAGAAATGCATCACCTGCGGCGTCTGCGCTGACGGCTGCCCTGCCCACTGCCTCACTTTGGCGGATGCCTGGGAAGCAGGGGAGAAGAAAGAAATGAAATCCACCTATCAGGGAAAAGTCCTCCGCCGCCCGCCGGCAGGAAGAAAACCGGCTCCCACGCCGGCACCTTCCCCCATAAATGAAGAAAAAGCAGCAGAAGCGCCCACGCCGAATCCTTCTCCTGTCAAAGAAGCGGCACCAAAAGCAGTGCCGGATACCCATATCCGGATAGAAGCGGAGAAATGTTTATTCTGCGGCAAGTGCGAGCATAACTGCTCGGCTGGAGCCATTTCCATAGACCGGAGGAACCGCACCTGGACCATTGACCGGGAGAAATGCATCACCTGCGGCGTCTGCGCTGACGGCTGCCCCGCTCGCTGCCTCACTTTGGCAGATGCCTGGGAAGCAGGGGAGAAGAAGGAAATGAAATCCACCTACCAGGGAAAAGTCCTCCGCCGCCCGCCGGCAGGAAGAAAACCGGCTCCCGCGCCGGCGCCTTCCCCCATAAAGGAAGAAAAAGCAGCAGAAGCGTCCCTGCCGAAGCCTTCTCCTGTCAAAGAAGCGGCACCGGAAGCATCTGTGCCCGATACCCATATCCGGATAGAAGCAGAAAAATGCCTGTTCTGCGGCAAATGCGAGCATAACTGCCCGGCAGGAGCCATTTCCATAGACCGGAGAAACCGCACCTGGACCATTGACCGGGAGAAATGTATCACCTGCGGCGTCTGCGCTGACGGCTGCCCTGCCCACTGCCTCACTTTGGCAGATGCCTGGGAAGCAGGGGAGAAGAAAGAAATGAAATCCACCTACCAGGGGAAAGTCCTTCGCCGCCCGCCCCGTCCGGCGCCGGTCAGGAAGGAAGCGCCAAAGGACGGAGAGCCCCATGCATGAATATCCGGTGACTTTGGAAATCGTCCGCATGGCGGAAAAAACGGCCCGTGAAAAAGGGGGCATTGTAAAGGTTATCCATCTGGTGGTAGGAGAGGACTCCGGTTTCATCGGAGAATCCATCCAAATGTATTTTGATGTCATTTCCGAGGGCACCCTCTGCGAGGGCGCCCTTCTCACCATTCAGGATGTGAAGCCCAAAATGAAATGCGACCGCTGCGGCTGCCTCTTTGAAAGAAAAAAATTCTCCTTTACCTGTCCCCGCTGCGGAGGCGACGGTTCTCCCACGAACATAGGCAAGGAATTTTATATAGAATCTGTAGACCTGGAGGTTGATTGAATGCATATGGTAAAAGCCGGCGTTATGGAAGACATTTACGCCCACAACAATCACATTGCCGAACACGTAAGAGAGTACCTCATGAAGAGGAATGTATATACCATCAACGTCATGGGGGCTCCGGGAACCGGCAAGACCACATCCCTGGAACAGCTCATGAAACATATGAAATCCAAAATATACGTCATTGAAGGAGACATTGAATCCGACATCGACACGGAACGGCTTAGAAAAGAAAATGTTACCGCCGCCCAGATCAATACCTTCGGCGCCTGCCACCTGGACGCCCCCCTGGTGCACAATGCGGTGCACACCATGGATTTCAAAGAAGGCGGCATCCTTTTCATAGAAAACGTAGGAAATCTCGTCTGCCCCGCGGAACTGAACATAGGAGAAAATATCAAAATGCTCATCGTCAGCGTGGCCGACGGCAGCGACAAGCCCTACAAATACCCCCTGGCCTTTGAAAAGGCGGATATCATCCTCCTTAACAAGACAGACCTTATGCCATACCTGGACTTCGACGAAGACTTCTTCATGAAGGGCCTCCGCCACCTGAACAAACAGGCGCCGGTATTCAAGGTCAGCGGAAAAACAGGAGAAGGATACAAAGAAGCGGCAGAGTGGATTGAAGAAGCCGCCGGGAAGGGAAGATAGACCTGCGGCTGCTATCCGCTGCCCGCTATCCGCTATCCGCTATCCGCTTTCCGCGGTGGCGGGCGCCCCTTTTTCTTTAACATGACGGTGGGGTGACACGGCTCTTTCGTCATCTCGAGCGGAGCCGCATGCCGCTATGGGAGACAGACAGGAACCGCTCCCATGATGCTCTGAGTCGAGAGATCTCCTGCCTCAATGCTGTATGTACCATGGTGGAGTGAGATTTCTCCACTCCGCTCCGCTACGGTCGAAATGACGGGAGGGTGCGGGCCGGCTTTTTTATAATCTGCGCCCGAAGGGCGCCACCACAACCCTCGGCCTGAAAGGCCGTCAAACTTAAGAACCCTCCGGCCCATAGGGCCGGTCAATCTTAAGAACCTTCCCTGCTGAACCCTGTGAACCTTCATACCGAAGGTGTGTCCAAGGGTGCTCGCCGCCACCGTCATCTCAAGCGGGAGTACGTGCCGCTATGGGAGACAGACAGGAACCGCTCTAATGATGCTCTGAGTCGAGAGATCTCCTGCCTCAATGCTGTATGTACCATGGTGGAGTGAGATTTCTCCACTCCGCTTCGCTTCGGTCGAAATGACGAAGGGTGCGGGCTGGCTTTTTTGTAATCTGCGCCCCCTAAAGGGGAAACGACTCACTACATTTTGCGCGTCGCTAGTGCTCCTTCAAAATGTGTTCGCTGTGCACCGCAGGGCGATACCACCACCCTTTGAACCCTTTGAACCTTCACACCGCAGGTGTGTCCAATGCTGCCCGCCAGCACCGTCATCTCGAGCGGGGCTGCATGTCGGTATGGGGCAGATGGAAAATGCTCCCATGATACTCTGAGTCGAGAGATCTCCCACCGTAATGCCGCCCGTACCATCAGAGGGGGAGATTTCTCCACTCCGCTTCGCTGCGGTCGAAATGACGGGAATGGGGCAACTTTTCTGTCATTTAGGGCGTGAGATTTCTCCACTCCGCTCCGCTACGGTCGAAATGACGGGAGGGTGCGGGCCGGCTTTTTTAAAATCTGCGGCGAAGCCGCCACCACAACCCTCGGGCCAAAGGCCCGTCAAACTTAAGAACCCTCCGGCCCATAGGGCCGGTCAATCTTAAGAACCTTCCCTTCTGAACCTTCTGAACCCTCTGAACCCTCGCGCCAAAGGCGCGTCCAATATGCACCCAGGCCGCCAAAGCGGCCCTTTAAAAAAGGAGGCCACACCATGTCCCATATCCATACCATCCGTTTGCTGCTGGAAGGCAGAGTACAGGGGGTGGGATTCCGTCCCTTTGTCTGCCGTACGGCTCTTTCGCTGGGCCTTACGGGCTGGGTGAAGAATCTGGGCGGTGTGGTGGAAATCAGGGCTTCCGGGGACAGGGAGGCCCTTTTGGCGCTGGAGAGGAAACTTGAGGAAGCGCCTTATCCTGTGGCTGTGGAGAAAGTGACGAAAGAGGAGGTCCCTCTGGAAAACTTCTCCACTTTCTCTGCCATAGAAAGCAGCGGGGAGCCTTTGGCTCCCCTTTTTCCGGCGGATATCGCCATCTGCCCTTCCTGCCGGAAGGAGCTTCATGACAGGAAGGACCGCCATTTCCAGTATCCCTTCCTTTCCTGTACTGCCTGCGGGCCCCGGTATACCATCATCCGGAGTCTTCCCTATGACCGCCCCCGCACGGCGATGGACTCTTTTCCCCTGTGCCCGGAGTGCCAGAGGGAGTATGAGGATCTGAAGGACCGCCGCTGCCATGGGGAGACCATCTGCTGCGCTGCCTGCGGGCCGGCGCTTTCCATGGTGACAGAAGGCGGAGAAGAGGCTCAGGGGGAGGAGGCCATGAAAAGGACCATCGCTCTGGTGAAGGCAGGAAAGGTGGTGATGGTGAAATCCATCGGCGGCTTTCAGCTGGTGTGCCGGGGAGACAGGGAGGAGACGGTGCTTCGCCTGCGCCGTCTGAAACACCGGGAAGGGAAGCCCTTTGCCCTCATGGTCCATTCGTTAAAGGAGGCAGAGAAGCTCTGTTTCCTCACAGACCGGGACAGGAAGCTCCTCACCTCTCCGGCCTGTCCCATTGTGCTCTGCAGGCCGAGGAAGGAAATCAAAGCGGTGGCGGAAGGGGTGCCGCGGCTGGGGATATTCCTGCCGCCTTCTGCTTTCTATGATCTTTTAACCGACGGGGTCAAGGCGCCGCTGGTGGTGACCAGTGCCAATATGAGCGGCGAGCCCATCCTTTATAAAGATGAGGAGGCGCTGGCCTGGTTTCATCATCATCTGCTGGACGGGCTCTTTACCAATAACCGTGGCATCCTCCGTCCTGCCGATGACAGCGTGGTGAAGATGGAAGGAAATCACAGAGATATGATCCGCCGCACCCGGGGGTTTCTGCCGGAGCCTGCGGTGCAGGGAGCGAAAGAGGGGGCCCTTTTGGCTATGGGAGCGGATATGGAGCCCTCCTTCTGTCTTACCGCCCGGGGGCGTTTGTATCCCGGGGAAATGCCCTGCGATTTGGAAAATGAATCTTCCGAAGAAGCGTTCCTTCATATGATAGAGGACTGGGAAAATATGCTGGGCATCCGGCCCGAGCGGATTGTGACGGACCTTCATCCCCGCTATATTTCTTCAGCCCTGGGAGAGCGTCTTTCCAAAGACCGGGGGATTCCCCTCTGGAAGGTGCAGCACCATCACGCCCACGGCCTTTCCGTTATGGCGGAGCATGGACTCTCGGGAAAGGCGGCGGCCTTCGTCTTCGACGGCACCGGCTATGGCACTGACGGCACCATCTGGGGCGGGGAGATTCTTCTTTTGGAAGGAAATCAGATGGTGCGGGCCGGCCACCTGGATGCCATGCCTCTTCTGGGCGGCGATATTTCCATGAAACAGGCCTGGAAGACAGGACTGGCCAGCCTTGTTTATGCAGGCCTTCCGGCAGAGGATCACCGCTATGGGCTGGTGAAGGCAGCCCTGGCGGCCGGGGTGAATACCATCAGGGATTCCGCCATGGGACGGCTCTTTGACAGCGCCGCCGCCCTTCTTCATCTGAAAGAAGAGAACCGTTTCAAGGGGGAATGCGCCATGGCCCTGGAGCAGGCGGCCCTTCGGGCCAAAAGGAAGGGAAAGACGGCCTTTCCCCTCCATCTGTCCCTGAAGGAAGAAAAAGGACAGCTCATCTGGCACAGGGAAGATCTCATCGCATCCCTTGTGGAAGCAGATGGTACAATAGAGGAAGCAGCCCTGGGATTTCACCGGGCCATTGTAGACATGGTGGTGGAAAGCGCCCGCCTTCTGGGCGTGGAGCAGGTCATCCTCACCGGCGGCTGCTTCCATAACGGCATTTTATGGACAGAAACGAAAGAGGCTCTGACAAAAGAGCATTTCAAAGTATATGGTAATGAAAAAGTTCCCTGCGGCGACGGGGGTATCGCCCTGGGCCAGGCCTTCTATGGCCTCATGCAGGGATAAGGAGGACCTATGTGTGTAGCCTATCCGGGCAGAGTGGTAAGCATCAGCGGCACCCATGGCATAGTGGATTTTTCCGGTACCGAAGTGCCGGTGAACCTTTCCATGGTGCCTGCGAAAATCGGTGATTATGTGCTGGTTCATGCAGGCATGGCCATCCAGATCGTGGAAAAAAAGGAAGCCCATGACTGGATTGACCTGTTTAAAGAAATCGAGGAGCTGGAAAAGGAATGAGAGAAAAAGAACTGGCCCGCTTCCTATCCACCTATGACGGGCCGCCCCTTCGTCTGATGGAGGTCTGCGGCACCCACACCTCTTCCCTGTACAGGAGCGGCATCCGGCAGATTTTGTCGCCGAAAATCACCCTCCTTTCAGGCCCCGGCTGTCCTGTGTGCGTGACGCCTACGGCCTATATCGACAAGCTGGTATCCTATGCCATGACCGAAGGATACAAAGTACTGGCCTTTGGGGACCTTCTGGCGGTGCCGGGAAGCCGCCTGTCCCTTTCCGGTGCCCGGGACCGGGGCGGCAGGGTGGATTTTTTTTATAATCCCGAAGAAGGGCTGGCCATGGCGGCAAAAGACCGGCAGACCACCTACGTCCTGGCGGCAGTGGGCTTTGAAACTACGGCGCCGGTATGGGCGGATCTGGTGAAACGGGCCTATGACGAAAACATAGGGAATATCCGCTTCCTCACCGCTTTAAAAACCATGCCTGAGGCTATGGACATTCTGGCCGGGGACCTTCACATTGACGGTTTTCTCTGTCCCGGCCACGTGGCGGTGATTACAGGAAGCCGCCCCTTCTTTCATCTGTCGGAAACATCGGGGAAACCTATGGTGATCGGCGGCTTTACACCGCCTCTTCTTCTTCGTGCCCTTTCCCGGCTGGTGCTGGAAGCATCCAGAAAGAAAGGGGGCCTTTGGAACGAATACCCCTCGGTGGTACGGGAAGAAGGCAATCCAAAGGCCCTTTCCCTGATGCATGAAATCTTTGAAGCAGGAGACGCCGTCTGGCGGGGCCTCGGCACCATCAGAGGCTCGGGCCTTTATATTTCCGGAAAATATGAATTTCTGGACGCCGGCAGCCGGGGCCTGACAGAAGACGTCATGCCCAAAGGCTGCTGCTGCGCCTCCGTACTCACCGGCCGCATGGTGCCTCAAAACTGCCCCTGCTTCGGAAAAGCCTGTACCCCGGACCATCCGGTAGGGGCCTGCATGGTATCCGGCGAAGGGGCCTGCTCCATTACCTATCGGGGAGGTTAATATGAAAATCGAATTACGCCATGGTTCCGGCGGCGAAGAAACAGGCCGCCTCATCCATGAACTCTTTGAAAAATATTTTACAAATCCCATACTGGACCGTATGGAAGACGGCGCCGTCCTGCCGGTGATGAAGGGCCATCCCGTCCTTACCTCCGACAGCTTCGTGGTGGAGCCCCTCTTCTTTTCCGGCGGTGATATAGGGAAACTGTCTATCTGCGGCACGGTGAATGACCTGTCCTCCATGGGAGCCAGACCTCTCTACCTGACGGCCTCCTTCATTCTGGAAACAGGACTGGAAACGGAGATTCTGGAAAAGGTAGTTTCCTCCATGGCGGAAACGGCCAGAGAAGCAGGCGTTTCCATCGTAGCAGGAGACACCAAGGTCATTGAAGGCAAAGGGGGCCTCTATATCAATACTGCCGGCATCGGTGAAAGGGCGCCGGGCCTTGCCATTTCCGCCTCCGCCATGGAAGAAGGAGATGCCGTCATCCTCACCGGCACCATGGGCGACCACCACGGCACCATCCTCACCGCCCGGCTCCACATGAAGAGCAGCCTCAGAAGCGACTGTGCCCCTTTAAACGGGCTGGTGGAAAGCCTTCTTAAGGAAGGCCTCACCATTCATACTATCCGGGACATTACCAGAGGCGGCCTGGCCACGGTGGCCGGCGAACTGGCGGAAGCCTCCGGCAAAGCCATGGAACTGATGGAAGATGAGATTCCGGTGTCTGAAGAAATCCGAGAGCTCTCCGGCATTCTGGGCCTGGATCCCCTGACCATGGGAAACGAAGGGAAAATGATGATCATCCTTCCCGAAAAAGAAGCAGACCGGGCCCTTGCCATTTTACGAAACCATCCCTATGGCAGACAGGCATCCCTGGCAGGCCGTATTACCAAAGGCGAAGGGGTCCACCTCATCACCGCCTACGGAGGAAAAAGAAAACTCCTTCCCCTGAGAGGAGAAGGACTGCCGAGGATATGTTAGAAGAGTAATCCGGCGGGGCCTGCGGCGGCTGATTGGCGGTCAGGATAGCGATGGAGCATCATATCGGCGCTCTGCCTTGTACACCCTTTGCCTCTTCGAGGCGTTCCCCTCAAGGGGAAACGAGAAAATAGGTGGCACTGGATATTGTGTCACATATGACACAGACAGCCAATCCCGTAACGTTCTTGCGTCCCCTTTAGGGGAAGAGGGCCACGAAGTGGCGAAGGGGTGTGCGAGGGTAAGAATGATTATGATACTCGATGTGGACGTGACCGCCGAAGGTGTGTCCCATGGCGGAGCTGCACCTTTTTTTTAACATGACGATAGAGGTGCCCGCCAACACCGTCATCTCGAGCGGGGCTGCGTGCCGATATGAGAGACAGACGGTAACCGCTCCCATGATGCTCTGAGTCGAGAGATCTCCTGCCGTAATGCTACCCGTACCATCAGAGGGGGAGATTTCTCCACCCCGCTCCGCTTCGGTCGAAATGACGGGGATGGGAACAGCGTTTTTTGTCATTCGTCCCTTCTGAAATGACTGTATGCTGATCGCCAACACCGTCATCTCGAGCGGGGCTGCGTGCCGATATGAGAGACAGATGGAAACCGCTCCGATGATACTCTGAGTCGAGAGATCTCCTGCCGTAATGCTACCCGTACCATCAGAGGGGGGGGAGATTTCTCCATTCCGCTCCGCTTCGGTCGAAATGACGGAGGGCGCGAGCCCCCTTTTTTAAAATCTGCGCCCGTAAGGGCGCCACCATCACCCTCGGCCCGTAGGGCCGTCGCCCCCTGAGCAAAGCGAACACAACCCTTCTACACAACCTGCGGCGAAGCTGCGCCCCTTTTTTATAAAACTTGCGGCGGAGCCGCCACCACAACCCTCGGGGCCAAAGGCCCCGTCAAACTTAAGAACCCTCCGGCCCATAGGGCCGGTCAATCCTAAGAACCTTTTTCCACAACCCTTTTCCCTTGACAATCCCGCCCTCTCTTTATACACTTGTCAATAAGACGATTTCAGAGAAGAGGAAACCCTGTTTCCCTATTTCAAGTACAAGGAGGAACTATGTATAAAATTCAGAAAAAGATTGACAAATGTTTAGACCTTGTAGCCCGGGATGAAAAGGTGGTAGCTCCCTGCCAGCACCTTTCCTATTATCCCTTTGCCGTAGAAAGCGGGAAGGGAGAAATCCTGAAAGACGCTGACGGCAATGAATATATTGATTTCCTCACCAGCGCCTCTTCCCTGAATCTGGGAAGCTCCAACCCCATCCTTACCAAAGCCATTGAAGCGCAGCTGAAGAAATGCACCCAGTACACCGCTGCCTACTCCTACAATGAGCCCATGATTTCCTATGCGGAAAAGCTGACCTCCGTGTATCCCGGCGGCGTGAAGGCCAAAATTGCCTTTGGCAACTGCGGCTCCGACGGCAACGATGCAGCTGTGAAATTTGCCAGAGCCTACACAGGACGGACGAAAATCATTACCTTTATCAACGGCTACCATGGAAATACCTACGGATCCTCTTCCATGACCACCTGCACCACCCGTATGCATGCCAAAATGGGGCCTTTCCTTCCGGAAATTTACCATTTCCCCTTCTATGGTGACAATGTGCCCGATGACATTGTGGAAAAGGAAGCAGTAAAGGATATCGAAACAGCCTTCAAAACCTACATGCCTGCCGATGAAGTGGCAGCAGTGGTGATTGAAGCCATCCAGGGCGATGCAGGCATCCTTCCGGCCCATCCCATTTTCATGAAAAAACTCTACGACCTCTGCAAAAAGCACGGCATCCTCTTCATTGATGAAGAAGTACAGCAGGGCTTCTGGCGGGCAGGTCACTTCTTTGCCATTGAAAACTACCCCGGCATCATTCCTGACGGCATCATCATGGGCAAATCCATCGGCGCCGGCCTGACTCTGGGCGCCTTCATGGGAAGAGCGGAAATCATGGACTGCCTTCCTGCGCCGGCCCATCTCTTCACCCTGGGCGGCAATGCCATCGCCTGCGCCGCAGGCAATGCAGCCTTCGACTACTATCAGTCCGAAGAATTCCAGACCCTTTATAAACGGAACTGCGCCGACATCCAGAAGGAACTGGCAGCGCTGAAAGAAAAACATCCGGACAAAGTGGCTTTCTATCGCGGCCGCGGCATGTCCTGGGCCATCGGCATTGTGAAGAAAGATGAAAAAGGAAATACCATCCCCGACGGAGACGGCACTTTCAAAGTCTGCTTCCGCTCTTACGAAAAAGGACTTATCATCATTACCCTGGGCGAAAACCTGCTCCGCGTGCAGCCGCCCCTCAATATTTCCAAAGAAAACCTTCACAAAGCCTTCGCCATTCTGGACGAATCCCTTACTGAACTGGAAAAAGGAGAAATCCCTGACGGTGTCTTCGAGTACCGCCACGGCTGGTAAGATTTCTGCACAAAAAAACGACTGCTTCGGCAGTCGTTTTTTTGTTTCAAATGCGGCGGGAAACGGTATTCCCGAAGGTTGACGCGCCCTTACGGGCGCGAGGATTGATGGGCCATGCGCTGACGCGCTGGCCCAAGGGTTCTGCCCGGGACCGGCTGACGCCTCCCGGACAGTTTGAGGGCTCCGCCCAGGGTAGTTATAAAGTATTGTGGAGGTCCTATGCAGGACCTCCACAGCATATACTCATCGCCCGAAGGGCGATACCACCAACCTTTGAACCTTTTGAACCCTGTGAACCCTCTGAACCCTCACACCGAAGGTGTGTCCAAGGCCGCCTTCGCCCCGGTCACATGCCTACGGTTTCATCCAGCGGTTCCTGGCAGAAGAGCTTCATGGCTCCTTCCGCCATTTTGCCGCCCTCGTGGGCGGCGCCTTCCACCACATGCAGCTGCCAGCGGAAGGGGACACCCAATTCCGCTGCTTTGGCCTCGCAGAAATGGAAATAATTATTGCACCGCTCCATGCGGTTCATGCCCTGGGCGTCAGCCTCCGGCGTATCCCGGAAAGGCTTCTCCCGGGAAATATCATTTCCTCCCATCAGCATAATGACGGGACGGGCAAAGGCCCGGGCCAGGTCTTTGTCCGAAAGAGGCACGTTCTTGATACCGTAGGGATAGCATACACTTTCATCAGGCATGGTGAACCAGCCCGCATTGGCGCACACAATGGCGTCAGCAGCCGGATGGCTGGCAAAGAGGGAATAGCGGTGCATGAGCTGGCCGCCGGCGGAATGACCGAAAAGGATGACCTTGCCTTTGGCATGGGTCCGCCGTCTTACCGCTCCGGTCACATGGTCGATGGCATCAAAGGTCCACTGCTGCCGGGGCTGAATCGTCCCTTTTTCACCTTCTGCATCGGAAATATTTCCTTCCTGATACCACCGGGCGCCGGGATATTTCTTCGTGGAAAACTCCGGGCAGGCGATGAGCATATTGTACCGTACCGCCAGCTCCTCCAGATGCTTCTCAAACCGCTCCGCCTTCCTGGTGTACCCCGGAAAAGCGATAAACACGGGCTGGTCTTCAGTCCAGGTGGCAGGCTTGTAATAGTACACCGGAATAGGCTCTCCGCATGTGCCGCTTCTGTCCTCCAGAAAATAAGAACTTTCTCCCACCGGCAGGGAAGAATCCTTCCTGCGGGGAAACAGATAGGCAGTGACAGCGCCCAGAGCCAGGGCGGCCAGTGCTTTTGTAACTTTACCCAATGGTAAGATCTCCTTAATTGAAATAACAATCCACAGAGGATAAATGCCCTCCAATTGCACTATTATATCATGGAAGGGCAAAAAGGAAATGGCCTCTTTGCTAAAGGGTTCAAAGGGTGGTGGGGGCGCCTGTGGCGCGGTCGGGATCGGGACCGGGACCTGGGCGGTGCTTTCCGGTATTCCCGAAGGTTGACGCGGCTTCGCCGCGAGGGTTGATGGCGCCGCCGGGCCTTTGGCCCTGGGCGCCAAGGGTTCTGTCCGGGACCGGCTGACGCCTCCCGGACGGGTTGAGGGCTCTGCCCTCGGGAGGTATGAAGTACCGTTCCACTGGGGAGGTACGGCGCCTTCGGCGCCATTTTTTATACCGCCCTGGCGGGCGTCGGAAAACAGGCCAACCTCGCTCCGCTCGAGTAAATGCATTTCCCCTTTGGTGGCTGGCGCCACCACCTTTCCCGGTGGGAAGCATGTCACTGGATTCTCAGTCGCCTACGGCTCCTTACGAATCCAGTTCCTTTGCCACCCCCGCAGTTCGGTGGGGCGGCAAAAGGAAAGCGCCTTAATGGGCAGGCTAGGCGCCTTACTTCGCCCCACTTGTAGGTCCTATGCAGGACCTACACAGGGGCACTATAACCCGTGCTTATTGTAGAGCCGCTTATGAAGAAAGTGTTTCGCGGAGCTTTATTCTGCCCCCTGAATAGGGGTGGCAAGGGAACACGATTCGTAAGGAAGCGAAGCGACCTGAGAATCGTGTGACATGCTTTCCCGTGGAGAAGTCCGGCGAAGCCGGATAGGGGGAGGCGAGCGCAGCGAGCCAGTCAGCAGAATTGTTTTCATGTCATATGACACAGAAAGGTAAATCCCGTAACGTTCTTGCGTCCCCTTTAGGGGAAGAGGGCCACGAAGTGGCGAAGGGGTGGACGGTGGTAATCCTGATTATGATACTCGATGTGGACGTGACCGCCGCAGGCGGCATTATAAAACCCATCGCCCGTAAGGGCGATACCACAACCCTCGGCCCGAAGGGCCGTTGCCCCCCTGAGCGAAGCGAATACAACCCTTCTACACAACCCGCAGCGGAGCCGCGCCCCTTTTTTATAATCTGCGGCGGAGCCGCCACCACAACCCTCGGCCTGAAGGGCCGTCAAACTTAAGAACCCTCCGGCCCATAGGGCCGGTCAATCCTAAGAACCTTCCCCTCTGAACCCTCTGAACCCTCTGAACCCGGGCCGCGGAGCGGCCCCATAAGCGGCCCCATAGATGATATAATAAAAATAAAGGAAATCAATCCCATTTCAAAAAGGAGGGACATCATGCTGATTCGCGAACGAAGTGAAGAACTGGAGAAGAAAATCCTCTGCCACCGGGCGGCTCTTTCCGCCAACGCCCGGCGGGACAGGGAGGAGAAGAAGGACCCGCTGCGCACCGATTTCCAAAGGGACCGGGACCGGATCCTTCACAGTAATTCTTTCCGCCGGCTGAAACATAAAACCCAGGTTTACATCGCTCCCCGGGGAGACCATTACCGCACCCGCATGACCCATACCCTGGAGGTGGCCCAGATCGGCCGCACCATGGCCAGGGCCCTTCGGCTGAACGAGGATCTGGTGGAAGCCATTGCCCTGGGCCATGACCTGGGCCATACGCCCTTTGGCCATGTGGGGGAACAGGCGCTGCAGGAAATATGCGGCCATTTCGAGCACAATGAGCAGAGTGTCCGCATTGTGGAGAAGCTGGAAAAGGAAGGGCAGGGGCTGAACCTGACCGGGGAAGTGCGGGACGGTATGCTGAACCACTGCGGGAAACTGACTGCCCATACCCTGGAGGGGGCCCTCATTAAATACGCCGACCGCATCGCCTACCTCTGCCATGATTATGAAGATGCAGAAACCATGGGCCTCATCGGTCCGGAGGATCTGCCGGACATGGTGAAGCGTAAAATCGGCACCACCCATTCCTCCATGATTACCGCCCTCGTCACCAGCGTGGTGAAAAATTCCATGCAAAACGAAGAAGACGGTATTCATATGTCAAAGGAAGGGGACGAAGTGCTGCAGACCTTCCGGCAGTTCATGTTTGACGAGGTATACATGTCAAAGGCCCTGATTCCTGACCGGAAACGGGGAAGCAACGTGGTGAAAATGCTTTATAACTACTATACGGAAAAGCGGGCCGATGGAAGTTTCCATGAAACCAGGCTTCCTGAAAAGCAGATTCGTCTGGCGGGAGGAAATATCCCTCTGGCTGCAGTAGATTACATTTCCGGCCTCACCGACAACTTTGCCATCAACCTCTTTGAAGACATTTTCGTGCCACGATACTGGACTTTTAAGAAGGAATAAAGGGCCGCTTACGCTGCCTGCCTTCCGCCGTCAGTCTGACCGGTAGAAAAGTGCCACCACCCTCGGCCTCAGGGCCATTCAAATATATAACAATAAAGGAGGGGATTTCTTTGGAAGATGTAAAAGATTTAATCGGCCGTCTCATGAACCACGTAGACGGCAGCAGCTTTTCCGATGAAGAGCTGAAAAGACAGATCAATGCCATTTACAGCATTTATGCCAGCATTATGGGCTCCGAGCAGATTATCGTGCAGGCCAGCCGGTATAATGCGCTGAAATATATACATGATGAAAACCCCCGTATCCGCCTCATCGGCATGGAACGGCTCATTCTGGAAAGCCGGGACTATACCAGAGTGCCTACGGAGGAGGAAATACCATCCATTCTGGACAAACTGGAAGATAAGCTGGCGGAAATGCTGGCCCGGCAGGCCGTGGAACGGCAGCTGGAAGAAAAGATAGCCGACCGCCTGGAAGAAAGGCATCAGGAATATGTGGATGAAATCCGCCAGGAAATCATTAATGAAGAAACGGGAGACACCGAAACACCCCAGAGCCGCCGTAAAATGGAAAAGCTGGAAGCCCTGGACAAAGTGAAGCTCACCTCCACCATTATGAACGTGGTGCGGCCCAGGAGCCTTTCGGAAATCGTGGGCCAGGACCGGGCGGTGAAAGCCCTTTTCTCCCGCATCGCCTCCCCCTATCCCCAGCACCTCATCCTCTACGGACCGCCGGGAGTGGGAAAGACCACCGCTGCCCGGCTGGTGCTGGACGAAGCAAAGAAACTTTCCTACACCGCCTTCGGGGAAAATGCGCCCTTTGTAGAATGCGACGGCACCACCCTCCGCTGGGACGAAAGGGATATTACCAATCCCCTCATCGGCTCCGTTCACGACCCCATTTACCAGGGCGCCAGCCGCCAGCTGGCAGACGACGGCATACCGGAACCGAAACCGGGCCTGGTCACCGAAGCCCATGGCGGCGTCCTCTTCATTGATGAAATCGGTGAACTGGACCCCATGATGCTGAACAAGCTCCTGAAAGTACTGGAAGATAAGAGAGTCTATTTCGAATCGGCCTACTACGACGAAGACAATCCGGCCGTGCCGGACTACATCAGGAAACTGTTCAAAGACGGCGCCCCCGCCGATTTCATCCTTATCGGTGCCACCACCAGGCAGCCCGAAGAAATCAATCCCGCCATCCGCTCCCGCTGCGCCGAAGTGTTCTTTGACCCCCTCCAGCCCAAAGACGTGGTGGAAATCGTGAACCACGCAGCAGACAAACTGCAGGTCCATCTGGAAAAAGGAGTGGCAGACCTCATCAGCAGCTACACCATGGAAGGCAGAAAAGCAGTGAGCCTCCTGGCCGATGCCTACGGCCTTTCCGTCTATGAAAGCGGCGAAGCCAAAGATGTAACCATTACCCTGGACCTCATGAAACGCACCGCCCAGGCCAGCCGCCTCTCTCCCTGGCTGGGAAGAGTGAAGAAAGGAAATCCCAGAGTCGGCCACATTTACGGACTGGGCGTAGCAGGCTACTGGGGAAGCACCATTGAAATCGAAACCGCCGCTTTCCCTGCCAGAACCCAGGGCAAAGGCACCATCCGCTTCAATGACACTGCCGGATCCATGGCCAAAGACTCCGTATCCACCGCTGCCGCCGTGGTGCGCCTTGTCACAGGCAAAGACCTTTCCGACTACGACCTTCATGTAAACATCGTAGGCGGAGGAAACATAGACGGCCCCTCCGCCGGCGCCGCCATTACCTGTGCCATCGTTTCCGCCGTAGAAAAAATTCCCCTCCGCCAGGACCTGGCCGTTACCGGAGAAATCTCCCTCTCCGGCGACGTGAAGCCGGTGGGCGGCGTCATGGAAAAAGCCTTCGGTGCCCGCCAGGCCGGTATGAAGGGCATCCTCATTCCGGCGGAAAACAAAGCGGACATCGACGCCAAAACCCTTGGCATCGAAGTCATCCCCGTCACCCATATCAGGGGCGTACTGGATACCATGCTGGTGAAATAAAGGATTCGCCTCCTTCAAAATGTGTTCGCTGTGCATCGCTTCGCTCAGGGGGCCGCCGATTGGCGGTCAGGAAAATGATAGAGTGTCATATCTCTGCTCAGCCCCGTACACCCTTTTGCCACTACGTGGCATTTCCCCTCAAGGGGAAACGAGAAAATAGGTGGCACTGGATATTGTGTCACATATGACACCGGAAGCCAATCCCGTAACGCTCCTTGCGTCCCCTTTAGGGGAAGAGGGCCACGAAGTGGCGAAGGGTGTGCAAGCGAACTGGATTCATAGGGGAGCCCCGCGACCCGCGAATCCAGTGAGACGCCATCCAGCGAAGTCGGTGTGGACGGTGGTAATCTTGATTATGATACTCGATGTGGACGTGACCGCCGAAGGCGGCTTATAAAACTCATTGCCCGATAGGGCGATACCACCATCCTCGGCCCGAAGGGCCGTCGCCCCCCCCTAAGCGAAGCGATGCACAACCCTTCTCACAACCCGCGGCGGAGCTGCGCCCCTTTGCGCCCTCTGGGCGCATCCTCTGAACCCTCACACCGAAGGTGTGTCCAATGCTGCCCGCCAACACCGTCATCTCGAGCGGAGGTACGTGCCGCTATGGGAGACAGACAGGAACCGCTCCCATGATGCTCTGAGTCGAGAGATCTCCCACCGTAATGCCGCCCGTACCATCAGAGGGGGGAGATTTCTCCACTCCGCTCCGCTTCGGTCGAAATGACGGAGGGCGCGGGCCGGCTTTTTTATAATCTGCGGCGTCAGCCGCCACCGCCACCCTTTGAACCAGCCTGCCAAAGGCAGGCCGAACCCTCTGAACCTTCTGAACCCGGGCCACGGAGTGGCCCTATAATGCCCCTTCTGAACCCTTTTATTCATTTTCCAAATGATATATAATAATTCTTATAACCACGACCACTTTCATAGGACGCAATGAAACTCGCATGTTAGATCAATTCAGGAGATGATGGGTATGAAAAAGATGACGGATATAAGCCGTTATATTTCCATGCCCGTTTTTTCTATTATCATTGTGGCCGTACTCTTATTGGACGCCGCTTTTTACAACTCCATCAGGACCAATGTAGAAACCAACTGCCGTGAAACAGGGAATGCCCGGATCACCTGGGTTCAACAGTCCCTGGAACGGTATGTCACCATTACCAGTGTCATGGAAGGAAGGGTGAAGGAGCCCGGCGGCCCCATGTCCCCGATCGGGCGAAGCTGGCGGACTTTGTAAAAATGGACAACGCCCTTCGCAGTATCCAGATCATCCAGGATGACGGTACCTTTACCGAATACAACCAGGACGCAGATATCCGCGATTTCAAAATCCCATGGATGGCTCCCTGAAGAACCTGGTCCGTGAAGTCCGCCGGTCCGGCAATGTGAGCATTACACCATCCATGGAAGTGGGGGATGGGCTCAAAGACATCGTGGTGCTGCGTCCTGTATATCTGCCTGATGAAAAGGGAGACCGCTATTTCTGGGGATATATTCTGGCCATTATTGATACCCGCATCTTCCTGAAGGATGCCAATGTATCAAATCTGGAAGACCAGAACATTCTCTGCGGCCTCATTCATACAGAAGGAGACGGTACGGCATCCGAAGTCTATGGAGACGAGAATTACAGAAAAGACGCCCTGGTTATATCCCGGGAAATCTATGGAGATCACTGGACCCTGTATCTTCGCCCTGAAGGTTCCTGGGTAAATCCCTGGATTATGGTCCTCATTACCTGGGCAGGCTTATTGATTGCCCTGACCCTTGCCGTGCTGGCCCGCCGCAATGCCCGTCTCCGCCGCATGGGTACCACCGATCCTTTGACCGGCGTATACAACAGAACCGGCGGCTACTGGACGGTGAGGCACTATCTGGAGGCCCATCAGAATGAACCGGCCCTGGTTATGGCAGTGGATATCGACAATTTCAAAATCATAAACGATGTCTACGGTCACGAGGCAGGGGACGAGGCCCTCTGCCAGTTTACCAGGGATGTGAAGGAAACTTTCGGCCAGAGCGCTGTTATTACCAGAAACGGCGGCGACGAATTCATCATTTTCTGCGGCTATGGCTGGAGCGGGAAAGCGGCAGAGGCTATTGACCGTTTCACAGAAAACCCCCACCTCATTACCTATAAAGGAAAGGAAATCCGGTTTTCCGCCTCCCTGGGCCTGGCTCGCTATCCGGAGCATGACAAAGACTATCGCGGCCTCTGCATTAAGGCGGATTATGCCCTCTACGGCGCCAAGCTGAACGGCAAATCCCGGTGGAAGGAATTTGATCCGGAGCTCAGGCTGAAAGATACCCGCACCCAGCTGGGCTTCAACCTCACGGATATCGGAAATGAAATGCCCGGCGCCATGGCGGTATACAGGGCGGACGACAGGAGTATCCTCTTTGCCAGCAGCACACTGGTGGAACTCATGGAATGCGACAACCTTGATGATTTCATGAAATATACGAAAATGTCCCTGGACCGGATTTTCCCTGATTCGGAAAAGGAGGCGGCCAGGGCAGCCATTGACCGGCAGCTGGAGAATCCTTTCAACCGGCACCGCTTCTATTTCATTACTGCCAATATCCTGACGAAAAAAGGAAACCTCTGCCCTGTAGAAATTCGGGGCCACCGGAGCCACAATGCCAACTATGGAGATGTATTCTACATCTTCCTTTATGAAAAAGAACAGAAGGAATCATGAACATACGATACTACGACATAGGCCTCAACCTTTTCACTCCCTCCTTTCCCCATCCGGAGAAAATCATTGAAGATGCCGAAGCAGCCGGCGTCAGATGCATATTAACCGGCTCCGACCGGAAAGACAACGAACTGGTGAACGATTTCACAAAAAAACACGGCCTTCTGGGCACCGCCGGCATCCATCCCCACAGCACCGATACGGCCCGTGAAGAAGACCTTCAGCGCATCCGTGAAATCATCCTGACCAATCCTGCCATCAGGATGGTGGGAGAAACAGGCCTGGACTATGACCACATGTATGCCAAAAAAGAAAACCAGCTTCACTACTTCAAAGAACTCATCGCCCTGGCCGAAGAACTGCATAAACCCATGTTCCTCCATCTGAGAGATGCGGAAGAAGACTTCCTGCACTGCTTCAAAGGCCACGAGTCCATCTGCCCCCTGTCCGTGGTCCACTGCTTCACCGGAAATAAGGAAACCCTTCGGAAACTGCTGGACCTGGGCTTCTACATCGGCATTACCGGCTGGATCTGCGACGAAAGAAGAGGAGACGCCCTCCGAGACGCCGTCTCCATCCTCCCCCTCAGCCGGGTCATGGTAGAAACCGACGCCCCCTACCTCACACCCCGGGGCTTCCACCTCAAAAGGACCAACGTCCCCCAGAACATTACCTACGTCGTAGAAACCCTGGCCTCCTACATGCACGTCACAGCAGAAGACCTCCGCCTTCACGCTTTGGAAAATACAGAAAAAGTCTTCGGCATTCGATAGAAAAAGCTTCATGGATACGCGCCCGCAGGCGTGAAAGGGACCGCTCCCCTGTAAACTTGCCTCCCCCTGCTTGCAGGGGGAGGGGGACCACGCCAGTGGTGGAAGGGGTAGGCCTCCCCGGGAGGCCTATAAAACTCATCGCCCGATAGGGCGATACTACAACCCTCGGCCTGAAAGGCCGTCAAACTTAAGAACCCTCCGGCCGCGAGGCCGGTCAATCCTAAGAACCTTCCCTTCTGAACCCTATGAACCCGGGCCGCGGAGCGGCCCCATAAATAAGGAGTCTCCTATGACCAAAAGAAATATTCCTGTAAAAATGAACGAAACCTACACCCTTTCCATACGCGACCTGGGTATTCATGGGGAAGGTATCGGTTCCGTCGAAGATTTCACCGTTTTTGTGCCCGGCGCCTTGCCGGGAGAGACGGTGACTGCCCGTATCGTGGCGGCCAAGAAATCCTATGCCCAGGGAAGGCTGATTTCCGTAGACAGCCCCTCTCCCTTCCGCACAAAGCCGGAATGCCCTGCCTACCATGCCTGCGGCGGCTGCCAGATTTCCCATCTCACCTATGAAGGCCAGCTGGCGCTGAAAGAAAAGCGGGTGAAAGACGTGGTGAGCCGTCTGGGCGGATTTTCGGAAGACCTGGTGCTTCCCATTCTTCCTGCGGACCATCCCTGGAACTACCGGAACAAAATGGCCGTGCCCGTATCCCAGGTCACCGGCGGTCCGGTGATTGGCTACTACCGCCAGGGCAGCCATCAGGTGGTGCCCATTGACGGCTGTCTCATCCAGGAAGAAGAAAACAACCGGGTCCTCCGCTTTGCTCAGGGCTTCATGGCAAGGCACCATGTCCAGGGGTACAACGAGAAATCCCGCAAAGGCTCTGTGCGCCACATCATGGCAAGAACCGGGGACAATGGAGAAGTGATGGTGGTCATTGTCACTGCTACGCCGGCCCTTCCCTTCGCGGAACTCTGGGTGAAAGAGATGAGAGAACTCCTGCCGGAAGTGGTTTCCATCTACCACAATGTACAGAAAAGCCCGGGCAATGTGATTCTGGGACAGACCCTTCACCACCTCTGGGGCCGGAAAACCCTCACGGCCACCTTGGCAGGCCTTTCCTTTGAGGTGTCGCCTTTCTCCTTCTTCCAGGTTCATAAAGACCAGGCGGAGAAACTGTACGCCAAAGCCCTGGAATACGCAGACCTTACCGGCAGCGAAACGGTCATAGATGCCTACTGCGGTACCGGCACCATTTCCCTCTGTCTGGCAAAGAAAGCGAAAAAAGTGATCGGCATTGAAATCGTGGAAGCGGCCATTGAAGACGCCGGAAGAAATGCCGATTTCAACCATGTGGAAAATGTGGAATTCCATGCCGCCGACGCGGGAAAACTCATGCCGAAACTCTATAAAGAAGGCCTGCGCCCCGACGTCATTGTCATGGACCCCGTCCGTGCCGGCTGCAGCGAAGATGTGCTGAAGGCCGCTGCCGCCATGGAACCGAAGCGCATGGTCTACGTTTCCTGCAACCCCGCCACCTTCGCCAGAGATGCAAAAGTTCTCGACGGCCTCGGCTATACCCTCAAAAAAGTCCAGCCGGTAGACATGTTCCCCCAGACTATGCACGTGGAAACGGTGGCCCTGCTGGAGAAATGAGCTGCGCCGCTTCCCAATTTCCCCTTGCACTTTTTTTATCCATGGTTTATGATACACATAGGTTCATAAAGGTTAAGATTTAGATTCGAAGAGGAGTCCGGTAAGGGCTCCTTTTTCGACATTCTGAAAGTTTTCATAGAAACGATGATTAGAATTACATAAAAAATAAATATTCCCTATTGCGTATAATTATATATTTGTAGTATGCTGAAAAAAGCATATTTCCGGCCCGGGGGATATGGGAGGAGAGAGGGTAAGCAGAGGAAACATGGACACTCTTGCAAAAGTATTTTCACTCCTTCAGAAAGGGCAGGTTATCCATATATTTTTCTAAAGGAGCGAAGAACTATGAAAAAAATTCTCGCACTGGCAGCTGCAGCTGCACTCACCGCTGGCGTATCCGCTTACGCAGCCAATCCATTCTCCGACGTTTCCACCGATGACTGGGCTTACCAGGCCGTATCCGACCTCTCCGACCAGGGTGTTGTAGAAGGCTATCCGGACGGCACCTTCAAAGGTGAAAGAAACATTACCCGTTATGAACTGGCTCAGATCATTGCCCGCCTCATGGCAAAAGAAGACCAGCTGAACGCTGAACAGCGTGCAACCCTTGACAAACTGGCTGGCGAATACGCTGACGAACTGGCTAACCTGGGCGTTCGCGTTTCCAACCTGGAAAAGAAAGTGGGCAATATGTACTGGTCTGGCGATGCTAAGATGATGTACACCAAGAATGCAAAAAAGACAACTGCTGATACCTGGAATGGCCGTATGCGTATTAATGCAAAGGGCCAGGTCAATGACTCCACCTATGTACAGGGCCGTATTTTAACAAATATGTGGTTCAAAGATGCTCAAGCTGACAAAGATGGCAAAACCACCATGGATCGTCTCTTTGTAAACCATAATTTTGGAAAAGATACATCCGTTGTTCTTGGCCGCCAGGACCTTACTGTATTCAGCGGACTCCAGTATGATGACGCCTTCGATGGTGCTAAACTGGCTTACAACGATGGCAAGCTCGATGCTTATGCAGCATTTGGTCAGCTGAATGCCGGCAAATTTGATTCAGCTGATACTGCTTTTGGCGGATTGGGATATGACTTCGGTGCAGCAAAACTGGGCGCAGCATATTTCAACTTCACCGGAGATAAGACCAAAGCTGAAAGAAACTTTGACAGCATCTGGGGCGCAAACCTGGTTGTTCCGATTGATAACTTTAGCGTATTTGGCGAATATTGGGATTCCAATGCCGATAAAGCTGACAGTGCTTGGCAGGCAGGCCTTGGCTACAGCACACTGAACAGTGCAAAACCGGGCAGCTTTGACCTGAATGTTGCATACAACAGAGTCGGTGCTAATGCTTACTTTGGAGGTACAACCTATGATGCATCCGATTTCTTTGATGGCATTAAGGAAAACAAAGAACTCAAGTTCTGGAATGTATTTGGCGATGTAGTTCTTCAGAAGAATGTAACCCTCCATGGCGAATATGCATTCAACATTAAGAACACAAAAGATGATTACGACAATAATTCCTGGACCGTATCCCTGAATTATGCATTCTAATCGCTTCTGAGATAAAAAGAAGCTCCTCGAAATGAGGGGCTTCTTTTTTTCTGCATCCTGACGGCCAAAGACTCCGGCGCCAGCCGCGCCCCTTTTTTAACATGACGGTAGGGTGACACGGCTCTTTCGTCATCTCGAGCGGGGCTGCGCGTCGGTATGGAGGGCAGATGGAAAATGCTCCGATGATACTCTGAGTCGAGAGATCTCCCACCCCAATGTCGCCCGTACGATTAGAAGGAGGAGATTTCTCCACTCCGCTCCGCTACGGTCGAAATGGCGAGAGGGGCGCTCGCCGCCACCGTCATCTCGAGCGGAGGATTTATGAGAAGATTATCTTGCGGTGTTTTATTCTGCTCCCGCTTGCGGGGGAAGTCCCGCGCAGCGGGAAAGGGGGAGGCGAACGCAGTGAGCCAATCACAGAATGCTTATCATGCCATGTGATACAGAAAGCCAATCCCGTAACGCTCTCGTTTCTCCTTGAGGTGGCAAAGGAACTGGATTCATAGGGGAGCCCCGCGACCCGCGAATCCGGTGACATGCTTCCCACCGGGGCGAAATCCCGCGTAGCGGGAAAGGGTGTACGAGGTAAGCGGAGAGAATAGATACTCTATGCTGACGTGACCGCCGCAGGCGGCTTATAAAACTCTGCGCCCGAAGGGCGCTACCACAACCCTCGGCCTGAAAGGCCGTCAAACTTAAGAACCTTAAGAACCCTCGGGCCAAAGGCCCGTCAACCCTCACACCGAAGGTGTGTCCACAGCCGCGTCCAACACATAGAAAATCATCATTCATGCTTATCGAGACTCTTGAATATTGTAACAGTCCATGATATACTATGACTACAGCAATGAAGCAGAAGAAAGTGACTATCGAACAGTATGAAAGGTTGTATTTCTTACTGCTGCTGAAAGAAACATCCCGTCGGACTACCGGATATCGTACAAACTCCGGCGGAGCATCTCATACAAAGGGGATTTACCCCGCAAGTGATTGAAAGGAAGGTATTAGTATGGCAAAAGCAGACATTCAGGAACAGTATGGACTCTTTATTAACGGCGAATTCGTTCCGGCTTCTGACGGCGCTACCTTTGATGCCCACAATCCGGCAAATGGCGAGCACTTGGCTTATTTCGCAGAAGCAACCAAAGAAGACGTGGACAGAGCAGTGAAGGCAGCAAGAGCAACCCTTCCGGCCTGGTCCAAAACATCTCCTATTGAAAGACAGAACATCCTGCTGAAAATTGCAGATATTATTGATGCCAATGCAGACCACCTGGCACTGGTGGAAACACTGGACAACGGCAAACCTATCCGTGAAACCAAAGCTGCCGACATTCCTCTGGGCAGCGACCATTTCCGCTACTTTGCAGGCTGCCTCCGTGCATGGGAAGGCTCTGCCACCATGCTGGACGACAACACCCTGTCCCTCATTCTCCATGAACCGGTAGGTGTAGTAGGCCAGGTCATTCCCTGGAACTTCCCCTTCACCATGGCATGCTGGAAACTGGCTCCTGCCCTGGCAGCCGGCAACACCATCGTCATTAAACCATCTTCCCACACATCCCTCTCCCTCATGGAACTCACCCGCCTTATCCAGGATGTACTTCCGAAGGGCGTATTGAACGTCATCACCGGCAAAGGCTCCAAATCCGGCCAGTGGCTCCTTGACCACCCGGACCTGGACAAACTGGCTTTCACCGGCTCCACCGAGGTCGGCCACGGCGTCTACCAGGCTGCCTGCGACAAACTTATCCCCGTCACCCTGGAACTGGGCGGCAAATCTGCCAACATCGTATTTGACGATGCAGACCTGGCCCAGGCCGTAGACGGCGCATGCAAAGGCATCCTCTTCAACCAGGGACAGGTATGCTGCGCAGGCTCCCGCCTCTTCGTACAGGAAGGCATTTTTGACGAATTTGTAAAACACCTGAAAGCCACCTTTGAAAACGTAAAGATCGGTGACCCCACAGATCCAGAAACCCAGCTGGGCGCCCAGATTTACAAATCCCAGCAGGACAAAGTACTGAAATACGTACAGATCGGCATTGACGAAGGCGCCAAACTCATTACCGGCGGCGAAAGATACACCGAAAACGGCTGCGACAAAGGCTTCTTCATGAAACCTACCATCCTTGTCACCGACAAGAACAGCGACCGCGTATGCCAGGAAGAAATCTTCGGACCAGTGGTAGTAATCCAGAAATTCAAAACCGCCGACGAAGTCATCGCCCTGGCCAACGACAGCGTCTACGGCCTTGGCGGCGCCGTATTCACCAAGAACATTAACACCGCCCTCAAAGTAGCCCGCGGAGTCCGCACCGGCCGTATGTGGGTAAACACCTACAACGACCTCCCTGCAGGCGCTCCCTTCGGCGGCTACAAACAGTCCGGCATCGGCAGAGAAACCCACAAAGTCATGCTGGAACACTACAGCCAGATGAAGAACATCTACATCAACCTCAAAGAAGGCGTCAGCGGCATGTACGACATTAAATAATGACCGCTGAAAAAACTCCTTTCTCTCGGGAAGGGAGTTTTTTTATGGAAAGAAATAGGAGCCCAGAGAGACTGTAGGTCGGGATCGGGATCGGGACTTAGGCGGTGCTTGCCGGTATTCCCGAAGGTTGACACGCCTTATGGACAAGCCCCTATGGGGCTTGAAGGTTCTAAAGTTTGACGGGGCTATCGCCCCGAGGGTTCTTAGGTTTGACGCGCCTCCGGCGCGAGGGTTATGGTGGGCGCCTTACATTTATAGAAGGCGCCCTCTTATGATAAAACCTAACAACCGGGCTTTTGCCCGAGGAAAAAACATACAACCGCCCTGCGGGCGTCGGAAATGCATTCCCCCTTTGGTGGCTGGCGCCACCACCTTTCCCCCGCAAGCGGTGGCACTATAACCCGTGCTTACTGTAGAGCCATTTATGAAGAGAGTGTTTCGCGGTGCTTTATTCTGCCCCCTGCATAGGGGGAAGTCCCGCGCAGCGGGAAAGGGGGAGGCGAACGCAGTGAGCCAATCGCCAGAGTGCTTATCATGCTATATGACACTGAAAGCCAATCCCGTAACGCTGACTTTATACTCATCGCCCTGCGGGCGATACCACAACCCTCGGGGCCAAAGGCCCCGTCAAACCTAAGAACCCTTGGGCCGAAGGCCCATCCATCTTAAGAACCTTTCCCCTCTAAACCCTTTGAACCCTCTGAACCCGGGCCGCCTGTGGCGGCCCCTCATAGAACTTTTCCTTGACTAGATAGAGAAAATCCCATATAATCAAGTAAATAGTATACTATGTACTCAAAGGAATGAAAAATCATAAGGAGAAAAGCATGGCAAGTTTGGAAGATATACTGGTAAAGAAGCATCTGAAAAGGACGAAAGCGCGGATTATGATTTTAAAAGTCCTGGAGAAGAGCCTGCCCCTTACGGCAGGAGAGGTGTATGAACTGGTACGGGGCAAAGACACCCGCCTCAGTCTGTCCACGGTGTATCGCAACTGCGAAGCCCTGGCGGAGAAAGGGCTGCTCTATCGGTCTACCACCATGTCTGACGGCCTCACCCGCTATGAATATGCCCATGACACGCCGGTGTACTATGCCATCTGCCTTTCCTGCCACCGTATTTTTCCGGTGGACGTGGATCTGGAGAAAGGATACCGGCAGCACATGGACGAGGAATACGGCTTTGAAGTGGCGGAGCCGAAGGTGGAAATCTACGGATACTGCCGCGAATGCCGGGCTTCCGGAAAAGCAGAGGAGCATAAGGGGAAAATGGAATTATTATAAGGATAAAGAGAATCTCGGGAGGACTGCCAAATGACCATCATTTGGCAGTCCTCTTTTTCTTGGACACCCGCTTTCTCAAAACTTGACAGACTGAAATAGAGAAAACCATTCTCAAAATAGACGGTAGAGAGAAAATTATTCTCAAAATGAAAGAGAAGGCAAAAAGGAAAAGAGCTCTCTTTATCGCATCAAAAATGATGAAATATTCCTATTTGAGAATCAGCCTTCTAAAGAACCATTTTTCATTTAATGAGAAAATCATATATTTTATCAAAGATTATAGTATTGTTTTATAATGATACACATAACAGAAATTTGTTAATTTCTAATAAATGTGATATAATGAGAAAGTCCAAAGGAGTCCTGCCTTTTGGACAGGAAAAAGAGAGAAAAAGAAGAGCAGAGGAAACACGGTCACTCGCGCAGACATTCTTTTTCAGGATTTTTCCCCTATGCAGGATCATATCTGTTTATATAAGGAGCGAAGAACGATGAAAAAGATTCTCGCAATCGCAGCTGCTGCTGCACTGACTGCTGGCGTTTCCGCTTTCGCAGCCAATCCATTCTCCGATGTTTCCACTGATGACTGGGCTTACCAGGCAGTATCCGACCTTTCCGACCAGGGCGTGGTAGAAGGCTATCCGGATGGCACCTTCAAAGGCGAAAGAAACATTACCCGTTATGAACTGGCCCAGATCATTGCCCGCCTCATGGCTAAAGAAGACCAGCTGAACGCTGAACAGCGTGCAACCCTTGACAAACTGGCTGGCGAATACGCTGACGAACTGGCAAACCTGGGCGTTCGCGTTTCCAACCTGGAAAAGAAAGTGGGCAACATTTACTGGTCCGGTGATGCCCGTATGCAGTACCAGCACAACCTGAAATCTGATGAGGATAACGGCGTTTATGCAAAAGAACATGATGATGCATGGACAGGCCGTATGCGTATCAACGTAAAAGGCCAGGTCAATGACCAGGTCACCGTTAACGGCCGTTTCGTGACCAATATGTACTTCAAGAATGCAGATGAAGATGACGGCGACACCACCATGGACCGCATCTACTCTGAATGGACACCGAATGACCAGACCTATGTCAGAATCGGCCGTCAGGGCGTAGCTCTTGACCAGACCGGCACCTTCTGGGATGAAGACGGTGAATATGATGGCATCACCGCTGGCTGGGATAACGGCAAAATCGGCATTGATGCAGGCTATGGCTACTTGAAGTCCGCTTTCGAAAATCATGCAGGCGATGCCTATACTTCCAAGAGCGGCACAGAATCCTGGTTTGCCAAACTCACCGGCCATGTAGCTGAAGGTGCTGACGTTTCTGCTTTCTACCTCGGCGCACCGAAGAAATTTGATAAGGTGGAATACACCGGAGACAAACACGCTGATGTTTGGGGCGTAGGCACCACCATCGGCCTTGGTCACAGCAACTTCACCCTGGATGGAGACTACATCAAGACCCAGCTCAGCGGCACCTATAAAGGCAACAAAGCTGATGATCCGGCTCTCTGGACCGCAGGCCTCACCTACGGCGCTGTAGACACCGATAAACCAGGCACCTGGCAGCTGGGCGTTCACTACGTAAAGGCTGACGCCGGCTCCTACCTCCTGGGTAACTCCGCTCTGGACCTCACCGACCAGCTGGATTACGGCTGGGATAACTGGTCCGATGTTCACTTCTGGGTAGCCCGCGCAGGCGTAGCACTCCAGAAGAACGTAGAACTGGACGCTTACTACAACTTCGCAGCCAAAGCATCCGGCAGCACCGAAGATCCCGACGACACCTGGGGCATCGAACTGAACTACGCATTCTAATGAGAATGAAAAAAGAGAACTCCTTCGGGAGTTCTTTTTTTATGGCTTTTTGAACATAAGAATTGTTCTCCCCGCCCCCTCTGAACCCTTGGAACCCTCTGAACCCTCTGCACCCTCATACCGCAGGCATGTCCAAGGGTAAGAAGTCCAAATGACACAGGCCGCCGATTGGCGGTCGGGACCGCGATGGAGTGCCACTTCGATGCTCTACCTTGTACACCCTTTTGCCTCTTCGAGGCATTTCCCCTCAAGGGGAAACGAGAAAATAGGTGGCACTGGATATTGTGTCACATATGACACAATATCCAATCCCGTAACGCTCCTTGCGTCCCCTTTAGGGGAAGAGGGCCACAAAGTGGCGAAGGGGTGGACGGTAGTAATACTGCCAATCCGCAGAATGCTAATCATGCCATATGACACAGAAAGCTAATCCCGTAACGCTGACTTTAATAATCTGCGGCGAAGCCGCCACCACAACCCTCGGCCTGAAAGGCCGTCAAACTTAAGAACCTTAAGAACCCTCGGGCCAAAGGCCCGTCAACCCTCACACCGAAGGTGTGTCCCAAGCCGCGTCCATAATAAAAAATATCTATAAGCACTACAAAATAAAATTGAATGTCAGTCACTCTTTCCTCTGCCCAAAGCGGAAGCAAAAGAGGTGAAAAGCTCGTAATCATGGGAGATTTCACAGGAAAGGCGGCCTTTCTGTTTCGCTTCGGGAAGGAGGGGGGCATGGCGGAATCTGACAAGGCACTGACATGCGGAACCCTTGATTTTACTGAATGTTTATGGTACCCTGTACCTAGACCAAGGTCCCACCCTCGGGACGGTAGTCAGGGATAGTACGTGAAGAAGCAGGCAGAGGAAACACGGTCACTCGCGCAAAGGCTTCCAGCGGAACTCCCGGTAGAAAAAATAGAGGGTCCATTTCTCTTATTTTTTTTCAAAGGAGCGAAGAACTATGAAAAAGATTCTCGCAATCGCAGCTGCTGCTGCACTGACTGCTGGCGTTTCCGCTTTCGCAGCAAATCCATTCTCCGATGTTTCCACTGATGACTGGGCTTACCAGGCAGTATCCGACCTCTCCGACCAGGGCGTTGTAGAAGGCTATCCGGACGGCACTTTCAAAGGTGAAAGAAACATTACCCGTTATGAACTGGCTCAGATCATTGCCCGCCTTATGGCTAAAGAAGACCAGCTGAACGCTGAACAGCGTGCAACCCTTGACAAACTGGCTGGCGAATACGCTGACGAACTGGCAAACCTGGGCGTTCGCGTTTCCAACCTGGAAAAGAAAGTCGGCAACATTTACTGGTCCGGCGATGCTCGTATGCGTTACCAGGATAACAGCGTTGGTGCAGATGGCTGGAATGGCCGTATGAGAATCAACGTAAAGGGTCAGGTTAACGATTCCACCTATGTTCAGGGCCAGATGACCACAAACATGGACTTCAAAGGCAATGCAGACACTAAGGCAAAAGATGATGGTACAACCTTCATGTCTCAGTTGTATGCAAATCATAACTTCGGCAAAAACGTAGCAGTACGTCTTGGCCGTCAGCCTCTCGTACTGGGCAACCAGGGCGGCTGGCTCTACAATGGCCTCGAAGGATATGATGGCGCTCAGATTTCCTACAACAATGCTAAATTTGGCGCACTGGTTGGCTATGGCCGCCTGAATGCAAGCGATAATGATATTGTTAAACCAGACGCTAAGAACCACGATGCACTGTTTGCAAAAGCTGGATACGATTTCGGCTTTGCAAAACTGGGTGCTGACTATGTTAAATTTGATGGTGATACCAGTGAAGGTCATGACCAGCTCGGCGCTGAACTGTACGGCGTAGATTTGACCATTCCGGTTCAGAAGTTCAATGTATTCGGTGAATACTGGAAGAACACCACCGATAACTATGATGGATATGATACCGCTTGGAACGCAGGCCTCTCCTATGGCAAAGCTGACTGGAAGAAACCGGGCACCTGGGATCTCTCCGTTGCATACAATGATGTTGATTACGGCGTATACTTCGGTGGTTCCGCATTCCATACCGATATGCTGAAAAATTTGACTGGCAAAGCTGGTTATGCTGATGCAACCAATCTGAAGTTCTGGAATGCTATGGCTAACGTAACCCTTCAGAAGAACGTACAGCTCCATGCTGAATACGCATTCGCAGCTGATGCCAAAGATAGCGCAACTGGCGAAGATCCGGACGACGCTTGGACCGTTTCCCTGAACTACAAATTCTAATTTCTGAAAAGAAAAGAGAATCTAGTTTCATAAACAAAGAAGAAGCTCTCGAAAGAGGGCTTCTTTTTTATGCTTTTATTTCTGGCTCCATGAAAGTCAGGGGCTGCCCCTGGTCATCTCGAGCGGGGCACGGGCCGGTATGCAGGGCTCTATGGGGACTCTGAGCCCGGAGATTTTCGGCCTCCATGCTTCATGTACCATTAGAGAAAGGAGATTTCTCCACTCCGCTTCGCTTCGGTCGAAATGACGAGAGGGGTGCTCGCCAACACCGTCATCTCGAGCGGGGCTGCGTGTCGGTATGGGGCAGATGGGAAACGCGCCCATGATACTCTGAGTCGAGAGATCTTCCACCGTAATGTCGCCCGTACTATCAGAGGGGGAGATTTCTCCACTCCGCTTCGCTTCGGTCGAAATGACGGGAGGGCGCAGGCCGGCTTTTCTGTCATTTGGGGGCGTGAGATTTCTCCACTCCGCTTCGCTTCGGTCGAAATGACGAGAGAGGCGCTCGCCACCATCGTCATCTCGAGCGGGGCTGCGTGTCGGTATGGGGCAGATGGAAAACGCTTTGATGATACTCTGAGTCGAGAGATCTCCCTCCTCCATGCTTCATGTACCATTGGAGGAAGTAGATTTCTCCGCTTCGCTTCGGTCGAAATGACGATAGGGGTGTCCGCCAACACCGTCATCTCGAGCGGGGAATTTATGAGAAGACTGTCTCGTGGTGTTTTATTCTGCCCCCTGCATAGGGGTGGCAAGGGAACACGATTCGTAAGGAAGCAAAGCGACCTGAGAATCGTGTGACACGCTTTCCCGTGGATGCACAGCGAACATGATTTGAAGGAGCGCCAGCGACGCACAAATCATAGTGAGTCGTTTCACCTTTAGGTGGAAGTCCGGCGCAGCCCGGATAGGGGGTGGCGAACGCAGTGAGCCAATCACCAGCATGCTTATCATGCCATATGACACAGAAAGCCAATCCCGTAACGCTGACTTTATACTTATCGCCCCCTAAAGGGGAAACGACTCACTACATTTTGCGCGTCGCTAGCGCTCCTTCACCCACTGCTGTCACTGACTCACTGGATTTTCAGGTCGCTGATGCTCCCTTACAAATCCAGTTCGCATAGTGCAAAATGTGTTCGCTGTGCACCGAAGGGCGCTACCACACCCCTCAGCCCGTGAGGGCTGTCGCCCCCCCCCTGAGCGAAGCGATGCAACCCTTCTACACAACCTGCGGCGGAGCCGCGCCCCTTTTCTTTAAAATCTGCGGCGAAGCCGCCACCACCACCCTCGGCCCAAAGGGCCGTCAAACTTAAGAACCTTAAGAATCTTCGGGACGAAGTCCCGTCAAACTTCACACCGAAGGTGTGTCCACGGCCATTCCATTCATGATATAATGAAACCAGATAAAATCCATTGTTTTCAATAAAGAAGGAGTAACGAAATGGACGACGGCCACATATGGCTTGAAATCATTATTATCATTTTACTGGTCCTGGCCAACGGGGTCTGTTCTCTGGCAGAAATCGCCATTGTGGGAGCGCGGAAGACGAAGCTGCAGGAGATGATTGATGAAGGGAATAAGAGCGCCGGCTATGCCCTGCGTCTGGCAGAGCGGAAGGAGGAGCTTTTTTCTACCATTCAGGTAGGCATTACTACCATCAGCATCATTACCGGTATGTTTTCCGGAGCGTCCCTGTCGGGACCTCTGGGAGAGGAGCTGTCGAAGTTCCCGCCGCTGGCGCCTTATGCCCAGATGGTGAGCATGGTGGCTGTCATGGTGCTGGTGACTTATTTTTCACTGATTATCGGGGAGCTGGCGCCGAAATGGATTGCCATTGCCATTCCGGAAAAGGCGGCCTGCTTTGTGGCCCGGCCCATGATTATAATGGCTACGGTGTGCAAGCCGCTGGTGCTTTTTTCCACCTGGTCTACCAAGGCCGTGGTGGGTCTCCTTGGCATTCATATGGAAGGGGAGCAGCCAGTTTCGGAAGAGGAAATCAAGGTGCTTCTCCAGCAGGGGGCCAAGCTGGGCACTTTTGATAAGGAAGAACCGGAAATCATTGATAATGTATTCGAGCTTAATGACCGCACGGCAGCAGACTGCATGACGGCCCGTCCCCAGCTGGACTGGATCGACCTGGAGGACAGCGAGAAGAAAATCTGGGCCGATATGATGAAGACGTCCCATTTCCGCCTGCCCCTTGGCAGCGGCTCTCTGGACGATTTCAAAGGACTGGCTGATTTGTCCGATGTGCTGATGGACCAGCATGCCCATCCGGGAAAGGCTTTGAAAAAATCTCTCATGGAAACGGTGCATGCGCCGGTATACATTCCGGAAACCCTGACTTTGACCAAGGTGCTGAAACTTTTCCGCACCCGCGGCGTCCATGAGGCCATCGTTATCGATGAGTACGGTACTCTGTCGGGACTCATCACTCTTCATGATGTGCTGGAAGAAATCGTGGGGGATATGCCCGGTGACAAGGAAGATATTCTGGAGGAGCAGAACAAGTTCATCCGCCGTTCCGAAAATTCTTGGCTGGTGGAAGGACTCTGCTCCATCGATGATTTCCGGGAGTATTTCCACATAGAAGACGAGCTGCCGGGAGAAGCGGAAGGCTACTACAAAACATTGGGAGGGTTCATTACCTATCTCCTTGGATATATACCGAAAGAAACAGAAAAAGCCCGGTATGGCATATTCACCTTTGAGGTGATGGACTGCGATAACCGGCGGGTGGATAAAGTCCTTGTAACGAAAGGCAAAGAAGAGGAGGAAATAAAACATGAGCAGTGAAACGAAAGAATGTCTGAAAGAACGGCTTCATAGGCTGGAACAGGATCTGAAGGAGAATCAGGCTTTCCTTCAGACCTATATGCTGTCCCCCAGTCCCGATTTCCGGCCGGCAGAGGAGGAAAGAATCCGCCAGATTTCCCGCCTGGCCGATGAAATGATGGAAATCCTCACCGAGCTGGCAGGAAGAAGCGAGGACAATGGGGAAGCCGATGCCATGGACGACGATTTGAACCTGGAATACAAGACCCACACCCTGGGGGATCCGGACGGCGAGGACAACATCGAAGGGGACTGGAATCTGGATGAAGAAGATATGATTCCCATCAGCGAAGCCCGCACCCTGCCGGAAGCAGAAGAACTTCTGTCCAAAAAAGAAAAGAAAGGTAAGAAGCACGGGAAAAAGGATAAGAAGAAAGGAAAGAAGGGGAAGAAGGGAAAGAAATAAGACATAGCGGCAGGAGGCTGTATTCCCGGACTGGGGAAAGGGGCTTCGCCGCAGGGGAAGTGCCATGGTAAGTGTCCCATGGGGAAAGGTGGTACCGAAAGTACCCCAACGGGGCGTATTCCTACAGGCAAAGCCCGGCGGTATGGGTTTTCTGCCGCCGCAGGCGGGTCTATATACTCATCGCCCGATAGGGCGATACCACAACCCTCAGCGCCGCAGGCGCTGTCGCCCCCTGAGCGAAGCGATACACAACCCGCCGCCGGCAGGCGGCCACAACCCTCGGGGCGCGGCCCCGTTTACCTTTCTTTCTGAACCCTTTGAACATTTGACACATCCCTATGTCAAAGTTAGTGACTGATAAAAGTAAGGAGCCTGAAACCATGCCTCACTACGCATTGCCTCATGAAATCATGTATCATATCGGCCTTTCCCGGGAGATGACGGAGGGGGCCCGGTATGCCCTGGTGCCCGGAGATCCGGGGAGGGTGGAAGGATTGGCGAAGGCGCTGGATGAGAAGGCATCTTTCGTCTGCTCTCACCGGGATTTCACCACCTGGAAGGCCAGGGTTTCCGGCGAAACGGTGCTGGTCATGTCCACCGGCATGGGCGGTCCCTGTGTCACCTTTGCGGTGGAGGAGCTGGCCCGGCTGGGGGTGACTTCCTTTATCCGGGTAGGCACCACCGGGTCCATTCAGGAGGACTTGAATCTGGGAGACCTGGTCATCAATAAGGGAGCTGTCCGCAGGGACGGCGCTTCCCGGGCCTATGCGCCTCTTGCCTATCCGGCCATGGCGGATATGCGGATCACCCTGGCGCTGGAAGAGGCGGCCAGGGAACTGAAGGTACCCTGTAAAACAGGGATTTCCGTATCCACCGACAGCTTCTGGCCGGGCCAGGAACGGTACGACAGCTTCTCCGGATATGTGCGGAAAAATCTGCAGGGGAGCCTTGCGGAATACCGGGCCCTGGGCTGTACGAATTTTGAAATGGAAAACGCCACCCTCTTCACCCTCACCTCAGTGCTTGGCCTTTCGGCCGGTTCCATCTGCGGCGTGGTGGCCAAGCGGACGGACAGCGAGGCTGTGGCTCCGAAGGCAGTGTATGAGCTGGCGGAAAGAAGATTCCATCAGGTGGTGAAAAGAGCACTGGAAATGCTGATCGGTCATTTCATGGTGACTTTGTGACATTGGCGGTGCTTACCTGTATTCCCGAAGGTTAAGGAAGCACTGATTAATTCATAGAGTTTTCTTTTATAAGAATTTTTATGCACTGTTTCGTCATGGGCTTCCTTAAATAGCTCGCTATTCGCGTCAGCCCATTCCTTGCATTGCATAAAAATTCAAGAATAAAAGCAAACAATGATTTAATCAGCGCTTCCTTAACGCGCCCTTGCGGGCGCGAGGGTTGATGGCCCGTGCGCTGCCGCGCCGGGCCAAAGTTTCTGTCCGGGACCGGCTTCGCCTCCCGGACGGTTTGAGGGCATTCGCCCAGGGGAGTTATATAGTATCGCTGCGCTGGCGAAGTGGGTGTCCTTGCGGGCACCAATTTTATATGCCGCCTGTAGGCAGTGAAAACCTTTACAGCCGGACTTCGCCCGATGGAAAACAAGCCAACCGCCCTGCGGGCATTTCCCTCGCGCCGAAGGCGCGGTTTTATGGTTCTCCCGCCGCAGGCGGGCATATATACTCATCGCCGCGAAGCGGCGATACTACAACCCTCGGGCCCAAAGGGCCCGTCAAACCTGAGAACCCTTGGGCCCTGTGCCCATCCATCTTAAGAACCTTCCCTTCTGAACCTTTTGAACCTTCACATCGAAGGTGTGTCCAATGGTGCCTGCCGCCACCGTCATCTCGAGCGGAGCCGCATGCCGCTATGGGGAGCAGATGGAAACCGATCCCATGATGCTCTGAGCCGAGAGATTTCCTACCGTAATGCCGCCCGTACCATCAGAGGGGGGGAGATTTCTCCACTCCGCTTCGCTTCGGTCGAAATGACGGGGATGGGGCTGGCTTTTTTATAATTTGCGGCGAAGCCGCCACCACAACCCTCGGCCTGAAAGGCCGTCAAACTTAAGAACCTTAAGAACCCTCGGGGCGCAGCCCCGTCAACCCTCACGCCCGCAGGGCGTGTCCCATAGCCCCTTTTTCAAAATCCCCTTGCCATTGAAGGCAAAATCATTTATCATAACAATGATATACTATTGCTTTCAAAGGGAAGCAGAGATAAAGGAGATTTTTGGAAGAATGAGAGCACGTGGTCTTTTATTTGGCGTGGCAGTGGCATTTTCTGTGTGGAATATCATTACCAATGGTGTCAATGTGCGGACTGTGGCAATCTGTGCCATGATCCTGGTATGCCTGGTCATTAATATTTACAATTATCGTCAGAAGCAGCAGCAGCGGGCAGCAGCGGAGGAAGCTGTAAGGGAGAAGGAAGAGGTTCGCCAGCTTCGGGCAGAGGCCCGGCGCAGGCAGAATCGGAGGAACCGGAAGCATCGCAAATAATTCTCTTTCTGCTTGAGGGCCTTTGGCCCTTTTTCTGTTTTCAGGGAAACTATGAGAAGATGACATAGGTCATCTGAAAAGTCATAGCTTATCCCGGGAGGTACTATGCCGGCAGCGCTTATTTATCGCTGGGCAGTATTTATTCTGCTCATTTTGGGTCTGATTCTTCTCATGAAGCACAAGGTGCTGACGCCTTTTGTATTCTGGTCGAGGATCCAGTACTATACGTTTTCTACTTTCACCCTTTTTGTGGTGTGGCTGGGGGCCACTCTGTTCCAGGTGGATGTGCCCTTCCTGTATACGGCGGACTGCCGTTACATAGTGGCGGCCAGCCTGGGGACTCTGTCCCTCATGTATCATCTCATCGTACGGCCCGGTGCCATTCGCACCCACAAGCTGAACGATATCAGCTACGAGCATTTTTCTTTCTACAATTACATATTTCACTATTTCATCCCCATCCTTATGCTGGTGGATTATATCTTCTTCGTAGATAAGAGGGACATGCACTGGTATACCATGTTTACCTGGATGATTTACCCTGCTTTCTATGTGGTATTCGTGTATTTCAGGGCCTGGGTGACCATCGTGACCCACGGGAAATCCCATCTCTATCCCTATACGTTCATGGATCCTAACTTCCACGGTCCCCTCTCTATTACCAGGGGGGTCCTCATCGTAGGCGCCCAGTTCTTCGTTATCGGCGTTTTCGTCTATGCTCTGGGCATGGGTCTTTTCTATCTGGGCATTCCGCCCCTTTCCTGGACCTTTAATGGATGAAATCAAAGGCAGAGGCGCCCCGCTGGGGGCGCTTTTTTGATGCGGTCCAGGCACGGCTCTTTCGTCATCTCGAGCGTGGCTGCGTGCCGGTATGGGAGACAGATGGAGGACGCTCCGATGATACTCTGAGCCGAGAGATCTCCCTCCGTAATGCCGCCCGTACCATCAGAGGAAGGAGATTTCTCCACTCCGCAACGCTTTCGTCGAAATGACGGGGATGGGGGCAGCTTTTCTGTCATTAGGGGCGTGAGATTTCTCCACTCCGCTCCGCTGCGGTCGAAATGACGAGAGGGGCGCCTGCTGCCACCGTCATCTCGAGCGGGGCTGCGTGTCGGTATGGGGCAGACGGTAACCGCTCCGATGATACTCTGAGTCGAGAGATATCCTGCCTCAATGCTTCCTGTACCATGGTGGAGTGAGATTTCTCCACTCCGCTTCGCTACGGTCGAAATGACGATAGGGGTGCCCGTCGCCACCGTCATCTCGAGCGGGGCTGCGTGCCGGTATGGGGCAGACGGTAACCGCTCCGATGATACTCTGAGTCGAGAGATCTCCCTCCGTAATGCCGCCCGTACCATCAGAGAAAGGAGATTTCTCCACTCCGCTTCGCTACGGTCGAAATGACGATAGGGGGGGCCGCCGCCACCGTCATCTCGAGCGGGGGTATGTGTCGGTATGGGGGCAGACAAGAACCGTTCCCATGATGTTCTGAGTTGAGAGATCTCCCGCCGTAATGCCGCCCGTACAATCAGAGGAAGGAGATTTCTCCACTCCGCTTCGCTTCGGTCGAAATGACGGAGGGTGTGGGCCGGCTTTTTTTATAATCTGCGGCGAAGCCGCCACCACAACCCTCGGGCCAAAGGCCCGTCAAACTTAAGAACCCTCCGGCCCATAGGGCCGGTCCATCTTAAGAACCTTCCCTTTGAACCTTCTGAACCCTCTGAACCCGGGCCGCGGAGCGGCCCCATAGCGTCCCTTTTTTCCCCTGTCACAAAACATAGAGACATATAAGAAAATAAATGATATAATAATTCCGTTGCATTGAATTTATGCTTTTGCTGTAAGGAGTTTAATTGATGGCAGATACAAAAGACGTAAAGATGAAGGATTTCGAGGACCATTCCTATTTCTATAAGCCCTATTGGTTCGTGGTGGCTCTTGGCTTTATCCTGTGGGCCGCTTATGTATGCTGGACGGGGTACTGGGGGATTGTCCATCACAGGGTGCCGGTGATTGACCTGGGCATGCAGGTGGCCATTCTGTGGTGGCTTCTGGATACGGTGCTCACGAAGACGGTATACCGGCTGGAAAAGGACCGCCTTTATATGCTGAAAACAGGGGTGGGACACAAGAAGGAGCTTTCTATTCCTTATGAGGATATTTTCGGCGTTCACCATTTCAAGAACCAGCTCATGAAGCCGGTGACTTACCGCTATACCTTCCACCAGTATTCGAAGCTGGATAACCGTCCCATCTGGTCCCTGCTCTATGATATCGACAGTGACAAGAAGGTGGGCCGGGTGCTCATGAAGGCTTCCGAGGATTTCTGGAAGGAGTTTGAACGGCGCATGCCGGGGCAGATCCGCATTCCTCAGGAAGAAGTGGTTACGTTCACGTACAAGGCCATGGAAAAGAAACTTCGTGACCAGGGCTATTTCAAGGAACATCCGGAAATGTCCTTTGAAGAAGGCATCAAGCAGCTCCGCCAGAAGGGTACGGAAATGGGGGGCCGGGAGGATGAACTGACCGGTGCTGATTTCCACGGCGAAAAGGTGGAACTGGAAAATGGTACCAGTAAGGAAACTTTGGAAGCGGCCAGAAGAAAGATGGAGGAAGGAAGTCAAAAAGAATAGGTTCGTTGAGGGAGCTGTGAAAAAATGTAAATCATTTTTTCACAGCTCTTTTTTATATAGATGAATATATAAAATTATTATAGATACTTATAGAAGGAATATATAGCAGGTAAAAAGAAAAAATGATTCATAGATTGCAGGCAGGCTATTTGCATTTATTCATAGATACATATCCCCGGACAGAGGGAAAGACATGGCATCGAACGAGGGAGATTGGGGAAGAAAAGGGGGTGAAAAAATAAATCGCCATCTATCTATCATATCTAGTAACTTCTAAAAACAGAAGAATAAATAAGAATACAGAAGTATTATAATGATAAAACACAATAATTGGAATAAATACCCATAATATACTATATTTATTTGAAAATCATTGAAAAATACTATATATTGACTGTAGATATCTGCGATTCCTGAAGTTTATGCAGCGAAGAAAGGAGGCGTTTCCCTGTTTGATGGATAACAGGATGGGCAGGCTTATTTTCCAGGTGCGGTGATTCTCCGGTTTCATGCCATTATTTCAAATTGAGAAGTCATTTTATGGAGAAGTCATTGGACCGCTCTTGGAAAAGCGGATGAAGGCCTGCAGGAGGCAGGGCTCGCGGGCAGCTCTTTGTCCTCCCTTCAGGAAATTTCACAGGCGAAATGCTGATGGCATTCTTTGTCTAGGATGGTATCAGCAGGTTTATTTTTCGAAAGGCGGTTGACTCTATGGCATCTCCAAGCCCCCTCTCCATTTGTCTCACTAACATGGTTATCGTATTTGCGGTCCTCGTTTTCCTGGCGTTTGTGATCCAGCTGATTCACATCGTGGACCCCACGAAGAACAAGAAGAAATAGGAAGATAACGATTAAGGTTAGGAGGTAGACATTATGGATGGTTTTATGAGAGCCCTTGCTTCTGTGTGGACAGATTCGGGATTTGCTTCTCTTACGATTGAAAATATCATTATGATTCTGGTGGGTCTGGTGCTCCTGTACCTGGCCATTGCCAAGGAATATGAGCCTCTTCTGCTCATGCCCATTGCTTTTGGCGACATTATGGCCAATTTCCCCAACACCGGTTTTGAATCGGAAATGGGCGTTATGATGGCTATCGGATTTGGTATTAAGTATGAAATTTTCCCGCCATTGATTTTCATGGGTGTGGGAGCTATGACGGACTTTTCTCCCCTCATTGCCAACCCGAAAACCATGCTTCTCGGCGCTGCTGCCCAGATCGGCGTTTTCGTGGCTCTGGCAGGTGCCATGATTCTGGGCTTCAATGTGCAGGAAGCGGCAGCTATCGGCATCATCGGCGGCGCTGACGGCCCCACTTCTATTTATCTGACGTCCAAGCTGGCGCCCCACCTTCTGGGGGCCGTGGCCGTGGCAGCGTATTCCTACATGTCCCTGGTACCCCTGATTCAGCCGCCGATTATGAAGCTCCTCACCACGAAGGAACAGAGACAGATCCGCATGGTGAACCTTCGCCCTGTCACCCATTTCGAAAAGGTGGCTTTCCCCATCGTCGTTTCCATCGTGGTATCCCTGCTTCTCCCGCCGGTGGCATCCCTCATGGGCATGCTCTGCCTGGGCAATCTCTTTGAAGTATCCGGCGTAACCGGCCGTCTGTCTGACACGGCGAAGAATGCACTGTGCAACATCGTTACCATTTTCCTGGCAACCGGCACCGGCCTCACCATGACCGGCGACAAGTTCATCCGTGTGCAGACTCTGGAAATCATCTGCCTCGGTCTCGTAGCCTTTGCGGCAGGCACGGCAGGAGGCGTCCTCTTCGGCCAGCTCATGCGCATTGTGTCCGGCAACAAGGTGAATCCCCTCATCGGTTCTGCCGGCGTATCTGCCGTACCTATGGCAGCCCGGGTATCCCAGGTGGTAGGTCTTCGGGACAATCCCTCCAACTACCTGCTCATGCAGGCCATGGGCCCCAACGTGGCAGGCGTTATCGGCACCGCTGTGGCGGCAGGCACCATGCTGGCCCAGTTCGGAGGCTGATTTCCCTTAAAAAATCTGTCATTGATTATGAAAAAGCACTCTCTTTGGAGAGTGCTTTTTGTATATAATCATTTTTTATAGGGGCATATAGAAAATATAACGAATTGAGAAATTAGGAATGATAGCATTTAATAGTTTATTAAATAAAAACTTATAATTTCGGCATATATTTCATGCAAAAGACTGTCAAAATCGTATGAAGAATATAATGAATAGTATACGATGAAATCAATCGAATCATTAGCAGTAAAGTTTTGCATTTGCAGTTTTCAGGGGACAATGGAGAAGGAATAAATTTCAATGACTTAAATGGGAATCATAATCAATAGCATACTATTTTTTAAATAGAATAATACATTCTAAATTGAAATAGACGGTGGAGTGGTTGAATTTTGACAGGTCCATGAATACAATAAGCATAGATGCCTATGTAAGTGCATGCCATGTGCAGCTTCATAGATGGGAGCCCGACCCTGGGACTGTGAACAAAGGAGGATAGAAGGTTTACCAAGGGATTATCATTGTTTTCCGGATCATATTTCGGATTCATGTGGAAACTTGCAATTATTCTTTATAACTTTATATGAGTCCAACAATCTTCCGGAGAAGATTCCGATTTCTGTCCGGTATGCATCGAACCTGGCAGCTATCGAAAAAAATCAAAAGGAAGGTGAACCTTATGGATCCAGCCATTATCACACTGTGTGTATTGGCAGTAGCAGCATTCCTGTTTGTTACCGAACTGATCCCGCTGGCAGTTACCGCTATGGCAGCCTGCACAGCCCTCGGTATTCTCGGCGTTCTTCCGGCTAAACAGGTATATGCAGGTCTTTCCAACTCCACCGTCGTTCTTTTCGGTGGTATGTTCGTTATCGGCGCCGCTATGTTCAAGACTGGCCTCGCTGAAGCCATCGGTCTTGCTGTTGTTAGAAAAGCAGGTACCAAAGAAGTTCCGCTGATGGGCGCCATCATGCTGGTAACCATCATCCTGTCTTCCGTATCTTCCAATACCGGTACCGTAGCATGCCTCATGCCGGTAGTTATCGGTATTGCTCAGGCAGCTAACATTCCGGCTTCCAAGGAACTGATGCCTCTGGCAGTCGCTGCTAACGTAGGCGGCACCATCACCATGATCGGTACTCCGCCAAACGTTATCGTTACCGGCGCTCTGTCTGCAGCAGGACTTCCGTCCTTCGGATTCTTCGAATTCGCCCTCATCGGTGTTCCGCTGTCCGTTATCGTCCTGGCTTACATGCTCACCATTGGCCGTAAGACCATTCCGATCAAGAATGCAGGCGCTATGGATGAAGAAGCTGTGAAAGCAGCTAAGGAGGAAGCTGGTGCTTCTGATGACGACGCTCCGAAGAGCAAGACAAAGATGTGGATTTCCGGTCTCATTCTGATCGGCGTTGTTGTCTGCATGGCTCTGAACCTCAAAACCGTTCCTCTTCAGACTGCCGCTGTTACCGGCGCAATTCTCTGCGTCATCACCGGCTGCCTGAAAGAAAAAGAAGCTTATGCAGGTATCGACTGGGTAACCATTTTCCTCTTCGCCGGCATGCTTTCCGTAGCTACCGCTATGGATAAGACTGGCGCAGGCAAACTGATTGCCGACACCGTAGTAGGCATGATGGGCGAACATCCAAACCCCATTATCCTCTGCGCTGTACTGTACCTGATTTCCAACGTACTGACCCAGTTCATGTCCAACACTGCATCTGCAGCTCTGCTTGCACCAATTGGTATTTCCATTGCGCAGTCCATCGGCGCTGACCCGAAACCGGTACTCATGTCCATCGGTATCGCAGCATCCATGGCATTCGCGACACCAATGGCTACTCCGCCAAACACCCTGGTCCTTGGCCCTG
>OJKC01000264.1_pt1 | contig 50787 bp, 51 predicted proteins | sample 1596401 | NCBI WGS metagenome assembly OJKC01 (sample SAMEA4350162, study PRJEB24818) | metagenome | biome: human; feature: gut; material: faeces | place: Denmark | collected 2013-09 | reverse complement strand
AGCTTCGAACCCCTTCGCACGGTCGTTCCAACCCGTTTTCACTTTCGTACGGACGCGTCCGTACCACCGTAGTCGTTCGTCCGCACCGTCGTACGGACGTGTCCGCACGAAAAAAGGCATCTGTTTTGTCTGTTTTCTTTACCTGTTTTCATTTTCAGACGGACGGAGCCTTCCGTTTGCCACCTGTCTTCCTGACGTCCGCACGGACGGTTCCGGCAACGTCCCGTCGGCTGAACACCCCTTCCGCTGAACAAAAGAAAGCGGAACGATGGGAAAGGCGACAACCTGCATTTTGCGAATCGCGCGAGAAGGGCCTTCCCGGTCACCAATCCGTATTTTGGCGCAAGGAAGCCCCTTCTCGGGCGATTCGTTTGACATTTTGACATTCTGACACCGACGCCCGTACGGACCGAAGGCATCCTGCCGCCCCACATTCGCCGCCGGCATATCTTGCTGAAAGAGAAAGTTTGCCTATATTTGCACAACCAAGTTTCATAGTCTCACGCCAAATGCGCTACATCTAGCAGAAACACCGTACATCTAAGCATAAATCCAATGTAAATCAATTAAATAAAACAAAAACCCAGAGGAATGCAATGAGAGTAGACAGACACAAACGGGAGAAAAAGCCCACAAGTAGAGAGCCGAAATTAGCCCGAATGTTTGCCTATAGTTTTCCCCTAGTTCTCCCCTAGTTTTCCCCTGAAATAAACCCAAACCACCATGGCCACTCTGAAAGCAGTAATCCGAAAGGACAAGATGAAAACCGATAAGACATGGAACGTTCTCATCCGCCTGACACACGCCCGGCAAGTCCGCTACATCTCTACAACCATGTATGTCACGAAGAAGGACCTTACGTCGAGGTATGAAATAAAGAATCAGATGATCCTGGACAAATGCACCGACCTCATCAGGGAGTACCGGAAACGAATATCCCCGCTCAACCTGGAGCTGAACGACATTCCGATAGACAATATCGTGCGCCTGCTCAAATTGAAGGACACCGACGAGCAAGGCATCAGCTTCACGGCATTCTTCGCAGACTGGTGCGCACGGAACTCCCGGCTGAAAGGGCTGGCCAACTACCACACCGCCTTCAATGCCCTGTGCCGGTTCTTCCAGCGCCGGGAGATTAGCTGCTCGGACATCACGGCGAACACGCTCCGACGTTTCGAGGAATCATTATCCGGCAGAATGCGTTCCGTATCGTCATACACGAGCACCATCGTACGCTTGTTCAACGCGGCCCGTGATTATTACAACGACGAAGACAACGGCATCATCCTCATCCGGCACAGCCTCCGCAAATACAAGCCACCCCGGCAAAACATAGCCCGGAAACGGTCCCTGACACTTGAACAAATCCGTGCCATATTCGCCCTCCCGACTTCCGGGCTCATCTACAAGGGAAGACCGTGCGCCCGGGACATTGCCCTCGACTGCTTCAAACTCTCCTTCTGCCTGCTCGGAATGAACGCAGTGGACATGTATGAGGTCGCTGAATACGATGGCGAATCCATTTGCTATTACAGGGCGAAGACACGCGACCGACGGGCCGACCGTGCACGAATGGAAGTCCGCGTCCCTGAAATGGTCCGGGGCTTACTGGAGAAATACAAGGGGCGGTCTCACGTGTTCAACTTTTCCGAGGTCTTCACAATCCGCAATTTCCGCGGTGCCTTGACGCGCGGAATCAAACAGGTGGGGAAAGAGATAGGATTGCCCGACCTCCAGTTCTATGCCGCCCGGCACACCATGGCGACCTTGGCCGCCAATGAGGCAGGCATCGACCGATGGACGGTCAACCTGATGCTGAACCACACCGACTCCGCCCTCCGCGTCACCGAGCTGTACATCCGGCGAGACTTCCGCCCCATCAACGACGCCAACGCACGGCTGCTGGAGTACGTGTTCGGCAAGAATGACAAGAACGACGGAAAAGAGTAAACGCATCAAGCCCCGCGGACGACTTACCATCCGCGGGGCTGTAGAATCCCCTCACCCCTTTATCCCGCGCTTTGCGGCAAGCAGCAGGACAGCCTCGGTGATGAACGCCGTCTTGTCGGGCACCTGTTCCAGGATAGCCGTCACACGCTCGTCGGCATTGAAGCCGTAGCGTTTGGCGGTCTTTCGTTTGCGCCCCGCGCCGGGACGGGAACCGCCCCAATTTGCACGTTTGTCTTGCTCTTTCTCCATGATTTTATTACTTTTGCTCCCAATAACCCGACAAGTGGAAGGGCGACCTTTCGGTCTTTAATGCTTTCGCAACCCTTCTTGCTTGGTTAGAAGAATCTCACTGTAACGGTGATGATTCTTACTTTCCAAATCTTAATTACGAGTGTCAGAGTCATAATTCTAAGATTTGTCGGGTTATTTCCCTTCTTTTCTCGGCATCGGGACTTGTCCGTCGTAACCTCTCATTGATTACATTGCAAATGTAGCAATTATCTTGATAACCTGCAAGTAAAATCAAAGTTATTTTCCTGATAATATTAACTTTAACACTTTTACGCCCACCCTCCATCCAAGCACCATGACGCACACCGTCACCAGCGGCCAGAACCACGTCAGCGCCGTCCGCTCCGCCCACGTCCGCTCCCGCTCCACCGGGACGACCACGGGAACGGTGTCACGCACCGCCAGCGTGTCCGTCAGCCAGCGGTCGCGCCAACGGATGTGCCAACGGTCGCGGAACACCGTGTCGCCCCGCTGGAACACCGACACGGAGTCGCGGAGGAACACGGAGTCCCTCGACACCGTATGCCGCACCTCCGTCCGCGTCACCGGAACAGGGACGTACCGCGGCGAACGGCACGCCCCCAGCACCAGCAGACATACCAGCACAAGCAGGATACCCCGTCTCATCGCCGTCACTCGTTAAGCAGTTCCCACCCCCGCTCCACATCGTCCATGCGTGCCGGGACGCCGTTCTCCACGTAGCTGATGGCGGCGGCAAAGGCGCACATCGTCTCGCGGTCCTCCACGTCCGGGATATATGTCTGCGGCACCTGCAGGTCGTTGCACACCCGGCGGATGTACGCCCCGGTGTTGTTCTCCGTCGGCGGTGCCCAGCGGCGGACGAAGCTCGCGATGTCCGTGCACCCGTGCCGGCGGCGGTAGTTCTGCAGCGTCCGGATAAGGGCGCGGTAGCCCCACTCGGGCGCGGTGAACTGGTAAAACTCGGGGTCGGTCTGCGTGGCGCGCAACCCCCTCCACTCGTCTCGTCCCCGGCGGATGTTGCCGGGATTACAGTTTCTCAATCCTCTCGTTCTCATAAAGTTTCCTCCTGTTTGATGTATTTCACAATCGCCCGGGCAAGCTCGTCCGGGTCCGTCCGGTGACGGGCAATCTCGCCGGCCAGCACCGCCACGGCGGCCACGTCCTTCTTCACCTTCGCGTCCGCCTTCTCAAATATCGAGCGTATCTCGATAGCCGCCACGATGAGCGCCCCGATGAGCGTCATCACCGGGAACAGCGGCACGCGGTAGTCCCAATAGTTGTTCAAGTACCAGAACCCGGCTATCTGCATCGCGTCCACGACCATGAACGCCAGCAGGAAGTTGTAGTAGCGCGCCAGCTTCGTCACCGTGCGGCGCCACCCGTCGCTCGTGATTTCCTCGCCCCGCTGCTTCGCCTTGCGCACCCCGGACCAGAAGTCCAGCGCGATGAAGAGCATCGGCGTCAGAAGAATGAAAAAGGTAATGAACAGTGTCACCGTGATTTCCTCGATTCCTTTCATTTGTTTTTCCTTTCGTTTTTTGGTTTAACGGAAGGCGGAGGCGTCAGCCCCCGTCTCCACTTTCTACAACCTTGCGCCCGTCTTATTTTGCCTTCTCGCTTGTCGTGGTCGCTCCGAACATCCCGCACAACAGCCGTTCAGCCTCCTCGCCCGTCGGGGCGGACTGAAGGTTGTACACCGACACCACCAGCTGCCCGGGGCGCGCGTATGCCTCCCCGACGGGGTTCTCGCCCTCCATGATGTCGTAGCGCACCTCCGTGATGGAGCGCGTCTGCTGACGTCCATTCTCAAATGTTGTTGTTGCGTTTTCGTAAGCCTTGCGTAATTTCAGTTCCATAATTTGTAAAGTTTTAAGTTGGTTAATAATAAAGTTATTTAGTCGGGCTTTCGCCCGTTGTTTTTCATTTTGGTCCGGAGGTCAAAACTCCCTGTAATCGCAGTCCCAACTACGTACCTCCCAGGTAGAGCCGTTAAACAGCAGGAAGATATTCCAGGCGTTGTTGTCTTGGGTAATCCGGCCGTCCTTCTTGAATCGCACCCGTGTTCCTGTATGGGTGAAAATGAAGAAGAATTTCCCCTTCAATTCCGCGGGCGTATTCGACAGGTCTATGATGGGGCGTCCGCGAATCAGGAGCACGGTGTCGGTCATTAGGTTCTCTATGCTATACACCGTACCGTCACCCGTCAGGTCGCGTGCTCCCAGCATCAATCCGTCAGCCCGCAGGTTCTCGCCAAACACGCCGTTGAAACCCTTCTTATAGCTTGCGTTGCGGTTCGGGGCGCTATCGTGGATTCTCCCGACAACCCCGGCAATCCGGAAGGACCTGCTGGAGGGCATGTACATGACATTCGCCACGACGGCTCCCAGGCTCCCATACTTGTACTCCTGCGCCGCAAGGTTCGTGTACAGTCCGGCGGGACTCAGCTCCGCCAGGGCGCGGATGTTGTTAATCTTGCCCGTCAGTGTCACTTCTGCCTGAACGCTGGAACGGGACCCGTCGATGAGCAACGTGTTGCCGGCAGAGTTGTTAATCTCAATCGGGTTGGATTCGTCGGAGGTTAAAAACTTTCCCCTGTGCTCAATCCGGATGGAGGCGTTTGTGGCGGCATCCGACACGAGGTCGCTGCCTTGCACCTTCCATCCACCCAGCTTCGAACCCTGACTGACGGTCAGGTTGTTGAATGTCGCGTTGCGGGCGTCAATCGTTCCGGAGAATATTTGCCCTGCATTCAGTTTACCCGCATCAATCCGGCTCGCGTCAATCAGGTCCGCCTTGAGCTTCCCACCCTCGAACATCGCCATGGTCTGACTACCGTTCTGTATCTTCACCTTCTGCGCGTCCAGCGTGATGACGCCCTGCTGGATGTCGATGCCGGTCTTGGACAGCGTGTCAATGGTCGGGAGGTCCTCCGGTGCAGGCGTCCAGTCCGTGGACTTCTGTCCGCGCTCCAGCTTGACACGGTGAAGGCTCATGTTACAGGGGCTGTTCGCGCCGTAGATGAACCCGACGGTCGGGTTGTACAGCACGCGTCCGCCCTTGGGGACCACTGCCTGCATGACACACTTCTTCATGCCGCCCTCCTGCGTAATCTGTCCCTCGGACGCGATGAAGCGGACGCTCCAGTCGTCCCCTCCCGGCTTGCCGCCGATGGGGAAGGATTCGAAGGGGAACTGCGACGTGGACGTGTACCACACCGTCAGCGTGTACGGCTCCTCCTCCTGACAATCATGCTTAACCAAGGTCGTCTTGACCGGGAATATCTTGTACGCGGCCCCGTCCGTCGGAGTCTTCATCGCCACCGGCGCCGCCGACGTGTCGCTGTTCAGTATCAGGTTCCGTCCCCCGACGCTGAGTTTCGCCAGGCTCTCATCAGAGAGCTGTGCGACCTTCGTCTCCACGCCCGCCCACACACTTTCCGGCTTAATGAGGACCTGACCGTTCTTGTCCACCGTCGTGAAGCCTTTGACCTTATTGTCTACCTCCTGAATTGACTTCTCGGTCTCTCCGACGCGACTCTCTATTTTTTCGTTTGTCTTGGCAATTTCCGAGTATTTTTCGGTCAACGTAGTCATCGTCACCGCCCTCATGGGGTCGATGCTCACGTTCGGACGGCACGCCAGCTGGATGATGTGCGCGTCATTCTCCAGCGGGGCTTGAAACTTGAAGAAGTCACCGCCACCGCCCTCGTTCCACAGTCCGTCGATGCGGTTCCAGCCCTTCTTCAGCGGAAGGGTCACCGACTTCCACGAAGCAGTCTGGATGGGCCCGGAAGCCACCAGCGCCCCGTTGACGTAGAGCGACCCGGCATCGTCGTGCTGGATGCCCGTGGTCAGGTTGTAGTCCGCCTCGAGGTAGACGTACGTCGTGCGGATGCCGGTATAGTAGTCCATGTTGAACACCGACCCGTTGCCGCTGAGGTTGAACTGGGCGTCCTTCAGCTCCACGGTCCGCGTGGGTGTCTTCCCGGCGATGTCCTCCAGCTTGGGTGGCGTGGCTGCCTTGTTCTCGCCGGTGTAGTAGGCTTGGGCAATCCATTTGTTCAAGCCGATGGCTTCGGACTGGGCTGCCTGCCGGGCGGCTTCGGTCTTGGCGGCAATCTCGGAGGTGATGTCTTCGGGGGCGGGCGTCCAATCCGTCGGCTTCGTTCCGTATTCGAGCTTGGGGCGAGAAATCCAGACGGTACAGGCTCGGTTCATCCATGCGATGAACACAATCCAGTCTCTCGTCGGGTTCAGTTTCAATGTGTACTCTTTCCATTCCGTCGTCAGCTGAATCACGCTCATTACTTCCCCAATCCATCCGAGCCTACAACACATCGACACTCCGGAAACAGAAGCCTTTGCGGCAAACGTCATCACGAGCGGCGCCACCTTATGTCCATTTTGCACTTCAATCCACGTCCGCCAGCCGAAATCGACCGAGCCACTCTGACCGGGCAGGGCTACGATTTTTGCCGACGGAGCGCCCCGATAGGACTGTGACTTGTCAATAATAGCCGTATGTCCTCCTCTCAACTGGAGGGCGTCGGTTATATGAGGGCAATCCAGCGCGGAATATCTCAGCAGGTTCCTCCCTCCAATCTGCAACCCGTCCACATACTCCTTCGCCGCGTCGGCAATCCGCGTCAGGGCTGTGGAGCGCTGCGTGTAGTAGTTCCGCTGCTTGGTGGCGAAGTCCGCCGGGATGGAAATCGTCTCGGGCTGCTTGGCGGACAGGGTGACGAGCACGGCACGGTAAGCGTTGTAGGCGTCGGTGAACGACTGGTACGACCCCAGCCCGTACTTGGCATACCCGGCGGCGACCTGCGACTTGTCGGCGTCGATGCGTGCCGTCTCGTCGCGCAGTCCCTGCTTCTCCATCGGGCTGATGACATTGTCCGCCGCCCAGCTGTCGAGCCGTGTCTTGGCTGCGTCGGCTGCTTCCTTGGAGGCGTTGGCGGACTGGGCGGCTGCGTCGGCATCCGCCTTGGCTGTCTTGGCTGCCTCCTTGGCTGCGTTGGCTGATGTCTCGGCGTTCTTGGCTGAACCGGCGGCGTTGGTTGCCTGTGTCTTGGCATCCTTGGCTGAACCGGCTGCTTCTCCTGCCTTGGTCTCGGCATTCTTGGCAGAGGACTCAGCCTTACCTGCCGATGTGGCGGCGTTCTGAGCGTTGGTTACCGCTTCCCCTGCCTTCTGCTTGGCATCTCCTGCGTCCGCGGATGCCTGGTTGGCGGTGGTCCGGATGCCGTCGATGGAGTTGTCCACGTCCTCCGGTGCGGGCGTCCAGTCCGTCGGCTTCGTGCCGTACTCCAGTTTGGGACGAGAAATCCACACCGTTCCGGGGGCGTCCAGTCCAATACACCACAGAGCCCACGGACCGTCGGGCATGAAGTTCACAGTGTATTCCTTCCATTCAGATGAAATGGTCGGATATGCGATTTTGCCACCATGATAGCCTAGGACAGTCCACATCCGGGTGTTGTCCTTGTCTGCCTTGGCCCAGAACCGCAGGACCACCGGCTCGACTCGGCTGTGGTCCGTACGCTCCTCCCACGTGCGCCACATGACTTCGCTCACGGACGGCTTGCCGGGAGTCGTGAATACGAGCTTCACCGCCTTGGCTCCCTGATAGCCCTCCTCCACACCGACAGGCACGTTTTCGGGTTTGCGTCCGTATACTATATTGTTCAACGGAGTCTTCTCCAGTCCCGAATATCTCAGCAGATTCCTCCCGCCGATGGTCAGGTTGTCAAGGTTCGTCTGAACATTCTGAGCGGCGGTCTTGGCGGCGCTGATGGCACCATCCAACGTATTCTTGATTGTGTTCGTGTGTGTATTGGCTGCGGCCAAGGCGGCGTCGGCTTTATTTTGGGCGTCCTGCTTTGCTGCTTTCAGCTTTTCTTCCGCATCCTTTATCATACGCTTCTCGGACTCCGTTATCTGACCGTCCGCATAGCTGTTTTGCAGCCCCTGGTAGTAGAGGTCTTGCGCCTCCGTGTATTCCTTGGCTGCATCTTGCGCGGCTTTGGCCTTCGCTGCAATGTCGGCGTATAAGTCCTCGGGTGCCGGAACCCAGCTCATGGGCTGGTTGCCCGGGGTAATCATCAAGTCACGGACGGTCACCTCGATGGAGGGGTCAATGGAGCTTTCGAAGTCCAGGAATCCGTTCCATCTATCGTCGTTGATGTATCGTTCGGCATGGAACACGCCGGTTATGTAGCGGAAAGAGGTTGTGACCGAGACGTTCTCCAACGTCTTGTCCTTCGACACGGCATCGCACAGGTTGATGGACGCGATGGTACACGCCTTGGTTGCCCGGATGAACATCGACACGGCATACCATCCGACGCCCGGAAGGTTCAGTTTCTCAATGCGGCAGTTCAGGCGATCACGGTTCCTGAACACCACCCCGTTGTTGTCAGGGGACAGAGCTCCGGCAGGAGCGGTGGCAACCCCTTTATGCTGCCCGAAATAATTCCGCCCTCCAACTTGTACATCCTTCACATACCCCTTGGCAGTTGACAGGGCTTCGGCTATGGCCTCATTCAGACGCCTGGTTGCCTCCTCCTGTTCGGCCTGAAGCTTCGTCCTGTTGTCCTCTATCATACGCTTCTCGGACTCCGTTACCTGACCGTCTGCATAAGTTTTCGCGTTGGACAGTAACGCGGCATCCAAGTCAGCGGCATGCTTTTTCAGCTCTGTCCTCGCCGTATTCAGGCTATTGGTCAAATCCTGCTGAATGCCGTTCGCATACTCCTTCGCGTCTGCCAATGCTTGGTTGGCTTTCGCAACAGCATCCGATGCGACATCCTCGGGAGCCGGAGACCAGTCGGTAACCTTGTTGCCGACCTCCATTTGGGGCAAGGCGACCCAAACAGTGTCGGCGCGGTCGTACCAGATGCCGATAGCCCGGGAAGGCGCTTTCAAAGCATGGAACGTGAAGGAAATCCGCTGCCAAGCAGTGGTAAGGGTTGCGGTCTGCTGAACCTCTCCGTTGTCGCAGACCCTGACAGACAGTATCGTCCCTACTGTCGCCGCCTTGACATACAGGCTGACAGTGATGTATTCTCCAGCGGCAGGCTGCTCTCCGCTCACTAGCACATCCTCGTATATTTTCCCCGCCTTCGTGTTGGTGAGCTTCAGCGAATTGCTCCCCTGATAACGCTCCACGGAGTCCAGCTCGATGCGATATGTTCCCCGAACGGTCTGATAAGAGTCCCGCTTCGTGAACTGAGTATTTATAAGCAGATTCCTCCCACCAATGGTCAAGTTAGCAAGGTTTTGATTAGTCGTAGAGATATCTTGGTTGAGTCTCTGTGTCTCTGCTGTAAAATCGTCTCTTATTTGCTTACTTGTACGGGTTATTGTTGTTTCCCATATCTCCGATACCTGCGTTGAGAATTCAACGCTTCCGTCATAATTCCATCGGATATTGCCGCCTGCCAGCACGCCCGAACCGTCACTGTTTAACCGCCATTTATGCCCCCGAATACCGTTAGAACCTATAGTGATGTGTCCCGGCGCATCCGTAAATGTAAACGCTACATTCTTTTTTGTACCGGTATAAATAGCGTCTGTATCAAAGTGCCATCCCGCTATCTTTCCGATGCGATCGTTGAACTGAACAGCTCCATGTGCGAATGAGACGGAACCGTCTATGTTGATATACCAAGAATTTCCACGCAAACCGTTTGTACCCAACGTTATACTTCCTGGAGCTTCCGTATATTGCCCGATATTATTATTCTTTGTACCTATCCAGATGGCTGAATTGTCCAAGTTCCATCCTGCAATCTGATTGATTGCTCCTACCGACAGGATTTTTGAATTGCCATTGTAAGCTATCAATCCATAATCCTTATCGCTGGTATAGTGCAAGGCGACGCCTCCAAATGTCCGTACCCAGTCCAGCTGATTACCTGACGTCTGTTTGGTTGTCACGTTGGCTATAGCGATAAAATGTTTGGTGGCATGCAGCGCAGTCCCTATGTTTGATAAGCTGTCTTCCCCAATTGACCAGCCACCTATTTCTCCGCTTTTGGATGTCAAGCGTCCTTTAAACGCTGCATTTCCTGACGCATCCATAGTCACATTCCCATTCGCAAACGAAGCCGACCCGTCTTTGCGCAAAAACCAATGTATCTTCCCGGCAGTCTGAGAAGAAATACTTCCCGATGCGTCCAGTAACAACGACCCTTCCGAATTGCGGATACCTCCAGACACAATTTCCCAACCGCCAATCTTGCCTCCGTTCTTATCCAAACGGAATATCTCACGACTATCCTTATAACCGAACAACCCCGCGCTCCCATCTGAAGTAGGACCGATATACACTCCGGTTAAGCCAGGAACTTTATTAATGCTATCGTAGTTACCGGATATTTTATTGCCTACAAATAATTTAGGAGTAATAATATAGGAGCCAGCCAACTTAGTCTTGTTGTTTTCCCAATCCTGAATCCAGTCAAGCATGGTGCTCTCACGAACCACAGTGAAAGAGAATTTACCTTCCATTACTGTTCCATTGCCGAGCCTTACTGCAAAAGCCAACTGTCCTTCAGTTATTCCGACAGGAATTGAAGTTAAGCACAAACGATATTGGTAATCATTTGTCTTGGAAAGGGTATATTTAATCTCTGGATGACTTGATGTTACTTCGGTAGGAGCAATGGATATAGGCATTCTTTCATCACCACACAAGACCGATATGACAGACTCCGCCACCCCCAGCTGAGGATGCTGCCCATCAAAATCGGCCTTAATAATGCAAGAATGCGGAGCCAATGACAACGTATAAGCATCATTGACTGAAACAAGCGTGATTGCTGATTTTGCGACTATTCCCATAATTTAATTTTATGAGGAATAGTATCCAGTTCAAATGTTGGGTGCAAAATCGCCTACTTTTTTTCTGTAAGCTCACAAACAAAGCAATCTTGACCTGAAATTTCATAATCAAGTGTAATGGTTGGCTGCGTGATATTAATCGCCTTACGAATAACTTGCCCCCTGTCATCCCTTTTTTCTTGCCACCAATCCGCTACCTCATGCTCCATGTCAGGGACCCTATACTTAACCCATCGTATTGCATATCTGTCTGACAAGGTGGAGAAATCCACTTTCATGCCCTGATTGTACACAGTTGCTGTCAAGGTCGTGCGACAATGTCCGTTCCGACAGGCAATCCCTTGGCTTGACGACACCTCTATTGTCAAACCTTCCATATATTGCTTACGTACAGTATGCGTGGCAGTATAGGTCTCTCCACCATACAGCGCCACGCATTTCAATGTCAATGCGTATCGGTCATGCCAATAGGGTGCTGAAGGTTGAATGGTCAGTTCATTGCCGCTAATGCCATCCAATAATTCATAATCACTTCCATTCAAAACGTACCATTTTCTAACAGACGAAGCTAAAGGGACGTTTTCACTTTCCAAGGTCAGTTTTATGGATGCCGGAGAAAAATGGCTACCCATTAAATCAGAAGTAACCGTAAAAGTATCCGGTCCGATAATACGGATAGATTTGCTGGTCAACTTGTCTTGCGCCTCTGCATCCAGGTTCTCCCAAGCCATTTTTACACCTGAGCCAAAGGTGACATTTCCACGTTTGTCCCACCTGATATTTTGATTGGCAAAATGACCGGAACCATCTGTATTGATTAAGAACGACCCAGAACGTGTGCCAATGCCTCCCTTTCCATCAAAATTCAGCTGAAGTAATGGATTCTGAATCGTGCCACCAATGCCACCTCTACTAAACCATGCTCCATAATCTTCCGTATAGTTCAACACACTGTCCGTCGGCTGATACTGTGTTGCGTATTCTCCAGCCTCCAATTGAGGAGCTGTAAAGTAAGCCATACGGTCTTCTGTGGCTGAATCATTCGTAAATGCAGGGGCAAGTGACATCAAGAATTGTTGATCAGAAGCAGACAACTGTATCCTAAAAGATATGTGACGTCTCTTCCAACGACCAACCTCTGCCTTGTCCACATTCAAGATACCGACAGTTACACCGTTTTGTATCAAAGTATAGCTTCCAGCGCTTTTTCCATAGAGCCAACATGAAAATGTGTATGTTTTACCTATTCGACTTGCTGCCCAGCTTCTGCTTTGCGCAACCATTGTTATCTGTTTATCCAAAGAATATACCTTGCCCATTCCAACCGGACTTTCAGGTGTCTGAACAACACCAGCAGGAGGCTGAGTGAACACTACATCCAATGAGTTGGGGAAAACATTTCGATGAATCCTTCCTGCATAAAATGTCGCAGCAAACCCGTTCTCATCTCCTGCCGTAAGTGTTCCAGAAATATGAGCTACTTTGGATGCAAATAGCTTTTGCATGTACCCACCATACCCCTCTAATTCACCGAACACGGGATCATTAATCCCATCCAGTTTACCAATACGCAACTTACTTGCATCGTTGAAATTCGTCAAGCTGGAGAGTAAGATAATGTTCAAGTCTGCAATCCATACCTCATCTCCAGCTTTCAACTGTCCCAAATCCAGCTTTACAGACCGCAAATACCTACCTGAATAATCTACAGTGATGGCATGGAACTTATATTGCCATTGAGATAACGACTGCTCTGTCACAGTACCATCTACTCTTGTGCCATCTTGATACCCAAGTGACACCGTATACTTCGTTGCCTTCGTGCTCTTGATGCGGTAAGAAACAAGCACACGGTCCGGGTTTTGTATATGATGATAAAAATCCTGCTGTAAGCCCACAAAACCCGACACGTTCTGTGACGTACGTTGTATCTGACAGACACGCAAGCAATCTTCGAAGCTATTCAAATATGTAACTGTAAGCGCATCCTCTCCCCGAAAGACATATTGAGATTCTGTATCCACATATCGGTCAGAGGCAAGTCCGTTCGGCCAACAAAGGCTGGCATTCCTTCCTATGCCATCAATCACATCCATATAAGGGGACTGTTCATCCGAAGCAGTAAGGTACAATGCTCCGGAACGATTTGCATCTGTCAGGCTGGTTATACGAGCAAAGTCCAGTAGCTCGGAGGACTGAGGAGGGGCTCCGTCTAACAATGCTCCGACAAAATACGCTTTCCCATCCGTCTCCTTCCCGTGTTCCAGCACACACATCAATGAATAAACCTCTCTGTTACCGTCCCAATACTGTCTTCTTACAACGTCCCCTGTCCGCAATCCCTGAACCTTCTTAGAGTCTACCTGGATTGCTATCTTATACCTTTTGTAATTATATATTGCCATAACTCTATATCTCCATAACTATGTCCCCGGAACAAGCGTCGCTCACCCACAGGGAACCGTTAGTAACTGATTGCTTTTGCACCTCCAACTCATACACTCGCATTTTCTTTCGCACCGTCACTTCATCAAAAGTAGCACCAATATTTCCGCTCAGCTTGTTCTTGCGTACTCCCCAGCCAACCCCAGCAAAACCAGGAGTAAAAGAAACAGAGCCTATGTCGTCGGCAAAATAGGCATTGCCATATAGTTTTACCCCGTCCTGCAAGGCTTGCCAATAAACAGAATCACTAAACAACAATTGATCCTGGGTCAATCGTGTTTTGGAATTGGCTATCCCAATAGAAACATTCCCCTCAATTGGTTTATTAAACATGATAAAGTCTGCATCCGTATGTATCTGCATACTGGCTGACATCCTATTTTTAGGCGCATACAAACTTGTTGACAGAATATATCCAAACGACATTTTAAAGACTTCTGTACGCCTTGTGCCATCCGCACCCTGATAGTTAAACGGATTGAGCATGTACAATAAGTCTGAATCCCCATAAACACAAGGCCCTTTTGCATTCCCAAACCGCAAATTCCTGTTCACTATCACTCCAGCGTCTTGCGTGCTTTGTTTATAGGTCTCAAATAACACATTCCCAAGTCCATGTCCCGCACGAAATGATTCAGGGAAGTACGCTCCTCCAAATTTTGAAATAAGCTTATACTCTCCATCATCATCGAATACATCGGATTGCAACGTTATCTTTTTAGTATTATCATCCCCCAAGTCCAGAATCTTCCCTGGAGCAGAAAATGATATGTTTGTGGAATTTTTAGCATGTATCACATAAGTGCCGTTTATTTTAATTCCTCCGGACACGATATTCAAATCGCCTGATAAATCAGCTTTACCCGTCTCACTGATTGTGATGACGGCTGTTTTACTGACACCCAGCGTTACTCCATGCAATGCCGACAGTCCAGACTGTATATCGGCACCCCCCTTAACTGTCAAATTCTTCCACACCCATCCATTTGCCATCGACCAATCCAAATCAGGTTTATTCGAATTACCTTCATGATAAAAACGCTTACCGTTCCGATAGATGCCAGTAGCGGTTATGGACAATTCTCCCAATGTCAATGTGCCACCCACATTCACTGTTCCATCCAGCTTGATAGTGGGTGAAGCAATAGTCAACGTAGTCTCAGAATGTGTTAAGACTTTCCAGCCGTTCATCACCAGTCCGTCAACACCTAACTGAAGCTCTCCAAGAATTTGCACAATGTTCTTGCGTTCAGACGGATTGTCGGAGGTTCTTTGGTAGACATTCAGAATCGACTGCCCTTTATCTCCAGCAGAAAACCCATATAAAGAATCAAGTTTTCCAGCCATTGCGTCGCCGGTAATAGACACAAAGACATTGGGGGTTCCTTCGGAGACCCCACCATCTTCCGTAGAATTATTTCCTGCAAAACTGGATGCTAATAAATACGCCGCGTTTCTGGTTGTAATGTCTCTATACGCTTCGATACTGGCATTAATCTTCGCTTCATCTGCGGTATAGGTCATCACACCCTGTTCATTCCGCTTTACTATCACATAATCACCACTAGTGAAATCAGGAAGAGTGTTGTTTAGGGAAGTTTGCAAGCCAGCCAGCAATCTATTGTACAAACTGTCCAATGCGCTCCCCTTTTTAATCTTTGCTATTCCTGCATTTAAAGTTGCCATTCTATTGTGCGATTTTAACAGTTTTAGACAAGATTCCAGATGTCGCAGCCTTGTATGAATTGACCTTGGCTTGTAGTGAGACAAACTTCGCCAACACAGTAGGAGGCTGCGGTCCCATCATTGTCGGAGTCATCATTTGTGACAATGCACCCAACCAATCTATCAACAACGTTGCCAACTGGTTGCCTAATACAGCTGGCTCATTTGCACTGCCACTCCCCACATACACACCGTCTTCCTTAATAATAATCTCTTTCGCATTGTACTTTGCAAGGAGTTGCTGGGCATCGGCGATTAGCTGGGACTTATCATACAAGACTGCTGCTTTTTCATTATCCAACACAGTCGCAGCCTTATCATGTGCAACTTCGACTTTCTCAGGAGTCAACTCCAACTTACTCTGTTCTTCCTTTTTGTTGCTTGCAGCCACTTCTGTTAAGGCTGAGCGAGGCGTATATGTTGTATGGGCATGCACACCCGTTTTTTTCAACTCATTATAATCGGGAGTATCTTCTGATTCTTCATAATCTTCCGTTTCTGTGACTCCAATAACGATTTTGCCATGCGCATCTATCTGCACTGTGTCGGCATGTGAGTATTGGATTACGTACTCTTTCAGTGTATCTGGATCCGTGCCAATAACCACATCGGAATACAAAAAAGGAATAGTCACAATGCCATTTTCATTGTTTTGTATGGCCGATAGATACACCCCCTCGTGCAAGCCCACATTCAGACCTTTTTCTTTGGCCTGCAAATCTTCCAAGTTAGACAGGTATTCCTGTACATCAACCGTACCACACAATTCATCAGACGCATCTGTGTGAACTTTGACCACGTACCCAGTCACCCGCGATGTATGTTTGACTGCTTGGGTGCGCGGATTTACCAATTTGTGCCATGCTATCTGTTTGATAGCTTCATATATGGTTTCGTTAGCACTTAAATCACTGGTTCGCTTTCCCATTGTCTTGTTCATTTTTTTCCTTTTTAATACAATACGGCATCTTTAATATTTGTCTGAAACCGTCTACTCCAAATTTTGTATTTACCTCTTCAACCCGATACCACCCGTTCTTTTCAGGGTTTCGAGTATCTAATAATCCAACCCTGTATCCTGCGCGTACATGTAAATCCCCGAATATGGTTAATGTTCCTTCCACTCCATTTCGATTATAGTTCTCCCAATAATCCTCGGCCTCCTGAATCAGCTGCTCCTCTGTAATATTCAACTTACGGGATACATACGACACTACTGTATACTTATTCAAATCCACACGGTCTGACGAGCCTGATTTTGGTACAGCTCCGAGCCTCATGGCTTTTTTACTTAACCTAGTTTCGTTCAACAGCTGAAATTTCTTATGCGTTGTGTCTCCCGGCCCTGTCCATTGTGGGTTCAATCGAACGGTCACACTATATTTTGTTTGCTTGTCACCATCCATTTTGAATCCTTCAGCCGAAACCGCTAAAAATGCCGGGTCCACATTCATCAGTGTCAAGCCATCCTGCGCAACGTGATAGTCAAATTGAATTACCGGTGGTTCGGCTGGCTGGTTGGTGTTGTCTATTGCCATCTTTTTGTTTTTTGTATAAGGCATCCCTACTTTTACAAATGGTTTTTCATCATCATAAATAATGTAGCAATACAAACCATATTTACCCCATTCCGTGAGCACATCCGCCACTGTCAAATCGTTGCTCAAATGGATTTTGCCAATCATAGTTTCTTCTTTAACAGTATCCGGGTGAATTTTAAGTCCAGTACCTTCCAATAGATTGCATTTACTTTTTTCGCCTACTATATCAAGAATGGATGCGTTATTTATCGTAACATTAGGACAAGTTTTGCGCTTCAAATTACTTGCAATATTTTCGCAATGAATTTCAATTGGGGTAGAGACACTGCACTTGACTATGTACCCATCAAATGCAGGGGTCTTAGGTAGAGCATCTAGCAAATCCTTCTTTTTACTTCCAGCATTCTGCAATGTAATACTGTCTTCATAATAGTATCCCAAATAAATTCGAATTCGCTGTCCAACCTTAAAATCTTTAGGCTGCGCTAGAGACGCACCTGCACGTCTCTCTTCAATGGTTCCATCGTTCAAACGGTCTGTATACACCACATCCGGACCACTTGTCTTTAAGTTTTCCGGAGTAAAGGTTCTTTTAATTACTGTTCCTTTGGGAAATCTGACAGACGCTGTACCTATCAGTTTCTTAAAGGATTCCTCTATCTCGATATGTTCGCATTCCGTAATAGTCAAACATTTGTCTGCTGGAGGATCGTCTGTGTCAATCACGTTTTTGCTAGCTGGCTCCCATACCAAGATTTTGCACACTAGTATAGCTAACCCGTCAGGGAATTTCTTTAACTCCAAACTTTCCATATCATATAATACTTGCAGTTAATGATTCAAGTGTTTGAGCTGCCTTATTGGCAGCAGCTGACTTGACCTCTTCGAGTTTCATCTTGCCCCACCCCGATTTGGCGGACATCTTCTTGATTTGCATATTAGCTCCTTGAATAGTGTCCTCCACAGCCCTCACAGCACCATCCGGTTCAACAGCCACACAACTGAAACTGTATGGCTGAACATTCTTGAATCCTTCTTTTTGATTCAGTTGCCAGTCCTTGATTAATATTTGGGTTACATGCAATTGTTGAAACAAAAGATTATAAACCCGAATAATCCCTTTATACTGCATTAGCTCTATAAATTTAGAAACTTCCGCATAAGGGTAAATGTCAGGATAATTACTAGTGATTTGCCCATTCACTGTAAAATTTAAGTCTCCTCCAGAAACCAATTCTTTACGGGAATAATCTCGTCCCTGAACTCTGGTTAAAACCAAGTTGTTAGCGCATTGTACCTGTACCATGGCTCCTAAGTCTAGCCACGGTGAACGGCCAAGGACTGAAATCTTCGTATCTTCCATTGATGCTGCTGAAACCGCTTGTTCACTGCTCAATCCCTTGATTTTGTCCCAATAAGTCTGAACCGTCACTTCGGTAGTTTCATTGCTGGGAATCCAAAGCAATAAGCCCTCGTTCGCTTGTCTACTTCGGTATTTCAATTTGGTAGATTTATTTTCTCTACCATAAGTATTAGCGTCTGTCTTCTCTCCATTTACAATAATTTTTTTCAACTCTTTTCCTTGGTTTTGCTCAAAGGCCACAGCAACTTTTTTGGCATCCAGTTGTCGTAAATATTTAGGATATAAATCATTCAAAGTGGCAAAAGTCATCTGCATCATGGTCCGTTTTGCCGCATAAGCAAACACATTTCCATAACCACGATGAGAATAAAACTTCAACTGTCCATCACGTTTTTTGTAATTGGTTGCAAAGAAAGCAGCGTTTATCCCTGTGTCAATCAAACCATGAGTCACGTTAACTTTTAAATTACTAAATGTAGAATTGATTATTCCCATAGTCTTACATCATATTATTATTAAAATCTTGAACCACATCCAGCAATGCGGTAGCCAATTCCTGTTTAATATTATTAATCGCAGCTACCTGCCTATCATCTGTCATATCGATAGTTTGCTTATCTATACGCATCAAATTCTCAATTTTCACAATGATTTGCTTAGGAGCAGCGTTCTGATCACTATAACGGCTACGATACTCAGATTGGTCATACCCATTGTATAGATGTTTTAGCAAACCTTGATCGATACCCTGAGTTCCAACAGTTCCCCCTGTCTCTAAAAACTCAGAACCGTCAGCGCGAAGAGGGGAAATTATTCCACCCTTTGAATTACCTTTTGTTTTATTTCCTCTTGGATTAGCAACCGGAATATTAAATGGGGTAAGCGGATCATGCGGGAAACCTTGTAATACCGCTTCAAAGGCAGACATGTCAGCATACCCACTCAAAGCCTGGCGATATTTTTCGTCCAGCTGATTATAGAAGCTAATCCAGTTCTGTATACTGGCCACTATATTCGCAGTGATTTCGTCTTGCTTCAATGGTCCGAGCCCAAAAGCCTTAGGATTATCGTATATACTTCTAATCTTAGCGACCCAGCTTTTTGTGCCAACCTGACCATATTGAGGGTCTGCGATAATACCCAAATATGTGTGAAGCAAGTTCTGTAACTCTGACGCGCGGACTGATTTCCCTTCTTCTATCGACCCCAGAACCCTTTGCAGATTCCCGGCATTCTTATTGATATATTCCTGAACCCTAGCCTTAATAATACTATTAACAAGAGGAATGCTAAGATACTCATCGGCGCTCATCGTTTTGGCAGCCTCTGTATCAAAACCATCTGCTAAACGGCTATTAACGCCCTCTGGTTTAGGCATAAATCCTTGTGTCAATTGTTTAACAATTGCAGCTGCATCTTTAGCATGACGCACAGATGACATAGCTTCAACCGTGGCTTTTTCCAGCCTCTTCATCCATGGGTTTTCATTGCTCATCGCATACACTCCAGCACGAAGCAACCAGTACGTAGATTCACCCATCGAATCAATCCACTCCACCTTTTGCCCACCTGGGAACTTATAAGCGTTATGCCCTGTGGTACTTACATAGCTCTGCGTGCGCACAGCTCCGACCGCAGCCAAAGCCGCTTCAAGCGAAGCTTCTTTTCCCCACGTATGTTCAACAATTTTTTCTCCCAATTTCATAAATCTACCTTCAGGTAGTTCAATCAAAGGTGTATCAATGGCATGTTGATCTTTAGGGCCCTGCATGGATTCCCAGTATTTGTGCCACATAACACCTGCAACACGCAAGCGGTCGCTTTGAGTAGCAAGCTCACCATTATAAATGCGCATATTACCAATTACCAAATCGTCAGCACTGGCAAATTGCATTTTGTCAATTCCGAGATTACGATAACTTTCCGCCCATTGGTCGGTAGCTTTTCTCGCTTCTCTAATTGCTTGTATTTCTTTATATACCTGTTTCCCAGCCCAAGCTGCAAATGTTCCAATAGCAATTGCCCCCGATATATAAGGGTGAGCTTTTACAAGATTCGCGACATTTAAAATACTAGCCAACGATGATGCTCCTGTATTAAATCCATGAATTGTTCTTCCTCCAGCACCTCTCGCTCCCCCAAGCAATCCACCTGACCCAATCAGCCCTCCACTTACCATGCCGCGCATTAGAGTGTAAGTGCCACGACCTGCCATCAACCGACCAACACCTTTCAGCATTTTAAAAAAAGACAGCATACCTACCGCAAATCGCGACAGCCAATTAGTTGTAAAAAGGCCACTCATAGAAAGCAGCGTCTTAAACACCCCTCCAATCATGCCCACAACCATCTGGAATTTGGCAAACTTTACGATGCCTGTTTTTGCAAAATCAGGAAGTTTATTCCAAAATGCCATTAATTTGCGGAAAATATCTATCAAGCCATCAGCCAATTTAATAAACATGTCAAGACCGCTTCTCATTGCTTCTGCAAATTCTGGAGATTTCATTAAATTAATAACCTTCTGAAGGAACTCCTTGATAACCCCTTGGAATCCTTCAAATTGCTTCATGCCGGTTTCTGTGAATGCGGACGTTAATTGATACCACATTCCTTGTATGGTGTTCTTTTTTGCGTCAGCCAGCTTTTCAGCCAATCCATAAGACCCTTCAGTATTCAGTTTGGCAACTTTTTCCAATTTATCAACATTGCTGATTAATGCCAACACTCCAGGAACGGCTGTAACCCTGAACATTTTATTTATCAAAGTCTGGAAATTTCCCGGACTCATTTGGTCGCGTTTTTCTTTCAGGTCTTTCAATATGTCCGCAATCCCACGCATATTTCCGTCTGAATCCTTGGTAGAAATTCCAAGAGCTTTCCAGGCTCCCTGCGCCTTTTTAGTAGGATTCAACATATTGAGCAGCATCATACGTAACGTAGTACCTGCATGAGAGCCTTGTATACCGGCATCTCCCAATACACCTAAAGCCGATGTAGTTGTCTCAAACCCAACGCCGGACTGATGTGCGACTGTACCAACATACTTGAATGACTCAGCAAGTTGCAACAATGAAGTGTTACTCTTGGTCATCGTCATGGTAAGCATGTCTGCGGCACGGTTCATTCCACGAGCTGGAATCTGATAAGAAGTCATAATATTGGTTACCACATCAGCCGTCTCACCCAAATCCGTATCCCCAATTAAAGCCATATTTGCAATTGGTTTGATGGATTGAGAAATCTGATCCACATCCAATCCTGCCATAGCCAGGAACTTGCCAGCATCAGCAACCTCGGTAGCCTTAAATTTGGTTTCGACACCCACCTGACGCATGATTTTGTTCATATTGTAAAATCGATCTTCAAAAGACTCACGTTCATCATGGGTAGCCAAAATGTTTTTCGTTGTCTGAGTCAGATTGTCATAGGCAGCAGATTCTTTAACCACATTGGTCATTCCGCTCATCAAGGAACTTAAGCCATAGGCAATCCCCATTCCTTTTACCATTGAGCCGATAATATTAGTGCCTGAATCCAAATAGGTCGGCCCTAAGAGTGAACGTGCCGAAGCACCAGCTGCGTAATTCCTCAAAGAAGATGTAGTCCGACGCGTTCGAGAAGTGCTTTCTCCTGTTACCCCATTCCCTCCTGTGGCCGTAATGGTTATCCGACTATTGGCACGTATCTCAGCTAATTTTTCTGAAAGCTTCTGTAACTCTTCCAAAGCTGGCGCAACATTGGCTTTCGGCTTAATCTCCTTACTATTCAGGTTCCCAATTCTTTTGTTTATGTCAGCAAAGAACTTGGTCCATGGGTGCATGGAGCGACGTGTGGACGAATTTCCGGTTCCTCCAGAAGCAGACGTAGCAATCAACCCCTGCACCTCCTTCATCTTTACAAGCAAATTATCCAAAGAACTTATTGCAGCCTTGGTATCTACCCTGATGGGTGTAGGTGACTTACTAAGTTCTTTGAATGCAGCGTTAACCCTACCTATATCTTGGGTAATCGTTTGGAAACGAGCCGACAGCCCTTGCAGTCTTTCAGTCTGTTGCTGGAAAGCAGTAATGGCAGCCTCTGCACTTTTGTAGTCTACGTTTATGTGATAATTGACAGTAAAATCTTCCGCCATGCAGTTATATATAATGGTGATCAGAAAAGATTAATGCCTCCCATCTTTATCAGACAAGAGGCATTCAACATCAATGAAATAAGCTCTATGAAATCATTCCTAATGCGTTGGCTTGGCGTGTGACAAGCATTTTGCTATGAAGCCATACAGCCTCCTCTGAAAGCATTGCAAATTCCTCATCATCCAGCTCATCCAAATTGACGCCGGGAAAATAATGACGAATAAAGATTATGCGATGACGCAAATATTCATTCTCTTTTACTTCCCAGCTTTTGATAAATTTACGATTTTCCCTTGGCGTACTTCGATGAGCTGAGACAGATGCGGCATCAACCCGTAACAGAACAACGAATCATTCTTTACCAGCTCCTTGTCGCCGTCAAGGAAACATTCCTTAGCCATATCACGCATAGCCCCCACAACATCCTTTTGCGCTAATGCCAGATACTTACTGAATGCAGGGAAAGAGGGTTGTTTGAAGTAAGCGATATAAAGCGCCTTTTCTCCAGCCTCTTTATCGCCATATACCACAATCGGATAGATACGTCCAACCTTCGGGTCAGCATTTCTCAGTTCTTTCACCTTTTCTTCAATAGACGCCTGAATTTCTTCAGTAATCATTCCTTCTTCATTCAAATTTTCCATAACCTATTATATTTGAAATTTACCAAGAATAGTATGGCTTAAAAGTGAAGGTTGAAAACTCTCAAAAATATTTCGATAGATTAATTTGGTGTCATAAACATATTGCCGTATTTTTACAGCAAAAACTTTGTGTATGTGCAAAATATCTTTATCCATCATTTGTGCATTTATAAGTAGCTTGTTGAGTGCACAGGACACTATCAACCAGATACCATCGTGGGTATTCGCCATGAAGGACAGCTGCAAAGCACAATATGACCTCAGTGCAATACAGGCGCTGGACGAACAACTTAAAGGAAAACAAGTGTGGCTTGCCGATCCGAGAGGTCATATTGAAGCTGTGTACAAAAGAACAGCCGGCTCCAATCAGAATTTTCGATGGCTGGAATCTACAGGCTCTTGTTACCAATCTTATAGTAACGGACTGTTGTGGACTTCGGATAACTTTTCCGGAATGTCTTGTATATTCTGTGGCATACGTCTGCTACCCAACATGCAGATACATGCGTTTTTAGAAAATCCAGAAAGCGATAGAATGGAAGATAGAATAGAGCTCACTCCTGGTAGATATAAATTATTGGATTTTGCTAACCGGCAGTTGTATTATGGGAGTCAATTCTTTCCTAAAAACCGATTTGAACATGAAAAATGGGGGCCTATGTACAAGTATTATGCAATCTTTGTAGTAAATCCTACTAAAACATACACGTACCAGGACCATCACGGCTCACCAATTATAGACATTCCCACTAATTTAGCTGACACTCTATACATACCCTATCGTAAGTATCTTTACAAATACATCATGACCAATGACCAATTTGAAACGGCCATGAAGCGTTTTAAGGAATGGTCTCATGAGCAATGGGCTGCATTTAATGAAACAGCAACCAATGAATACAATTATGCCAAACAACAATGGGGGGAAGGGATAGCTGATAAAATCAGAAGAGGTATAGTTGAATTTGGATTCACATCAGAAATGTGTTTGATGGCACGTCGGCATGAATCGTATTTTGTCGATAAGAAAATGACCCCCTTTGGAATGGCAAAAACTTATAAGTTTCTGGATAGCGATGAAACTTTTCTTTTTATCGACGACCGTTTAATTGGAATACAAGAAAAGAACCGAAAAGTCAGGTACTTCCAAGGCTATTAAGTTTCAATACAAAAGGCGAGCCAATCAGACTCGCCTTTTTAACAAACACAATAGGTTACAGCCAAGAACTCGTACTATCTCCTGTGATTATATCAAAAGGATTCAAGGGATATTCTTTGGTAATATTAGTATCGTCCTGCTTGCTTTCCATGCCATCCTCATTGAACAGACAGCCTTTCAAAGTCACAGTCTCTGCGCTCCAATCTTCTCCAGCGTAGGCGTTTGCAAACGAGATAATCAAGTCAAATTCTCCCAAGTCCATCAACGAACCGGCAAGTTTGCGCAACTGAGATACAGTATTGTAATCCATGGTTATGGATGCGGTACATGTTTTATTTCCAAAACCACGTCCGATTGCATTGCCTCCAATACCATAATTATTCTCAACTTTTCTAGCTTTGTTCCACTTGATTTCCGACACACCCTGCATAATGGTAGAATCTTCATTTATACCTAATGCAGGAATCGTCAAGCGAATCATAGACCAACTGTACGATACGTTATTAATTATTGCTCCCATATTCAAATTACTTATTAGTTAACGCCAACCCCTCAGTCACTTCAATACGCGCAGAGACACCTACCGGGACTAACCTGTATTTGATAATCAATGTATCGGTCTTCAACACATTCTGATTTTTATCAATGGACGCTGGCACATAGCCGGAAATTTCCTCATTGTCCAGCATGGTCTTCAAAATATCGTTGACAATATTCTGGAACATCGTGATTTGTGCAGCTGACAACTGTCCTGTGGATGGATCCACTCTTAACGGAGAATTGACATAAGGCAATAATGCGTTACGAATAGCCCTTCTAGACTTGTGAATAGTGCGGTTTAACGCAATGGTTCGGTAATCTCCTCGTGAACAAGTCTGGTCTTTCGAGAAGTATACGCCACTTTCTAGACCGGAATACTTACACAAAAAGACGTAACCAAGGTCATCCAAAGTATTCAACTGCGGCAAGCTCAACGAAGAATACTTCAACGTACTCACAAATTTCTCGGCAGACTTGGTAACGTCACCGAATCCAAGCTCAATATCAGGGAAATAACCAATCAAATTGAACTTATTTACCCACGCGATAGATTCTTGTACATGAGCTAAAGCAAGGCATCCCAAAGCCGCGCCAACGGTCCCTACAGGGGTAGCATTCTCATTAGCCAACTGCATGACTGAGACGGCCGAGTCAAGCCCTTGTCCCAATAAGACCGTGACAAAACGAGAGTTGATAATACATGAAGGGATCTTTGACAAATCTACTTGCTTTTTGGGCGTATCCGCTGTGTCTACAACAGCAGTGTTCGCTGACAGTAAAATGGATAAGGGCGCGTTTCCTTCAGCCAACGACGCAGCCTTGGACTGGAGAGCGGACACCAAATCAATACTATACGTCTCAGCTTCAGGGTCAGTCTGCTTCCATAAAGACTGGTCCGTCCATACACCTAATTGACTAATCATTCCCCTAGAAGCTTGCTGAATCTGGCTGATTGCATCCCAATTCTGTCCACAATCAGCAAACATAATAAACAGTCGACCCACTTCTCCTTGGATTTTGAAGAAATGGTCAATATGGTAATACGGAATACCGAAAAGCAAATCGCTGTCAGCCTTCCCCGTATAAGGCATAATTCCCAATTCCTTCATGTCATCCGGTGAATTGAGCTCTATCACATTGCCCTGAAGCTTGTCTTTTAAAGCCAGCCCAGCCCCCTTAGTCCAAAAATCCTTCTGCTTTGAAATATCAAACAGAAGACCTGAAACCTTCTCATTTGAATTAGTGGAACCTCTACCGATGTTCCCATCGGTATCAGTCATAAATACACCACCTAATGCCATATATTTCCAATTTATTGTTTATAATACGGATTTTGATACAGAATAGCTCCTTGCACAAATTCAGGTTGGGCATCTTTTGGATAAACCCCTCCCAGTTTATCGATATACAATGCGTCATAATGAGGATAGAGCTTCAACAGCTTCTCCGCATAATCCGGCAGATTCTGTGATTTCTCGTCCTTTGTCTCTTTGTCCAATACGCTTTCTACATTACGAATGCTCTCAGTCTCGACTGTTTCCACGTGATCTTCACTGACAGCCTCTTGAAGGTTCACAGCACTTCCCTCTGTATCATTGCTTTTCTTTCTCATTTTTCTTTCAATTAATTAGAAAAGGGAATGGAGTCCGACACCCCACTCCCTTTCGTTTAAACTCCAAACTCTTACAACTAGGCTTGATTTGCGTACGCTGTCCAGCAAACTATTTCAGCCGGACGAACAATATTTACATCCATCTTCATTCTCATCTGGAAGAAATACAGCTCACTGTTGGCCTGAAGTCGCTCTACCTTGACAACTTCTGTGTCGTTAGCGTAATCAACTCCCATCCACAGATTTGAATTCATGCCTGTTGAAAATTCGCCAAGCACGATGGTATGTTCAGGCACCCCTACAATCGGGACAATTCGCTTGCCCTTAAACCGATACTCATTCACCTTGGTGTTGTCGGAATATTTAGATTGCTTGTCGCTCAAATACTGATCATACAAGTCCCACACATCCCAACCGCAAACAAACGCCAGGCTGGATTTCTTTCTAATCGACTTAGGGCATTTGCGCCACATGGCATTCAAAGCTGCTTCCACATTTGCACCAGTAGTCAGCTCAGTAGTGCCAGCCATAATCACCTGTCCACCTGCCTTTTCCTCTTCAGTAGCAGTGGTTGCAGTATTGGCAAGTATTCGTTTGATGACACCATCAAAATACTTCATCGGGCCTCCGCCATTTTCACCTCCAATTTCAGTACATCCAGAAGGCGCAGTCACCTTAGCGGCACTCTTGCCACCCTTAGCTGAACACCAAATAGCTTCTCCAAGATATTCGTTTTTCTTGTCCATTAACAAGCGCAACAGTTTGGCTTGAATTTTTGGATCCAGTTCTCGGAACACAAGATTGCCGTCGGGCTGGGCAAAGCGGAAATACTTTTCAAAGTCACGGGGATTGAATTCTACATACACCATGAACTCCTGGGGTTCCAAGAAACGCTGGGTAATGGTGTATTGATTCTTCCCATCCACATTTCCATCACCGGCTCCATCAGATGAGGTCGGGGTAGGCTTATTGTCCTGGATGATTTTCCCCAGCTTAGCAGTTGGGATTGCATATTTGAACTGGATGCCTGATTTAATGTGAATCAGTCCTTCCTGATACGTGTCATTGCCTTGTGCCGTATAGGTCAACAAGTCTTCAAGCACCTCTCCGGCGTACGTGTTTTGTTTAAAAATTACAGAACTAGGCATATTACAACAATTTAGAATTAATCAAGTACTTGAAACTTAAAGTCCTTGCCAACGATGGCTTCTACAGCTTCAGCCATTTTCTTTTCAGCTTCGGTCAGATTGTCTTTTGCAGCCTGCACATTAATGGGGTCGGTTGCGATCTGTTCAGAGATTTTGTCTCGCTTGGGAATAGAATCCAAGGTAGCCTGCACCATCTCCAGATTGCTTTGCGCCATTTCTACCCATTTGGGTTTTGCATCGCCTGTGATTTTACCGTCCTTGATAGCATCATCTACCAGCTGTTCAATGAGAGCTTGCCGCTTAGCGTGTTCAGCTTCCTTATACTTATTCAGCTCGTCTTTAGCGGTTTTCAATTCATTCTGTACATTGGTCAGTTGAGCGTCAACACCTTCTTTTTGAATCTTAAGAGCATCCAACGCAGCCTGAGCCTCTTTCCATTTGGCTTCTGCGTTTTTCAACTCCGCAATCCGGGTGAAGACCACCGACGCATCGGTGGATTTATCAAACCCCAATTGGGCGCACACCGAACCAAATGCCAAACCTTGTTCTCCGTTCATTGTTTTTAAATTATTTGTTTGATTTTGGTTATGAATAGTATCCGGAACGTCAGTTGGTTTGACGTCGGTTAACTTCATGCTTATTTTTTCAATGATTTGCCGCATTTCGCTAGCAGCGGACACCCCTTCAAGTTTCTGCTTCACTTCTGTACATAACTGTTTGGAAGTCTTTATCACATTCTCCGCCGGTATAATGCCTGCCGCTACAGCCTCCTGTGCATCGAAATATGTGCCGTCACATCCTTCCTTACCAGTCATGATTTCCCGTACTTTGGATTTTGCCAATCCAAAACGTTTGTGGTAAATCATTTCAATCTGCTTACTAAACGCATTCACCACCATCTGGTCATCCGCAGACATATCACCGTTCTTACGAATAAAAGGATTGTGAATCATCAAGATGGAATAATCGCGCATATATGAACGCTTTCCAGCTGCCCACAGCACAGAACCCATCGAAGCAGCGATTCCCTCAATAACAGTTTCAACCTCTATTGGGCATTGTTGGATGATGGAAAAAGTACTCATGCCATACAGCACGCTACCACCTTCACTGTTGATGCTGACAATAATCTTTGCAGGCTTAATGCAGTCCTGTATGAAAAGAAATTCCTCATTGAACTGGCGTGTACTCTCTTCGTTGATAGGACCATAAAAGCGCATGACAGCTGTCTCATTTGGCTTCACTTCCCCCACAACACATGTCAAATTCCTATTCTCCATAATAATTTTTTGAGAACAATAGCATTCACTTAATTTCTTGGTTGCCCGTTTCTTCATTTTTTATCCCCGATATTAAATCCGGCACCACATAAGAAGAGACCTCTTCAAATTTAGGCGTCTGATGGTCGCCATGTTCTTCCTCATCATGTTCAGGGGCATCAGAATGATTGGTAAACGGAGGCATCACCAAATACCTCTCTACCCAGTTCCGATACTGGAATGCAGCAGATTCACGAAACCATATTTCATAGTCAATCCAATAAGGCTGCAAACCATTCCCCGTGGACTCCGGCATATCAAAATAGGTCAAATTACAGCGTTCGTTGATGGCTGACGCGTAACTCTTCGCATCCTGAATGGCCGTATTGATTTGCTGGAATACCCTGAATCCATGAGTCTCCACGGTGTCATCGCTATTGTTCAGGTCATTCAAAATAAACCGTATTCTCATTGTTGCGCGTCCCTCACCAACTCGCTGCTGTTCGACCAGATACCTCACGTTGACAAACCGTATAAAGGCAGCTGGGAAAGCAATGGCATATTCCGTGTTCCCCTTAGAACGCACAACACGCTCAAATTGGCCATTGTCAATCTTTACCGTACGAAACAGCCGAGGGGAACGGTCGTCGTTCGGATCTACGTGCAGAGACTCCAGCACTTCCCTAACCGCCAGATAAATCTCTTCCAACGGGTTTGCTGGAACAGACTCAATTGTTGTGATAACCTTCTCATCTTCTTGCTTGCCTTCCAGCTCCGATTCATTATTCTTAGGATACTTATCTACTATCATTTCGGAAATCCATCAAAAATTATTTGAATAGCCAACTTTCTTAATTCATCACTTAACACCGTCGAATGCCCCATAAACTGACGCTGGATACTCCTGACTCCCGTATTTCCATACTGATACGTTCCACTGGGCGCATTGTGAACCGCAGCGTAACAAAAGTTACGACCATATTGCCGTTTACTGGAACCAAAGGTCCGTGGGTCTGTGTACACCGTCACTGTCGATCCATTGCCTGAACCGCTTCGTTTCCATACAATGGAATGTGCCAAGGTACCTGTTTCTTGTAGCAACGGATGAGTTTTGTGGTCACGTCGTGGTTGCCAGGCAAATGTTCCTGTAGAGTTGAATCGCCTTAGATAAAAAGATTTCAAAAATACGCTCTGCGCCAATTCCCCAGCCCTGGTCCCAAAATTGAACACATTGACCGCAAACTTGTTGGGCAGGGTACTCCACTGCTGCACCAATTGTTTTGGAGTGATAATCATTCCTTTCCCAGCCATTTTTCTTTAATTCTTTGTGCGATTTCCCGTAATCGCGGTTTATATTCTTTAGGAATCTGGAAGTACGAATGCGCATCACTGAAAATGCGTTCGCCCCTTGCTACGCTCTCCCTGAAAACAGGGCTAACAAAGTCAGGGATAACATCAGTTTGAGCAACCACCTTGCTCAAATCCAACTTTCCCCCGACTCGATCCTCCTCGACCAAAAAACAGCGGCAACCGTGTTCAATAGGTGGGATGAGCCATGAAGGGAAATTCTGTTTTGGATAACTTGTGCCCTCCAGCGCCATGTGCCACGGGCGAACCCGGTTATCGCCCTGGGTCATGTAAGTAAGCCACGATGTTTCACTGTATGTAATCCATCCAGCAGCAATCCCCATCGCATACTCAATGTCTCCATTTTCGATTCCGGCGTAAACCTTGTTGTATCGCTTGAATATCTCTTCGCATTCCGCCACATCATCATGGTTCGTATAATCCCAGCTATCAGGGAGCTCTTCGAACACCCGAAATTCCTCAGCTACCGCAAAGTCAACCAGGTTGTCCAGTGCAGCCACCAGGATTTTGCGCTTTTCATCTTCCAACGCTGTCAACCCACTGTTGTGATTACGTAGAAGGTCCAACGCCTTTTCGAAGTCCATACCAAAACCACGTACCGCATGGTTAAAGGCAAACTCGGCACGTAATGCCATCATCTCTTCCAACAAATCCCAACGATCGTCCACATTCTCATAATCTCGAAGGAACCGTTTGAATATCTCGTAGATAGCCCAATACTCCGCATCGTCGTCTGAAGTATTGTCATGGTTGGAAGAAGAGCCGCTATCATTCATTACTCTTCTTCCAACAGAAAATTTACCTCGCCCTTGGTCCGAACATGCTTTTCGCCCCGTCTGTAACCATAACGTTTGAAATATTCCTCGTCGGACATGATGCCACGGTCATGGGTACTGTTCCCGTTCTTGTTCTCTTCTCCCCCGGCCAGCCCACCAGCCAAGGCAACGGAAGCGATAGCATTGAACTGCTTGCCGACCATGATGCCGAACTCCTTCTCAATTTCATCTGCCGGAACCTCGTAACGGTCAGTAATCATCGAATACAAGCTAATCTTGTCCCGGTTGTTCATCTCAATCCGGTTGGAATACTTGAATTCCAATCCGCCCTTGATATACCCCATCGCCACCAACCGAGGCAACACCTCCTCATTCATTACATTCTCTATGTAGGTACGGTAAGCTTCAATGCGCTCTCTGAAAATATCCTGATGAGCATTGGTAGAGCCTACATACGATTGAGTGGCACCAGCCATCGACTGGGAACCCACAATAAGGTCAGACACCTCCGCGTTGGCAAACTCCATCAGGCTACTGTAAATCCGTTCAGAATTGGACATGGAGAAGGTCTTGACATCTATCTGGTCATTCAGCCCGGTCACAAGAATTTTATTCTGAGCTGCATTAGCTATCGATTGGGCAAGCCGTTGTCGGTCTGCATTGCTTTCCGCATCGGTCTTCCCATGAATAATAGGCTGTCCATAGGTGTGACTGAAGTTCACATAATTCGCCAACGTAAATTTCTTGGCAAGAATAGTTGGGGTGGTTGCAGAAAACAACCCCAGCCCTCCACTGTCAATCAGAATATAATTCGGCTGGTAACGTGGGGAACAGATGTCCCAACCCGGTGCCCACTGCCCTTGGCGCTGGACCACGCGTTGCTGGCTCGGCAATACATTGCGTCTCTCGATGATGTTGACTTCTGCCAGCTTTCCTGTCAAAGGATCAATGTCCGGCATAATCTCCAACAACGAATACCCGTACCATTTCGCTTCGACAATCCCCTGAATGATTTTGGAGAACTGGATACCCTGAATCTTTCGCGTCTCCTCCACATCCTTCACATACTTGCCACGTTCATTCTGCCTTGCCAACATGTAACGCTCACCGTTGATTTGTGAATTAACATTCTCCAGCACCGCACGCAGATGAGCGTCCTGCTCGACACACGCTTCGTACAAGTCCATTAATGCGCCACGGTCATCCAGAACCACACCGCGGTTGACCAGAGACTGAACCGACTTGTACCGACAGTGACGGTCTATCTCACGGACATATTCCTGAATCGTCTTCTTCGAGGTTCGGAAAACACTCTCCAGTACCGTACCGTGAAACGTATCGTTTGTATTTACTACATCCATACTGCTAAGTTTTTGGCAAGTAATAGTTTGTCCCCAAAACGAAGGTTGACGCACAGATTCATTATCTCGATTTCAGTACTATATAATTTTCAAAATAAAGTATTGTATATATGATTAATAGATAAATAATAAGTGTTAAATAGACTACTACATATTGTCCATATAAATAATAGGCATACTTTTGTACCGTTATGTTTAACCAATTAAAAACTTACATTATGGACCCTAATCACAATTTCTACCGCATCAAGACATCCTGGAAAGGAATCAATGAACAAGGAGCTATCGTACCCCAAAAATCAGAAGACCTTGTTATGGCAGTCAACTACGCTGATGCCGAAATGGTGGCTTACAAACTCGCTGAAGGGAAAGAGGAGTATGGAGATGTAGACATTGAAATCGTCCGCACACGCATCTCTGAACTCGCCTACAACGACACCTTCCATGTAGACAACAACCTGGTGTGCGGATTATTCACCTACTATTTCTCTGAAGCCGAAGACAGCGAAATAGGCCTCTACCAGGTAGCTCTCGTCTACCATACGCTGGACGAAACCACCGGAAAACTGAAAAACGAGAACAGCACTCTTTACATGCCTGCTGTTTCGCCAGCCGAAGCCATCCGGAACACCGACCTCTATCTGGAGAAGGTAGGCGAAAGCCGCAGCTATAGCATCCGACACGTCAAATATGACAAGGCGCAATCAGTGCTCGTAACCCCCGAAGCCCATCAAGACCACTTACGCCTGTCATGATTACTGCAAAACATACAGACCAGGAGGTGGTGGTGCAATGCACCGAAATCGCACTGCCGGAGTTCCCCGACCTCAAATTCGGAGACCACCCCGACGGCAGCCGTTACTTTGACGCCACCGCCTACCTCTCTGCCCATCCTTCAGACAAGATACCTGACCCGGAGCTCTTCCTCCGGCACATCTTGCCTCTGTCGCAATCCCTCGTGCAAGCCGGATACCTTACGTCTGAGCAAATAGCTAACAAAGGGATTGACGGACACCAACTGATCAACGGATACTTCTGCTATCTGTTCCTATCTTTTGTCGACCCGCAATTCTATGCGTACATCAATGAGTCCATTGACGAAATGTTCACCACGGGCATTGCCGTCTCCGACACAAGACTTATTGCTTTAGTCAAAAAACGGTTGTCGCCGGAATTGCTAAAGCAGATTGCTGATGCCGGAAACAAAAACTAAACGCAGCCCCTCACCACTCATCCTGATTTTCAATCGTTACAAACTCCTCACGCTCATCGCGGCCTCCATCCAGGAAGCTGCCTTGTATAGTGGACTGGACGCCAACAACATCCGGAGAGTCTGTGACGGTATCAAAATGTCAGCCGGACGCTACTACTTCCGCCGTGCAGCACCTGAAATCGAAATCGAGGCCACAGACATCGGCACTCTCCAGCTCGAAGAGTACGACCGCGAATGTGGCGTGGAACGCCGCGTCTATGACACCCCACAAATGAACCGTATCAAATGGAAATACAATAAAAACAAGCAACATGAAAAAAATGGAAATACCCGTATTCAATGATTCCCGGCACGACCTGCCTCGTTATGCCACCGCCGGCTCTTCCGGCATGGACCTGACAGCCAACCTTGAACACCCATTAACAATCCGCCCTGGTGAACGGCTTCTCATTCCGACAGGCATCCACATACAGCTTCCCGTCGGTTATGAAGCACAGGTGCGCCCACGCAGCGGGCTCGCCATCCGGCACGGCATTACTTGCCTGAACACGCCCGGCACTGTCGATTCCGATTATCGCGGAGAAATCAAGGTCATACTCATCAACCTGGGCGACCAACCTTTCACCATCAACGACGGAGACCGCATCGCCCAACTTGTAGTGGCACGTTACGCCTCAGTCCGTTGGGCGCCCGTCCTTTCCCAGGAGATGCTAGGGAACAGCGGACGCGACCAAGAAGGTTTCGGCCATACGGGCGTCAGGCAATTTTGAACATGACAGACATATTCAACCAACATAATAGGTATGTTGGTTCAACTCACTAGGCATGTTCGCTCAACAAAGCAGCTTTGTTCACCTGACAAGGCTGCTTTGTTTATATGATGTCGCCTACGCGCTCGCCTTCCATTCCACAACCTTTTTCTCCCTTCCTTTGCTCGTCAGAAGGAAAACCTCTAAATTTGACGCCGAACTAAAACACAACACATGAAACTCATACTCTATTCTGCCGACCTTAGTACCGAACTCAATCTGGCATTTGCTGACCAAGGCATCCGCGCCGGATTCCCATCCCCCGCACAAGACTACATGGCAGACAGCATCGACCTCAACCACGAACTCATCCGCCACCCAGCCACCACCTTCTATGCGCGTGCCGTCGGAGATTCCATGAAAGGTTGCGGCATCGATGATGGTGACCTGCTGGTCATCGACAAATCCATCGAACCCCAGGAAGGAGATATTGTCGTGGCATTCATCGACGGAGAGTTTACCCTTAAACGCGTCCACCTCGAACCCGACGGCAGTTGTCTGTGGCTTATGCCTGCCAATGATGACTACCATCCCATACGGGTCACGGAAGCCAACCACTTCATCGTCTGGGGAGTTCTTACCTATAATATAAAACGCCAATTGCGCCGCTGAACATGATAGGACTGGTCGACTGCAACAATTTCTACTGCTCCTGCGAACGGGTCTTCAATCCCGGTCTGCGGACGGCGCCCGTCGTGGTCCTGAGCAACAATGACGGATGTGTTATCGCCCGGAGCAACGAAGCAAAGGCACTGGATATCCGGATGGGCGAACCGTTCTATCGAATCCGTGAGCAGCTCGAACGTCAACATGTTGCCATCTTCAGTTCCAACTACACGCTATATGGAGATATGAGCCGGCGTGTCATGATGCTCTTATCCGAATACACACCCACCCTGACGCAATACTCTATTGACGAAGCTTTCATTGACCTGTCACATGTTACGTCGGAAACTCTTCAAGAGTATGGCAAAAACCTAGTCCGCACCATCGGAAGGGGTACCGGAATTCCCGTCACACTGGGGATAGCGTTCACCAAGACGCTCGCCAAAGTAGCCAGCCGATACGGAAAACGGTACAAAGGATATGAAGGTGTCTGCATTATCGACACCGAAGACAAGCGCGTCAAGGCACTGAAGGGGTTTGATATTGCCGACGTATGGGGTATCGGGAGGCGGAATGCCGAAAAACTCTCCAGCCACGGTATCCACACCGCATGGGACTTGACCCTGAAGCCTGAGAAGTGGGTACGTAAGTTCCTGACCATAACAGGGGTTCGCACTTGGAAGGAACTTCAAGGCGTAGACTGCATTGATATTGATGAGCTTCCTCAGAAGAAAAGCATCTGCACCAGCCGAAGCTTCGCCGGACACGGGCTCTCCGAACTCGGGACACTGGAAGAAGCGGTCGCCAACTTCGCAGCTTCATGTTCACGGAAACTAAAGGAACAGCACAGCTGTTGTGGTTCTCTGACTCTCTTTGTTTCCACCAGTCCATTCCGCAACGACCTCCCCTCACACCTCATCAACCGGACTGCCAATCTTATTACTCCAACGAATAGTCAGCAGGAACTTGTGGCTTTGGCCGTTCGGCTTCTTCGGGATGAATGGCGTAAAGACCAACCATTCCAATACAAGAAGGCAGGTGTCATCGTCTGGAACATCACCCCCGACACTGCCGTACAAACCCACCTCTTTGACCCCACAGACCACGCCAAGCAAGCCCGTCTTTCCGAAGCCATTGAGCGAATCAACCGAAAGAACGGATTCAACACCGTCCGCATTGCCACCCAGGGGTTCGGGACAGACTGGAATCTCAAACAGGAATACATCACACATAGATACACAACTGACATAAACGACATTCTAAAAGTTCATACAAATTAAGCTCTTATTAATCAAGTATATAATAATATTTAGCGCATTAATTAGATAAAACATTGAAATAATTTTGTTTCACTAAGAAATATCTCATACTTTTGCCCCTGTAAACCTAAACATTAAAGAAGTATGAGCAAGAAAAATCAATTGACCACCAGTGATTATCTCCCCATGTCGGAACTTAAAAAGCTCCTGGAATGCCTGCACGAAGACAAGCAGTACCTGTGGGAACTCTATGTGCGCATCTCATTCTGCACGGCTCTCCGCATCTCGGATGTCCTCTCGCTCACCTGGGCAGACATCCTGAACCGCAGTTACATCACCAAAGTCGAAAAGAAGACAGGGAAGACACGTCAGATCCCTCTCAATGCGCGTGTCCAACGATATATCGGCGAACTGTACTTACTTCTCAAACGCCCCAATCCAAACGAACTTCTGTTCAAGAGCAAACGCACCGGCGCCCCGATTAGCAGTCAATACATCAACCGGATCATGAAGACGTGGAAAGTCCAATACCAAATACAGATTGGTAACTTCTCCTCTCACACATTCCGCAAGACCTTCGGGCGCAACATCTACGACACAGCCGAGGACAAGAGTGAAGCGCTCATCCTCCTCAACCAGATTCTACGCCACACCAACCTGGAGACCACCAAACGGTACTTGGGCATTCGTGCGGACGAAATCAAATCCGTCTTTGCCTCGCTCGATTTCTAATAACTATATATTAAGGTATAAAAAGAATGCGAAACATCGAACAAGTCTACTTCCTCGCCCCACCCGACAAATACACCTGCCACCTGTGCGGCAAGCAGACTGACATTGACGAGCAAATTCCCGGCAGCATCTACCTTCCGCTGATGCTTCGGGAAAACTTGTGTCTGTCTTGCGCCTATTGGACTGACAAAATCAATCACCCTCCCGTCGGCATGGAAATCGTCGACGGGTACTGCCTTATTGTGAATCCATACGTCAGACGACCGGACAATTTGATAAAGGGAGGGCGTGGAAAGGAGTTGTACTTAATCAAGCCCGACGGCACCCTGATTAAGTCGAACAACGTCTGGAATCAAGGCAAAATACCGGATCGGTTCCGAAAGCAGCTCCCCGACACTGCCTCTAATTTACGTATGCTGGATTATCAACGGTTAAAAAGAAATCCGTTCCGTTGCAGTGCCAAAGGTTGCTGGGACCGCTACCATTGCTTGCGCTACGACCTGTCTTGCGAAGCCGACGGGCCATTCAACCAGGTTCCACCCAACCACAAAATAGGCTCCGAGAAGTGCCGTTCGCTCATCCAACCAAAACCTTTAAAATTATAACGACATGGAAACAATACTTATTTTCATCCTCTGCCTGATCGTCATGATTCTAGCCTGCGTAATGTATCAGATGTATCGGAAGGAGTGTAACACGCTTGCCTACCTGAAGTTCTTTGCCAAATCACATGAAATGCTGCTATGGAAAATCCACCATGACATTGTTATTTGGGAACGGAGCTTTGCACAACACGAACAATATGAGATGGCCAAACAAGCCAAACTTGCGTCGGACAACATTGCCGACCTCATCGAACAATATCGTAACGAGCTGAAGGGGGATTGAATTATGCTGACAAATATAAGACAACAATTAGAGGAACAGCTATCCACGTTGCATGCCCAACAACTGATAAGCAATAGCCCGCTCTTGGTTCCACGCCGCCTGATGAATACCCCCGGCTCTTCCATCGCCGACATCGAGCTGGGAGCCATCCTGTCTGCTCTCGTTGCATGGGGAGAACCGCACCAATCGGTCCTCTCCGCAACCATACTAATGGAACAGTGCAACTGGAAGCCATACGAATATATCCGCTATGGAGACTTCTATGAACTGGATGATGACTGTAAGATTTACCGCACCATGAAAGGAAAAGAGTTCAAAGCCACATGCCACAACTTACGTCAGGTTTACGCCAAGCATAATTCAATTCGTGACATTATTCAGCAATACGACCTGAAAGTAGAGAACCTGTTGTTAGAACTGTCACATATATTGGCGCCTGCCCGCTTGGGGAGTCCTGAACGCAATTCTGCTTGCAAACGCATCAACCTCCTGCTCAGATGGATGGTTCGTAAGGACGATGTAGACCTGGGGGTGTGGCAGGTTGGCGAAGTATGTCCAAGAGACCTCTACGCTATCGTCGACTCATCCGGTATCCGTTCGCTGCGTCAGCAAGGTTTTATTACTTACCCCAACGAGAGCTGGGCTGCTGTCTTGGAGCTGACGCACACATTCCGACGATGGGACGCAAACGACCCGTTAAAATATCATCTCGCCATGGAAAGCTTATCTCTGCATAACCAAACAACAAAATAAGAATCTTGACATGAACACTTCAACTACATATACGCTCACCGACTTCAAGGGACGTTATCACTCTATGCCCAATGTCATCATGGATTTCCTACCAGCTGATGATTACATGGTCTTTGCGCAAATCTATGCGGCAGGGAAGAAAAGTCTCTGCGACGGGGAAATCACAGTCTCCCACCGTACTCTGATCAAACGAACAGGAATCGGACAGAGAAAATTGTACAAATGCTTAGAAGAGCTGAAAACTCTCAATCTTATTAAACCCAACGTCAAAGAGAAGTCAAATTCCATCTTTAGAATTAACTGGGATGAAGTCTACGAAATGGATCGTTATTTTTCTACTATCACCTACGATGGGGAATGCGCGGTGCGTAATTTATGTTTCCATAAACAAGGCGTCGTCCCTTTTAGCAAACTGAAGATGGAAGACCTTTCGCGGATTTCTTCGATATACAAATTCGATAGAAAGACAGAAGAGCTGCCTGCCGAAACGACCGTAGATGAAATTGACAATAATCCTTCAACTTCGGATGCTTGTGCAGAAAGTGTCCAAATGAATACAGATGAAAAAAGCAACTGTATTCATTTGGCACAAACTTGCTCAAATGAATACAGTTATCCCCAGACTGTATTCATTTCGGACAAAGGCGTCCAAAAGAACACGATTGTATGTAATGAGTCCTCTCACTATTTCACTAAAGAAAAAGGGAGATATGTTCTTCATGTACGTTTATCTAATGCTGAAACACTTTTAGCCGAATTAATAGATGCTCAAATGATAGAAGTTGATTTAATCTCTGCGGCTTTGGGTGCTCAAATGAATACAGATGAATCTAAGGGGAACAACCAAACTGTATCCATTTTAACCAAAAGCGCTCAAATGAATACAGATGAATCTAAGGGTTGTATTCATTCTGAACAAACTTACTCAAATGAATACAGTTTACCTTCATCTGTATTCATTCCGGATAAAACTGTATTCATTTCGACTAATTTACCGTACAAAATGAATACACATATAAATATAATAAATAAAGAAAATCAAGGAAAGCGAAGCTTTCCCATAATAGGGGGAGAATTAAACGAAAGGAACGAAAAAGCAAAAAGGCAAGAGAGGATCCAAGAAGGAGAAGAAGGACTGGAAGATAATCTCGAAAGGGACTTTAAGGGAAGGGATAATTTTTCTCCGGTGGAAGACGAGAAGAGCGACAACGATTTCCCAGATGATTTAAATTCTTGTTCCGATACTCCTATTGAAGATTCGAAAAACGATTGGGAATGGGAAGGGGACTTTTTAGGGAACGATAAGGGAAAGGACTACCCCAAGAAACAAAAGGACCACCAAACTCCCAGCAAAGAACAGGGAAAGGATTCACTTCCTCCCTTACCCAACAAATTTGAGATAGAACAAAAGAGAATAAAGGATTGGTTCGATTCAGCAGACAGAACTCTTCCAGCTTATTCTCTAGAAGAATTTGAACGCATCATGGACAACCCAGAAATATATAATGACGAAGAGAGCAAATTCATCAGACTGGTATGGGACTCTTTTGCGTATGACGAGAACGAGATAGATAATCTTGTACCAGCTGTAGAAGTTAAGAGAAACCTGTTTGAAGCGTACAAAGAGATGAAAGAAGATTCAGACTTTTCTTTGACCGAGGAAGACATAAAGAACATCTTCAGCTTTGATACGGAAGAACAGGAGGGAGAGCTTTATTGCAATATATCTCCAACTAAGCTGAAGAAACTTTGGGTTAGCCGGAAGCCAAGAACTTCCAGGGAAAGGCGTCGTAGGACATCAAGAAATTCTGAGGAAAGAAGCGAAATGGTTGCTTATTTTGGTATTGTGGAAGAGTTAAGCAAAAAGGATTCGGACAAACTGACTGACCCAGAATATATTTTGTGTATCCTGAAAAAAGAAGAGGAAAAGGGAACAAACATGTATATATCCAAGGCATATATAGAGCAAACGGTTGAAGAATGGGCAAAGAAATACGAAGTTCCTTCAGAGACTCTTCTCAATATATGCACCTTCATGCCTCTGAAAGCAGAAAAATATCATGTAAGGGCTGATGCGTTGACGGTAGAGGACATCATGATGTTTAACGAGGACTGCCAACAGCCCAGTGAGGTTGAAAAAATATATCTCGCCCAAAAAGCTGAAAGAGACAAATTGAAGATTGAAGAAGAAGGAGAGGGAGATGATGATGGTGATAATGATGAAAACGGGGATGATTCCCCAGCAGATTAAATAGCGGACAGACCATTTTTAGCCTCTACAAGCAATTATATTTTAGATTGTGATACCGACATTGTTTCAATCGGAGATAATCGCTTGTAGAGGCTTAAAATCATTTTTGGGGTTCTGCGAGGTAATTCCTGATTACCTCAGCTAATTTCTTTGAGACGTTGACCGCATCTTCTTCATTGCGGAAATAATTTCCAGCATAATAACGTTTGCTGCAAAGGATGCGTTCATTTTCGGTAGCCGGTATTGGCTGAAGCTTGTCATTAACAAACCAATACTTTTCTCCCTTCTTTACTCTCATGTCAGGAGCTTCCACTCTCAACAAGGCATGGTTCCAGGTTTTGCCCACTTTAGCCAGTGCATTATCAATGGCTTTTCGAGGATAGTCTGAAGGAGAAGAAATGCGAAAAATGAAATCCTCTACATTTCCCAGATGTTCATTCATATTATAACGAGGATCCTCACCTTTGACAACAATACAAAAGCAAAACACTTCTCCATCCTCAGTGACGCATCTGATAACCGCGTATCCTTCCTGTCCGGTTTTGAGGTTGGTAAATGAGATTATGTTTTTGGGTTCAGGGATAAATTTGTCTTTTATCTCAAAGTCGGGAGCGAGAAATTCCTTCCCCATTTTATACAGAGCGCAATAGAGACGATTTGAGGCATTTTCATCTGCCAATGTAAGGTCTTTTACATCTAAGGATTTATTTTCGATTCTAGACCCGTTTCCGTCGATAATGAAGCATATTTCCACATTAGACTGGGTGCAGTTTCGTACTAGACCAAGAGAATCGTCCCATTGCACCACGTCTCCAGCTCCAAAACCAAAATCAAACCATGTAGCAAACTTTGAAAAAGTAAGGGCATCAGGAGAATTTGAAAAGCTGGATGGTTTGCGCAATTTTGCTTTGCACTTGGTTTTACTAAAGGCGGAGATTCCATCAAAATCTGTCTCGGTCGCGTATTCACCTATGCTTTTGAGGAAAAATTCAATTTGTTCTTTGGTCTTCATGAGCGATGTGTTTAGATGTTCTGCGGCAAATATAGCATGATTTTGAATTAATAATCGAATTACGCATAAAATTTCATTTAAATCCCCAAAAACGAGGCTCAAAATTGGCGCCCCGGAAAAAATCGAGAATTGTAGTATTGAAGTATTAATAGAGGACAAATTGAGTACTATGGCGAAGTTGACACGACAAAAGTAAAATACAGTTAATTACACAATTTCGAAACTATTAAAATATGTATATAAATAGACTTTACAGGTATAGTATCCAATACATAAAAACCAGGAATTGCTGAGTTGTAGATTCTGTCAGGGTTTTCCAAAAACGAGACTGAAAAAATGGGCCGGATTGTATATACGGTATGCGCACAAAAAGACGTACCCCTATCAATTATTATTTACAAAATTTGGTGCACATCTACTGTTTATCAATACGTTACATGTTTCACTTATTACAAAAGTGAAATAAAATAGGCGTTCCCGCGGAAACAAGAACGCCCGGAACGAAAAAACCGACGGCTTTAAAAAGGTTTTCTTGTTTCACTTATGCATGCGCTTCCCCCCGTCCGTTTCTGTATTTCGCCACAGTACCGGCGTGCTGCATCATATATTCAGGCAGTTCCAGATAGGCTGTAGATAGATAATTGATTTTCAAGTATATAATTAAGAATATACAAATACAAGTAAAGCTGTTAGGATGCGTTTATACATACATTAACAATCCTAACAGCCTATATAACAGAGATGTAAACACTTATTAACCCAAATATATTACAAGTGCGCTAATTTTGTTAACAGTTACTCTATTTTGACCTTCAGCGGACGTCCACAGTGCGGACAAATAAATTTATCTGACTTTTCTTCTTCTTCACTTGCTTGCTTAAGTATATCATTTTTATCAACAAACAGTTCATAAAATTCTACTCCTAAAGCGGATGCAATATCTTCTAATCTGCTAATACTAAATTGATTACGTGATAGGGCATCCTTTAAACCTTGATAAGATATTCCCACCTTATTAGCAAGTTCCTTTTGTTTTATACCTTTTTCTTTTAATATTACTTTTATCCTTGTCTCCATAATGATATATAATTATAGGTACGCAAAGATAAGAAGAATATTGTAATAATAGGGCGTTGACCTACTTATAAAGTTAAAGGTCTAGTTAAAATCCAATTTTTACTTGCATACAGTAGGGGCTAGCCCTACCTTTGCAACGTCAACAACAAACAAGGGGTTGACATTTGCAAAGGTTGTTCGACACCTGAACGGACCGCGGGGCTATCCCGCGTGTGATGTTTGACTTAATGAAAACGACGAAACACGACGACGAAAGGGCGCGGGTTGCCTAGCCAATTGCTAGGTTAGCGGACGCCTGAACCTTCTCCACCTGAAAGGCTTGTAGGTTGACAAGTTGGAACGGTGGAAAGGTTCAGGGGGAAACGAAAGCACATGTTATCCGTGTCGAAGTAGTCAGTAGTAGAATATGGACGCGAAAGCCTATCCGAACAACGTTTGCAAGTTGTCCAGATAGGCGCGAACGGGCGGCGGTCACTAGGTTTAGCGGTTGCCTAACAAGTAGTATAGCGAAAATATTCAACGTTGTACACAATACATAAGGCGTTGCACGGTTGCCCGGCTTCCGGTTGAGTTCGACTCTCAAAACGCCGCTAATCAATAAACAATACGCTATATGGAAAATCTTAAACAAATTCACGCACAAAATGTATTGCGTACCATTATGGAACGGTTAAGCCAAATACGCAAACAAATTCACAACGTCTATGAAAACGCCGCGAACATGAATATTCGCCCCTGTCAAGCGCGTAAGCAGTGGCACGTGTTACGTGCTCCATTCGAACTGTATCTGCAACGGGCAGCACGTATCATGCCACTGTGTCAGTTGACACGCGAAACAGTAGCGGACTTTGAATTTTACGAGAAATGTTTGAAAACTTTGGATAAATTCTTTGCCTAACATTCAGTGTGGCACGGTTGCAAACGGTCAACGTTTCGGGGTCCGACTCCCCGCACACTACACTATCAAAATTATTTACTAACTCTAAACACTTACCATTATGCAAAACTTCATTTCGTCAAAATTTGAGATTGTCAACAATGTAGTAATGAGTGAAAGCGCGCTTATGCCCCGCTCTATCGTTGTCCTGAACTCTAACGGCACACTGTATAATATCATTGCTAAAGTTCGGAACACTGACAAAGTAGCGGTTATCAAGTCACTTATGAAAGCCGTGTTGTCTGCAAAGGTAGAAGAATTGAAAAAAAATTCTACAGACGCTGCCAAAGAAAGCAAGAAAAAAGTTTACAACACTGTAAATAAGGCTCTCTCATGCACCGTCGTGGCGATTACCGACAAAAACGGTGTTATAATTCCGGAATCCGTATTGGAAGTAGCGCAATACGGGCAACGGTTGAGGGACGTTGTAAAACTTACTAAGAGTATGCCCGTTTACCAACTTGTTATTGAGCGCGGTTTACCGTTTGACAATGAAGAAGTAGCCCGCGCCTTGACTGTATACGCCACGGCGGCATTTGAGCAACTAGACTTTACCAACTGTGTAGATGCAGCTTTGGAACGCGCGGCCAACTCCACCGAAAAAGAAGAAAAGGCCGCGGAAAAAGCACGAAAAGCCGCGGAAAAAGCCGCTGAAACAAGCGAACAAACAGACGAAAAGAAAGCCGCTTAAGCGGCTGGAGTGTGGCACGGTTGCGAACGGTAAACGTTTCGGGGTCCGACTCCCCGTGCACTACTATTAAATACATAACATTATGCCTAAATTTTCGGAATTATTGCGCCCGAACGTGAATAATAGTAGCAATCCGGGCGACTTGACTTGCATCAAACTTGCTTTAGCTATCAAAGTAGACACACAAACAGCCGCGCGCCTACTATCACAATACGGACGCGGCTACATTTACACACGTTCCGGGCTGGTATTGTCAGACACACCGCGCGCCCGTTATAGGGTTGCATCCGCTTTCGGGCGTGCTATAGTTGTGGATGTTGACGGCTGTCTGTATGAAATAAATAAACAACACGCTTGCAAGCTGTTACATAACCCCAAACGCAAACGTGACACAGAGCGGAACGCACTTTATAAAGCAATTGCAGCACACGAGCAACAGCGCCAACGCGAACACTTGTTTATGGACGGTCAAACACAGCCAACACCAAAACGCGGCGGAAAAGGCAAATCATTAGCGAACTTAGGCGCGTTCGTTCCACGCCGCCGGACGTCGGTATATGATGTAGAGCCGCAAAGTGTAACCCGTTTTCAACGTATCACAATAGCGTAATGCACCCCACACTGTAGGGCGTTTCTTCACTTGAAGGAGCGCCCTATTTTTATGCCCTTACGTGTGGCCGGCCCCTCCAGGTCCGCCTATGGTGCACGCGCGCAACTTAAACGTATGTATAGAAAATTTTCCAAAAAGGCATACACGGTTGTATGACAAGTCTAGGGAGTTCGACTCTCCCACGTGCCACACAGTTAACGGAATGTAGTGTATCCATATCATTGCCGCTACGTTCCAGAATAATCACTCTAAACACCTGTAAAACAATGAAACGTACAAGAATTACCCGCAACAGTGAAAAAATCATGACGTGTACCGGCTCCAATGTAGTCAAATTCACACGTCCGCAAAAACACCTGACACGTATGCAAATAATTGAGTCTATAATCTTCAAAAGCTAAAAGCCGGTGAAACAACGTAGGAAGTTCAAACGTAAATCTATCAAAATTCTTCGATGCAAAGGACGTGATATAATCAAGTTCATTGCAATCCTGTCAGCCTGTATTTTGCTGACGTCCTGCAAATTTGGTGACGCTCTTTTGTGGTGACGCCTGCAATACGGTGACGCCTGCAATACGGTGACGCCTGGATTTTGGTGCAAGCTATCATTGAAAAATCACAAATAATTTATGACTATGGAATTTGTAAAAGAAATAAGAATTGACTTCGATGTGGTGTTAACATGCTGCCTAATGGATTGGCTGAAAGATAACGGCTATCCAGATTGTGACCATACGCACGTAGTTTTTACAGAGGCTTATGACAGTTACGGTGGACTTATTTCAACTTATCGTCCGAACGCATTGTTCGTGGAGGACTTGCGAAAAGAGTGCATGTCCGCTAAAAAATACCATGACATGTACAGATTATGCGACGGTCCGGATAGTTACATATTCTATATGCCCGAGGTTGATAAATATTATTTACTCACATTTTAAACAACAATGAGATGGATAATACACATAAAGAAAAACTACGCAAAAAATTTGGTGACGCTCTGCTGTGGTGCGCAAAGAAGTTGGTGCGCGCTGCCCTCAGAATTGACCGTTACGTAGTGAAAAGATACCTGAACATCGAGACTCCATTGTACAAGTTTTGGTGGGCGCTACATGTACGGCGCACGCAAACAGCCCTGGACTCACAAAGAAAGTAAAATTAAATATTCACTCTAAAAATTATTGACCATTATGCAGAATAAAGACCAGAAATGCGCATGTTGTGGACGCAAATTTCTATGGCCCGATTATTATCCGGCAGCAGCAGAACAAGAAAGTACGCAAGAGTATTGCAAGGAATGTCGCATTAAAATCAACCAACTATTAAATACAAGGACGAAAGCCGCACAAAACCTGGCAATGGGCAAACCGTTAACGATTTTGCAGTCTCTTGCAATGTATGGTCCGGACTACGTGGCGAAAGACCCCGTGGTCAAGTTGGTGCTGAATCAGGCAACCCAACCGTCCACGCCGCAGGTTCCGGCAGCAGATAAGGCAAACAGTGAGCTGGTAAACATTAAAGAATACATTAAATCCGCACCCAACAGAAGGCGGGTATTGACGCGCTGTGAAGACGAAGAAATGCTGGAGGAGTTACAGATACGTGGATGGAAAGGGAAACTTACCATTCAGATAACCGACACGTATACATTATAATCTGACGACGTATGGACATGTGTGGCGGTGGTGCGGTAAGCGTCACCTGGCGGGCTTACGGTGTGGCGAAATTGTTCAGACCACGTGTCGGGATTTGGATTCTGAAGAAGATAAGAGTGTATGACAAATAAATTCAAAAGACTATGGACAGACTGCAATGTGCGCTGTGGGATGTGTTATGCAACCTGAGCGGCGAAGAAGTGGCGAGAGCCTTCACAAATTTCTATGGTAACCAACTGTTGGACGTGAACTTCTACGAATTTATGGTCGACGAAGGATACATGGAAGACGAAATTGGGGTGCTTTCTCCAGACGCTGACGATTAAGGAAGGTGCTATGGTAGTAACCGGGGTTCGATTCCCCGGCACCTACGAATGGTGATAGTCGCCAGTCATGCAGAAGTTTTCATTAATTGTTTTTAGAGTGGTGGCGCAGCAAGGCATGTCCTTGGTTGCGCCTTTGCTTTATCATGCTGAAAACAATCTGACGACGGTGACGCAGACTGAACTGAAAATCCATAAACCCAAAAACAATATGAAAATGAAAGAAAAAGAGTACATCGATGTTGCCAAGATGGCGAACGAATTGCGTGTCATCTTTTTAGAAGCGCGCAACAGCATGATTGACAAAACAAATGAAGACTTCATCATGGAACGGTTTGATGCCGAATACATTGAAGAACGTGCGTGGGATATAGCTTACTCCTTCAACGCCGACATGTGCCGCTATTTGCACGGTGAACACAAGATGCCGGGCAATTTCAAGAACATTGATTATGATTACCCGGCACATATCCGTGGTGAAGTGGAATATGACCTGGCTTTGGTAAATGATATGATTGACCGCCTGGATGCTGATGACCGAACGGCGCAAACCCAACAGGACCGTGCATGGCTGGTGGACTGGTTCTTTGAGACCTTTGGAAGATGGGCGCTTAACTACAATTTCTCCAGCGATATAGCTGAAGCACTCTGTGAACTGGAACATCAAAATGAGGAGGAATAACTATGGACAAGGCTTTGCTGCAATGTATGCCGGAATACATCACACTGTATTACGTAGACCGGAATGACAACTTAAATCAAAACCACGACGTGCTGCAACAATGTGTGGAAGAGAACAGCTGGGCACCGCTGGACGATGCTGTGTGGGATTGGTCCGGCTCCTCGGAAGAATACTATTTGGACCTGATTGCCAAAAAGATGTGGGAAGTCGGACTGACTAAAAACATGCTTGAAGATAACCGCGAAGAGATACTGGAATACCTGCAAGAACATGACGAAAGTGGCGATCCGGTTATTGACTTATTGGACAACACGGCGCCGGTAACAGCTTGCTACTCATTTAACCAATGGATAGCCGAAGACTGCGACATTGAAGATACCAAGGAACGTCTCTGTCAGTTGTTTGGAGTCGACGAAATGTCTGATGACGCTGGGTGGCTGCGTGATATGATTGACAATGCCAATTATGGCGGTGATTTGAGAGTTTACTTCAATACCGACGTGCGCAACTTGGTACATGGATTAGCTGGAGAAGATTTCAAGACCGTGGCGCTCGATGGCGAAGTAACGGTGGGGATTATCAACTCACTGAATGGTTCCGGAGACTTCCAGGTGATTCGAGTAAACAACAAGTCGTTCCCATTCCGGCGTGACAGGCTGTTTATCTCTGACACGGAACAGTGGGGGCTTGAAGAAATCTTCGGTGCCCATATATACACATCCTCCGTCAGCTTGCAATAATGTAGAACTTAAATCAAACATACAATGAAAATTACTTACAACCTCCCTACGGGTACACAAATCGACTTGGTGAACGATATGCGTACGCTTTGCTGGAATTTCGGACCGTTTGAACAACCTGTGGAAGAACTGCTTCAGTCTTGGTTGGAAGCATCCCCGAAAGATGCGGAAGCATATCGTCACAGAATTATGAAACAATGCGAATTTTACGCCGATGTATTAGCGTACGATGAAGAGTTGCAATCCCGAATACCCTATGATGATTTGGTGCTGTCTGTCCAAGAAACGCTGCTCGAAGGTGCACGAATACACCATATCAAACAGTTGTGGCGTCAGTTTGCTGACGTACCGGTTGACGATGAAGACTGCATAACGGCGCCTTTCCTGCATTTTGAAATTGGTACTGACAGGTTTGATATATGGCACTGGTTCGACGAGAAATGCCCGAACGGATTATTTGCCGACCTGTTGTATTCCAGTGAATCTGACAATGAACAATATTTACATTGTTGAATATTTTGCATGAAACGCCGTCCTTACCTCCAACTGACGGCGTTTATATCACCAACATAGCGGCTCAGTTCGCCCAACTAACCAGCTATGTTCAATCAACATTATACATCATTCATTATCAATCTATTAGTTACTAGTAAAAATATCATACAGAACATAACTATGAATACCCTTAATTATTCCCACACCACTGTCTTCCGCGACAGCAAAAAGAACTGCTGGCATGTCACCTTAGAATTACGTCCATGTGTCAGCAATATTGAAGTCCATTCCCATATCGTATCCATTGTTGGTGAAGGCTTGAATAGTTGTGGACAAGTGCTTGATTCTATTCTTCCGCGTACCAAGACTCAGAAAGATTTGTGTGATTTTTGGAAAACCAACCATATGTGCACAATACATGATGAGGACTCAATACTAGAGTGGATAATCCAACGCTGGGACGAAATTTGCAACGCCATCGACTCCGAGGAAAAGGAATACACGGCCTGGTTGGGAATGAGGATTGATATGGGAAGCCGCGAATTTATTGCTGACAGTGAGGAAGTCCAGAAGGTTCAGACATTACGTAAATGCAGCTACCAGGAAGCCGTCCGCTTTTTGGCGCTCGGCATGCACTTGGAATGCACTGTTGGCGACCTCAACGATACCTTTAGTGAAGTAGGTGAAGGAGACAATCTATATTGTGCAAACGGTGTGGAATATTACGTTGGCACCGAGGATGAGCTGTACGATGTAGCTGAAAGAATGCTGTTTGAAGATGGCGATTATGATTACTTGTGGCGTGAAGCCGTCCGGGCGCAAGAAACCGAGTTGGGGCTGAACGATTGGTTGAAATTGGTTCTGGATACCGACGGGTGGTGCCCTATCCTTAATAAGTGGGATGGCAAATACGATGAATATTTCGTTGACGGACGCCATATCTGTGTAAGTAGAAGCTGATTATTAATCTTGAAAACAAAACATCATGGACTTTGACAAATACGTGTGCAATTGGTTTGCTGAATATCTTGAAAATCACGCAGAACAAGCAGAGTTGATTGACGACTTGTTCGTCGATATGGGATGTACGGTTGGCGACTTGTTGCCGGATGAAACCAAGTTGGAATATCTTCAGGGGCTGGATGACGCTGAAGACATTTATCTCCGGTTGTTCGGTTGGGGCACTACGGTCATGGCGGAAGACCTGCCGGACACTGAATCATTCCTGCGCGAGATGTTCATGCACTGTGGGGTAGCGTCCGACTACTCCTTCGGCGAATTGTTTGTTGATGACATGGCAAAGCATGCGGCTGACTACAGTTCTCCAGTCAGTTTCTTTAATGACCTGGCGTATGGCGGATGCGCCTCGGGAATGATAGGAATGCTGATTCCAACCAGTGACTGCCGTAGCTTGTATATAGAATACCTGGACGATATGGAAATAATGTTGGAACAACTGGAAGGCGAGATGGGCGGGCCTGTCCGTAAACCATCCAACTTGGATCGTCCAACATGGCTATGTTGGCTGTGTTATGAACAATTGGCGTATGCGATTGGGCGTGAATTATTCCCTGACAAATTCTAACATTATTCCGACTGATTATGAAATGTACAAATGTTTATCCGATGATACAGAAAATCATCAACCTGGAATGTGAAGAACTTTATGCAGCCCTGATGGTGCATGGAGGTGTGTATGAATGGAATCCCGACGAACCTGATGAATGTCCGGTTATTGCGGTGAATCCGGAACGCTATTGCCCCTGCCCTTTTGGCGTCAAGGTTCACAAAGCGTATGTCAATCAATGTGGCGTGCTGCAAATTGAAGGGGTTGACTTGTCGGACGGGAAGCCGCTGACCGTTTACCCCGACGACGTATTCGCCGGACAATTATCATTTATCACATTGATG
>OJKC01000260.1_pt1 | contig 51575 bp, 41 predicted proteins | sample 1596401 | NCBI WGS metagenome assembly OJKC01 (sample SAMEA4350162, study PRJEB24818) | metagenome | biome: human; feature: gut; material: faeces | place: Denmark | collected 2013-09 | reverse complement strand
AAAAAAATCGATTTTTGAAAGGCGTGGTTAGAGTGCGCCATTTTCAAGTAATTTAATTAAATCCCAACTCAAATGCGATTATTTTAATTAAAACTTAACTTGCAGTCTTACCATAGGGCTTTGAACCCGGGCGCCGAAGGCGCCTGAACCCTCGCGCCAAAGGCGCGTCCATTATGAAAGGAGCTATCCATGGCAGAATACCATTTTGATGATTTAGCAAAGAAAGCAGGCATAGGAAACAGTGCTCCCTCTTCTGCATTAAGCCCGGAAAAAGCAGAGCAGGAGATGGGCCGCATGAAATTCCGATTTTCCGTAACCGACGGATACCTTACGGAGAAGGGAGGACAGTTTGACTATGTCTTTGATTTTGCCCGACGCACCTTTGAAAGAAGCGACTGGCGAAGCGGGGTGCCGGTGACGGAATCAGGAAAGATTCCCGAAGAGGCAGCGGACCATTTCATTAAGGCTGCCGCCTTTATTCTGACTATTCCTCAAACCCACTTTGTGACAAACACCAAGTCCATGGAAGTGAATACCGATGCCTGGGAGCGGGAAAAGTACGGTCCTATCAAACGGTATACCCGATGCGAGCTCCGCATGGGGGAACGGTTCTTCCGCTGGGTGCCGGAGAAGGATAATGACCATCCTTTTAAGGAGCTCTATGCTGCCCTTTCCGCTCTTCGGCGGTCAGTGGATTTAAGTTAATTTTGGAATCTTCATAATCCTATAAGAAAGGAGGGACATCATGGATGCATTTATCGAATTCTGCCAGTCCTGGACCATGGGCGGCATAGCAGCCCGTCTATTTCTGGCCACCCTGGCCGGCGTGATTATCGGCATGGACAGGGAATATAAAAATAAAGGAGCCGGTATCAAGACCCATGCCCTGGTCTGCATCGGCGCCGCTTTATCCATGATTGTGAATGAATTCATTCTCCGCACCTTTCCTTCCTCCAATACGGATCTGGCCCGTATGGGAGCCCAGGTCATCAGCGGCATCGGATTTCTGGGTGTAGGCACCATCATTGTGACCGGGCGAAATGAAGTAAAAGGCCTCACTACCGCCGCCGGCCTCTGGGTCTGTGCCGGCATCGGCCTTGCCGCAGGCATCGGTTTTATCAAAGGCACTATTCTGGCCCTTCTCTTTGTCATCTTCATCCTTCGGGTGCTGGAGCCCATGGACAAGAAACTCCGCGCCCGGTCCCGGGAATTTGACCTTTACGTTGAATTCAAAGACCTGGCATCCATTCATCAGGTGATTGCAGAACTCCGGGACAAGGGAGTCAAAGTCTATAACTTCAGCATTTACAAAAGAAGAGAATCCGTCATGTCTCCCGCAGCCACCCTCACCGTCAAAGTCCCTCACCACGGGGAACACGAACTTTTCATCCAGAAGATACGTCACATTGAGGGAATTATATATGCAGAAGAAATATGACACAGAATGGGACAAGCCCTGACGGGCTTGAGGGTTGACGGCCCGCTGGGCCGAAGGTTCTTAAGGGGCTTAAGTTTGACAGCGGCTTTGCCGCTGAGGGTTGTGGAGGGCGCCATATGGACAAGCCCTGCGGGCTTGAGGGTTGACGGCCCGCTGGGCCGAAGGTTCTTAAGGGGCTTAAGTTTGACGCGCCTCTGGCGCGAGGGTTGTTGTAGGGCGCCTATGAATTAATAGAAGGCGCCAGTTTGTATAAAACCATACAACCGCCCTGCGGGCGTTGGAAATGCATCCCCCTTTGGTGGCTGGCGCCACCACCTTCCCCCCGCGGAGCGGTGGGACTATGGGTACTTAGCCATGGAGCCATGTCTCTGCAGGAAAGCATAGAAACCTATTCTGCCCCCTGAATAGGGGGAAGTCCGGCGAAGCCGGAAAGGGGGAGGCGAGCGCAGCGAGCCAGTCAGCAGAATGGTTTTTATGTCATATGACACTGAAAGTAAATCCCGTAACGTTCTTGCGTCCCCTTTAGGGGAAGAGGGCCACGAAGTGGCGAAGGGTGTGCAAGCGAACTGGATTCATAGGGGAGAGAAGCGACCCGCGAATCCAGTGAGACGCCATCCAGCGAAGTCGGTGTGGACGAGGGAAAGAATGATTATGATACTCGATGTGGACGTGACCGCCGAAAGGCGGCATTATAATACTCATCGCCCCCTAAAGGGGAAACGACTCACTACATTTTGTGCATCGCTTCGCTCAGGGGGCCGCCGATTGGCGGTCAGGATAGCGATGGAGCATCCTATCGGTACTCTGCCCCGTACACCCTTTCCCGCTTCGCGGGACTTCGCCCCGGTGGGAAGCATGTCACTGGATTTTCAGGTCGCTTCGCTCTCTTACAAATCCAGTTCCTTTGCCACCTCAAGGGGAAACGAGAGATATGGAGAGAAAAACAGCGAGTCATATACTTCACGTACCATTCCGGTGTTCCCCCCTTTGGTGGCTGGCGCCACCACCTTTCCCCCGCAAGCGGGGGCACTATAACCCGTGCTTACTGTAGAGCCATTTATGAAGAGAGTGTTTCGCGGTGTTTTATTCTGCCCCCGCCTGCGGGGGAAGTCCGGCGTAGCCGGATAGGGGGAGGCGAGCGCAGCGAGCCAATCAGCAGAATGCTTATTTTGCCATATGATGCAGATAGGTAAATCTGTAACGTCCTTGCGTCCCCTTTAGGGGAAGAGGGTCACGAAGTGGCGAAGGGGTAGACGGGGGTAAGAATGATTATGACACTCGATATGGACGTGACCGCCGAAAGGCGGCATTATAAAACTCATTGCCCCCTAAAGGGTTCGCTGTGCATCGCTTAGATCGGGAGGCCGCCGATTGGCGGTCAGGATATCGATGGGGTGTCAAATCGGCGTTCTGCTTTGTACACCCTTTGCCTCTTCGAGGCGTTCCCCTCAAGGGGAAACGAGAAGTATGGAGAGGAAAAACAGAGAGTCATATATTTCATGTACCATTTCGGTGTGTCCCCCTTTGGTGGCTGGCGCCACCACCTTTCCCCCGCAAGCGGGGGCACTATAACCCGTGCTTACTGTAGAGCCATTTATGAAGAGAGTGTTTCGCGGTGTTTTATTCTGCCCCGCCTGCGGGGGAAGTCCGGCGTAGCCGGATAGGGGGAGGCGAGCGCAGCGAGCCAATCAGCAGAATGCTTATTAAGTCATATGACACAGTAAGGTAAGCTCGTAACGCTGACTTCATACTCATCGCCCGATAGGGCGATACCACAACCCTCGGCCCGAAAGGCCGTCAAACTTAAGAACCCTCCGGCCCGAAAGGGCCGGTCCATCTTAAGAACCTTTCCTTATACGACCCTTCTGCACAACCCGCGGCGCTAGCCGCGTTTTCATTTCAAATAAAATTGACACTCCCAGTGCCGGCTATGATATAATTTATCGGAGAAGTAGAGAAAAGGGGAACTGCCATGTCGGACAAACCACGCAAGTTTATTATTTTGACAGCCAGCATAGGAACAGGGCACAGCCAGGCAGCCCGGGCGATTGCGGAGGCCATGCAGGCGTTCCATCCCTCCGATTCCGTCAGTGTCCTCGATTTTGTATCCAATAACCGGCTTTCGGTGGACCATATTATCAAAGATACTTACTTGAAGATGATCGATGTATTTCCCTCCATGTATGACCACTTATACAGCGATTCCCAGAACAGCCGGTTCGGACAGATGTCCCAGCTCATGCTTTCCCTGACTTTCAAGCGTCGCATGAAGAGTCTGGTGAATACGCTGAAGCCCGATGCGGTCATTTTCACTCATCCCTTTCCGGCAGGCGCCGCGGATCTGCTGAAGGCGGAGGGGAAAATCAGCGTGCCTCTTCTGGGGGTTATTACAGATTTTGATATCCACCAGCTCTGGGTGGACCATTATCTTGACGGTTTCTGTGTGGCTACGCCGGACCTGAAGACGTTGATGGAAAGCTATGATGTGCCTGGTGATATCATCCACGTCACCGGTATTCCCGTACGCCGGTCCTTCTATGACCAGGCGGCCCGGAAAAAGCCTTTTGAAAAGGGAACAGTTCTTGTCATGGGCGGCGGATTGGGCCTTGGAAATGTGGTGGACAACATTCGCCGGCTGGACGAGGTGGATGAAATTTCCAAATTTATTGTCATCACCGGTAAAAACATCGATCTTTACGAAAAAGTGGCGGCCCTTTCCGACAAACTTCACCATCCCGTGGAGCTTCACAGCTACACCAATAAGGTGGCGGAAATCATGGCCCGAAGTGAAATCCTTGTCACCAAGCCCGGGGCGCTGACCTGCACCGAAGCCATGGTGATGCACCTTCCCATGGTGCTGGTCAATACCCTGCCGGGGCAGGAGCGGGCCAATGCGCTCCACATGAAGAACCGGGGCTGCGCCGAATGGGTGAAAAGGGGAGACTTGGCGGAAACAGCCAGGCGGATTTTAAGAAATCCCGATGTGAGAAGCGCCATGGCCGCTGCCTGCGGCGATGTGCACCCTGACAGCGCCAAAGATGTGGTGAATGTGCTGTACAGCCTCTTGTGACAGGCTTCGAGGCGGAATATCTCGATTCTGGAATGAGGGGGGCGAAGGCTTATCGTTCAGCAGCTGACAGAAGTTTCTTCCTTCTAAGATTCATTTGCAGAATGGCCTTGACAAATGGGCCAAGTCGTACTATAGTATGACCATACACGTGATGACGGAGACATGATGCATCCGGATATCTTTGAAGAGAGTCTGCGGCCGGTGCGAGCAGACAGGAAGATGGATGGGTTACCGCTCCCGAACAGAAGGATTGAAGTCCTTCCGGCCGGATGCCGTTATGAGCCATAGAGTGAAGCGTCATGCTTTATTTGGGTGGAACCGCGGAAGTTAACTTTCGTCCCTTAGGGACGGAAGTTTTTTTGTGTCTTAGTTTCTACAGGGCTGTTCCCAGCGGCCTGGAAACAAATAGGAAAGGAAGATTTTCATGATTACAATCAAATTGAAAGACGGCAAGGAAAAGCAGTTTGAATCTGCTATTTCCCTGGCCGATGCTGCGAAAGCCATTTCCAACAGCCTTGGCAGGGATGCCATTGTGGCTAAGGTGAACGGTGAACTGACAGATCTCCGTGATCCCATTGTAGATGGCAGTGAAGTCGAATTTTTTACCAAGGAAGATAAGGAAGGCCTCTTTACTCTGCGCCATACCGCTTCCCATGTGATGGCGCAGGCTATCCAGCATCTGTTCCCGGGCACCAAGTTTGCCATTGGACCGGCTATTGATGACGGCTTCTATTATGATCTGGACTCTGACCATGTATTCAGCCAGGAAGATTTTGCAGCCATTGAAAAAGAAATGGCCAAGATTTCCAAAGAAAACATTCCTCTGGTCAAGAAAGTGGTAAGCCGCGGCGAAGCGCTGAAGTTCTTCCAGGACAAAGGCCAGGATTACAAGGTCATGCTTATCAATGACCTTCCTGAAGATGCACAGATTTCCCTCTACGAACAGGGCGATTTCACAGACCTCTGCGCAGGTCCCCATATGCGTTCCACCGGCAAGGTGAAGGTATTCAAGATTATGACCGTAGCCGGCGCTTACTGGCGCGGTGATTCCAAGAACAAGATGCTCCAGCGTATCTATGCTACCGCCTTCTTCAAGAAGGAAGATCTGGATCATTACCTCTTTATCCGCAGCGAAGCAGAAAAGAGAGATCACAGAAAGCTGGGCAAGCAGCTGGACCTTTTCTCCTTCCATGATGAAGGCCCGGGATTCCCCTTCTTCCATCCAAAGGGCATGGCTCTCAGAAATATGCTCATGGATTATGAAAGAGAACTGTTCAAGGAATTCGGCTATGTGGAAATCATGACACCGGTAATCCTTTCCAAACAGCTCTGGATTCAGTCCGGCCACTGGGATCATTACAAAGAAAATATGTACTTCACCAAGATCGATGATGAAGACTATGCCATTAAGCCGATGAACTGCCCCGGCGGAATTCTCTATTTCAAGACCCAGCAGCGTTCCTACAGGGATCTGCCTATGCGTGTCGGCGAATTCGGCCTCGTTCATCGTCATGAACTCCGCGGCGCTCTCCACGGCCTCTTCCGTGTACGCTGCTTTACCCAGGATGATGCCCACATTTTCATGACCCAGGACCAGATGAAGGAAGAAGTCATCAAGTGCATGGCCATGTACAAGAAGATGTACGGTGTATTCGGACTGGAATACCATGTGGAACTGTCCACCCGTCCGGAAAATTCCATGGGAAGCGATGAACTGTGGGAAATTTCCACCAACGCTCTTCGCGAAGCCATCGAAAAGACCGGCGTTCCCTACCAGATTAACGAAGGGGACGGCGCCTTCTACGGCCCGAAGCTGGATTTCCACGTACAGGACTCCCTGGGACGTACCTGGCAGTGCGGCACCATTCAGATGGATATGCAGCTGCCGGAACGGTTTGACGTTAACTATATCGGTGAAGACGGTGAAAAGCACAGAGCTGTCATGCTGCACCGTGCAGGCTATGGCTCCCTGGAACGTTTCATCGGCATCCTCATCGAACATTTCGCCGGCGCATTCCCCACCTGGATCGCTCCGGTACAGGTCAAGGTTATTCCGGTAACCGAAAAGCATATGGACTATGCTAAATCCGTGGCTAAGACCCTTTCCGAATCCAATATCCGTGTAGAACTGGAAGAGGCCAATGAAACTTTGGGCTATAAGATCCGCAAAGCCCAGATGGAAAAGGTTCCTTACATGCTCATCGTAGGGGATAAAGAAGAAAAGTCCCACACCGTTTCTATCAGAAGCCGCAAAGATGGCGACAAGGGCTCCATGATGGTTCCCATGTTCATTGCCGGCCTGATGCAGGAAATCAAGAGCAGGGAATACTGATATGCAGAGGGAATTTCAGAGCGCTGATGTGGCACGAGCCGCCGTGCGCATGGCTTTGTCGGAAACCAGGGCGGATGAAAACGAGCTGAAGGAAAAGCTGGCGGCCCAGGGCATCCGTTCCGTTGCTGTTAATTTTGGTGGTAAATTCACGGATATTCTTCCCAAGATTTTTGAATCTGCCATTGTGGCTGCCCAGAGGCAGCATGTCATTTCTGATACCCATGTAGGTGACGGCTCGGTGCTTGGCGCTATGGAATCCGCTATCGAACAGGTGAAGCTCATGGCCATTGGCATGAACGTAGGGGGCAAGATCGGTATCGCCCGCTGGAAAGAACATCTCTGCGTCGCCGTTTTCGTAGGGGTAGGGGTGCTTCACTTCAATGAAGTTACCATTGGCCTGGCTCACCGGGTTTTACGAAATGACTTGACAGACTGAATTTCATGATGTATTATTGTTCATGTGATTAATTGCAAGCAGAAGTCATCCGCTTCTCACCTTACAAGGCGCAGGCTACTAAGGTTTACGTATGAACTCGGGGCGGACGGTGTATGCTGTCCGCCTTTTACTTGCAATGATTTCTTTTTCGGAGGTGAAAAGAATAGGTAAAGAACTGAGTATCAATGAACAGATTCGGGCCAGAGAAGTCCGTGTAGTCAGTGATACAAACGAACAGCTGGGGATCATGACGCTCCATGAAGCAATCCGCATTGCGGAAGAAAAGGGACTTGATCTCGTAGAGGTGGCGCCTAACGGCCGTCCGCCGGTATGCCGTATCATGAATTATGGAAAATACAGATACGAGCAGCAGAAACGTGATAAAGAAGCAAAGAAGAAACAGAAGGTATTCCAGATAAAGGAAGTCAAACTTCGTCCAAACATTGAAGATCATGACTTCTTCGTCAAGCTGAAGAATGCCCAGCGTTTCCTCGGAGATGGTAACAAGGTCAAAGTGACCATCATGTTCCGCGGAAGAGAAATGAGCCATCCCGAATTGGGACAGGAAGTTCTTGATCGCTTTGCAAAAGAGCTCGGTGACTCCATTGTTCGAGAAAAGCCACCGAAATTAGAAGGGCGCAACATGACCATGGTCATCGGCCCGAAAGCATAAAAAGGAGAGACAGATATGCCGAAAATGAAAACCCGTCGCGCTGCGGCAAAACGTTTTACCGAAACAGGATCCGGTCAGTTCAAGAGAAATAAAGCCTTCAAGAGCCACATTCTTGAAAAGAAATCCCCGAAGAGAAAGAGAAACTTCAGGAAAGCAGCACTGGTTTCCAAGTCTGATTACAAACGTGTAGCAAGATTGCTTCCAAACGGCTAATAAGGAGGATTTAAAGAATGGCAAGAGTAAAAAGCGGCGTAACCGCCCATGCAAGACATAAGAAGATTCTGAAACTGGCTAAAGGCTACAGAGGTGCCCGTCATACCCAGTTCAGAAAAGCAAACGAACTGGTCATGAAGGCTCTCTACTATGCAAGAAGAGACCGCAGATCCAAGAAGAGAGAATTCCGTAAACTCTGGATCGTTCGTATCAATGCAGCAGCTCGTCAGAATGGTCTGACCTACAGCAAGCTCATTGCAGGCCTCACCAAAGCAGGTATCGAAGTAAACCGCAAGATGCTGTCCGAACTGGCTATCAGCGATCCTGCAGGCTTCACCAAGATCTGCGAAGCAGCAAAGAACGCTTAATCAGCAGAAAGAAAACACCGTTTCCCAGGAAGCGGTGCTTTTTTTATTGAGTAATTTTTAAAGATGCCACTGAGGCGCAGCCGGGATCAGCATCGGGGTGGAGGCCCGTTAAGGAAGCGCTGATTAAATCACTGTCTGCTTTTATTCTTGAATTTTTATGCAATGCGAGGAATGGGACGACGCGAATAGCGAGCTATTTAAGGAGTCCCATGACGAAGCAGTGCATAAAAATTCTTATGAAAGCAGACTCTATGAATTAATCAGTGCTTCCTTAACCTTCCCTGCTGAACTTTCTAAACCTTTTATACAAAAATACAAACAAAAAAGGGGCTGTGAAAAAGTGTTTGAACATTTTTTCACAGCCCCTTTTTATTCACAATGAGTGGTCAAATGGTTCAAATGGTATGAGCGGATCCGAGGACGGCTTCAATCTTATGCTTGACCATTTCTTTTACTGCATTTCTGGCTGGTTTCAGGTAGTTCCGAGGGTCAAAGTTGGAGGGATCTTTGTAGAGAGCTTCTCTGATGGCGCTGGTCATGGCCAGACGGATATCGGTGTCGATATTAATTTTGCAGACTGCCATGGTGGCAGCTTTTCTGAGCATGTCTTCCGGCACGCCTTTGGCACCGAGCACTTTGCCGCCGTACTGGTTGCATTTTTCTACAAATTCCGGAATTACCGTGGAGGCACCGTGGAGGACGATGGGGTAGCCGGGCAGGAGTTTTCCTACTTTTTCCAGTCTTTCATAGTCCAGATAGGGGTCGCCTTTGTATTTGTAGGCGCCGTGGCTGGTGCCGATGGCAATGGCCAGGGAGTCGCAGCCGGTCCGTTCTACAAATTCCGCAGCCTGGTCGGGGTCTGTGAAGATGGCATCTTTGGCATCGACGCTGACCATATCTTCCACGCCGGCCAGACGGCCCAGTTCTGCTTCTACGACTACGCCTTTGTCATGGGCATATTCTACGATCTGCTTTGTGACTTTGACGTTTTCTTCAAAGGGATGCTTGGAGCCGTCATACATGACAGAGGAGAATCCGCCGTCAATGCAGGCTTTGCAGATTTCATAGGAGGAACCGTGATCCAGGTGAAGGGCGGTAGGGATTTCCGGATAATCCTGCAGCGCAATTTTTACAAGGCCTACAATGTATTCCTGCCCTGCATAGTTGCGGGCGCCTTCGGAGGCCTGAAGAATGACCGGAGATTCTTCTTCCTTGGCAGCTTCCATAATGCCCTGGATGATTTCCATATTGTTCACATTGAAAGCACCGATGGCATAATGACCTTTATAGGCTTTCTTAAACATTTCAGTAGTTCCTACAAGCGGCATAGTGATGACCTTCCTTTCAAATTGATTCATATGAATTGAATGCATGGTTTTCATGGGATTATGCATGTATCTGATTTCATTATACTGAATGGGGGAGCGGATTTCCACCGGAAAATGATGGGAGATTTTAAGCTATGGGAGGGTAAGGCTCTATTCCCGAATGAAAGAGGGCTGATACCTGGCGGGTGGTAAAAAGTTGGACTTCTTTTCGCTTGTTGAAATGCAGCCTGTCTGCTGCTGAAGTCATCCTCGTCCTGGCCGTCATGGTGAGCTTTTAATTTTTTCATAAAAATTCCTCATTTTTCCCGCCGCATATGGTAAAATGAAATGGTGTAATTAATTTCATTTACAAGGAAGTGGAAAGTCACAGATTTCTGTGGATTCCTGCCGGAGTAGGAGGACAGGATGGCTAAGGATTATTCTTTCGATGTGGTGTGCCGTACGGATCTGCAGGAGGCACAGAATGCGGTGAATCAGGCGGCCCGGGAAATCGGGACCCGTTATGATTTCAAAGGAAGCAAAAGTTCTGTGTCTCTGGAAGATGGCAGAATCACTCTCATCGGTGATGATGATTTCAAGCTTCGCCTGGTGAGGGATATCCTGAATACGAAGCTGGTGAAGCGGGGGATTTCCCTGAAGAATATCAGGGAGGAAAAGAAGGAGCCTGCTGCCGGCGGCACGGTGCGTCAGGTGCTGGAGCTGACGAACGGCATTTCTTCGGACATGGCAAAGGATATCGTAAAGCGGGTGAAAGCATCTAAAATCAAGGTGTCTGCTAAAATCAACGGTGACGAAGTGAGGGTCAGCGGAAAGGATAAGGATGCCCTGCAGGCCTGCATTGCTTTCCTGAAGCAGCAGGATCTTCCCATGGACTTACAGTTTGTGAATTATAGATAAAAGAGATGAAGGGATAATGAAACCAGAGGAAATGATTGGCAAGGTGCTCCGCGAGGGCCATACCACCGGTGCTACGGCGGCAGGGGCCATGAAAGCGGCAGTGCTGGCTATGAGAGGAGAATTTCCAAAGACTGTCACCGTCCTTTCTCCCCAGCGTCAGGAAATCGTGATTCCTGTGGACCATGCAGAGGCAGACGGCGAGAAGGGATGTGCCACCTGCCTGAAGGATGCGGGGGATGATCTGGACTGCACCAATGGCACCCCCATTGTGGTGACAGTGGAACTTAAAAGGGAGCCGGGCATGGAGCTTCGCGCCGGGAAGGGTGTGGGCATTGTGACCCGCCCGGGCCTGCAGGTGGCGGTGGGAAAGCCGGCCATCAATCCGGGACCCCAGATTATGCTCCGTTATGTGTATGAAGAGTTCTTTACAAAGGATGACGGCATCATCGTCACCGTTTCTATCCCCAAGGGGGAGGAGCTGGCGAAACAGACGCTCAATCCTTCCATCGGCGTGAAGGGCGGCATTTCCGTTCTGGGGACCACAGGCATTGTAAAGCCTATGAGCGAGGACGCCTACAAGCGGTCTCTGGCGCCCCAGGTGCCGGTGGTTTGGGCGTCGGGGTTCCGCACGGCGGTACTCTGTCCTGGACGGATCGGTGAAAATGCGGCCAAAATCATGGGCATCCCGGAAGGGGCCATCATTGAGACCAGCAATTTCATCGGCTTCATGATGGAGCAGTGCATTGCCCGGGGCTTCGACCGCATGCTTCTCATCGGCCACATGGGGAAATTGGTGAAGGTGGCGTCCGGCAGTTTCCATACCTATAACAGGAACAGCGACGGCCGCATGGAAACCATGGCTGCCTATGCCGCCATGAACGGTGCTTCCCCTGCTGTGGTGAAGGAAATCATGGACTGCAATACCACTGACGGCGCTGCCATCATTATCCACCGGGAGCATCTGGATATGGTGTATGGTCAGATGGCCGAACGGGCCCAGGTGCGTTCGGAACGTTACATTTTCGGTAAAGCGAAGGTGGGCGTTATTTTTGCCGCCATGGACGGCACCATCCAGGCCATGAGCAGTCATGCAAAGGAGATTTTAGAGGAAAACAAATGGATCATACATTAATCGTTGCAGGCATCGGACCGGGGGGACGGGACTACATCCTTCCCAAAGCCCTGGAGGCCATTGAAAAGGCCCACTACCTGGTGGGCGGCAGGCGGGCGCTCCATGACTATGCCAAAGAAGGACAGGAGACTTATCCGGTGACGGGAAAGCTGTCCCTCCTTTCTGACTGGCTTACAGAAAAGCTCGCTTTGGGCGATGTGGTGGTTATGGTGAGCGGGGATCCCGGGTTCTACAGCCTTCTTCCCTGGCTGAAGAAGAAGTTTCCCGAACATCCGGTGAAGGTGATTCCCGGTATTTCATCGGTGCAGGCCGCATTCTGTCTGATTTCCGAACCCTGGCAGGGAGCCAGGTGGCTTTCCTTCCACGGAAGGGTGCCGGAAACGAAGGATACGGCCTATGAAAAAGGCAGAAAGCTGGCATTTCTGACGGATTATGAACATAATCCTGCCTATATTGCCGGTTATCTGATAAAACAGGGGTGGCCGAAGGATACAAGGGCCGCAGCCTGCGAACATATTTCCTATGAGAACCAGCAGGTGGAGGAGTCTACTCTGGAAAAACTGGCCTCTCTTGAAGGATTTGGTGAATCAGTAATGGTGGTGATAGGCTAAGATGCAGACATTTGGTATTCGTGATGAGGAGTTTATTCGGGGAAAGGTACCGATGACGAAGGCGGAAATCCGGGCCATGGTGATGGTGAAGGCGGGAATCCGTCCCACTGACAGGGTGGCGGACATCGGTGCAGGAACGGGATCCATTTCCATCGAGGCGGCATTGGCTGCTTCCGAGGGGGATGTGTATTCCATTGAAAGAAATCCGGAAGGCATTCGGCTGATTGAGGAAAACGCTGAAAAATTCGGATTGAAGAATATCCATACTATACAGGGGACGGCGCCGGAGGCCATGGACGGCCTGCCGCCTCTGGATGTGGTAATTATCGGCGGTTCCAGCGGTAATATGCATGCCATCCTTGACAGGGCACAGGAGCTTCTGCCCAGGGGTGGGCGCATGGTGCTCACTGCTGTGACTGCCGAAACCACAGGCGAAGTGGTGCGGGAATTTCAAGGCCGCCCCTTTACCCTGGAAGGTTTCCAGATGCAGATTAACAGGCTCAGGAAATTGGGAAGGTATCATCTTTATGATCCCCTGAGCCCTGTATTCATATTTACTGCAGAAAAAATTTGAGGAGGTTTTTTATGGCAAAGTTATATTTTATCGGTGCAGGTCCCGGAGATCCGGAGCTCATTACCCTGAAGGGAAAGAGACTGATCAGCGAAGCGGATGTCATAATTTACGCCGGTTCCCTGGTGAATCCGGAAATTCTGAAATACGGTAAAGAAGGAGCTGCCATTTATAACAGCGCCACCATGAATCTGGACGAAGTGCTTCAGGTGGAAATTGAAGCGCTGAAAGCGGGCAAAAAGGTGGCCCGGGTGCATACCGGGGATCCCGCCATTTACGGCGCCATCCAGGAGCAGATGGATGGACTCCGCGCTGCCGGTATTCCTGACGAGGATTTTGAAGTGGTGCCGGGGGTGAGCTCTTTCCTGGCTACCGCGGCTGCCCTGAAGCAGGAATATACACTGCCCGGGATTTCCCAGACTGTCATTATTACCCGCATGGAAGGCAGAACGCCGGTGCCGCCTAAGGAAAAGCTGTCCCTTCTGGCAGCCCACCAGGCCACCATGTGCATCTTCCTCTCTGTCCATGCCATTGAAAAGGTGATGGAAACCCTGAAGGAAGGCGGCTATCCTGGTGATACACCGGTGGCCATCGTCGCAAGAGCTACCTGGCCGGACCAGCGGATTTTCCGCGGCACCATCGATACCATTGCCGATATTCTCCATAAAGCCGGCGTGGTGCGCCAGGCTATGATTGTGGTAGGCAGGGTGCTGGATACGGACTATGACCTGTCCAAGCTTTATGACAGCAAATTCACCACCATGTTCCGTAAAGGAACTGACGAAAAATGAAGTACGCAGTGATTTCAGTCTCCCGGGAAGGAGCCCTGCTTGGCCGGCGGGTGAAAGATGGAATTTCCGGAGAAGGAACGCTGTATGAACGAAAGGGCGCAGAAAGCGGGGGAGAAGCGGTGTATTTCAACCGCACCCTGGCTCTCACGTCGGACATTTTCACGAAATATGATGGCCTCCTCTTTATCATGGCCTCCGGCATTGCGGTGCGGGCCGTGGCTCCCCATGTGGTGAGCAAAGCTTCGGATCCGGCAGTGCTGGTGATGGATGAATGCGGAAAGCACTGCATTTCCCTTCTCTCCGGCCATCTGGGCGGTGCCAATGCCTGGGCCCGGGAGGTGGCGGCAGCGGCAGGAGCGGATCCCGTCATTACCACAGCCACCGATGTCCATGAACGAAGGGCCCCCGATGATGTGGCCCGGGAGCTCATGATGCGGGTGGAGCCTTTAGGGGCCCTGAAACCGGTGAACAGCTTTATTGCCGAAGGGAAAAGGGTGTGCTGGTTCCTCGATATGGAAACAGAGGGAGCGGTATCTATAGGAAAGCGGCTTTCTGAAAAAGGCATTTCCTTCCTGCCCCTGTCAGACCTTCCAAAGGAAGAGTTTGAAGGCTGCGTCATCATTTCCAATGAAAAAGTCCATGCGGACAAACCTTTTGTCAGACTCATACCGAAGAATCTGTATGTGGGCATAGGCTGCAAACGGGGAACAGCGGAAGCGCTCATTGAAGACGCTTTCCAGAAAGCTCTTTTCCAGGCCCGGGCCTATGAATACCAGGTGGCGTCCCTGGCCAGTGTGGATGCCAAGGCCGATGAAAAAGGCCTTCTTGATTTTGCTTTGCACCATCATCTTCCCATTCATTTCTATAAGGCAGAGGAACTTAGGAAAGTGACGGAAGATTTTGGTTTACCGATTTCAAAATTTGTAGAAAACACGATAGGAGTGGGAAACGTATGTCAATCAGCAGCGTTAATGGAATCAATGAAGGGAAAAACGCTTCTGCCGAAAACGAAGTTTGCAAGTGCCACGGTGGCCATTGCCCTGGGATTATCCGGGTCATCGGCATTGGACCGGGTCACCAGGAGGAAATGACTCCCAAAGCCATAAAGGCGCTGGAAGATTCTGATATTATCGTAGGCTACAACACCTACATCGCCCTGGTGAGAGACCTCATCGGGGATAAGGAAGTGGTAGGAAATGGCATGCGCCAGGAAGTGGACCGCTGCCAGAAAGCAGTAGACCTGGCTGTAGAAGGTCACAAGGTGGCTGTCATTTCCTCCGGCGATCCCGGCGTCTACGGCATGGCCGGCCTGGTACTGGAACTGGTAGAGAAGGTTGACAGAGAAAAGCGGCCCTCCTGTGAAATCATTCCGGGCCTCACCGCTGCCAATACAGCCGCTGCCGCCCTGGGAGCGCCGCTGATGCACGACTATGCAGTCATCAGCCTCTCCGACCTCATGACTCCCTGGGATCTCATTAAGAGGAGAGCCCGCCTGGCAGCAGAAGGGGACTTTGTCATTGCCATTTACAACCCCAAGAGCCGTGGCCGTGCCACCTATCTGGACCAGATCCGTGACATTGTGCTGGAATATCGCAAACCTGAAACACCGGTGGGTATCGTAAGAAAGGCCGGACGTCCCGGCATGAGCACCACCGTCACCACTCTGGAAAAACTGCCGGAAGCGGATGTGGACATGCAGTCCACTGTCATTATCGGCAACAGCAACACCTATGTGGCTGATGGTATCATGATTACACCAAGGGGGTACAAGGTTTGATCTGGATTATTTCTGGTACCCAGGACGGCAGGGAAATCGGCGCTGAATTGGCTGACCGGGAAATGGCCAAGCCGGAAGAAAGCCGCCGGGAAATCCTCATGACTGTGGTGAGCCAGTACGGCAAAGTGCTGGCTGCCCATAAGGGCCTTGACATCGAAGTGGGCCGTTTCAAAAAAGAAGACATGGTGCGGGTCATTAAGGAAAAGGGCGTGACCCTCATCCTTGACGCCAGCCATCCCTACGCCGCCGTGGTGTCTGAAACAGCCCTTGCCGCTTCCAGGGAAACGGGCATCGACTATGTGCGCTATGAACGGGCGGAAATTCCCCTTCCCGATTATGACAAACTCTATCATGCCAAAGATGAATACGAAGCAGCAAAGCTGGCAGGCAGCCTGGGGAAGAGTGTTCTTCTCACCACCGGCTCCAAAACCCTTCCCGTTTTCGTCCACGAACCTTCCCTTCAGGACAAAACCATCTGGGCCAGGGTGCTTCCCGTATCCAATGTGATAAAAATGTGTGAAGACCTGGGCATGAAAGCCAAAAACATTCTGGCCATCCAGGGACCTTTTTCCTATGAAATGAACCTGGCCATGATCCGCGATTATCACTGCGACGTCATGGTGACCAAGAACAGCGGACTCATCGGCGGAAGCGACACCAAACTGAAAGCAGCCATGGACAGCGGTATTTCCGTCATCGTTATCGATAAACCAAAAGCAGATTTGAAAGGCGTCCCGGTCTTTAATACCACCGAAGGCGTTTTGAAATATATGGAGGAACATTATGGATTTCATCAAAAACCCGAGAGCCATTGAAGAAAAAAGCATGGATCTCATTGATCCCTTTATCAGCGACATCGACCTCACTCCGGAAGAAGTGACCGTATACTCCCGCATGATTCACGCCTCCGGCGACGTGGACTATGGTCATCTCATCCGTACCAGCGAAGGCGCTGTAGAAGCAGGCATCAAAGCCCTCGCCGGCGGCTGCAATATTTACTGCGACGTGAACATGGTTAAAGCAGGCATCAACAAAAGAGCCCTTTCCGCTCTGGGAGGCGAAGTATTCTGCCGCGTGGCGGACCCGGAAATCGCCAGGATTGCCAAAGAAAAGAACATTGCCCGCTCCATGGCAGCCATGAACTCTTTCGGCACCGACCTGAACGGCTCCATCATTGCCGTAGGCAACGCTCCCACCGCCCTCTATGAAGCTATCCGTATGGTAGAAGAAGACGGCATCCGCCCGGCCCTCATCATCGGCATTCCTGTAGGATTCGTAGGCGCTGCGGACTCCAAGGAACAGCTGGTACGCCGTGCTCCCTGCCCCTACATTACCGTGAGAGGCACCAAAGGCGGCAGTTCCATCGTGGCATCCTGCGTGAACGCCCTCATGTACAACCTGGTCAAAAGAGATAATATGCTCTACGTGCAGGGAAAGAAATAAGATACCCCGGGCTTGAGGGTTCTAAAGTTTGACGGGGCTATGGCCCCGAAGGTTCTTAAGTTTGACAGCGGCTATGCCGCTGAGGGTTGTGGAGGGCGCCTCTAAATTATAGAAGGCGCCAGTTTGTATAAAACCTTCACAACCGGGCTTTCGCCCGTCGGAAAACAGGCCAACCGCCCTGCGGGCGTCGGAAATGCATCCCCCTTTGGTGGCTGGCGCCACCACCTTCTCGCCCCGTTGGGAAGCGTGTCACTGGATTCTCAGTCGCCTACGGCTCCCTGCGAATCCAGTTCCCTTGCCACCGCGGTTCGGTGGGGTGGCAAAAGGAAAGCGCCTTAATGGGCAGGCTAGGCGCCTTACTTCGCCCCACTTGGAGGTCCTATGCAGGACCTCCACAGTGGGACTATGGGTGCTTAGCCATGGAGCCATGTCTCTGCAGGAAAGCATAGAAACCTATTCTGCCCCCTGAACAGGGGGAAGTCCGGCGCAGCCCGGATAGGGGGTGGCGAGCGCAGCGAGCCAGTCAGCAGAATGCGTATCAAGCTATATGACCCATAACGACAATCCCGTAACGCTGACTTCATAAGTATTGCCCAACGGGCAATCCGCAACCCTCGGCCCGAAGGGCCGTCAAACTTACGAACCCTCCGGCCCAAAGGGCCGGTCCATCTTAAAAACCTTTCCCCTGAGCGCCCGCGCGGCGGCTATACCTCTTGTATTAATATCTGAAGATGCTATAATTAAATAGTACTGATATTTTGATACTGTTCCATTAGAGAAGCAGCGGGTGATTGAAAGAATCAGCACTGCTTCTTTTTTGTATTTTCTCTTTTGAAGGAGTGGGTGTATGGAAGAGAAAAGAAACGAAACCGGGAAGAGCAAGGGCCTTCGCATTTTCATTATCTTTATTTTTGCCGCCTTTACTGTATTTGCCATGGTTTTCAGCCTGATTTTCGGTTCTGCCGATATTTCCTTCGCCTCCATCATGCATACCCTGATGGGCCATGTGGAAACGACGGATGATATGGTTATTTGGAATATCCGGTTCCCCAGAAATATAGTGGGCGCCCTGGTGGGTGCCAATCTGGCTGTATCCGGCGCTATTCTGCAGGCGGTGATGAAGAATCCCCTGGCGGATCCCGGCATTGTAGGTGTTTCCAGCGGTGCAGGCCTGGCAGGTGTGATGATGCTGATTTTCATGCCGGAGGCTTCGCTTCTGCTGACTCCCGTGGCCTTTGTGGGGGCCATGCTTTCCGCGGCGGCAGTCTATGCCCTGGCCTGGAAGAATGGCATTCGTCCCAGCCGCATTATTCTGGCCGGTGTGGCAGTGAGCGCTTTTCTGGGAAGCGGGATTTCCGCCCTTCTTGTTTTCTATTCCGATAAAGTGCAGGGCGCCCTTCTGTGGATGGTGGGCGGTCTCTCGGCCAGAAGCTGGCCCCAGGTGGAAGCCCTCTTTCCTTACACCGTTCTTGGTCTGGTCCTGGCACTGGCAGGCTGCAAGGCCCTCACCATCCTGAGTCTAGGCGATGAAACGGCCCGGGGCCTGGGAGTGCCGGTAGAAAAGGTACGGTTCTCTATGACCGCCGTGGCGGCCCTTCTGGCTGCCGGTGCCGTCAGCATTGCCGGCCTCATCGGCTTTGTAGGTCTGGTGGTGCCCCATATTGTACGCCTCATCATCGGCACGGACTACAAGTATGTGGTGCCGGGCTCTGCCATTCTGGGGGCCGGTGTGCTGGTCTTCTGCGATACCCTGGGACGGGTGCTCTTTTCGCCTATTGAAATCCCGGCGGGGATTATCATGGCCTTTCTGGGTGCGCCTTTCTTCCTGTATCTCTTAAGGAGGAGCGCATAATGAGTACGAACGATATAGCCATTAAAATTTCGGACATTCATGTTTCCTTTGGAAACCATCACGTTCTTCGAGGTGCCAGCGGCATCATCAGAAGGGGGAGTATTGTTACCTTTTTAGGCAGAAATGGCTGCGGCAAATCGACCCTTTTAAAGACGGTGACCGGAAATCTGAAGCCCCAGCAGGGCTCCATTGAAATCGACGGCAGGCCCCTTTCTTCCTACAGTTCCGACGAAATGGCCAGGGTAGTGGCCTTCCTGCCCCAGTTCCACGACGTGCCCAAGGACATGACGGCAGAAGAACTGGTTTCCTGCGGCCGCTATCCTTACCAGCACTGGTGGAGCGGCGTTTCCACCAGAGACCGGGAAGTGGTGGCAGAGGTTATGAAAAAAACAAACACCACCCATCTGAAAGACCGCCTTGTGGCCAGCCTCTCCGGCGGTGAAAGGCAGAGAGTGTGGATTGCCATGGCTTTAGCCCAGGAACCTAAAATACTGATTCTCGACGAACCTACCACCTATCTGGATGTGTGCCACCAGCTGGAAGTGATGGAACTGGTGTCCAGGCTGAACCGGGAAGAAAATCTGACGGTAGTCATGGTGCTTCATGAGATCAACCAGGCCGTCCGCTATTCTACGGATCTTCTGGTCCTTGAAAACGGCATCATCCAGCGCCATGGCCCGCCTATGGAAGTCATGACCCATGAAGCCATAGCTGAAGTCTTCGACGTGGATGCGGATGTGGAAATGAGAAAAGGAAGGCCCATGATCTGCATCAACGGGCTTCTTGATAAATCGCATACATAAGTGCTTGGCTAGTGGACTGGCGGCGCAGCCGGGATGGGGGCGATGCTTTCCAGTATTCCCGCAGGGGCGGAAGGTTTTTAAGGGATTGAAGTCCGACACAGCCCAGGGCCGTGAGGGTTGTGGCGGGCACCCCATAGGGCCGGCGCACCTGAGGATTTTCCCCTGTAGCAGGACAATAAAAAAAGGGCTGTGAAAAAATGTAAATCATTTCTTCACAGCCCCTTTTTGGTGTCTTTTTTTGTGTCAATGACAGTAAGGGGCTTGTCCTCATTGTCATCTCGAGCGGAGCTCCATGTCGTTAGCAGGACAAAGGGTTCCAGGCACTGTAGAGACTCTGAGTCGAGAGATCTCCTGCCACCGTGCTCCCGTTACCATTAGGAAGTGAGATTTCTCCACTACGCAACGCTTTCGTCGAAATGACGGTAGGGCAGGGTAGCATCTGTGTCATTTCTTCACAGCCCTTTTTTTGTTTCCTTTATTCTCCATAAGCCAGCTGGTAAAGCTTTTCCATGGCTTCCGGTGTCCGTATGCCGGGGTTCATGAGGAAGAGGTCCGGTTCCAGGAAGTAGACCCGGTTGTTCTGTACCGCTTTCAGGTGGGCCCAGGAAGGGTTGCTTCTCATGGATTCGTCCAGTTTCTTGTTGATTTCATTCTGCTTGCCCATGGTGACAATGAAGATGGTGTCGGGATCATCAGTAGAGAGCTGTTCCAGAGAGTAGGGGACGGTTTTGCTGTCCAGTTTGATGTCTTTATGACTGGTGATGACGTTGTCCATTTTCAGCATTTCCACCATGGAGGCGCAGATAGATTTCGGCGTTTCTGCCGTCACATCCTTGCCGGTGGCGCGAAGAACAGCGACTTTGGCCGGCGTCTTGGAAGCGGCTTTATCTTCCACCGCCTTTACTCCTTCTTCATAGGTTTTGATCACGTTGTCCGCTTTGGCCTGCTGGTCATAGAGCTGACCCATAAATTTCAGGAGGGGTACATTATCAGTAATGCCGTCGTATTGGACGAGGAGGTAGGGGATTTTGTTGCTCTTTAAGAGTGACTCCAGTTTGGAATTCTGGTTCTTTTCACCGAGCACCAGGTCCGGTTTCATACCTACCAGGGTTTCCATGTTGATGTTCTGTACGTGGCCCAGGGTAGGGAGGGATTTGGCCTCTTCCGGAATGGGGCTTGTCGTTTCCGGCCGGGCTGCGGAGGTGCCGCCTACAGCATAGGCCATGTTGAGAAGGGGAGCGGACAGTTCAATTATCCGCTTGGGCGGCGCCTTCATGGTTATGGTCTGGTCTTTGTAGGTGTAGGTGACGCCGTTCCCGTTTCCTTCCTGCTTGGACGTGCCGCAGGCGGATAGGGAAAAGCAGAGGATGGCAGCGGCAGCTGCTGCTAGTACTTTTTTCATCAGATTCTCCTTTATTTTTATTAATATGAAATAGACCCCTTCGCCGAGATGACGAAGGGGTCCAATGCAGAGACAAATCATCTCTTACATATCATACCACAAATTATTTCTGCAGTGCTGCCAGTGCTTCATCAGCGCGCTGTACATAAATGTCTCTGACAGCTTTGTTTTCACCAAGGCCGTGGATGTAGGTGGAAACTTTGAAGCCCTGTGCTTCCAGCTGGCTCTTGTGGGAGTCAGGATCAGAGCCGGCCATATCGTTGTTTGCATGGTCGCCGGCAACCATCATGATCGGCATAAGGGTTACATGATTGAAGCCGCCTGCTTTCAGTTTCGGAATGACGTCTTCCAGGTTCGGACGGCCTTCAACGGAGTAAACGAATACATTGTTCATGCCCAGCTGATGGAGTCTGTCCTGGATAACGCTGTAGTAAGCGTTGCCGGGGTGCGGAGTGCCATGAGCCATGATAAGGGTAGCATCGTGAGCGCCCATCTTCGGGAACTGGGTGGAAACGGCTTTCAGGAAATCAACTACCTGGTCCGGTTCGCCTTCGGTGCCCTGGAAATACATGAGCGGGGTAGCAAGGGAAATCTTCTTGAAGTTAGGAGCCTGCATCTTGGTGACTACGGAGTCATAGCTGTATTCCATGCCCGGAATAACGTCCAGGGAAACAACAGCAACACGGGTGTAGCCGTCTGCTTTCAGTTTGGCAAAGGCTTCTTCCGGAGTCATCTTGGTGATGCCTTCTTTTGCTTTTACGCGGTCAATAATGATGTGGGAGGTATATGCTTCGTATACCGGTACATTCGGGTTAGCTTCCTGAATGGCTTTTTCTACGGCATCAATGGTCTTATGACGGGTATCGGTAAAAGTGGTGCCGAAGGTCATAACCAGAATAGCATCTTTATTCGGTGCGTTTTTCATTGCCGGATTTTCATGGGTCCATACACCTACAGTGGAAGCTTCACGGAGGGCCGGAGTTACGTCTTTTACTTCCGGGTTCAGTTCGTACGCATTGACGGACATACCCATTCCCATAACGCAGAGAGCTGCCATAGATGCAGTTAAAACACTTTTAATACTTCTTTTCATGAAAAATCACTCCTTTGAAAATTTCCCTGGAATGCAGGGTTATGTACAGTCCAAACCCGAAAGTACAAGATGTTTCCCAGGTACTTGTACATTCTTCATGCGCTGTACTTTAGATGACTTAAGTTTAGTACAACATTATGGCAAAGTCAATAAGTTTTTTGATAATTTCTAATAATTGGCCATGAAATATTAACGCGCCTTACTCATATTTTTGAAAAAGATGAATCAAAAGTTAGAAACGAAGACTCCCTTGGAAAAGGGGTAAAACCAGGGACTGGAAACATGTATTTGTACCTTATGTCTTCAGGTTCTGGCACAAAAGCGAAAGAGCAGGGGACTTTTTCTAAAATTATCCCTTGCATTCGATGGGATCGTTTGTTATAATAGCAAAGAATTATCTATGTATTTGAAATGAGGTGCAACAAGTGAAGAAGGGAATCCATCCGGATTATCATCCAGTCGTTTTCCGTGATATCGGTGCTGACTACTCTTTCCTGACCCGTTCTACAGCTACTTCCAACCAGACTGTGAAATGGGAAGATGGCAATGAATATCCGCTGATCAATATTGATATCAGCAGCAAATCCCATCCGTTCTATACAGGACAGCAGCGTTTCGGAAAGGCTCGCGGCCGTATCGAAAAGTTCAACAAACGTTACGGAAAAACATCCGACTGAGAAACAGGGCGCAAGGCCCTGTTTTTTACTGCCCATTTTCACCCTGTGATATACTTTATACATATTAAAGAAGGATTTCTTACATTTCATATAAAGGAGTAATCATATGCAGACGAGTAAACTGGAGGGCATGGAAGCCCGTTATGTGACCCTGGAGGACCAGCTCAGCGACCCCTCTGTCATTGCGGACCAGAACAAATGGCGGGCCCTGTCCAAGGAACATGCGGAACTGGGGGACATTGTGGCCAAGTACCGGGAATACAAGGAAGCGGACCAGGCTGTCAGGGATGCGAAGGAAATTCTGGAAGACAAGTCCCAGGCGGACCTCCACGAGCTGGCCAAGGAAGACCTGAAGGAAAATGAAAAGAAAATGGAAGAGCTGGACCTGGAAATCCATAAAATGCTCATTCCCAAGGACCCCAATGACGGCAAGAACGTCATCCTTGAAATCCGTGCCGGCACCGGCGGTGAAGAGGCAGCCCTCTTTGCAGCGGACCTTCTCAAGATGTACATCAAGTTTGCAGAACGGAAAGGCTGGAAACTGGAGATTGCCAATGCCAATGAAACGGACCTGGGCGGTTTCAAGGAAGTGACATGCACTATTGAAGGGAAGAATGCCTACTCCATTCTGAAATTTGAAAGCGGCGTGCACCGGGTGCAGCGCATTCCTGAAACCGAAAGCCAGGGCAGGGTACACACCTCCGCTGTTACCGTAGCCGTGCTTCCGGAAGCGGAAGATGTGGATGTGGATATCCGGAGAGAAGACCTTCGCATCGATGTGTACCGTTCCTCCGGCGCCGGCGGACAGCATATCAATAAAACCTCCTCGGCCATTCGTATTACCCATCTGCCCACGGGCATGGTGGTGACCTGCCAGAATGAAAGAAGCCAGCGGCAGAACAAGGAAAAGGCACTGCAGATTCTGAAATCCCGTCTCTATGACCAAGCACTCCGTGCGTCCATCAGTAAAGAAGCGGCGGACAGGAAGAGCCAGGTAGGCTCCGGCGACCGGTCTGAACGTATTCGTACCTATAATTACCCCCAGGGACGGGTGACGGACCACCGGGTGAATATGAGCATTTACCAGCTGGATGATTTCATGAACGGAAATATGGATCCTATCCTGGACAGGCTCATGGAAGAGGATCTGGCAAGACGGATGAAAGAAGGGGAAGCTAATGGCCGGTAGTACCATTTGGACCATTAAAAAGCTCCTCCTCTGGACAACTCATTACTTTCAGGAACATCATCTGGATTCCCCCCGTCTGGATGCCGAACTCCTTCTGGCCCATGTGCTCCATAAGCAGCGGATTTACCTTTACACCGACTTCGACCTCATCGTGGAGCCCTCGGAGCTTTCCATGTACCGGGAATATATCAAAAAGCGGGTGAGCGGTATTTCTACAGCCGCTATTATCGGAGAAAAGGAATTCATGGGTCTCACCTTCAAAGTGAATGAAGACGTGCTCATTCCCCGGCCGGATACGGAAACCTGGCTGGAAAAGGTAATCCAGTATCATAGAAATGAACAGGGCCTTTACGTGGCGGACCTGGGTACCGGCAGCGGCGCCATCCTTTTAAGTTTCCTCTACTACTGCAAAGAAGACACCGGCGTAGGAGTAGACATTTCAGAAAAAGCCCTGGCAGTGGCGGAAGAAAACGGCAAGAACCTCAAAATGGATGACCGGGTTACCTGGCGCAGGGGAGACTACCTCACCGCCTTGGAAGAAGGGGAACTCTTTGACGGCATCCTCACCAATCCGCCCTACATTCCCACAGGAGACATCAGAGGCCTTGCCGAAGAAGTGCGCCATGAACCGATGAATGCCCTGGATGGCGGGGCTGATGGACTCACCTTCTACCGGAAACTGGCGGAAGGAGCTGCAGAACATTTGAAAGATGGCGGTTTTCTGGCGGCGGAATTTGGCATCCATCAGGCTGCTGATGTGGTGAACCTTTTGAAAGAAACAGGGAAATTTGATTCCTTTGAAGTAATTACCGATTACGGCGGCATTGAAAGAGCCGTATACTGCAGGAAGAAGGCAGAACCATGACCACGGATATCGTACCGGTGAATGAAGAATATTTCAAAAAAAGAGTATTTGAACTGGGAAAAATCATCAGAGAAGGGGGCCTTGTTTCCTTTCCTACGGAAACAGTGTACGGCCTGGGTGCCAATGCCCTGGATGCAGAAGCAGCCAGGAAAACATATGCCGCCAAAGGACGGCCCTCAGACAACCCCCTCATTGTTCATGTGGCGGATAAGAAAGAAGTGTCCCGCTATGTGAAAGAAGTGACACCGCTGGAAGAAAAACTGATGGACGCCTTCTGGCCGGGACCTCTGACCATCGTATTTCCAAAGAAAGACATCATCCCCAAAGCCACCTCCGGCGGCCTTGACACCATTGCCATCCGCTGCCCGGCCAACGAGGCCACCAGAGCCCTCATCCGCGCAGCCGGTGTCCCCATCTCCGGCCCCAGCGCCAATCTTTCCACAAAACCCAGTCCGACCACGGCGCAAGACGTATACCATGACATGAAAGGCCGCATCGAAGCTATTATCGACGACGGCCCCTGCCGCATCGGCGTGGAATCCACGGTCATAGGAATCGAACAAGGGAAAATCATCATCTACCGCCCCGGCGGCATTACCCTTGAAATGCTCTCCGCCTTTGCTCCCACCGTAGTAGACAGCGCTCTGGCCAAAGGAAATGCCCATCCCAAAGCGCCGGGCATGAAATACCGCCACTACGCACCTTCTGCCCCCCTCACCGTATACACGGGAAACAGGGAAGAAGTGGAAAAAGAAATCCTTTCCTTCGCAGGCAGGAAAGACAAGACCTACGGCTTCTTCGTGAGCCGTGAAATCGCAGACAAACTGGATAGAAACATCCCCGTCTTTGTCTGGGGCAGCCGTGACAGCAAAGAAAGCTTCGCCCACAACCTCTTTTCCGGCCTCCTCTATTTCAACAAACATCCGGTGGACCAGATCATAGGAGAAGGCACCGATGATAAAGGCCTGGGCCTGGCCATCATGAACCGCCTCACCAAAGCATCGGGGTACCATATCGTGGTGGAAAAGAAAGAAAAGGACTGAGACTCTGGCACCTCGTCATGCACCACTGGAGACACAAAGGGAAGCACGTAACGTCAGGCCCTTCCTTAAGTGGCAATTCTGCATAGAATTGCCAAGTCGGGCAAAGCTGGTCCGCGGTGAATGATGGTGAGTTCCATTGGTATGCTTACCCTTGTACACCCTTTTGCCACTACGTGGCATTTCCCCTCAGGGGCACTATAACCCGTGCTTACTGTAGAGCGAGGGAATGCACCCCTTTTGGTGGCTGGCGCCACCACCTTCCCCCCGGCGGGGGGACTTTATTCTTCGCTATGCGTTGAGCGGTGAAGGGGTAGACGAGGGGAAGAATGATTATGATACGCTATGGGGACGTGACCGCCGAAAGGCGGCATTATAATACTCATTGCCGCAGAGCGGCAATCCGCAACCCTCGGCCCGAAGGGCCGTCAAACTTACGAACCCTTGGGCCCGAAAGGGCCCATCAATCCTAAGAACCTTTTTCCGCAACCCTTCTACACAACCCGCGGCGTCAGCCGCCACCGCCCTCTGCCTCCCCTGGACCCTTTTTCCTTTACATCCCTGCCAATTCTGATGTACAATGAGTCCGTATGGAAGTTCTATTGTTCATGGAAAGGATGAGTCCTATGAAGATTGCCATTGCCAGTGACCATGGCGGATTTGAGCTGAAAGCGTCTTTGAAGAAACATCTGGATGAAGAAAAAATCGAGTATATCGACTGCGGCACCGATTCCACAGAGTCCTGCGATTACCCGGACTTTGCGGAGAAAGCCTGCCGGCTGGTGCAGAAAGGGGAAGCCACCTATGCCTGCCTCATCTGCGGCACCGGTATCGGCATGTGTATTGCAGCCAACAAGATGAAGGGCATTCGCGCAGCCCTCTGCGGTGATACCTTCTCTGCCCATTTCACCAGAGCCCATAATGATGCCAACGTCATTACCATGGGCGCCCGGGTCATCGGACCGGGGCTGGCTGAATTTATTCTGGATGAATTTCTGAAGACACCCTTTGAGGGCGGCCGTCATGCCAGAAGAATCGGCAAGATTGCCAAAATAGAAGAAGATGAATCCCATGTATGAAGATTTGAAGAAAGAAGCGGCGGAAGCCTTTGAAGAACTGCTGAGCCAGTCCCATTTCAGAAAGGGAAGCCTCATCGTCATCGGCGGCTCTTCCAGCGAAATCCGGGGCGGCCGTATCGGTAAGGACAGCTCCTACGAAGTGGGCACCGCCGTGGTGGAAACGCTGATGGAGATCGCGGAAAAGAATGGCCTTCGTCTGGCTTTCCAGTGCTGCGAGCATTTGAACCGTGCCCTTATTGTGGAAAGGGAGACTGCAGAGAAATATGGCTATGAAGAAGTGACCGTCGTGCCCTGGCTTCATGGCGGCGGCTCTTTTGCCACCAATGCCTACTACCATTTCAGGGATCCTGTGGCAGTGGAAGAAATCAAAGCTGACGGAGGTCTGGATATCGGTCTGACTTTGATCGGCATGCACCTGAAACGGGTGGCTGTGCCGGTTCATCTGACCCATAACAGGGTGGGCGAAGCCATCGTCACCGGTGCCCGCACAAGACCGCCCCTCATTGGCGGCGAAAGGGCCCGTTATAAAAAAGATGACAACAGAGGTGCTTTCTGATATAATTGCATAAAAGCTGTATATGACTCAAAGCTGAGGTTTGAAAAGGAGAGGCGAAAAGCGTCTTCTCCCTTTCAGACCTTTTTTATTTCATCTATGTACCAGAGCCATGGGTATGGTACAATGAAACTGTTGATACCTGAACATATTCAGCTATCTATAGATTTGGGAGAGTGCCGCATAGAGGCGGCAGGTTTTGCAGGAAGGGAGTTTATTGTATGAACCATTTAAAAGATGACAAACAGGTATATGAAGCCATTCAGGAAGAACTGAACAGACAGAGAAATAAGCTGGAAATGATTGCTTCTGAAAATATTGTCAGCTACGCAGTGATGGAAGCCCAGGGCAGCGTCCTTACAAACAAGTACGCCGAAGGCTATCCGGGCAAGAGATACTACGGCGGCTGCGAATTCGTAGACAAGGTGGAACAGCTGGCCATTGACCGGGCCAAAGAACTCTTCGGCGCCGAACACGTCAATGTACAGCCCCATTCCGGCTCCCAGGCAAACTTTGCCGTATACTACGGCCTCCTGAAACCGGGAGATACCATGATGGGCATGAACCTCACCGACGGCGGCCATCTCTCCCACGGCAGCCCTGTCAATATTTCCGGCAATTACTTCAATGTCGTTCCCTACGGTGTCCGTAAAGAAGATGAACTTCTGGACTACGAAGCTATGGAAAAGACAGCCAAAGAAGTCCGTCCGAAGCTCATTATCGGCGGCACCAGCGCTTACTCCAGAATCATCGACTTTGAAAGAATGGCAGCCATTGCCCACGAAGTGGGAGCTCTCTTCATGGTGGATATGGCTCACTTCGCAGGCCTCGTAGCCGGCGGCGAATATCCAAGCCCCGTGCCCTATGCTGATATCGTAACCACCACCACCCACAAGACCCTTCGCGGACCCAGAGGCGGCATCATCATGTGCCGTGAAAAATATGCCAAAGCCATCGACAAGGCCGTATTCCCCGGCATGCAGGGCGGCCCCCTCATGCACGTCATTGCAGCTAAGGCCGTAGCCTTCGGCGAAGACCTCACCGACGACTTCAAGCAGTACGCAAAGCAGATCAAGAAGAACGAAAAAGTCCTCTCTGACGAACTGCAGAAACAGGGCATCCGCGTCGTATCCGGCGGCACTGATACCCACGTTCTCCTGGCTGATATGAAAGCCATCGGCATTACCGGCAAAGTAGCCCAGAACGTACTGGATGAAATCGGCATCACCGCCAACAGGAACACCATCCCCTTCGAAACCCTCTCTCCCTTCGTAACCAGCGGCATCCGCCTCGGTTCCCCGGCCCTTACCACCAGAGGCCTCAAGGAAGATGACTTCAAGGAAGTGGCAGACATCATCGCTACGGTTGTAAAGAACCCTGAAGACGCAGCCATCAAGGCATCCTGCGCCGACAGAGTAGCGGCCCTCTGCAAGAAATATCCGCTTTACGAAGACTTATAATCCTTCGGCATCAAAAAAGAGCTGTGAAGAAATCATTTAGATTTTTTCACAGCCCCTTTTTCATGGGCGAAATCGGGACGCCAAGCCTATGGACCTTTTGGAAGAAATCATGCAGAACTCCGAAATCATTGGCCTGGGGGAGGCACCGGGTTTCTTTGTGATGAAAAAGACAGCACAAAAACACGGATACAAATCCGTGCCAGACAGTATTGCGGGCCTCTCAGAATCAGGCGGCAGCGCTAAACCGTAGGAAAATCCTGCGTCAACCCTGCTCTTGTCGTCCGGGAATGCGGGCTCATGCTGCAAGGGATGGTATCCGTGTTTTTGTTTGATTGTCTTGCTTTTTACGAATCTGCAGAATTCGTTCCGATTTTCCCGGGAAAATCGGGGAGAGAAATCAGGAGCCTGTACAGGGATTCATGGCGTCCTTTCTGTCAAAGCTGCATTCCGGCCGGAATATTCGCGATCTACATGACAGATGGGATAGAGAATCCTTCCATGGAGTTTCCGGATTTCCTTCTCCATACATTTATATTGCATAAGCACCTCTTTTTTACAACCTTCCTTAAAAATTTTATGAATCACTAAGGAAAGAGTGCGCTCTGGCGATATATATCAATTAGCAGAAGGGAATATGAGAATATCATTAAACTTTTCATTTTCGCGTTCACAAAAACGCGATTTTTTCGATTTATATAGTAGAGGGATGTGAAAGACCTGCAGAATGGAAAGAAGTCATCCATAGATTCCCAAGATGGCCATAGGGGATGCAAGTATGGAAGACAGGCGTCCATGGGTTAACCTCTTTTATCCCCTCCCTGATCAGGTAAAAAGAAAACGCAGAGAAATCCGTAACTTCCTCATCTATCACGGCAGAAATGACGGGAGACTCATGCCTGGCTCGCGCCGTCGTGTCATAACACAGCAGCGGCCGTAGACCATGCAGACACCGAACTCATTGGGCATAGGGGATGGGAGGGCACCGGGTTTTTTTGTGATGAAAAAGCAGCTTCGTAGGAGGCTGCTTTTTGTTTTTATAAGGGATGCAGTACTGAGGTACATGTCAAATCGTCAGGCTCCTTCCCCAGGTGGCAATCCTGCATAGAATTATCAAGTCGCGCAAAGTTGGCCCTTAGCCTGCCCATAAAAGGGCTTTCCTTGTGTTTGCCCGATCGGAATGGAGCTGGGCGAAGCCCTGAGGATAGGTCCGAATAAATAGCAGGTGTATAAAGATTCACATTGTGGGGGCCTTGGCTTTTCAAAGAAAGGCCTGTTATTTTCCATCGCCTTCGTGCCTTTAAAACATATTATCCCCATAGCATTCCCACATAAGGAAGCGGACTTCCTCTATCCACTTCCATTTTTTTGCTCATATATGAAATAAAAACTATGTAAAAAACCTTATGACACTTTGAAATTATAATTCATGAAATAATACGTTTTGCTATTTAACCATATTGACACAGGAATGTTTAAACATAAAATCAACGGCACATATATGGAAAAAAGCAGCAAAAGTGACGAAAAATCATAATCTATTTCTATAGAATGACTGGGGAGACATGAGAAAGCGGCATAAACAATACGCTGGAATGACGGAAATCAGCTATAATTATGAATCCGCTCTCTCTTATTCTTATTTCCATATGTAAATTGACCTTCCTCTTACATCACGCACTATTCTTAAAAGTATAAATATAATTTTTGCTTTAGGTTCTATGCATCTCTTAGTATTCTCGGATTACATAGATTTACGGTCCGTTGTAATAGAGCGTTTTTGGAAGGAGAATTGAAATGAATCGAATCTACAAAGTCATTTACAGCAAAGCACGGCAGTGCGCCATGGTCGTGTCTGAGCTTGCAAAAAGCAGCCATAAAAACAGCCGGAAAGGAGCCAGCCACACCGGTACACCAGCTTTGGCCCGCATCCTTGCCGCAGCCCTTGTAGCAGGAGCCGTGACATGGGGCGGCGTGCCGGAAGTCAGCTGGGCGGCAGATAATAGCAACGGAAATGAAGTCACGAATACGGATGAGAAAATAACGGATATCAATGCAAATATTACCGGTAAGAATAATAAAGTCATTGATAGCAGCAATGCAGAGATTGTCGGTGATGGCAATACGGTTACCAATAAAGCAAAAGGTGAAGATAATAGCGTCAGATATGTCAGAAGTGATGATGCGCGTATTCATGGCTCGGGTAACACTATTTCTGCCAGCCGCAATCAGCAGGTCATCGGTGACAATAACACGATTATGGGTAGAGATGATGGAACGGTCACAGATTATCAGCATCCTGAAGGACGAGAACCGAATGTATCAGATTTGACAATAGGCCGCGGTAATTTTATTCGATCAACAGATACGTATCGCAATGAATGGGATTCTCTCAAGGTCATCGGCAATAATAATCGAGCTGATTTCAAAATCGAGAGTGCTGGTGGGCCGGCTGCAGGTATTGTCATTGGTGATAATCAGAATATTGATGGAATTAAAGACTCTATCGTAATTGGATCTTTATCTCCTGATGAGCAAAAAGAACAGGTTGGTGAAGATGGGTATAAGAGTGACAAATATACTGTTGGATCGTATAGTGTCGTTGTTGGTTATCATGCAACGAGCTCTAAAGGTGCTAGCACTGTCATCGGCAATCGTTCGAAGGTGAGTGGGAATTATCAAACTGTGACAGGCCTTAGATCAACAATTGAAGGGAATTACTATAATGATGGCTTAAATTTATTAGACGGTCAATCGGGTAATTTCGCTTCAATCTATGGTTCATTCAACAAAATAGAAGATGCCACTGGGAAAGACGATATGGATGGTGTGGGAAATAGCATCAACGGCAGTATGAACGTCACCTCTAATGCCAGAGGTACGATGATTATGGGTGTCGGTAATACGGTTACGCACTCAAAAGGAGAATTTCTCTTTCCTAAGGATGATGATTCTGGCATCTCTACTGGAGACTGGCTGTATGTGGGAGCATTTACAGCTAGCGATTACGCTCAGGGCAGAGATATAACTGGAGATAATCTGACGTACCCGGCTGACCAGGTTTATGCTTATATGAGAGATGCTTGGCAACGTTATATGGAAAACCAGTGGCGGTGCTGTTTCAGTTTTAGGTAACAGCAACACTTCTGATTATGTTATCCGTTCTCAGATTCTTGGCACCAACAATATGTTAAAAGGAGCAGAAGATAATATAAGCTCCTATAATACCATTAGTGGTTTTTCGAATACAGGGACGAATGTTAAGCGGACAGCTATCGTAGGTACAGGTAATAACTTGACAAATGGCGTAGACAACGTCGTCATCGGTGACTATCATACCTTAGAAAACGGGAAACACAACGTCATTCTTGGTTCCATGGCTTCTGAAGAAAAAGCTGTGACAAAGACAGCGAAGGCGGCATGGGCTGCAACAGATGATAATTCTGATGGTACTTATACATACACTGTCAATGAACAGGTAGCCTTAAAGCCTAATACCAAAGATATCGAAAATGCCGTCATGGTCGGCTATAATACAGATGTCACGCAAAATGGCGGTGTAGCCCTTGGTTCGGATTCCGTCGCCTCTACCGAAGCTGGAAAAACAGGTTATGACGCACTGGGCAAGAAACATGCTAAGTCCGATGCAGATTATGCAGCGTGGAACGCTACGGATGCTGCTGTGTCCGTAGGCGGAGCAGATCGGGAAATCGAATATGACGTCCTTGATAAAGACGGCAAACCTGAAACAAATGAAGACGGCTCAAAGAAAACAGCAAAACAGAAAGTTAAATCGACTCGCCAGATTACGAACCTCGCTGCTGGTACGGAAGATACGGATGCGGTCAACGTAGCACAGCTGAAAGCCAGCGAAAAAAAGGTGGCTGTGGTGTTTGATGACAGAGGGTCTCTCCTGAGTACGGATGCCACTGTCGACCATGGACATGAAACTGGCGATAAGATTACCAACGTATCCAAAGGGATCGCTTTGGGAAATAACGCGACCGTTTACAATCAGTCTGGCAGCAAAGCGGATGCCATGAAATTTGGCAGCAATATGTACACCAGTGGGATTGCCATTGGTGAAAACAGCTATGCGCTGGAAGATTCCATCGACCTGGGCAACAAAATCTACAATGGTGCCATGGGGGATGTTACTGATCTTTCCAAATACAACAAAACGACTTCCACAGGGACTGGCCGTGTGCTGATTGGAAATAACTCCTACAGTTCCGGGAGCCTTTCCACCTTGATCGGTAATCATTCCATTATGACTACCAGTTACTTGAATGGGGCAAAAGGCTTTTTCCCGCAGCTCTATTCCGCGCAGAATGCTGGGGCTGTTTCCATTGGTGCTTTGAACAGCATTGAATCCTATTCTTCCAGCAATATCATGTCCGGTGTAGCCAACGACATCATCGGGCTGGCCAACAAGACGAGAAACTCCAATGGAGCTTTGATCCTGGGCGCCGGCAACGAAATTAACAATTCTATTGCTTCTATTTCCGTTAGTGGTTCGTCTAAGATGGATGTGGCTACTGCAGCTCAGAAAATCCGCGATGTAATGGCTAAGGGAACCTATGCCGGCGGTGCCACGCTGGCCATTGGTGGCGGCAACAAAGCGGACTATACCCAGAATTCTCAGCTCATGGGTGTGGGCAACAGCCTGACCGGGACCAGCAGCTCCATCAGTAAATTCAACATGCTGGACGGCTACAAGAATACGGCAACTAACGTAAGCAATACGAAAATCATCGGTTCCAACAACACAGTAAACGACAAAGCCGACAGCAACACGATCATTGGCGACAAGCATGTGGTTGCTGCTGAAAAGATCAACAATGTGATTATCGGCAATGCGGATCATGAACTGACCACCTCTGCTTCCGACGCCGTCCTCATCGGCCACAATGCCGACGTCCAGAAAGATGGTGGTGTGGCCCTTGGCAGCGGGTCTGTGGCTTCTACGGATAAAGACGTGGAAGGCTATGATCCTCTGAAGAAGGGTGCCAGCGAATCGGCTGACAAGTCCTGGAAATCCTCCTGGGCAGCGGTTTCTGTAGGCGATGGGACCTATACCCGCCAGATCACGGGTGTGGCGGCCGGGTTTGCGGATACCGACGCCGTGAACGTGGCTCAGTTGAAGAGTGTGGCCAGCCTGCCCGTCCACATCTACAGCGGCGGCAAGATGAGCAGCGGCAGCTACACGGCTGGCAACAATGTAGCCACTCCGACCATCAGCAGCCTGCAGTTTGATTTCGGCGACGGCCTGAAAGCAGATGAAGTGGACGCAGAAGGAGGCAAACGCGTCCTGGTATCCCTGGATAAGAATGCCCTGAAGGGCGACCCGGACTTTAAAGGCCCGAAGGGCGACAAAGGCGATAAAGGCGATAAGGGTGATCAGGGATTCCCAGGCGAACGTGGTGAACCAGGTGTGAAAGGTGACAAAGGCGACAAGGGTGATCAGGGATTCCCAGGCGAACGTGGTGAACCAGGTGTGAAAGGTGACAAAGGCGACAAGGGTGACAAAGGTGACACCGGTGCACAGGGACCTGCTGGTAAAGACGGTAAGGATGGCAAAGATGGGGGCGTAGGAACTGTTGTTGGCGACGACACCAACATCACCGTGGCCAACACCGAAATTGATGCTACCAAACCGGCCAACTATAAGGTTTCCCTGAATAAGGCCATCACCGTGGATAAGGTGACCACAGGCGATACCACGATTTCCAGCAATGGTGTCTCCATTGCCGGTGGTCCGTCCATGACCAAGGACGGCATTGATGCGGCAGGCAAGAAGATTACCAATGTCGCAGCCGGTACGGAAACGACGGATGCTGTTAATTATGGCCAGTTGAAGGATGTGGAATCCAAGGTCGACAGCAATACCCAGAATATCAACTACCTGAACGGCAGAGTAGGGGAACTGGGCGATCGCATCAACAAGGTGGGCGCCGGTGCCGCCGCTCTGGCTGCCCTGCATCCGTTGGATTATGATCCGGAGGATAAATGGGACTTCGCTGCCGGCGTAGGCAATTACCGCAATGCCACCGCTGCTGCTGTGGGACTCTTCTATCGTCCTAACGAAAGGACCATGTTTAACCTGGGCTGGACCATGGGAGATGACCGCAACATGGTGAACGGCGGATTCTCTTTGAAATTTGGAAAGAGCAATAAGTATATCAAGTATTCTAAAGCGGAAATGGCATCTGTCATTGACAAGCAGAGCATGGAAATTGCTGAGTTGAAGGCCAGAGATGTGCAGAATGCAAAGGATAAAGCTGAAATGAAAGCGGACAATGCTGAAATGAAAGCAGAAATCGAAGCACTCAAAAAGCAAGTGGAGGCTCTGGCTGCAAAGAAGTAATCTGACATCCAAAAAATAACGAAAAAATAGCAGATGGTATGCTCCTTTCGGAGCAGGCAGGTGAAACAAAAAATCTGTCTGCTCGGAAGGGGAGTATACCGTCTTTTTTATGGCTATAGAAGAAATGAAAAGGAGAAATTTTACATTCATTCAATCAATCGAATCATGAAATAATACGTTTTGTTATTAATCCTTTTGTTATACACGAATGTTTATTTATTAATATAGATGAAGTTTATCAAGGGAGGGCTTTAAAATCTGAAAAGACTTATGAGCTGATAGTATGAATTGTTGGTGCAATATGAGGTAGTTGTATAGATGATATATTGTATCAACAATAATTTGACGTAAATTTACCGTATTTATTAGTTTATGATTCTTATTCATATTTTGATAGGCAATTTGACCTTACTGCCACATCAGGCCCTATTCTAAGGAAAATGAATCTAATCTGCACATTAGATTCGAAGTTTTTTTAGAATACAGGAGGCAGGGTCACATGAACAAAATCTATAAGGTCATGTACAGTAAAGTGAAGCAATGCGCCGTCGTTGTTTCTGAAATTGCCAAGAGCCACGGCCGCCATACAAAGAGCAGCGTAGCCAAGAGCAGTGCCGCCCTGACGGCAGCTGTGTTGCTGGCCTTGGGAGCTTTCTCGTTTGTAGGGATGCCCTCAGTCCAGGCTACAGACAGTTTATTCAGCAACGACTATGTAGGAACGAACTATAAAAAAGATGATGGCTCGTCCTATTCAGAAAAGGGAACTAAGAACTATCATGGCGGTGGTGCAATAGGAGTAGGTTCAAATACTCTTGGCATGAATGCAATAGCCGGTAAGAATACCGTCACCATAGGTGACCGCGATGCCTCTGCGGCAACGGAAAGTGTATATATTGGCGCAAAATATGATGCTAATAACCAGGTCCATCCCAGCTCAGGGCATAATGTCGTTTCTGTTGGCTATGGCTCTGACGCCGCAGGTACAGGGTCTATTGCCATTGGTAATGGGGCCGCGGCAGATGCTTTTGATAATGCCGGTAAAGGCCAGAATCCCGATGCAAATAGTCGGTCTATTGCTATCGGCTACATGGCTACAGCAAAACAAAACAATATTGCTCTCGGTGCCGGTTCTATCGCAACGGAGAAAGCTTCAACTGCTAAAGCATTATATACTGACCAGGATGCACCGACTTCTTATGTTTCCGTAGGCAGTACAGTTATAGAAAATGGTAAACCCACACTGCGCCGTATTACCAACGTTGCCGATGGTGCCGCTGATACAGATGTCGCCACTATCGCTCAGCTGAACAAAGTAGCTGCGGAAAAAGGAACTTGGAAGCTCACCGCAGGTGGTAAGAATTCCACTACGGTAGATGCTACAAATAATACCGTTGATTTCTCAGCGGCCCAAGATAGTAAAAACGGTTCTAACGATTACAGTAATTTGACTGTCTCCAAAGGAAAAAAAGACAACAACGTCACCATCGGCTTGAAAAAAGACGTAATCTTAGGACAAGCTGTTTCTGGTGAGGGCGGCAGCTTGAGCGTCTATCAAGATCCCGGCTCTGTAAAAACGACAGATGAAGAAAATGGTTATGATCAATTAGGCAGCCATACTAAACTGGACGGTTCTACCATCAGTATCCGTTATAATAATGGCACAGGTGACAGCGACGCTCGAGGTGTAGTCCTTGGCATTGCCAATGACAGCTATGCAGACCCAAATGATTCAAAGAAAACTGTCGATAGTCCTCTGGGCTACCTGTATCTGCAGGATGGGAAAGATTATTACTACATCCATGGGGCTATGCAGAATGACACTGGTTATAAGGGGCGTTTGGTCTACAACAGCTCTGAATCAGGCTACAATTACATCGCTAATCTGGATGACGGCATTAAGTTCTCCGGTGATGTAGTTGATACGTCTGTGAATCAGACGAGTAATACCACGGCTGATACAAGGTTGAATCCTGTAACGGAAAGTACAACTAAAAATATCAATACGATGAGCATCACTGGTGGTATCAAAGACAGCAGCAAACTGACTAATAATAACATTGGCGTTGTAGTGACTCCTACTGTCTATGATGGTAAAGTAAATAATAATGTAACCAGTGCCGGCGGCCTCTCCATTCAGCTGGCAAAAGATCTGACGGGCATCACGTCCATCAGCAACCAGCCCACCAGCGCCACTACCACTACAGGAGCCAAGATTGAATTGGGCACCAACGGTACGACTATCAGCGGCGGCGATGTGAATGTCAGCAGCAATAAAATCACCAATTTGAAAAATGGCGAAGCTGACACGGATGCAGCTACGGTTGGTCAGGTAGACGCCAAAATTAAAGCTGCCAACAAGTATTACTCCGTCAAAGATGGCGTTGAACTGACTGGTTTTAACACAAATGAAAATAATTTGGGGGCCTCTGCAATTGCCAGTATGGCAGCCGGCTATACGACTGGCACAACGGGCATTGCCTCGACTGTTGCCGGTTCCTACTCTGGCGTTATAGGTTCCGGTCTGCAAGGCGCTGCAGCTGTTTCTGTAGGTACTGTCAACGTCAATAACAATACGGATACAAGCAAGAAATTCAGCGGCGTAGCCAACAGCATCGTCGGCCAGGCTAACATGACAACAGATTCCAATGCAGCTATTATCGTCGGTGCAGGCAACAGCGTAACCAATTCTTACCGCGAACTTGATAAGAATGCGCTTTCAGCTATTAAAAGTGCCGGAAGTGTAAGCGCTCTTAAGGATGCATTACAAGCTGCTGTTCCTAAGAGTGGTGCTCAGGTCATGGTCATGGGCGGCGGCAATAACGTCGAAAGCGCCTATATGAGCCAGGTTGTCGGTGTCGGCAACACCGTCACGGGCGCAGACAGCACCTATGCAGAAGGCACCTCGACGCAGTACAACTATGTCGATGGCTTCCAGAATACCCTGACTAACGGCAAAAATGACTACATCATTGGTTCCAACAACAGTGTAACTGGTGACAGCATCGACAAGAACCAGTCGAATATCGTCGTCGGTGATAACCACACCCTGATAAATAGAAAGAACAATGTCGTCATCGGCTCGGCCGATTCCAGCAAGGAACTGGCCGCTTCCGGCGCCGTAGTCATCGGCCATAACGCCGACGTGAACGTGGACAACGGTGTGGCCCTGGGCAGTGATTCTGTGGCCTCTGTGCAAGAGGGCCAAAAGGGCTATGATCCGGCTAAAGAGGTAGAAAACAAGACCAAGGAGCCCTGGACTTCTACGAAAGCTGCTGTTTCCGTAGGCAAAGCCGATGGCAGCGTGACCCGCCAGATCACCGGGGTGGCCGCCGGCACCAATGATACGGATGCTGTTAACGTGGCCCAGATCAAGAAACTGGCCAGCATCGACGCTTCCAATATCGGCAAGAATTTCAAAGACGGTGATGTGACCGCCAACGAAAACGCCTGGGGCGAGGCTCTGGGTACCGGTACAGTGACGGAGGATTCCAAGCAGCTGGTCACCGGCGGCACGGTGTACAATGAAGTACGGCCGTCCAAAGATGGGAAATATGTGAAGATGTCCCAAACTACTGGCGATAACCTGCTGAAACTGGATGATCAGGTGAAGCAGAACGCTCAGAATATTTCCGATAACACCTATACCCAGGGCGACGGCATCCTCATGGATAAGACGAAGAAGACCATTTCCGTCAACAAAGGTGATGGGCTGAAATTCACCGAGGACCATAAGCTGGCCGTCTATACCGGCAATGGTCTGAAAATCGACAATGGGGCTGTAGCCATCAAGACTTCTGACAGCAACCTGAAGGTGGACTCCAACGGCATCGGCCTGAGCGACAAGATTACCATTGGTTCGGACAAGACCAAACAAGTCACCATTGATGGGACGAACGGTGAAATTTCCGGCCTGACCAACACGACCTGGGATTCGAAAGCCGATTACTCCAAATCTACGAAGGCCGCAACCGAAAGCCAGGTGGACGCGGCTGTGAAGGATGCTGTCAAGCAGGCCGGGGAGAACGATATCCATGTAGCAGCTGGTTCCTATGCAGTAAATGATCAGAATCAGGTTTCCATGAATCTTGTTGATAAGAATAACGATACAAAAGGTACCGTTATCATTACCGACGTAGCCAAGTCCAGCGAAATGGGCGATGTTTCCAAGCTGGCTGACGGTGTGAAGAACGCTGGTGGCAAAACGACTACGGTGGTGGATGCCATTAATAATGTCAACGAAAATGTAAACAGCGTTGATCGGAAAGTTGGCGACCTGAATTACTTTGAGCAGAATGATGGTAAGACACATACCGTCACGAATGGTACCAGCATCACGAAGGCCATCGGAGACCTCGACAGTGCTGTCCAGAATGCCACAGAACAAGCGGGTAAGCATACCATCGTTTCTACCAAGGATACAAATCTTGATGTCAAGAATATCGCTAAAGATGGTGAAGCTGCCAATTACCAGATTGCTTTGAATCAAGATCTCAACGTAAATACTGTGACTGCTAAAACAGTAACGACGGATAATTTGACCGTTAACAAGAGTGCTACCATCGGCGGTGTTACCATTGCCAATAAGACCATCAGCGGCCTGGATGATACCAAAATCGAAAAAGGTTCCACCAATGCCGTGAATGCCGGGACCATCTGGAACGAACTCCGTCCTTCCGGCGGCACCTATATCAATCAGAACAACACCACAGCCCAGAACCTGACGTCCCTCGATACGCAGGTCAAGAAGACTAGCGACCTCATTAACAGTGATGGCAAGACCATCAAGATTGGCGGTTCCGACGCTGCGACGAAGATTGATGTCAATGGCAAGGATGGCAAGGGCCGCGTGATCACGGGTGTTGTCAGCGATGCTAACGACCCCACCAGCGCTGCTAATGTTGGCTATGTGAACGGCGTCACCGCTGCCAATACCCAGCAGATTTACAGGGATATGAACAATGCTTACGGCAGGCTCAACAATAATATCAATAAGGCTGCAGCTGGAAGCAACGCTTTGGCCGCTCTCCATCCGCTGGACTATGATCCCGACGACAAGGCCGACTTTGCTGTAGGCTATGGCCATTACCGCAATGCCAATGCCGCCGCTGTAGGTGCCTTCTATCATCCCAATGAAAATACCATGGTGAACGTAGGCGTTTCCCTGGGTAATGGAGATCCCGGCTTCAATGCAGGCGTTTCCTTCAAGGTAGGACGCGGCGGCGCAGGACGCGAGGCCATGTCCAAGACAGAAATGGCAAAAGTCATCAACAGTCAGTCTAAGGAAATCGATGCCCTGAAGAAGGACAATGCAGACAAGGATAAACGTATCGATGCTCTGGAGCAGAAAATGGCGGAAATCCTGGCTAAGCTGGATAAAAACGGAAAATAGAGCAATCGATGGAAAAGGATGTGATGCCTATGAAAAATACTGATGCTGTTTGGCCAGAGCGGCTGAAATTCCTTCGAAAATCCAATAATTTGTCACAGACCGATGTGGCCGGTGTGCTTCACTGCAGCCAGGCTGCCTATGGTATGTATGAGCTGGGCAAGAGAAAAATATCGGCAGATAAGCTGCTGATACTGGCACAGTATTACCATGTGTCCGTTGATTATCTGGTAGGACTTCGGGACGAAGTGTGATTAAAAAAGCAGTGCAGGTTCATGATCTGCACTGCTTTTTTATTATGGTTGAAGGATTTAGTGTATATGGTAGAAACATCATTATTTTCTGAATTTGTCGAAAAAATCATTCTACTAATAAAGGAAATATCTTGTTAAAATCAGGAAGATTAATCTTTTAAGCCAAAGCGTTTATTGACCTTTATACTAAATATGGTTTATGATAGATATAATAAGTAAGTAAAGTATGGGAGGTTTATAAATGCTTTATCAAAATCCGGAAATGGGTACCATAGCTCCTGTGTACGTTTTCAGTGGACAATTAGAGGAAATGTACCGGGGGGGAAAAAACTGTCAGAAAACATTTTGATTTATCTGGAGAATTCTGTTTCAAAATGAGTCATATTTCCATGGTTTTATGGAAATATATGTACGCTCTGCATCCTTTGAAAATAGGTTTCCAGCAGGAAGGCGGGGTATTCATTTCTTTTAGAAGGATTGCAATGAGCTGACAAGACCAGCTTTGAGGTGTTTATGACAGCATTGCTGCTTGGAGGGAATCTTGAAAAATAACAGACTGTTAATCGGGCAGATGGCCAAACTGAATCACACTACTCTTGCTACACTTCGTCATTATGACAAAGTGGGTATCCTTTCTCCTGTTTATGTAAATCCGGAAACGGGATATCGCTATTATGATGTTCAGCAGTGTCTGGTATTTCATATGATACAGCATCATAAAGCACTCAATATGAGCTTAAAAGAGATAAAAGAAATATTGAGACGGAATGACTATGATTTTCTCGAACAGATATACAAAAAGAAGCTAGATGAGGTGAATCAGGCGCTGGCTGAATTTGAATTTCGGAAAGAGGAGCTGGAGCGGATGATGAAAGGGGCTGACCATTTCTGCCATCGCCCGCCCAATGGATTCATTCAGATGGGCTTTATTACAGCCGAATATGTATATGAAAAAAAGGCAGTTAGAAATTATGTGCTTGAAGATATAGGCAGTGTCATTTATGATGCATCCTCCATTGAAGGACAGTTGCTTAAGAGTGGATTTACAGAGGGATATCTGAATTTTCCATTTGTCACACTGAGTCTGGATGATATCAAACATCAGCGATACCGGACAGAAAAACTGGGAATCATTGTACAGGGAAAAAATAGAGAAATCGCTGGAGTAGAACAGCTTCCCAGCAGTACAAGCGTTTTTGTTTACTTTGAAGACTTCAGCAAGCTTTGCATATATACGGAACAGATTATCGCTTTCTGCCATGCCCATAATTATACCCCTGCCGGCGATATGATATGCCGTCTTATGGGAGTCCTGCACCTGGATGATTTCAAGAAGACTACAGAAGTTTTCCGTCTGTCCATACCGGTGGAGGCCGGAAATATCATTCAAGTCTGAGGAACGTAAATGGCAGGAGGAAGGATAGAGGCAAAGGTCCTTCTCCCATGAGGGTTTCTAAAGGAAATCACTGAAAGGGACTGTGAAAAAATGGAAATCATTTCTTCGCAGTCTTTTTTACATGAAAATTTTCTGATGGCAAGGTGCCTGCCATGCATCATCTTGAGCAGGGAAATAGGAAGAAAGGAGCATTCCGGGGACTCACGGTTTTTGCATCAGCAGGTCCCGGGGATTTTACAGGAAAAACTGGCGGAAAGAGGAGTGATGTTGTACAATGAAACATGCGCAGAGAGATTTCACATTTTTAGATAGATGAAGGAGAGTTTATGCACGAAGTTTTAGATTGGGTTTATTCTATTGTGGTAGCCCTGTTTCTGGCCATGCTGATTCACATTTTTTTGTTTGTACCCACCAAGGTGTCCGGTGAATCCATGTATCCTACCCTCACCAACGGGGAATATCTTATTGTTTCGAAAATCAGTCATGTCCTTAGAGAAATGCCGAATTACGGGGATATCGTCATTATCGACAGCCGGACCCACAGGGAGCGTTCCTGGATGGATGATCTGGATGAACCGATGAAGAATTATATTGCCATTTTCGACAAATCTTCCCAGGGTCATAATGTATGGGTTAAACGGGTCATCGGCAAAGGCGGCGATAAGCTGGAGTTCAAGAACGGCCATGTGTATCGCAATGGCAGCGAGCTGGATGAGCCTTATATCAATGAACCCATGGAATTTTCCATGGATGGCTCCTATACGGTTCCCGAGGGCATGGTGTTTGTGATGGGGGACAACCGAAACCACAGCTCCGACAGCCGGTTTATCGGCCCTGTGCCGGTGGACCATGTGCTGGGCAAAGTGGTATTTCAATTCTGATCAAAAAGCTTCCTGAGAAATCGGGAAGCTTTTTTTGCGCGCTCACAGGACCCATAATGCCACTCCAACCCTGGGGCCGAAGACCCACTTACGAACCCGACCGCCAGCGGCCGGTCTATCTTAAGAACCCTCATTTTCCTATTTCCCAAAGAGAAATGTAAAATTTCTCTTGACAAATCTCTCTTCATTGTGTATCCTATTACTTGTAACCGATGTCGGGACGTAGCTCAGTTTGGTAGAGCGCTACCTTGGGGTGGTAGAGGTCGCATGTTCGAATCATGTCGTTCCGACCACTTTTTTTATTTCAACATATTCATAAATTTCTATTTATTGCGTAAAGTGAGGTCTTTTCTTTGAACAGAGTCAAATCGGTGATGCTGCTGACACTGCTCAGCGTGATTCTCATGGCAATCGGCGGTGTCGTGGGCGGCAGGAGTGGTGCTTTCACCATGCTTCTTATTTCATTCGCCATGAATTTCTATACTTACTGGAACTGCGATAAAATGGCGCTCCGCGCCTATAATGCCCAGCCTTTGTCGGAGTCCGATGTGCCGGAGCTGTACCAGCTGGTGCGGGAGCTGACGGAGAAGGCCCATATGCCCATGCCCAGGCTCTATGTGATTCCTACGGATGTGCCCAATGCTTTTGCTACGGGCCGGAATGAAAATCATGCGGCTGTAGCTGTGACAGAAGGGATTCTTTCCATGCTGGACCGGGATGAGCTGGCAGGAGTTTTAAGTCATGAGTTGTCACATATCCGTCATCGTGATACACTGATAATGACGCTGGCTGCATCTATTGCTACAGCCATCAGCTACATTGCCAATATTGCCCAGTGGGCTGCCATTTTCGGCGGCGGCCGGGATGAGGAGGGGAGAAGTGCAAACCCCATCGCTCTTCTGGTGACCATCGTGGTGGCTCCGCTGGCGGCGACTCTGATCCAGCTGGCTTTGTCAAGGTCCCGGGAATTCATGGCTGACGCTTCGGGCGCTGAGATTTCCGGTAAACCTCTGGCGCTGGCCAATGCGCTTCTGAAGCTGGATGCCTATGCCCATCATAAGGTAATGGCTGATGCAAAACCGGCTACCAGTGGGCTTTTCATTATTAACCCGCTGGCCGGTGTCGGCGGAATGGCAAATCTGTTTTCAACGCATCCTTCTACGGAGGAGCGGGTGGAAAAGCTGCGTGAGATCGCAGCACAAATGCATTCTTATTAAGGAGGGTCATATTTATGGCTGACATTCAGAAAACTCTTGTACTTGTAAAACCGGACGGCGTGAAGAAACACATCTGCGGTGAAGTGATTTCCCGTTTCGAAAGAAAGGGCCTTTCCATTCACGCAATCAAAATGATCAATGTTCCTGTAGAACTGGCTGAAGAACATTATGCTGAACATAAGGGCAAAGGCTTCTTCAAGGCTCTCATCGATTTCATCACTTCCGGTCCTGTACTGGCTATGGTTATCGAAGGTGAAAATGCAGTAGCAGCAGTACGCCAGATCAACGGCGCTACCAACCCGCTGGAAGCTGTACCCGGCTCCATCCGCGGTGATTTCGCTACTTCCATCGATGAAAACGTAGTTCACGCTTCCGATGCTCCGGAAACAGCAGCAAGAGAAATTGCTCTCTGGTTCCCTGAATTGAAGAAATAAGGTGATTGTCATGGCAAAGGTATATACACGTACAGGTGATAAGGGACAGACCAGCCTCTATACCAATCAGAGGGTATCGAAAGGCAGTCTTCGCGTTGAAGCTTATGGTACAGTGGACGAAGCGGACTCCGTACTGGGAATGGCCCGCGCTTTTGCGGCTCATGACAATGTGAAGGAAACGATTTACAAGCTCCAGAAGGAACTGTGGCTTCTGATGGCTGATGTGGCCAGCCTGGACCAGGAACCGAACATTACGCCGGAACATGTGACCAACCTGGAACACATCATCGACCAGTATACTGAATCCCTGGCACCTCTGGACCATTTCCTGGTGCCCGGAGCTACAAAGGGTTCCAGCTTCCTGGATGTGGCCAGATCCGTGGTACGCCGCGCTGAAAGATGTATGTGGCGTCTGGCAGAAGCAGAAGATGTACATGATGTGGATATCCGCTATCTGAACCGTCTCTCTGATCTCTGCTTCACTCTGGCCCGCTATGAAGCGGAAGTGAAATAATCGATTCCTGATTTGGAAGGAGATATTCATGGCGTTGAATACCTCCTTCTTTTATTTTATAATTTTATGGAAAGGACACGCGAAGGCGTCATTATGGACAAGCCCTGTCTGGCTTGAGGGTTGACGGCCCGATGGGCCGAAGGTTCTTAAGGGGCTTAAGTTTGACACGCCTCTGGCGTGCACAGCGAACATGATTTGAAGGAGCAAAGCGACGCACAAATCATAGTGAGTCGTTTCCCCTTTAGGGGCGAAGGTGGTGGTAGGCGCCTCTAATTTATAGAAGGCGCCAGTTTGTATAAAACCTTCACAACCGGGCTTTCGCCCGTCGGAAAACAGGCCAACCGCCCTGCGGGCGAGGAAATGCATCCCCCCTTTGGTGCCTTACGGCACCACCTTCTCCCCGCAGTTCGGTGGGGCAGCAAAAGGAAAGCGCCTTAATGGGCAGGCTAGGCGCCTTACTTCGCCCCACTTGGAGGTCCTATGCAGGACCTCCACAGTGGCACTATAACCCGTGCTTACTGTAGGGCGAGGAAATGCACCCCTTTTGGTGGCTGGCGCCACCACCTTCCCCCCGGCGGGGGGACTTTATTCTTCGCTATGCGTTAGCTTTATTCTTCCCCCGCTTGCGGGGGAAGTCCGGCGTACCCGGATAAGGGGGAGGCGCGCGCAGCGAGCCAATCAGCAGAATGCTTATTACGCCCTATGACACAGAAAGGCAAATCTCGTAACGCTGACTTCATACTCATCGCTCGTAAGGGCGATACCACAACCCTCGGCCCGAAAGGCCGTCAAACTTACGAACCCTCCGGCCGAAGGCCGGTCTAACTTAAGAACCTTTTTTATCATACACAGGAGGAATACCATGGAATTACTGGCACCGGCAGGATCGCCGGAACATTTGAGAGCAGCCCTGGATGCGGGGGCTGATGCGGTCTATCTGGGCGGCAAACTTTTCAGCGCCCGCCGGTTTGCCGGTAATTTTTCCAATGAGGAGCTGAAGGAGGCGGTACGGGAGGCCCATCTCCATGGGGCCTGTGTCTATGTGACGCTGAATACCCTCATTGGCGATGTGGAAATGAAGGATTTACGGGACTATCTTTCTTTCCTCGATACCATCAAGCTGGACGGGCTTCTGGTGCAGGATTTGGGAGTGGCAGCCATGGCCCGCAGGCTGGCGCCTTCCATTCCTCTTCATGCTTCCACCCAGATGACTATTTCAAATCTGGATGGCGCTCTGTTCATGAAGTCCCTGGGATTCCAGAGGGTGGTGCTGTCCCGGGAGCTGTCCCTTCCGGAAATTAAAAACATTGTGGAAAAATCGGGCGTGGAAATCGAAGTTTTTGTCCATGGGGCGCTGTGCGTGTGCTATTCCGGCCAGTGTCTCATGAGCTCCTTTATGGGCGGCCGCAGCGGCAACCGCGGTGCCTGCGCCCAGCCCTGCCGCATGCCTTACCATCTGGTGGATGAAAAGGGTCAGGCGCTGAACCATAGGGGAAATTATATTTTAAGCCTGAAGGATATGCTGGGCATGGAGCGGATTCCCGATTTCCTCTCCGCCGGCGTATCGTCCCTCAAGGTGGAAGGCCGTATGAAGAGCGTGGAGTATGTGTATAACACCGTATCCGCTTACCGCCGGGCCATTGATGAGGCGGAGCGCGGGAGAAAGACGGATACGGCGCCTCTGGTGAATATATTGAAAGAGGAGTTCAACCGCGGCTATGCGTCTTCCTATCTGGATGACCACATCGGCAGTCATATGATGACAGCCCTGGCGCCGGGCAACCACGGCGTGGATGCCGGAAAGGCGGAGTCCGTCAAAGGCAGCTTTTTCAGCTTCCGCAGCGGGGGAGACTTTTCCCGGGCTGTGGGGGTTTCCTATGAAACGAACCATCAGACCATGGCCTTTGTGCCGATGAAAGATGTACGGCAGGAAGGGGAGGGCCGTTTCTCCGTCCGCTTTACGGAAAGACCGAGGGATGGGGGCCAGGTGTACTTTGTGGTGGAAGGGGAAAAGCACTCCACCGCCATGAAGGATGTGAAGGGAAAGATACCTCTGTCCCTTTCCTTTAAAGCGGTTCCCGGCGAGCCCCTTGTCCTTACTGCATGGGACCAGGAGGACCACAAGGTGAGCCTTTCGTCTGACTATATTGCGGAAAAGGCCAATTCCCGGGTGACTGCGGAAGAGGACATAGAAAAGCAGCTGGGCCGTCTGGGAAATACCTGGTTCACTCTGAAAGAAGCGTTTATCAGGAATAAGGGATGCATGGTGCCGAAGAGCCTTTTGAACCATATGAGGCAGGAGGCGGTGGAACGACTGTCCGTCCTGCGGGAAAAGGACCATGAAAGGGACATCCCAAAGCAGGGGAAGGTTACCTTTTCTCCCCTTATTTCTGCGCCCCTTCCCGAGGAAAAGCCCCATGCAGTGCTGCGCACCGTTTCCCTGGACCAGGTGGAGGAAGGGCTGGCCTTGGGTGTTTCCCATTTCATCTTCGGCGGAGAAACATACGACCATTCCTCTGTGAGGGTAGAGGAATATAAAAAAGCCCTGTCCCTGGTAAAGGAAAAGGGCGGCATCATGATTTTTGCCCTGCCCAGGGTGGTGCGGGAGAAGAACAGGGAGAAGGAAGACCGTATGCTGACCCGTCTGGCCGCCCTTTCTCCCGACGCCATGATGGCGGAGTATCCCGGTGTTCTGCAGGTCTGGCAGGAAGAGGGATGGACGATTCCTCTTCTGGCAGGCACTTCCTTTAACCTTTTCAACGGGGAAGCGGTGAAAGAAATCGAAGGCTTTGGCATGAAGGGCGCCATGGTGTCGGAGGAGGCTACCATGCCCCAGATCCGGGACATGGTGAAAATGGCGTCCATCCCTCTGTCTGCCCTTGTATATGGGCGCACGGAAATGATGGTTTCCGAGTACTGCGTCATTAACAGCGTTATGGGGGACAAAGACAAGAACCACTGCCCTCAGTACTGCAGGAAAGGCTCCTATTTCCTGGAAGACGGAAAGGGAGGCCGGTTCCCTGTGAAGACCGATGAATGGTGCCATATGCATATCTTAAATTCCCATGTACTGGATATGGCGCCCTATTTGAATGAATTAAAGCGCACAGGCCTTACCGGCTTCGTGCTGGATATGAGAGCGGAAAAAGACCAGGCCCCTGTGATTTCCGAATATATGGATATCCTTGGCGGCGTAAGACAAGCACCCTCTCCCTCTTCCCAAAAGGAGAAGGAAGTCACCCGGGGGCACTTTTTCAGAGGAGTATTATAAATGGAAAAAGACATACTGGAAATACTGGAATTTGATAAAATCAGGGACAGGCTTGCCGAGCTGGCACCATCGGTGCTGTCGAAGAAAAGGGCCCTTTCGCTCATTCCCTCCTATGTGCCGGAAGTGGTGGAGAAAAGCCTGCAGGAAACAGACGAAGCATCGGTGCTTCTGGAAAAGGAAATCACCACGCCCCTGGGGGAAACCCATGATATTCCGGGCCTTTTGAAGAAAGCAGAAAAGGGCAGCATTCTCACGGCAAGAGAGTTCCTCGATCTGGCCAATTCCCTGGACACTTACAAGAAAATGCATCACTATTTCGAAGGGGAACGCCATCTGCAGTACCCGGCGCTGGAAGAAATTTCCTCCCTTATCGTGCCCCAGGAAAGCCTGATTTCCCATATTTACCGGGTCTTTGATGAGCACGGAGAGGTGAAGGACCAGGCCTCCTTGAAACTGTACCGCATCCGCACCCAGAAGGAAACGGTGAAGTCAAGAATCCGCCGTTCCTTCCAGCATATCCTTCAGGATAAGGACATGGCGCCCTACCTGCAGGATGCCATTATCACCCAGAGAAACGGCCGCTACGTGGTGCCGGTGAAGGAAGAATACCGCTATAAATTCAGCGGCATCGTCCACGACCGCTCCTCCACAGGCCAGACCCTTTTCATGGAACCCATGGCTTCCGTGGAACTGAACAACGATCTGGCGGAAATGACGGCGGCGGAAAAGCAGGAAATCCAGGACATCCTGCAGAACCTGACAAACGAGGTGAAGAAGACGGTGGAAGTGACGGAAAATAACTGCCGCCTGGCTACGGATATGGAATTCATCTTCGCCAGGGCCAGACTGGCTCTTTCCATGAAAGCCGTCAAGGCCCGCCACTCCGAAGGAGTGCTGGACCTTCGTAAGGCCCGCCATCCTTTAATCCCTGATGACAAGGTGGTGCCTGTGTCCATGACCCTGGGCAAAACATTCCGCATCCTCGTCATCACAGGCTCCAACGCCGGCGGCAAAACCATTGCCATCAAGACCGCGGGACTTCTATCCCTCATGAACCAGGCGGGCCTTTTCATTCCGGCGGAAGAAGGGTCCATGCTCCCCGTGTATGAACATATCTATGCCATCATCGGCGATGAACAGAGCATCCAGGATAACCTCTCCACCTTTTCCAGCTACATTACACAGCTCGTTTCCTTCCTTCCATCGGCAGGACCAAAGGATCTGGTGCTGCTGGACGAACTGGGCTCCGGCACGGATCCTGTGGAAGGCGCTGCCTTGGCCCAGTCCGTTACGGAATACCTCCAGATGGAAGGGGCACCGGCCATCATTACCTCCCATTTCAGTGAAATGAAGAAACTGGCCTATGAAACGAAGGGAATCGAAAACGCTTTCGTGGAATTCGACGAAAAGACCCTGGCTCCCACCTACCGCCTCATTATCGGGGTTGCAGGAAACAGCAACGCCTTCAACATCTGCCGCCGCTTCGGCATGCCCGATATGATTCTGGGAAGGGCCATCCAGCTCAAAAACGAATCGCCCCTCCATAACATGGAAGAAGTCATGGAACGTCTCAACCAGCAGAGCCGGGACCTGAACAAAGAAAAGGACCGAGTGGACAAAACCCTGCATCAGGCGGAAGAACTGAAAAACTCTCTGGAAGACGCCAGGGACGAATTTTACCGGCGGAAAGACTCCATCCTTGAAAAGGCAAGAGAAGAAGCGGAAAATATGAAACGGGACCTCCGGGTGCAGTCGGAAACCATTATCAAAGATTTGAAGAAAAACGCCGCCGCTTTGAATAAAAACAAACTGGGCGACAAGATTTCCGACATCCGCGGCCGGATCGACGGCCTTGCTGTGCCGGGCAGAGAAAACAGGAGAGACCCCCTTCCCAAAGACAAGATCCGGAAGGGGACCTACGTGTACATCGACACCATAGACAGCGAAGGCACCATTGTTTCCGTCAGCAGAAACCAGGTATCTGTCCAGTGCGGCCTCATCCAGGTCAAAGTCACCCCGGAACACCTCTTCAAAGCCCAAAAGCCAAAGAAACAGGAAAAGATCCTGCCCTATGCCCATAAAAAGACAATGACTCGCTCCGTGGCCCAGGTGCATACAGAACTGAATATTATAGGGAAAACAGTGGACGAAGCCATTCCCGAAGTAGACCGCTTCCTCAACGACTGCTTCATGGCCGGCATCTCCCCGGTGCGCATCATCCACGGCAAAGGCACCGGAAGCCTTCGAAGAGGCGTGCAGGACTACCTCAGAACATTAAACTTCGTTACCGACTTCCACGAAGCTGACCCCACCAACGGAGGCGCCGGCGTGACGGAAGTGTACTTCTGAGAGTTTGGACAAGCCCCTTTTGGGGATTGAGGGTTCAAGCGCCTTTCGCCGCTCGGGTTCAAAAGGTCCAGAGTGTTCAAAGGGGAGGCGGGAAGAAATTGAGGCAGCGCCGGTCGTTGGATGGCCCCTTGACTCTGTCATTCTGAACGCAGTGAAGAATCTCGGTGCGTGGCAAATATGAAGCCATAGGAATTCATGCAGGGGCCTGGTACCTGAAGCACACTTCCCGCCGACTGGTATTTAGCAGCGTTTCCCCTACTTACTGTTCTTACCAAGATCCTTCGTTTCACTCAGTATTCTGGTCATATGTCAAGTCTTTTTTTTGAAGAAATTTATTGTTTTTTCTTAAAAAAGTGTAACCTTAACACACCACCGGGTAAATTGATTTTTTCGAATATATTCCGGCGTTCGATCTT
>OJKC01000257.1_pt1 | contig 52024 bp, 44 predicted proteins | sample 1596401 | NCBI WGS metagenome assembly OJKC01 (sample SAMEA4350162, study PRJEB24818) | metagenome | biome: human; feature: gut; material: faeces | place: Denmark | collected 2013-09 | reverse complement strand
TATTGAAACATGGACGTAAAGCTAAGTCGTTGGTAAAGTATGGGCTGGAGGAAATATCCAACATTCTTTTCCGACCGACTTACGTCCCCAAAATCAATGTCTTCAAATTTTTGTCATGTACTTAAATCATTTATATTTATGAAACCTATTATCTTGTCGTCAAATTAATTATCTTTGAATCCGAATTATATTTTTTTACAATGCCAAAACGTTTAACCATTATTCTATTCCTTTTGTCTATTGCCTGCGGTGTGTTCAGAGCATCGGCTAATTTGCCAGAAATACAGCGTTTGGATGAGATGATAGCTAAAAAAAATACATTTGATAAGGCTAAATACGCCCGGATAGACAGTTTGAAGACGATTTTGAACCGTTCGGGTTCTGACAATTCTGTGCGGCTGGTGTGCCTGGAAAAACTTGGTGATGAATTTATGCTGTTTAAAGCCGATTCAGCCATCTCCTATTACACGCAAGCCGTTGTGGTAGCCGATTCTCTCGGAGATCCCGGCAAGTATTTGCAACTTAAATTGAAACTGCTTCGTCCGGAAATGATTGTTGGCTTCTATTCTGAAGCCTCTTCTGAATATAATTCGATAGATTTCAACCAGTTGCCTGATTCCTTGCATTCGGCTTATTATGAATGTGGCTATCGTATCTATTCTTTTGCCTTGAATTCCATCAGCCCAGGAAGCATCTATTATAATCATTATTATAATACTACTGACCAGATGCGGAAAAAGTGGATAGCCTCTTTGCCAATAGATGCGGTGATGCGTCGTCTGTATGAAGCAGAGCAGGCTTTGTGGGATAAAAAGAATGTGACCGCAAAGCTTTTGCTGGGCGATTTGCTTTCCGAATTGCCCGAAACGTGTAACGAATATGCCATTGCGGCAGGCTTGCTTGCCAATATCTACAATAGTGAAGGCAATAAGGAGGAAAGTATGAAATACAATGCCTTGTCGGCAATTTCTGACTTGCGTTGCTCGGTGAAAGAAAATCAGTCAATGTATGAACTGTCCATGCTGCTTTATGAGAAAGGTGATATAGAGAGGGCCTACCGCTATATTTTTTCTTCAATCGAGGATGCTGCTTTCTGTAATGCGCAGGTTCGTGTCTACAATGCTTCCCGTATGTTGCCGGTGATTGAAGGTGCACATAGAGCAGAGGTAAAGTCGCATGAGAATATGCTTGAGGCTTACATAGTGATTGTCAGCCTATTGCTGATAGGCTTGCTGATTACGGTGTTCTTCCTTGTCAAGCAGATGCGTAAGCTGTCTACGGCACGGAAGAAACTGCATGATGCCAATATGGCAAAGGATGAATATATGGGCCAGTTCCTTGAGTTGAGTTCTGTCTATATGAAGCGTTTGGATTCATTCACGAAGCTTGTCAACCGCAAGCTGGTGTCCGGACAGGTGGAAGATTTGCTGAAAATGACCAAGTCGGCACGCTTCTCCGAAGAGCAGCACCGTGGTTTCTATCGTGAATTTGACAATGCTTTCTTGAAAATCTATACAACGTTTGTAGAGGATGTCAATGCCCTGTTGAGACCCGAGGTACGGATTATAGTGCCGGAGCCCGGAATGTTGACTACAGAATTGCGGATCTATGCTCTCCATAGAATGGGATTGGAGGATAATATGAAGATTGCCGAGTTCTTGAAATATTCTGTCAACACTGTTTATGCTTATCGGAACAAGATGCGAAACAAGGCCATTGACCGAGAAAATTTCGAAAAGCAGATTATGCAAATTGGTGTCATAGACTGATGTTTTATATCGGTTTGACTTGTGTTCTATATGTTTAAAATCAATATTTTCATTTATATTCTTGCATGGTGTACGATTCTGTATATCATTGAATATCAATTGATAGTTATTTTATAATTCTGATATTAGTTTATATTTATATTGATATAGTGTTTTAACCTGCGTGAAATCGTTGTAACTTTGCAATGTCGAAAACAAAGAGATGTTTTCGCTGAATGTGATAATGGTTAAACACTACGATATATGGAGTATTTTTTGATTACTCAGACGTTGTGAAACGGAAAGTAATTCTTTAATGGTTTTATGTTAGGTTTGTAAAAAAAGTTGCTTCTTGTAAGCAACAAAGAAACAAAAAGCTCGTCGGTATGATGAGCTTTTTTATTTTGCCTTCAGCGGCAATTCTCGGTTTCTGGTTGCTTGTATTCAAAAGATACTTGGAAAAGCCGAGGGTATCTCTTCTATGAAATTTTTGGCTTTTATAATTTCTTCGTAGAGTTATAAACGTATTTATATCCTATTATATGTCGCTGCCAATTAATTCGCTTGCTATTAAATGAATAAGCTTTATTTCTCCTTTAAAAATCCTATATATGCATTTATTGACCTGTTTAAGTCGATGAAAAGTGGCTTAACTTTACAATGTCAAATCAAAAGATTTGATAATGGTTAAACACTACAAATATATGGAGTATTAGAAGTTCTTTTATGGCGTTGTGAAACGGCGTATGAATTTGAAAAATGGTTTTATGTTAGGTTTGTAAAAAGTTGCTTCGGCAACGCAATTGAAGTTCATCGGTTGATGAGCTTTTTTTGTTTTTAAGCGGTTCTGTTCTGCCCGGTGGGTTCTGGGGTTCTGTATGTGTGGTGTCTCCAAATGTCTTCAGGAAGCAGCTTGGGATTTTGGCTACATTTGCAAAATATGGGATGCCGTTCAGGATAAAAATCTTATTTCATATTTTATTCTTTGTCGCAGCCTTGTTTCCATTGGCTAAAGGGAATGGTGTAGGAGGCCCGTTCACTCGAAGGGTAGTTTTAAAATTTGAAAGGATAGATTGTCGCAGGATATTGTAGAAGGGTTTTCTGTAATTGTTTTTTATAACTAATAGGGCTATAAAATAGTTTATATACAATTAAAACTATGTTTTGTGTAACATATTAAATTATAATAGATTATAGTTCTATTAGGTTTATAATAGCTTATATTTTTATTTATATCAAGGAACAGTCGCTCTTTTTTCGTCGTAACTTTGTAATGCGAAAGTTAAGATAACACTTTCAATAATGGTTAACACTACGAAAACAAATATGGAGTATTAGTTACTCATTCCGTTGTGAAACGTGATGAAGTTAGAAATGGTTTTATGTTAGGTTTGTAAAAAGAGTTGCTTCTTGTAAGCAACAAAGAATTAAAGCCGGTCGAAGAGTCGACTGGCTTTTTTCTTTTTCTTGAATTATATTTCGATTATGTGCAAATTTTAAGTCTCGTGCATTTTTATCTCGAGAATGCTGAATATTTATTTCTCTATCTTTTCTTAAAGAACTTCTGCGTTTGCGGGTGGGCGGTTGCCTCCAAATCAGAACTGGTAGAACTGAGGCGTTTTTCCGGGTTTGGTGATGATGCCGGTGATTTTTACCTTGCTTTTGGTTTGACGGGGCTGTTTTAACGGATTTTTCTGTTTTTTGTCTTGAATTTTTGTCATTACTTATAAAAAAACTGCCCTTTGTTTGTCTATTTATATAAAATATATTAATTTCGGGTAACAAAACCAATCACTATTATATCAACCCTTTCCTCTGTTGGGAAACATGGGAAAGTTTATGTCAGTGCTTTGCACTTGATAACAATGGGGGCAATACATAATATTGCCCCCATTGCATTTTTATACGCTATTTCTTTTTTCTTGAATTCGGTTTGGGTTTTATGCATTCGGCCTTATAGGCAATGACATCGGTCTTTCCTCTCCAAAATGCGCTGTTGTTATACCGCTTGTAGCACAGTACGACCAGGCTGTCGTTTTTCATTGATGTGAACAACTTTTTAGCCGTGTCGACATCGCGTGTGGAGAAGTTGAACACGAGTATCGTGCTGTCGTTTATTTCCTGTGGGTAGTCAAGCACCATAACTGCCTCGTAGGAGTCGAATGTGCTGTTTGCCTGTTCTATTTTAAGCACATATCCGCGTACGCAGCCCTCTTTCACGATTTCCTTGAAGAATGCATCGTAAACGAAAACTCCAGCCAGCACAACTGCTGCTGTAATCAGCACGGTGAGCAGAGTCCGACCGCGCTTCTTTTTTGATGTAGGTCGGATGTAGATGTCGCTGTCGTCATCGTTGTCTGTCGGGTCATCGCCTTTGGAATTTGGATCTTCTTTCGGTTGTGTTGGACCCGTTTCGGTTGGCTTCGATTCGTCTTCCTCGAAGCTGTCATTTAGTATAATTGCCATTTCCCCTGTTGTTTTGTTATTTGTTTATCCGTTTTTTCTCAAATGTAATAAAGATGAAAGCATAGATGCCTAAGGCAATGAGCAATAGCGTCTGTGCGCCCCATACGAGCATGGCGAATGCAGAAGCCTGCGAGTCGGGGTTCTCGACTGAGAACTGGCCGACACCGTAGAGGGAAAGTCCGAAAATGATGGCGATGTGCCATGCGCCCAGTCCGCCGTTTGTCGGGATGCCCATGCTGATACTGCTGAGCACGAAGCAAACCAATGCCGCTACGATGCTCAGGTCGCTGGTAAAGTCGAATGCAAAGAAGCAGACGTAAAGTTGGATAAAATAGCAGCCCCAGATGAGCACTGTGTAAAGCAGGAACATCCATTTTCCTTCCATCTGGGTGATTCCGTAAAATCCTTGCCAGATGTTGGAAACCATTCCTTTTATTTTCATTATTATCTTATTGGATTTGCCGAAGCGGAAAATCAGCACAATCGCAACGATGGCACCAATCAGCGTCGCCCATACTATGGGGGATGTGACAATGTTCCAAAGGCTTTCCTTTACCTGCGGGAAAGTGGTGAAAAATTTGTCAAATGCCGGTCCGGCAAGAAGCAGGGCAATGAATGTCAGCACCAACACCGTCACAGAATCGGATAGGCGGTCGGCAACCATCGAGCCCACCACTTTGGTGAACGATGCCTTTTCGCGTTGTGCGATATAGCCGCAACGCCACACTTCGCCCAGACGCGGGAAAATCAGGTTGACGGCATACGTTCCGAAAATGGAAGCAACCAGTGCATTTGCCGGAGCATTGATGCCAAGCGCGCGCAGTTGCAGCTGCCAGCGGTAGCCGCGGAAAATGTGGCTGAACGTGCTGATAACCATCATCAACACAATCCAAAAATAGTTGACATTGTAACGGAGGATATTCTTCACCTCGTTCACGTCCATATTGTTGTATAGCCAGTAGAACAAACCTACCCCTATAACCAATGGAATGCCTATTCTAAAGACATTTCCAATCTGTTTTTTAATGTTGAATTTTTCCAAAATATTAATTATCTTTGCGAATTGCAAAGATAGTGCAAGTTGAGAGAAAAGGAAAGGGCTTTGCCCAATTTTCTTTTCCGAAACGCAGCCTATGTTATCAAAAGATAGTGCAAGTTGAGGGAAAAGGAAAGGGCTTGCCCGATTTTCTTTTCCGAAACGCAGCCTATGTTATCAAAAGATAGTGCAAGTTGAGAGAAAAGGAAAGAGCTTGTCCAATTTTTCTTCGTTCGGCTGCGCGCTGTCGGCCAAAAAAGTGGCGGCACTCTAACAAAGTCCGGAATGTCGGCCACATAAATTGTGCTTTCTCTCCAAGCGACAAGCCTGGAGCGGGCACGCAACTAATGTGTGTGAAATTTAAAGGAATTTATTCCTTCTTGTCTTTTTAAAACAAGGACACTGTAATGCAGAAAGTAAAACCAAAAAAGTTCTTAGGTCAGCATTTTCTAACGGACTTGTCAGTTGCAGAGCGTATTGCCGATACGCTGAAGGATTATGTTGGTACGCCGGTCCTGGAAGTTGGGCCGGGAATGGGTGTACTTACACAGTATTTGATAGCAAAGGGCCACGACCTGAAAGTGGTGGAGCTCGACCGGGAGTCGGTGGACTATCTTCACGCCAACTTCCCCGAATTGGAGGGGAAAGTGATTGGTGAGGACTTCTTGCAGCTCGACCTTGCTTCTATGTATGACGGACAATTTTGTATCATTGGTAACTATCCCTACAATATCTCGTCGCAGATTTTTTTCAAGGTGCTTGACTATCGCGATCAGGTAGTGTGCTGTAGCGGTATGCTTCAGAAAGAAGTGGCGGAGCGTATTGCTGCAGGTCCGGGATCCAAGACCTACGGTATTCTGTCGGTGCTTTTGCAGGCATGGTACGACATTGAATATCTGTTTACCGTTTCCGAACACGTGTTCAATCCGCCTCCAAAGGTCAAATCTGGGGTTATCCGCCTGGTTCGTAACAATGTGCGCGAATTGGGATGCGATGAATCCATGTTCAAGACCATCGTCAAACTGTCTTTCGGACAACGCCGCAAGACGCTTCGCAATTCCTTGCGCTCGTTTGCCAAGAATCCGGAAGTGCTTACCGACGAAATTTTCAACAAGCGCCCCGAACAGCTTTCGGTGGCAGAATTTATCCGTTTGACCAACCTGTTGAAAGGAGAGTAGGTTATGAAAGAGTTTACAGAAGACTTTCTCAAAGAGATTGAGGAACTGATATCGCAGGCCGACGGCGAGAAGGTGCGCGAACTGCTCAGCGATTTCCACCCGGCCGACATTGCGGAACTTATACAGCATCTGGATTATCCGGAGGCTGAATTTATCGTGTCGCTGCTCGACGGCGATATGGCTGCCGACACGTTGATGGAGTTGGACGAAGATGTCCGGCACCAATTGCTCGAAAACATTCCGAACAAGGATATCGCCAAGCACTTCGTCGAACACCTGGATACCGACGATGCCGTTGACTTGCTTCAGGAACTTGACAAGGAGGACCAGGAAGAGGTGCTCTCCCATGTGGACGACGTGGAACAGGCCGGGTCGATTATCGACTTGATGAAGTATGACGACGACACTGCCGGTAGTATCATGGGTACCGAAATGATTGTTGTCAATGAAAACTGGAGCATGCCCGAGTGCGTGAAGCGCATGCGCGAGCAGGCTGAAGATATGGACGAGATTTTCAATGTCTATGTCGTGGACGACGACAACAAGCTCCGGGGCATTCTTCCGTTGAAAAAACTGATCACCCATCCGTCGGTTTCCAAAATCAAGCATGTGATGACTACCGACCCCTTCTATGTGAAGGCCGACGACCCGATTGACGAGGTGGTGCTTGATTTTGAAAAATATAATCTGGCCGTTATGCCGGTCATTGATTCCATTGGACGCCTTGTTGGCCGTATTACCTTCGACGACGTCATGGATGAAGCCCGCGAACAGACCGAACGCGACTACCAGTTGGCATCCGGTCTCTCCGGTGACGTTGAAACCAGCGACAAACTTCTTGACCAGACCAAGGCACGCCTGCCGTGGCTGCTCATCGGTATGATTGGCGGTTTGTCAAACTCTTTGATTTTGGGCAACTTCGAGTCGAATCTGGCCATGAATCCCGCCATGGCACTGTTCATTCCGCTTATCGGCGGTACGGGCGGAAATGTCGGCATTCAGTCGTCGGCCATTGTGGTGCAGGGTCTTGCCAACGGTTCGCTGGAACTGCGCAATTCCGCCAAACAGATTTTCAAGGAAATGGGCGTGGCGCTCATCAACGCCTGCATCATTTCGCTGCTCGTGTTTGCCTACAACTTTTTCTTCTTTCATCCCAGCATACAGACAACGATTTCCGTGTCGGTGTCGCTCTTTGCGGTGGTGATGTTTGCCGCCATTTTCGGCACATTCGTACCGCTGACGCTTGAGAAACTGAAAGTTGACCCGGCCATTGCCACCGGCCCGTTCATCACCATTACGAACGACATTATCGGCATGATGATTTACATGGGCGTGTGCACGGCATTGATGTAACATTTAAACAGAGAAAATAATTCAAACTACGTTTAACTCATATTTTAATAGAAAATGGCAAAAGTCTTAATTATTGGGGCTGGCGGTGTAGGTACCGTAGTGGCGCACAAATGTGCCCAGAATCCCGATGTGTTCAACGAGATTGTACTCGCTTCGCGCACAAAGGTCAAATGCGACGATATTGCAAAAGCCATCGGCAAGGACAATATCGTGACCGACTGTGTTGATGCCGACAGCGTGCCGCAACTGGTTGAGCTGTTCAAGAAACACCAACCTGATATCGTCATCAATGTGGCGCTTCCTTATCAGGATTTGACAATTATGGACGCTTGTCTGGAATGTGGTGTAAACTATCTCGACACGGCCAATTATGAGCCGCTTGATGAAGCCAAATATCAGTATAGCTGGCAGTGGGCGTATAAGGACCGCTTCGAAAAGGCCGGCTTGACGGCAATTCTCGGCTGCGGTTTCGACCCGGGCGTTTCGGGCGTGTATACCGCTTATGCCGCAAAACATTATTTCTCGGAAATGGAGCATCTCGACATTGTGGACTGCAATGCGGGTAACCACGGCAAGGCTTTCGCCACCAACTTCAATCCGGAAATCAATATCCGTGAGATTACACAACGCGGAAAATATTATGAAAACGGCGAATGGAAGGAAACTGACCCGCTGTCGGTTCACCAGCCGCTTACGTATCCGAACATCGGTCCGCGCGAATCCTATCTGATGTATCACGAAGAGCTTGAAAGCCTTGTGAAGAACTATCCGACATTGAAGCGCGCTCGTTTCTGGATGACTTTCGGACAGGAATATCTCACTCACCTGCGCGTTATCCAAAACATCGGTATGGCAAGCATTGAACCGATCAACTACAACGGTATGGAAATCGTTCCTATCCAGTTCCTCAAGGCCGTTTTGCCTAACCCGAAGGAATTGGGTGAAAACTATACAGGCGAAACATCCATCGGTTGCCGCATCAGCGGTAAGGGTAAGGATGGCAAGCCGATGACCTACTACGTTTACAACAACTGTTCGCACCATGCCGCATACGAAGAAACCGGCATGCAGGCCGTAAGCTACACGACAGGTGTTCCGGCCATGATTGGTGCGATGATGTTCCTCAAAGGTCTTTGGAAACGTCCGGGCGTATGGAATGTGGAAGAGTTCGATCCGGATCCGTTCATGGAACAGCTCAACATCCAAGGTCTTCCCTGGCACGAAATCATCAACGGCGACTTGGAAGTATAATCCCCACGGGAGCGGCTCCGTCCGCTTCCGCCAACTGACAATAAAAAACGTCAGCCTCCTGAACCGAGTTCGGGAGGCTGACGCGTTTTAAGGGGGTGGTTGAAAATTTGGACGATTACAAGAATAGACTTGACTTCTTTTGTGGGGTAGTCGTCTGTTTTCGTTGGATTTCAGTCGTAAGTCAAGAATAAGCATTTTTTATCATCCATGATTAGTGATGTTGTCAAAAATAGTCCTGTTTGTCAGACTTATATTTTGAAATTGCTTTTTTGACCAAGCTGATGAGTTTGTCTTTTGACATGACGCCGGATTCTTTATACATCTTTTCCCCTTTTGTATAGATTACTACTGTTGTTGGAATGTATTCAATTTCCCATTGTTGAGCCCAAGTATTGTTTTCATCAATATTCACCCTATAAAAGTTTGCTTTTCCTTGAAATTTATTGGCTACGCTGTTAAAAACGGCAGAATACTGATGACATGGACCGCACCAAGTGGCATAGAAATCAATGACAATAGGTTTGTTCATGTTGGGAAATACTTCATAAACATATTCCTTTTCAGTAATTTCATATACTTGTGCATTGATGTTTAATGCCGAAAAAGAGAGAATCGCAAGAAATAGTAAATGTTTCATAATGTATTTACGTTTATTGGCGTTCCATTAAAATTGGTTTCTAATGGTTCTTAGCTCGTTGACAATCAGTGTGATAATTATTATTCTGCTCATTATAGGAGAAAACAGGGTTAATGATTTTATACTGTATGAATTCACTGAGGAAGATAACTTTCAATATCAAATTTGAGGAACATCATATAATTTGCACTGCCTTCCGATTCGTCGATACAAGGGGTCTGGTCGGCAGGGCATATCACAAGAATCTCATAATTTTTTGTTATAAAAATGTTCCTCTCTACTTGATCCGTCGAATATCCAAAGCCAAAATAAGAATCAACCTTATCACCATTAGCAATTAAATCCGGTATTTCAGGAAAATTAGGACACGCCTTAAACGTGGTTTCTGTATTATAATAGAAAAATGAGGTACTGTAACCATCATATCTATATTTCCGGTCTTCTTTTGCTATTCCATAATAAAAATCAATCCAAAAGTTAAGATCGTCTATTGATTGTTGTCTCGTGTACTTTACTGTTTGGTTATTGCGGATGCCATAATGAAAATTTCCCCATCCTCTTTTTTCAAACAGAATGTCATTATCGTCCAGAACCATAAGAACCCAGACATCTACCCCCTTTGAAATTGCGTATTCAATATCAATGTATCCTCTGCGGTCATAACATTCATAGATTGGAAGATAATAATGTACACATGATGATTTATAATTTATATTCTTACTATAAATTATTGGTATTGCAGAAAAAAGAAGAATGATTACGGCAATTGTTTTTTTCATATGCAATAGCATTAGCGTCCCGTTAAGATGGGACGGGTTTAACAATTAATCAAATGTTTAATAATTTAGTTATCCGTTTTTTTAGGACAGTAGTAATTTACGTCATTGATTCATATCATTAATAAAAGAGCGTTTTGTAAATGGACCATAATAATACCCAGCCATATTTCCTTCATAGTCAATAATAGCGGTAAAAGGTATTCCTTGTATGCCGGTTCCAGTTTCGTTGAACAGATCCTGCAACCAACCATAGCTTATTCCGTCTTCAATATTAACCATATAGAAATCCAAGTAATCACTAAGTTCCTCATTTAACTCTTCAATAACAGAAATCATTTTTCTGCTATTACTACAATAATTCGCACCGAAGAGAATAACCATGGGTTTTTCCTGATAGGGTAGAATTTCGTTTTTGTATGTAGTGTAGTTTATCGTTTTAACCGTTGACTGTGCATTTACTTCTACACCAGTCAGCAGGCAGATTGACAATAGAAGAAAGATAAAGTGTTTCATAGCTTAAAATTTTTGTTTATTCCGCCATAAATCCTATGGCGGAATAAATGTTAGACTTGCTAATATTTAACTTTAAACACGCATGTGTGAGAGCATTTTTTGCATTTGAAAGTACTTACCAAGTATTTTCCTTCCACCTTGCTTTTTCCCTCTTGTTGAAGAAATCCCTCACATTTTCCGCACACTCTGTCAATGTAGTTGACCTGACATTTTCCACAAGAATCAGACACTACATACCATGAGCCTTTTGATGCAGCAAAAACTGAAACAGACAACAATAAGGCTGTTGCAATAAACAGAAATAAATTTTTCTTTTTCATAAGTTCATCTTTTTGAGGATTAAACAAATATTTAGTATCACATAATAAGTTAAGTATCGTAATTTCGATAACGCTGTATCATTCGTTTGTCAAGTAAAAGAATAGCGGGTGGATTAAAAATAAAACCCAATTGATCCTCCGTATGAGAATCCGAAAAACAGAGATTTATCTGTCCTTTTTATGTTATTGCCCCATGCTTCAAAAATATAGTCCGATGCATTTTTCTTGTAAGCAAAATTATAAAGGCAATGACCGCTAATAAAGAATGTCGAAGCTGTAAAAGATTGACAGAATGGATATATTTTTATTTGCAGACCGATATCTCCGTTCAATTTGAATTTACCGGACTTATATAGTTTTGTCAGTTTCAACAAATTCCAGCCAGGATCAAATTCCAGCCAGTCACAAATCTTTAGTGGCATTCTCGCAGATGCAACTGACAATATGGCTCCCAGCATGTTGGCTTCTCTACCACTATTGTGAGAGGTGGCATATATCCAAAAGGGAAGGCCTAACAGTCCGCTTGGGGAAAAGCTCAAATAGTCTTTCCCATATTCCAAGTTTGTGGTAAACTCCCAGCCTAATGTCGGATTGATAAAACAGGATAGCTCAACATAGCCAACATCAAAAGAACCTGCATTTAATGACAAATGCTTGTAACCGGCATTCACTCCAAAACATTTCTCTTCAGTCCAAAAAATGGGAGGCCGTTGCGCTTTCGATACTGATGCTGTCAGTACGAATAATAACATCGTAAATAATACCCTTCTCATAAGTCTACATTTTTTATATTCACCATTGTCCACCAAATATTAGCGGACGAGTTAATAATTAATCAAATACCCACGGCAAAAAGGATTGGATAGATTTTTGATATCATTGAAATGGGTATTATCGAACAAGTCACGTAAGTGTGAATTTCGTCAGTCAATCAGATGCTGGGAATCAGCAAGACTTCAACCGTTTTTTTAAAGGGTTATAGGACGTGTTGATACGTGGTAAGTGTTTAGTCTATAGCGGATTGAATACATTGCGACGGAATCGATGTTGAGCCAATTGCAAAGTTGCAGAATCATGTCCGATATTTAGGTAAATATTGTATGTGGTTGTTTTTCAATGATTTCAAAGAACTACTTTCCCTTTTTGAGTATTATTGATATTAAACATATATTTTATTATCATCTCCTTGTAAGAGATGTATAATGTTTAATATTTATTGATTATGTGGTATGTAAAATTGTATTTGCAGGATTTTGTAAAACATATTGTCGCTTTTTTTAAAAATACTACATAAAAAATATTCGATTTTTTTCTTTTTTGTGAGAAAATGTTTATTTTTGCGATATTAACTCCATCTCTTACAAGGAGTTGAAGTATTTTGCTAAACTAAATTCTCATATAAAACTTATCTCAAATCTTTTAAGATTAGTGAGTTTGCATGGTCTATTGCTGAAGAATCCAGTGAGGACAGATATATTTGTGTGGTCATTTCCGAGTCATGTCCCATTCCTTCACTTATCACCGAAATAGGAACATTTTTACTTTTGGCAATACTTGCCCATGAATGGCGTGCAACATAAGTAGACAATGGAATCGGCAAACAAATTGTTTTAGCTATCTCTTTCAGTTTGTTGTTGACCTCACGGAGTGCATTTCCATACTGTTTTCTTTCATTTTGTTCCGCGACTTTGATTATGGGTAATAAATAGGGACTTTCGTGTGGACTATACTTGTCTAAAATTTCTTGCATGCATTTTTCCCAACGGATAAGGAGCTGTTGTTTGGTTTTGTGGCGGCGATATTTCAAATAGCCGTTTTGGAGATCGGTCTTTTTTAGAAATGCCATGTCGATGAACGACATCCCTCGCGTGTAGAATGAAAACAGGAACATGTCGCGGGCAAATTCCAATTTCGGAAGCCGGGTCAAATCGAGATTTTTTATCCGACGGATGGCAGAGAGGGGAAGGGCCCGTTTCACGGTTTTGTCCACTCCCGTATAGACATTCTTAAATGGATTCCGTTGCCGGACAAGGTCTTTCCCGACAGCGCGGTTGTAGACGGCACGGAGAATGCGCATGTAAAATGAGCTGGTGTTTCTTACCACTCCGTTGTTTTGTAGATAGGCTTCGTACATTGCAATCAGTTCGGGTGTTATTTCGTCCAACAGTACATCGGCATCGTTGCGAAACCGCATGAAGCTGCGGAGGGTTGCCGTATAGGTTTCGGCTGTTCGCAATTTGCCCATCTGTTTCAGTTGGGCTATAATGCTTTCCATAAAATTGGCTAACGACAGTTCGTCAGTCCGGGTTTGAAACGCTGCAATGATGTCGTTGGCGGAGAAGGGCTGATTGTCTTGTGTCAACCGGCTGATAATCATATTGATTCGCCGGAGGTCCCAATCAATGTGGCTTTTCAGCGAAAGCAGCTGGTTGCTTCGGGCCGTGTTGCCGATAATGAGCCGTGCGTTCGGTCCGTCCCATTCACAGGGGAAGATTCGGTAGCTTGTTGTCAGTTGGCGAACGATACGGTTTTGGATAATCTGATAATAGATAACGCCTTCCTTACCCACGACGGTTGAAGGACGGAATTTTACTTTCACACTAATCATAGATGTTTACTTTTTTCGCAATATTATTGTAGATTCTGGTGTTTTGTCGTGTTTTTGAGCACCTACTGGCCATAAAAAACGTCAGCCTCCTGAACCGAGTTCGGGAGGCTGACGCGTTTTATGGGGTTGATTGAAAATTCCGTTATACTGTTTCCGGTTCGCCGGCGAGTTCCGGGTCAATCATGATACGTCCGCAGTATTCGCAAACGATGATTTTCTTGTGCATCTTGATTTCCATCTGACGCTGTGCCGGAATACGGTTGAAGCAACCGCCGCAAGCACCACGTTGGATAGTTACGATGCCCAGACCGTTGCGGGCGTTGCTACGGATACGCTTGAAAGCTTTGAGCAGACGCGGTTCGATGTCGGCTTCCACTTCTTTGGCGCGTACACGGAGCTTTTCTTCGTCCTGTTTTGTTTCAGAGATGATTTCGTCGAGTTCCGATTTCTTTTCTTCGAGGATGTGCATCTTGTCGTCGAGGTTGCTTTCTGCAGCGGCAACATCCTGAAGTTTGCGGTCAGCCTGTTCGCTGTATTCGCGGATACGCTTTTCGCAGAGTTCGATTTCCAGCTGTTTGTAGCCGATTTCCTTGGCGAGGAAGTCGAATTCCTTGTTGTTGCGCACGTTGTTCTGTTGTTCCGAATATTTTGCAATTTCAGCTTGAGCCTGTTGGATTTCGATTTTCTTTGTGCTTACGCTCTTGCGCAGTTCTTCAGCCTCTTCCTTAAATTTGGCGATACGGGTTTTCAAGCCTTCAATATCGTCCTCCAAGTCCTTCACTTCGAGAGGGAGCTCGCCGCGGAGAGTCTTGATACGGTCGATTTCCGATAACAGTGTCTGAAGGTCGTAAACGGCTTTAAGGCGTTCTTCGACAGTCAATTCTTTCTTTTCTTTAGTATTCTCTGTTGCCATAGCTTAAATATGATAATTAATCGGATTTATGTCTGTTTCAGCCATCACGACTGGCAGTTGCGGGAAGCGTTCGCTCAGGATGCCGCCGAAAATCTCTTTCGCACACTGTTCGCTTTCGTAGTGTCCGATGTCGGCAAGCGCAATCTGTCCGGCAAAAGTGGTAAAGTCGTGATATTTAAGGTCCCCTGTGATGTAGATGTCGGCACCGGCTGCAATAGCGTCACCGGTAAGGAAGGCACCGCTTCCGCCGCAAAGAGCCACGCGGCTCACCGTCTTTTCCTTGTCGCCCGAATAGCGGATTGCTTTCGTGCCGAACGCGGCCTGAAGCCGTTCCAGTAGTTTCCCGACGGTGGTCGGCTCAATTTCGCCCACAGCTCCCGAGCCGCTGTAGCGGTCGGCGTTTGCCAGAGGGATGACATCGTAGGCCGGTTCTTCGTAGGGGTGGGCTTTCAGCAGGGCACTGACAGCTTTCGCAGTCAGCCACGACGGGATGATGACTTCAACGCGCGTTTCCGCCTCGCGATGCACCGTTCCGCGTTCGCCCACATATGGGTTTGCGCCGTCCAGCGGACGGAAAGAGCCCGTGCCTTGAAGCGTATAGCTGCAAGAGTCGTAGTTGCCTATGCAGCCGGCTCCTGCGGCAAATAGTGCCTCTTCCACTGCCTGACGGTGAGAGTCGGGTACGAATGTCACAATTTTTGAAAGGCGTCCTTCCTGCGGTTGCAGTACCCGTACGGAGGTCATGCCCAATTTTTCCGCCATGCGGAACGACACGCCGCCCCAAGCATTGTCCAGATTCGTGTGTGCCGCATAGATGGCCACTCCGTTTTGGATAGCTTTCATGAGGATTCTGCCCGTTTCCGTAGCGGGAGAAATACATTTTACGCCTTTAAAAAGTAGGGGATGATGGGATATGATAAGGTTGCAGTCGCGCTCTATGGCTTCTTCCACCGACCCTTCGGTCACATCAAGCGTCAAGAGCACTCCCGTACAGTCCTTTGCCGAATCGCCTGCCTGCAGTCCTGCGTTGTCGTAGTCTTCCTGCAAAGCGCGAGGGGCAAATTCCTCAATCGCGTCTAAAATACAGCGAATTTTCATTTATCACAATTTCGGGTACAAAGATAGTGCAAGCCGAGTGAAAAGACAAATGAAAAACGCAGTTTTTCTGTTTGAGATATGTGGGCGATAGCGTTTTTTTTATTTTTAGACAGAAGAACAAAAGGACATATTTGAGTTATGGTTTAGAGGGTATAGATTAGGTTATTGGCGGATTTTTCGTGACAAACAGAGAAAATTATGTTTTTATGTTCTTCTGTCAAAAATAAATTTGAGGACGGCTGTCTCTAACCTATAACCCCTAACCGCTAACCCTATGTAAAAAACTGCGCCGCGACTCGGTGGAGTGCGGCGCAGGGATATGTTGACAGGAACGAAATGTTATTCCTTGATGTCGATAACGAGGTTAAGCTCGTCGAGCTGTTTCTGGTCGAGTGCTGCAGGAGCATCGAGCATGACATCGCGTCCGCTGTTGTTTTTCGGGAATGCGATGCAGTCGCGGATAGAATCCAATCCGGCAAACAGCGATACCCAGCGGTCGAGACCGTAAGCCAAACCTCCGTGAGGAGGTGCACCGAACTTGAAGGCGTTCATGAGGAAGCCGAATTGTTCCTGTGCCTTTTCCGGAGTGAAGCCGAGGATTTCGAACATCTTAGCCTGCAAAGCAGAGTCGTGGATACGGATAGAACCACCACCTACTTCAACACCGTTGATAACCATGTCGTAGGCATCGGCGCGTACGGCTGCCGGGTCAGTGTCGAGCAATGGAATATCTTCGTCTTTCGGGTGAGTGAACGGATGGTGCATAGCCATCAAGCGGCCTTCTTCTTCGCTCCATTCAAACATCGGGAAGTCAACCACCCAAAGGCAAGCGAATTTGTCCTTGTCGCGGAGTCCGAGCTGGCGTCCCATTTCAAGACGGAGTTCGCAAAGCTGTTTGCGGGTCTTCATAGCATCGTCGCCACTGAGGATGAGGATAAGGTCGCCCGGTTTTGCACCGAAGGCTTCCTTCATCTGCTGGAGCACTTCCTGTGTATAGAACTTGTCGACGCTCGACTTCACGTTGCCGTCAGCTTCTACGCGGGCATAAACCATACCTTTTGCGCCGATTTGCGGACGTTTAACGAATTCAGTGAGCTGGTCGAGCTGCTTGCGAGTGTAGGTAGCTGCTCCTTCGGCACAGATACCGCCGATGTAAGCGGCATTGTCGAATACGGAGAAGCCGTGACCTTTCATGATGTCCATCAGTTCGACGAACTTCATGCCGAAACGCAAGTCTGGCTTGTCGCTTCCGTAATATTTCATGGCATCGGCCCACGGCATGCGGATGAACGGTTCAGTCAGTTCAACGCCGCGCAATTCCTTGAACAGGTGTTTGGCCATGCCTTCAAATGTTTCGATGATGTCTTCCTGCTCAACGAAGCTCATTTCGCAGTCGATTTGCGTAAATTCCGGCTGACGGTCGGCGCGGAGGTCTTCGTCGCGGAAACATTTCACGATTTGGAAATAGCGGTCGAAGCCCGACACCATCAGCAACTGCTTCAGCGTTTGCGGTGATTGAGGAAGAGCGTAGAACTGTCCCGGGTTCATGCGCGACGGAACAACGAAGTCGCGTGCGCCTTCCGGAGTAGAACCGATGAGCATCGGAGTTTCCACTTCGAGGAAGCCCTTGCTGTCGAGGTAGCGGCGCACTTCCATTGTCATCTTGTGGCGCAGTTCGAGGTTCTTGCGGACTGCTGTACGGCGAAGGTCGAGGTAACGGTATTTCATGCGCAAGTCGTCGCCGCCGTCAGTGTTGTCTTCAATTGTAAACGGCGGAATTTCGCTCTTGTTGAGCACTTTCAGCTCGCTTGCAATGATTTCGATTTCACCCGTCGGGATGTTTGCGTTTTTGCTCGAACGTTCGGAAACCGTACCGGTAACCTGAATCACAAATTCACGTCCGAGATGGTTGGCAGCCTCACACAACTCGGCGTTTACCTCGTTGTTGAACACGAGCTGAGTAATGCCGTAGCGGTCGCGGAGGTCGACGAAAGTCATACCGCCCATTTTACGCGTACGTTGTACCCAACCTGCCAATGTAACAACTTCACCGGCATTTGCCAGACGAAGTTCTCCACAAGTTTTCGTTCTATACATACTATTTGAGTTTAGATAATTTTTCAACATTCAGCCCAGTTAGGGCAATATCGTAACATTCTGCAAAATTAGTATATTCAGCCGAAAAACAGCAAAGTTTCGCCGCAAAGTTTTCTTCCGCCTTTCTATCATTGGGAAAACCGGCAAAAGGGGATATGTCCGCTTCCAAACATATCCCCTTTTGACATTATCGGCTGATTATTTTTAATAATTTATATTTACACCCGTATCAATGCCTCCGTTCTGCAATGTTCGTTTGGATTTTTTGAATCCTTTTCCAAAATTAACCCGGTAGGAAATGTTCAAAAGAATCATGTTTGCATTGTCTTTGATATAGATATCGTTGGTTTCCGGATGTACGTCCGACAGCGTAATGCTCTTGCTTGCCCATCCTCGGTCCGTGAAAAGATTCACGCCAGTCAAGCTGAAATGAAAGTCACGCCACTTGTATTGCACGCGGACCGTGTTCCAGCGTTCTTCTTCAGTCAGAATGTTGCCAGACAGAATGTATTGCGGACTTATTTTATAGTTTGCAGAAATGGTCCAGTCGCCAAAGTACAATGCTCCGTTCAGCGAAGCATATACGCGCTTGTCCGTGTATTTCCCGTCTGTCTTGTAAATCGTGTAGTCGTCATAACCGATTTTTCCGTCGAGGGCCAAATGGTTAAAAAGGTTGCTGACTCCTAAGTTCAATTCTACATTAAATCGATCGTCATGAAGTCCGTTGACGGCACGGCTGAGAAACATATTGTTAAAAGGGTTTGTTTCGTCGTCGATGTATTGGAAATCATAGAAAATGGGGTTGTTTGTCCGACTGTGGCTAAACCAGAGTGAGGCCGCGAATTTATTGTTGTTGTATCGGGCATAAATACGATTCCTAAACCAGTCCTGTGGCTTAAGCGACATGTTTCCTTGACGTACGACAATGTCGTCAACGCGTTGCAACGTGTTGGACTGTTGATAAAGTGACGGTGCCGTCGGACTATACATGAACAGATAATTCAAGCTGAAATGCCTGTTGATGGCGTAGTTCAGCGTTACAGTTGACTTCAACCGCATGGCATTCAATTCATTGCTTTGGTCCGTGGCATAAACATGAACTCCGCCGATTCCGACTGAGTAGCCAAAGGATTTGATTCTTCCTACCGCCTGTCCATAGAAGTACAGGTTGTTGCTGGCCATTTGGCTGAGTGTGGAAACGCTGTTTTCCACATTACGGTTATCCGCATAGGAATACCGTTCCTGAACGCCGAAATTTGTCGTCAGGTTTTTAAACTGTTTGGAATACATAACCTCGCCTCCGGTACTCCATGCCTTGCTGTCGGTTATCGACGATATGTCGTAATTCTTAAGCGCATCCGGATATGTGTCATGATATTCACGGTCGTAGTCGCCGTCGTTATATCTGCCAAAAGCGTTTATTTCAAGCGATTGGTTCTGCTTGAATTCTTTTCTGAAAAACAAGTCTATGTTCGGACTTTTGAAGTCGGTTTGACGGTTGGTCCGGCTATCGTATGTTGTGCTTTCGCTTCCTTCCAGCTGGGTTTTGACCGCAGCGTCGTTAAGATGCAGGTTGTCGGTCAGTCCGCCTATGGAAACGGAGAACATCGTTTGCGGATTGTACATGTAGGTATATCCGAGCGACAGAAAATTGTCAGTGTAACCGAAGCCGCTTGGAATGCCTTTCGTCTCTCTGATTACAGGATTTTCCCGCCCATAGAATGTGCCGTATGAACTGACAACTCTTTCATCATAGTCGCGCCAGTTGATTCCATAGTTTATGTTCCACTCCGACTTCTTGTTATAATATGTCGCTCCAAAATTGCCGTTGATGAACCCGGTTGTAAATGCGCTTGTCAGGCCTGTCACAATCGAGCCTCCGTCTTGGCGGGGCTTAAGTATGAAATTGATGACAGAGCTGTTGTATCGGATATCCGGGCTGTCGGAATATTCAATGCGCAGAATATTGTCATTATTGATGGAGAGTACCTTGTTCATGTCGGCAGGCTTTCCATTGATTTTGAAAACGGGCGTGCGGTTGTCAACTTTTACAGACTGAAGTTCTTCAATTACGCTGAGACCGGGCATTTTCATTTTCAGTGTATTTAAAAGCGACAGGCTTGAAGCCGAGCGTTCAATTTCGCTCAGTGAGGGTATGATGATGTATCGGTCTGGCTTTTGAATGACAGATTCGGCCGTGACGGTGACTTCATTCAATTCAACGGCCTGTGGTTTTAGCGCCACTGTGCCGATGTCCAATTGCTCGCCGGAGATGCCGGAAACCTGCATATAGACGGTTTCAAATTTTTCTTTGGATATTTCAATAAATACCTGTTCGGCTTTTATGTCAGCAGTGATAAAGATTCCGTCCTGGTCACTGTTTAGTCCTGCCAGAAACTTGGCAGAATCGTCTTTAGCGATAATCACAGCTTTTCTTATCGGATTTCCGTTTCTGCTGTCGATGATTTTGCCTTTTATCGCGTAGGGAGTTGCAGACAGGCTAATGATGAAAAGGGTAAATGCTGATACTAAAAAACGTTTCATGTAATAGTCGGTTAATGTAAATGTATGTGCGTTTATATAAATGTGGATTTTACAAAATTTTCCGTTATTTCCCAAATTTAGCAATAAATCTGTCCAAGTTGATATATATTATTATATATTTATTTTTTTTAACAATACGCAAATCCCCTAACAATTCGGATGCTTGCCGTTTTTCAAAGGCTGTAAAATGATTGTTTTTTTTGATTAAAACGCCCGGCGGAGGAGGCGAGGTGCCATCAGCGACTGGGCGGCGGAGCGGGTGAAAAGATAGGCGATGAAGGAAATCCAAAGGATGTTGTTCGAGTCGGCAAAGAATCCGTCGGGCGAGAGAAGCGACAAGCCGTAGTAGAGTCCGAAAAAGGCAATCGTGGCGGAGAGCAGGGCGATGAGCATTTGGCGTGTGGCGGTCAGGCCGATATAGACGCCGTCCCAAATGAATGCCCCCATGCCGGCAACAGGGATGACCACGCTCCACCAGCGGTAGTCGGCGGCGTGTTGCACTACGTTGCGGTCGTCGGTGAGCAGTGCCATGATTTCATTGCCTGCCAGTCCGTAGGCAAGGGCGAATACGGCCATGACAACCGTACCCCACAGAAACAGGCCGCGGATGCAGCGCCGGAGTTCGGTGGCATTGCGTTCGCCCGTATATCGTCCGGCAAGGGCTTCACCGGCAAAGGCAAAGCCGTCCATGAAATAGGAATACAGCACGAAGAGCTGCATAATCAGCGCATTGACGGCCAGCGTGAGGTCGCCGCTCCGTGCTCCTGCCGATGTAAAAAACAGCGTGACAAGCATCAGGCAGAGGCTGCGCAGAAAGATGTCGCGGTTGACGGTGAAGAATTTCCCCATATTCGGCAAATCGAGAGTCTGTATCCATGCCGCGCTCTTTTTATCGGCATCCGACTTCGGAAGGCGGATGCCGTGGTGGCGTATCAGTCGGGTCATCATGAACAGCGAAAGCAGCAGTCCTCCCCATTGCGACACAAGCGTACCAACGGCAACGCCGCGGAATCCCATGTCGAGCAGAAACACGCATGCCAGGCTTGCCGTGATGTTGAGGATGTTGACGAAAATCGAAACCGTCATCGGGTAGACGGAGTTCTGCATTCCCAGAAACCAGCCCGACAGACTCATGGTGGCGAGCATGGCCGGTGCGCCCCAGACGCAGATGTAGAAATAACTCCGCGCCAGTTCCGTCACTTCCGGGCTCGGACCTATGGCAAGAAGCAGCAGCCATTGCAGCGGAAACTGCAAGGCGATGATGGCGAGTCCCAGCAGGGTGCCCAATGTGGCGGCACGCACCAGAACACGAAAAGCCTCCGACGTGTCGCCACGTCCGAAGGCTTGTGCCGTCATTCCGCTTGTCCCCATCCGGAGAAAGCCGAAATTCCAGTAGGTGAGGTTGAACATCATCGCTCCTACGGCAATCGCCCCGATAAAGGACGTAGCTCCTAGATGCCCGGCAATGGTAAGGTCCATCAGTCCGAGCAGCGGCACCACTATGTTGGAAACGATAGAGGGCAGGGCAAGCTGTAGGATGCGTCGGTTCATGGAAAAATCAGTCTTTTTCGCCGCGGGCAATCTTGTTGGCCATTACCACGGCTTTGGTGATGTGGTCGCAAACATGGTCCTTGCCAATCAGGTCCTCGATGTTGGCGCGTTCAAGCACGGCATGCACGTTCGGGTTGACTCCCGAAAGCACGACGTGGATTCCTTCCTTCTGCGACGACTGGATAAGGATTTCCAGGTTGTGGATGGCCGTGGAGTCGATGAACGGTACCTTGCGCATGCGCAGGATGCGGACTTTCGGTTTGTCGCCCATCGAGCGCATCATTTCGTCGAATTTCGTAGCCACGCCGAAGAAGAACGGACCGTCGATTTCGTAAACTTCTACGCCCTTTTCAAGGTCGAGCACCTCGTGGGTTGTCACTTCAGCGCCTTCGGCAATGTCGATTTGCTCGCCGATATGGCGGATTTGCGTATTTTCCATCACACGGCGCAGGAAGAGCAGGATGGCAAGCAGCAGACCGATTTCGATGGCAATCGTGAGGTCGAAAATTACGGTAAGCACAAAAGTCACAATCATGACTGTAACGTCGGATTTCGGAGTCTTGAGGATTGCCTTCACCGTGCGCCAGCCGCTCATGTTGTAGGATACCATAATCAGTACGCCTGCCAGACAAGCCATAGGAACGAGGTTGATTAGCGGCATCATGAACAGGAATATCAGCAGCAGGACAATGGCATGGATAATGCCGGCCACCGGTGTGCGTCCGCCGTTGCTGATGTTGGTCATCGTACGTGCGATGGCACCCGTAACAGGAATACCGCCGAAGAACGGCACTACAATGTTGGCGATACCTTGTCCGATTAGCTCCGTGTTGGAGTTGGTTGTCGTACTGGTAGCACCGTCGGCAACTGTAGCCGACAGCAGTGATTCGATGGCACCCAGCATGGCGATGGTGAACGCCGACGGCAGCAGCGCATTGATAGTTTCAATGTTGATGCCGATGGAGTGCGGTGTCGGAATGGTGCCCGACAGGTTGGTGAAGCGGTCGCCGATGGTTTCAATGCCGGTCAGACCGAAATGTTCGCGCAGCACATAGACTACGGCTGTCACCACTACGATGGCAATCAGTGCACCCGGCAGACGCTTGGAGATGTAGGGCATGCCGGCGATGATAACCAGTGATACAAGACCGACAACGAGCGTTGGCCAGTGCATGGTGCCGAAGTGGCTGATATACACGCCCCATTTTGAAATGAAGTCCGACGGAAGTGCTCCTGTCTGGAGTCCGAAAAAGTCGGTAATCTGTGTGGAGAATATCGTGACGGCGATACCCGAGGTAAAGCCGATGACAATCGGATAGGGAATAAACTTGATGACCGTTCCCAGGCGGAAAAGTCCGAGAAAGACGAGAATCAGTCCGGCAAGGAAAGTGGCAATGGCAAGTCCTGTCAGTCCGAACTGCTGGATAATGCCGTAGATAATGACGATAAATGCGCCCGTAGGGCCGCCAATCTGCACCGTGCTGCCGCCAAGTGCCGACACAAGGAAACCGCCGATAACGGCAGTGATGAGGCCGACTGTTGGAGTAACGCCCGAAGCGATACCGAATGCTACGGCAAGCGGCAATGCCACAATACCGACCACGATGCCGGCAATCAAATCATCCTTGAAACGCGCTGCGTTGTAATTCTTCAGAGTCGAAAGCAATTTCGGCTTGAAATCAACTTTTGATAGAATTTCCATTTAATTAAAAACCTGTAGTTACAATCATTTTACCTGTAGGCAAACGCCTGTTCACTAAACCCAAAACGGTCCTTTGTGGTGGATTTGGGTTAAAAGAAAACGCAAAGGTATAAATTTTTTTCAAAACAATTAACAAATTTTGGATGAGAAAATTGTCGGTTGTCATATCTTGTCCGTCGGAAGGTTGGATAGAATGAGAAACCGGCATTATTCCTGCCATTGAAACAGGGATAATGCCGGTTTAATTCGGTTGCGCCGGACTATTGCGCTTTTTCCGGCGAATATTGGCGGATGTGATGTCTTACTGAAGCCTTGTTGATGAACAGGGCTATGAAGAAATAGCCTATGGCGTTAAGCCACAGCATCATGTATTCGTGGCTGACATCGCCGAGCGAAGCTCCGTTGGCATTCATGCGTACAAATGCCTGCATGGCCCAGGTCGACGGGCAGCATGCGCTGGCGAAGCGGTAGGCGGGACTCATGTCGTAGAGCGGCCAGGGGATGCCTGAAAGGAACAGGAAGATGACCGATGTCACGACAATCAGCACAAACGACGTTTCGCGTTCGCGTACGATGACCTGCAGTGTCATTCCGAAGAATACGGCGGCAAACAGATAGGGTACGCAGAGGAGAATAACCTCGAACAGGTCGGCATACTGCGGATAGCTGAAGAATTTCGGTACGAAATAGAGCAGATATACCAGTTGGCCGAGATAGAGGATAATGAAGGCCATAGCCTTTCCGAGCATACGGCTGACAGCTCCGGAGTTCCGGGTGTCGAAGGGGTCGATATCACCATAGCGGCGACGGCGTTCGTAGATGGCGCCGCCCATCATGCAGACGGAAAGAATGATGGTCTGTTGTACGATGAGGATAAGGATGGCCGGAAGCAGGAAGGTGGCGAAGCCTTGTTCGGGATTACCCAAAGCAAAATAGGTGCTGGATACTGTCGGCGGCACTTTCGGCGCGTCGGCTCCGAGACTGTACATCTTTTCAATGCGGATATCCGAGCCGAGGTCCATGGTCGATTCGGTCAGGGCTACGAGCAGCGACTTGTAGCGGATGAGCAGCGACATGTCGCAGTAGAGGCTCACGGTGCCCTGTTCGCCTCGGACGATGTTGCGGTCGAAATCGCGGTCGATGTGCACAATTCCGTAGCACCGTTTTTCGGCTATCCAGCGTTTTGCCTCTTCCATGTCGGCGGCATAGCCGGCTACCATGGCCGATTCCGAAGCGTCGATTTTGCGCGCCAGCTCGCGGCTTTTTACCGAGCGACTGTCGTCGACAATCGCTACCGGAACGTCGCGGGTCAGCTCCGGATTATAGATGAGCGCGTAGACAATCGGATAGAGCAGCGGCACGAGGAAAAGGAATATCAGCAGACCCTTGTCCTTGATAACGAACTTGAATTCGTTCTTGAATGCTCTGTATATGTCGAAATAAAATTTTTTCAGACGTTTCATGCGATAGGGGTATTAAGGCACATAAACCGGATTCATGTTGGCTTTCTTCATGCGTTTCAGTACCAGTGCCGGAAGCAGCAGGAATGCGAGCAGGGCGGCATAGTAGAGGCGGGAATAATAAAGCGGAAATCCGTTGAGTGCCTGGTCCACGTAAATCAAAAAGTAGTAGCGCACCGGGAGAATGTAGGCGAATATGGCAATCGGACTGTACATATCCTCCAACGGAAACGAGAAGGCTCCGACGGAGAACGAGAGGATGCCGACAAGTGAGGCGATACTCAGACCTAAACGGAGGTTAGGCACAATGCCGGCTATCACCACTCCGAATGCCTGGTTGGCCATCACGAACAGAATCATTGCGCCGATCATGTTCCACGGGTTGCAGTTGAGCGGGAATCCATAGTAGCCGTAGAGAATGGACTGCATAAGGAATCCTACGGACGCAAAAATGAGCGTCTGCGGCAGCAGTTTGCCGAGCAGGGCTACATACATCGAGCCGTCGGCCGTTTTTATCCACTCGCGTGAAGTGCCCATCTTTTCTTCGTGGCAGATGCTGAATATGGTGACGAGCAGTATCATCAGGGCCAGCGCACAGGGTGCAAACGAGTTGACCAGATAAATGGCATAGTTTGTCCACGGGTTGTGCACCGGATTCGTCAGCAGTTGAACCGGTTGCAGCAGGTCCATCGCTTGTTTTTCGGTGGCTCCCGAACTTACCAGATAGGCTTTGACGATGGAAGCCGAAGTAAGCGTGGAGGTGGTGCGCAGACTGCGGTAGAGCAGTGAGCCGGGAACGTAGAACGTGCTGTTCGTATAGTAGGCAATCTGAGGTTCCCGTCCCGCCATTGCATCGCGCATGAAGTTGTGCGGAATGATGAAGAAACCGTAGATTTCCCCTTTCTGCATCAGTTCGTAAGCTTCGACGTAGCTGTTCACCTTGTGGTTGAGGTCCACTTCCACCGAACTGTTGAGGGTGCGTACCACTTCGCGCGAAGCCGTGGAATTGTCAAGGTCGACAATCGCAGTCGGGATGTGGTTCGGCAGGCCGTTTTTCATCAGTCCGAGCAGAAAGAAGGTCACAAACAGCGGGATGACTACCATCGCGAAGATGTATAGCCGCCGTTCCGTGAGCTTGCGCACGCCGCGTTTGATTGAGTTTATAAATGCAGTTTTAAACATAATTTCAAAAAGACAAAATGGTGAAAAAGGGAGGCGGAACGTTTGTTCCGCAACCGTTTATTCGAGAATGACACTCATGCCCGGACGCAGGTCCTTGATTTTCTCAACAGGACGCAGACGCACTTCAAACGTACGGCTGTCGAATTCGCCTGTCACTTTAGTGGCACGCCATACGGCGTATTCGCCTCTGTCCTTGATGAAGTACACTTCTGCTTGTGCATCGTCGAGGTCCAGTGCCGGAATCTTGACAGAAACTTTAGCTCCCATTTTCAGGTCCTGAAGGCGGGTTTCACGCACGTTGAACACCATCCACTGGTCGTCGGTCTTCAGCACGTTCATAATCGGAGTACCGGTTGAAACAAGTTCGCCCACGTTCGGGAAAATGTCGGAAATTTCACCGTCGCACGGTGCCAGCAGGTACTGGTCGTTCAGGATGGATTCCACTTCCTGCACGGTACCCTTGGCAGCGTTGGCCATGGCTTCTGCGGCCATCTTGTCTTCGCGCTGTGCGCCTTCCTTAGCCATTTCGTACTGTGAGCGGGCTGCGCTTTCAGCAGCAACGGCTGCATCGTAGGCGGCTTTTGCTTCGTCACGCTTCTGTGCCGGAACTACGTTCTGCTTGTAGAGCGATTCGAGGCGTTCGTATGTCTTTTTGTGAATGTCGAGCGATGCTTTTGCCTGTTGCCAGAGGTCGTAGGCTGCTGTCAGCACTTGCGAGCGTGCGCCGGCATTTGCCTTTTGGCGTTGTGCGTCGGCGGCATCCTGCATGGCAAGAGCCTGTGCCAGCTTGGCATCGACAGTGGCAGAGTGGATTTTGGCAAGTGTGTCGCCGGCCTGCACTTTCTGTCCTTCCGTTACATAGAACTTTTCAACACGTCCTGGAAGAAGTCCTGAAACGCGTACGGATGTGGCTTCTACCTGTCCCTGTGCCATTTCCGGTGCAGGTTTGATGACGATGAAGCCGATAATGCCAAGTATGATAACAACGATGATGGCAACGCCGATGGCAACGAATAGCGAGCGTTCCTTTTTCTTTATCACCAGTTCGCTTTCCTGATTGAAATTCAAGTTTTCCATAATTATATTTTTATTTCTTTTAGATTCTGAAAAAAATGAGGTGTTAGTAAGTTAAAGTTCCCAGTACTTTCGACAGATATACGTCGCAGAGCAGAACGTCGATTCCGGCATCGATGTGCTCGGAGTTGGCTTTCAGCCATGCAGTCTGTGCTGCCATCACGTTGTCGATGGGCATCACGCCTTCCTTGTAGCCGATTTGTGCCTGGCGCAGATTTTCTTCTGCCTTGTCGAGGTTGGATTTTGCCATTTCAAGTGTCTTGGCGGCTTCTTTTGCCTTGAAGGCGGCCTGGCTCACCTGAAGTTCCACTTTCTCTTTGGCTTCTTCCAGTTCGAGTTGCTTGATGACGGTTTCACTCTTGGCGTTGCGGAACTTGTTGTAGTTTCCTCCCCAGTGCCACAGCGGGATTTTAACCATGGCGCCTACGCTGAACATACCGTTGAACTTCTTTTCAAATCCGTTGAATATGTTGGGGTTGGAGAATCCGTAAGAACCTACGACGGCAATGTTCGGAAGCATTTCCGAGCGTGCCACGTTCTGTTTCTGTTCGAACACTTTCACGGCCAGTTCCAGACTGCGGAGGTCGGAACGGTTGGCGTAGACGTCGTTCATGTTGTAGCTGTTGGAAGGCAACGACTTGAATTCCTTCACGTCGTTGTATTCGTCGACGAGTGTCGGCTGTGAATCCAACGGAAGTCCGCAGATTTGCGCCAATGCCATGCGTGAGAGCGACAGGCCGTTGTCCACCTTCATCAGGTCGATGTTGGCCTCGTTGAGCTTCACTTCCACATTGAGCAGGTCGGATTTCGTGGCTACGCCTTCGGCAATCATTGCCTTCACGTTGCGCTGGAGCGTGTCGAGCAGTTCGATATAGCTGTCGGCGAGCTTTTTCTTTTCGCCCAGCGAAACTACCTGCCAATAGGCGGCATCAACGGCATAGACGACTTCCTTTTCAGCCGTTTTCTGCATTTCGCCGGCAAGGTCCTTGGCGTAGTCGGCCATTTTGTTCAGGGCGATGATTTTTCCGCCCATGAAGATAGGCTGCGTGAGCGTTACGGCTCCGCCGAATACATTATGTATGTCGAATGTCATTGCTTCTTTCGGGATAACTGCCACTTGTGTCGGAATCGGTTGTCCGTCGGGAGTCAGTACAGGTTTGCCGTCGGCACCGACAAGAATATTGTAGTCATATTGTCCGGTTTGCGGATTGAACGACTTGGAAGGAAGCATCTGGTCGCCCGAAAGCAACGAAATTTCCTTTTGATTGTAGAAATAGGTGCCTGTGAAGTCAAAGCCCGGCAAATAGGCGGCAAAGGCTTCTTTCTTCTGATATTCGGCTGCTTTAAGCCTTTCCTGGGCAATTTGCATTGTCTTGTTGTTGCGTAATGCCATATTCCGGCAAGAGTCGAGGGAAAGAGGCTCGTTAGCAACGCTGCAGAGAGACGTGAAGATGACGGTCAGTGCAGATAGTAATAATCCCTTGGTTTTGTGTAGCATATACAATAATGTTAATCTTTTTCGGAGGACGAAATTAATAATAGAAAAACATTATTGTAGCTCGAAAGTTTAGTTTTTCCCTGAGAAAAAACTAATGGCAGAACAAAAAGGAAAATTCGGCCAAAAGAATGGTCGAAAAGTAGGGCCGTTAGCGTTGCCTTTTCTTGAAAACAAGGTGTTCAAGCATGACAACGGTCAGTACTCCCACCACAAAACCGTTCGACAGGATGGGTTGCAGAATCGCCGGCAGCGCAGCCACGGCACTCTGTGGCAGCAGGGCTACGAAAAGTCCGATGCCCATAGGGATAGCGATGGTCAGCGCATGGTCGAAATTACGTACCGAGCCGGTGTCTACAATCAGGTTGAAAGCGGCGGCAAGCTGAAGGATGACGATATACATGAGCATGATGCCGATGATGATGTCGGGAAGCAGGGTGAACACCGAAACCATCGACGGGCTGAGCGCACACAGCACCAGACCGATTCCGCAGGGGATAATCGTGTAGCGCGAAGCGCAGCCGGTTGACGCGATGATGCCCGGGGAGATGGAAAAGTCCACCGGACCGATGATGCCGAGCATTCCCGACAGGGTGTTTCCCAGTCCGACGACGGCATTGCCGCGGGCTATGCGTTTGTCGGGTTCGTCGGCCTGTACCATGTCCTTTACCGATTGGACAGAACCCAACTCGTTGATAAGCAGGGCGAAGAAGCAGATAAGGAAGGAAAGAATCGTTCCGGCTTCAAATTCCGGTCGGATAAACAGACTGTCGAGGGTGATGCGGTAGTCGTAGTCGGGCATTGGCGGAATTTCATTGAACAGGTAGTAGGCGGCTGTGCCTAAAACGACCGTAAAAATAATGGTGGTCGATTTCCAGATACCTTTGAGCAGGTTGTTCAGAATAAAAGTGGCAAGGATGGCAATGACGGTAAACCCGAAATTGAACAGCGGACTGCCGGTTTTGAAAATGAGGTCGAGAAACACCGGCGCGAGCGTCATGCCAATCAGTCCGAGAATGGTGATGATGATGCGCGGTGTGAAAATTGTCTGGATTTTTTTCAGCAGTCCCGAAATGGAAACCAGGAACAGCGCTACGCCGCCTACGGCAATGGCCGTGTAGACAGCGTTGAATCCGGCCGACTGTGCGGTGAGAATGCCCACAATCAGTACGGCTGCCGGTCCGACGACGAGCGGCATGCGGTGGCCCCACAGTGCTTGCGCAATCATGGTCATTCCAAGCACGGTGTAAAGTTTCTGAAGATACAGCGTCTGCTGCACAATGTCGTCGTAAAACTGGATTTTGGCAAGCATGGCCACAGTCAGCACGTTAGGGATGGAGAGGATGAGCCATTGAAGACCGTAAGTCAGAAGGTGCGCCATCGGCGGACGCTGGTTGAGGGTGTATTTAAGTTCCATAGCTGTTCATTTCAATCGTTGTCAAAGGTAGGTAATTTGTTCCTTTTTTTCAAAGATAGTTGGGTGGAAGTATGGCGGAATCGGCTTTTTTGTATAAGTTTGCAAAAACTTTCCGATATGCAATTGTTAAAAGAGAGAATACTTCAAGACGGCCACTCGCTTCCGGGTGGTATTTTAAAGGTGGACAGCTTTTTGAACCATCAGCTTGACCCGAATTTGATGTACGAAATCGCCCAGGAGTTCAAACGTCGTTTTGCCGGGGTGAATTTCAATAAGATTGTAACCATTGAGGCCAGCGGTATCGCTCCAGCCATCATGCTGGGCTATATCCTTCAGTTGCCGGTGGTGTTCATCAAGAAAAAAGAGCCGAAAACGATGGACAATATGCTCGTGTCGGAAGTGCGCTCTTTCACCAAAAATCGTGTATATACGGTTTGCATCAGCAACAGCTTCCTGACGAAGGACGACCATGTGATTTTCATCGACGACTTCCTTGCCTATGGAAATGCTGCGCTCGGCATGATTGACCTTGCTCGTCAGGCCGGTGCAACGATTGAAGGTATGGGCTTTATCATCGAGAAGGGCTTCCAGGGTGGAGGCGACCGCCTGCGCGAAATGGGCCACAACATTCAGAGCCTCGCCATCATTGACAGCCTCGACGACTGCAAAATCAAATTCCGCGAGTAAAAACGTATTGTAAAAAATAGAAATCGCAACCATACCGGTTTGTCCGTTGTGGTTGCGATTTTTTGTTTGAACTGTTTGTTATCCCAATATGAATGCCACTTCTTTGAAGGCGAAGGTGTGGATATGGCCTTCGGTGGTCATCAGGGCGAGCATGCCGTCGGGGTGCACGTTCACGATACGTGCCTGAAAATGTTCCCCTTCTTCCAGCACCGACAGCCCGTCGGTGGAGGCGGAGCGGATGGTCGACTGGTATTCGTGGAAACCGTCGCGGCGGTAGAGCTTCGACAGAAATTCGCGGTGAATTTCTTCCGCCTTTTCCGGAAGCTGGCCGCACATCGTAAGAATTTCATCGACAAGACCGTCGAGAATTTCCGATGTCGGCACTTCGTGTCCGAGGACGTTGACAAGTGAAATCGGGTTGGGCGCATCGGACAGGAACACCCGCTGGTTCACGTTGATGCCGATGCCGGGAATCGTATAGTTGATTTTTCCGCCCGAAAGCGAATGCTCAATCAGCATTCCGCAAATCTTGAAATCCTTGTAATATACATCATTCGGCCATTTGATGGACACGTTGCCGATGTATTTCGACAGTACTCTTTCAACGGCCAATGCTGAAATCTCCGACAGCCAGAACTGCTGGTTGGGAGCTACGTTTTCCGGACGGAGCAGGATGGACATGGTCACGTTCTTGAATGGTTCCGACTCCCACGAGTTTCCCCGTTGTCCGCGCCCTGCCGTCTGCCGGTCGGTGTAGACTACCGTTCCGTGTTCGGCCGTAGCGGCGATACCGGCCATGTAGCTGTTGGTCGATTTTGTTTCGTCTAAATGGATATAGTTTGTTTTCATACGGCAAAGGTAGTGCAAGTTCTATAAAAAAGTTGCAACAAACCGGCAATTGTCAGTCACCGATGCCGAAACATTTCTTTATTTCCGTGCGGATGATTTCCGCATCCTTGCCGCCCATTTTCAGAATCCGCATCACTTCCTTGATATATTCGTCCTTCTTTGTAAAACCGCAGAGAGGGGCTATGTTGGTTTCAATCAGCATGGATTTCTGGTTGTAGACGCGCAGCACGGCCTTATAGTCCGACTCTTGCAGATAGCGGTTGAAGCTTCGGCAATAGTCCTCATAGATGGCACGCGGTTTGATTTCGTTCACGAGGTCGAGCATGTGTTCTTCCAATGCGTTGATGTTCTGGAAACGTCGGTCGATGACCACTTCAATCGTGCGTTTCACGCGATGGCGCGTGTGCATCAGCGCCTGTTTCCTTAATTCACCCTTGAACATCGACATGACCGTAGAGCGCACTTTCTGAAACACATAGTCCTCTTTTTTGTTTCGGACGCGTGCCACGGTGCGCACCACATTTTCCAGCAGAAACAGGTTTTCGATTTCTGCCACGTCGGCTACCAGTATTTTTTTATTGCGCAGATAGTTCACTTCCTCCTCGTTGCGGCGGTCGCGGTCGACGATGCCGTGGGAGTCGAGGTGGTGGAAATTCTGTATGTCGTTGAATGAGCGTACCGTTTCAATCACCTTGTTGCAGCTGCCCATCGGTTTGACGGTGTATTCCGGGAAAATCAGCGCATAGAGCTTGTAGTCGATGCTGTGGGAGCTGTCGCCTTCCACGAAAAGCACCGGCTTGCGCGCTCCGAGGATGTCAAGCATCAACTGTTCCGACAGCGTTTCGTGCGGTTGCAGGATGGTGTAGTCCCAGGCTTCGTTTTCGATGTCGCAGTTGCGTACCCAGATGGTTATGTTGTCGGTGCGTGATGTTGGAAATTCGAGGTCGTGGGTCAGGTAAACAAACGTGCAGTCGGGACGTATTCCCTCAATGGCGGTCCACAGGCTTTGAGTGATGGAGCGGTGGAGGAACATGGTCGGAGAGTCGACGAAAATCACGCTGCGTTTCGGCGCGTAAAGGGCTGCGCCGACATAGTAGAACACCGCCTTTTCGCCGTGCGACAGCTGCCACGGCTTGAACGGTCCGCCTGCCTTCAGGTTGCGGAATTTGATTTGTCCGTTTCCCCGCAGAATTTCGTTTTTCGGGAAAATGTCCTGCCACAGCCGGGCCACCGTGTCAATTTTTGTGCGCGGCATTTCCAGCTTCTTGTCGCTGTTGAGCATTTGCAGCTTGTAGGCAAACAGGTCGGTGATTTCGTCATTCAGCAGCAGATAGAGCAGCATCTCAAATTCCGTTTCTGCTATCGGCTTGACAAACTGGGCGTTTTGCACCGCATTGTTGTAGATGGCGCTGATGGAGTTGGCCTTGATAGCATTGTCTTTTATCGGGAAAAGGGCGTTGAGTGCCGATACCTGGAACGCCGTGTCTCCAAGGTCCTGGGCCATGCGGTTGATAAAGCGGGTTTTTCCTGCACCGTTTGCACCCACAACGGTGATTTGCTGTTTGCCGGTCAGAACTTGTGCCGGCTGTCCGTCGATGCGTTTCGGCAGTGTGATTTCCATAACGAAGGTTTTATGTTTTCGTAAAAATAAGAAAAACTTTTGTTTATATAACAATCTTCCCTCAAAAAAGGCTTTCAAGAAACGCTGATTTTGAAAGATTTTTGTGAAAAAAGCTGTCATTCAGTCGTGTTTGTTATGATTTTTTTGTACCTTGTAGAAAATTTTGAAAGGACTAACCCATTCTTCGAAGATTGCCAACCGATTACATAAACGACCTTTATACATATTTACTATGAAAAAAATTGCATTATATCTCATTTTCGCTTTTTCGACGATTGTCGCCACGGCACAGACTCGATTCGATGTAGACGGTTTGACTTGCGAAATTCTGTCACCTCTAATAACGGTAACCGCAAAGTAGTGTTCTGAAACTGAATGGTTTGAAAAATTTGATAAATGTCATTTTATTATATTTACAAATTATGAAGATTATATATTTTTTGATGCTGCTCACTATTGTTGTGCCTTGTCAGGCGCAGAGGTATCATGATGCTCATATTCTGGGAGTCAAGGATAATGTGAAGTCAATAATTTACGGCGGCTGGAAATATGAATTTGGCCGTGACGGTGCGATTAAAAAGATAACGGTGGTGAAGATCAATGAAGAAATCTATCCCGAAATAGTGAGGGATTCGTCTCAATATGTGTCAACGCTTACTATCTATACGGATGAAGAGTGTACCAATGCAACGTCGAAAACATATTATGTATATGAGAACGGACTGGTTTCTACTGATACCTATGTATCATTCGGATGGATATTCGGTGATGATACATTGGTTACCAAATATTACTATAATGACAATGGTTTGTGTATTGGATCCGAAGTAAACGGTGAAGATATAAATTCGAAATATGAGTATGACAATATTAAACTGGACAATAACGGCAACTGGATATCGAGGGATGTCTATAAAGTATTTTCGAGTGGTAATAAAATCTATGATGATACCGAGACACGCGAAATAGTATATTGGGATACTGATTCACGTTCTGATGTCGCGGAAAAGGCTGTTGCCCAAACAGCAGCAGGAACGGGATGGCAGTCTTTGGTAGGAAAGAAACTTTTGCTTACCACGTACGGTATTTCGCAAAACGGACAAGAAGTAAACCGTTTCAACTGCAGTACGGGAGAACATATAATTCTGTACAGTAATGGCGTGCTATATTGAAACAACAGACATGACGGGAACACTTCGTATGAATATCGCATAGACGGCAATATGCTGTACATCACCCAGACTTCCGGAAAAGTTACGCAGGACAGATGGTTCGAACTGGTCGGCGTTGACGGTAACGAGATAAAGACCGAAAGCAATGTCGGTACTTACCGTTATTTTAAAATTGAAGATTGATGCGGCGTTTCCATCAGTAAAACGAAAGAATCGGTATTGCCTTGAAGTCGCAACCTGCCTCAGCGTGCCTTCTGACTGGGATAGGGAAGCGTTTTCTGCATCCTGTTTTATGTTGAAATACTAAAAATAATTCTGTTTCAGAAACGAATCTCCGACTGAAAATTCGTATTTTTACGGCGCAAAACAAGTAACACTTAAAAGGACAACTTAGGATATGTTTTCAGGAATTGTTGAGACAGCGGCAACGGTAGTTGCCTTGAGAAAAGAGGCGGGAAACCTTCACATTACATTGAAATGTGACTTTGCCGATGAGTTGAAAATTGATCAGTCGGTGGCACACAACGGTGTCTGCCTGACGGTTGTCGACCTGCCGGGCGACGGTACCTATACGGTTACTGCCATTCAGGAAACGCTCGAACGCAGCAATCTCGGACTGCTGAAGGTGGGCGACTTGGTGAATGTGGAACGCAGCATGCTGATGAACGGCCGTCTTGACGGACACATCGTTCAGGGACATGTCGACCAGACTGCCGTCTGCACGAATGTGGAAGATGCCGACGGAAGCCGCTACTTTACGTTTGAATACGAAGTGAAGCCGGAAATGGCACAGAAGGGCTATGTGACGGTGGAAAAGGGTTCGGTGACGGTGAACGGCGTAAGCCTTACGGTGTGCAACTCGCAGAAAAACAGTTTCCAGGTAGCCATTATCCCTTATACATTCGAACACACGAATTTCAAGACAATTGAAAAGGGCAGTGTGGTGAACATTGAATTTGACATCATCGGCAAATATTTGAGCCGTCTGATGGAGTTATCAAGATAAGATACGGAAAAATGAGCAGCATTTATGACCTGATAGCCGCCCGCCAAAGCGACCGTGGTTACGACGTGTCGCGGAAGGTGGCGCGTGAGAAAATCGACCGGATTATAGAGGCGGGCCGCCTGGCGCCGTCGGCATGCAATTCGCAGCCGTGGCACTTTGTGGTGGTCGACGAGCCGGACAAATGCCACGAAGTGGCCGACTCTCTGGCTTCGATGGGGATGAACAAGTTTGCCTACGAGGCGCCTTGCTTCATTGTTGTCGTGCAGGAATCGCCCAATTTTACGGCCCGGCTCGGCGGATGGATCAAAAACAAGCATTTTCCGCTGATTGACTGCGGTATCGCCACTTCCAACATTACGCTGGCCGCTACCGAGGAAGGGTTGGGCAGCTGCATTTTGGGCTGGTTCGACGAGAAACGGCTGAAAAAAACGCTCGGCATTCCTTCGTCGAAACGCGTGCTGCTGGTCGTTGCGCTCGGCTATTCCTCCCAAAATCATCGCGAGAAATCGCGCAAGACTACGGAAGAAATAGCTTCCTACAACCAATATTGAAATGAACAGAACTGCTAAAAGTTGGATAGAGGCCACGCGCTTGCGCACGCTGCCGGTTTCGGTGGCAGGCGTTGTCGTGGCGTGCGGCTATGCTGCCATGCACGGCGGCTTTCAGTGGCTGCCTGCCGTGTTGTGCTGCCTGTTTGCCCTGCTTGCGCAGGTGGCTTCCAACTTTGCCAACGAATATTATGACTATAAGAACGGTTCCGACAAGAAGGGACGCGCGGGATTCCGCCGGGGAGTGACGGAAGGCGACATCATGCCCGGCGCCATGAAGCGTGCCACATTCGGCACGTTGGCACTGGCCTGCGTCGTAGGCTGCTGCCTGATTCCTTTCGGCGGCTGGAAACTTATCCCTGTCGGCATTGTGATTGCACTGTTTGCACTCGCCTACAGTGCCGGGCCTTATCCCTTGTCGCGTATCGGTTTGGGCGACGTGGCCGTGTTGCTGTTTTTCGGACTGGTTCCCGTTTGCCTGACATTCTATTTGCAGACGGGACAGGTGACTGCCGATGTGGTGCGTGCCTCCATAGCCGTCGGACTGATGGGCGTGAACGTGCTGATTGTCAACAATTACCGTGATTGCGAAGACGACCGTGCCGCCGGCAAACGTACGACGGTGGTCCGTTTCGGACGGCCTGTGGCTGCCGCGGCCTATCTGCTTTTCGGAATAGCAGCCGTGGCGTTGACCTTCGACGTGTGGACAGAGTGGAAATTTGTGGCCGCTCCGTTGGTCTATCTGTTGCTGCATCTTACCACGTGGGCGAGAATACGCCGTTCCACCGGTGCCGCTCTCAATCCGCTGTTGGGTGCCACTGCCCGCAACATGCTGATTTATTCCCTGCTGTTGCTGATTGTCACCCTTGCCGGCTAAGGATAGATATCACCATGTGTTAATTCATGTTAATTATTTGGGGGGGGGTAATACTGTCGTACCTTTGTTGTAGGTTTTAAATTACATAAATAAATTTGGAAAAGGTCGGTTGTGGCTGACATTGTTTTCCGACTAATGAAATAAATGATATGAAACTCTATTGGCTGTCTTTTATGACAGGAGTTGTCTGCTTCAGTTCGTTTGCACAGACAACTGTGGAAAAGAAGGATTCCACGGATTTTCTTCCGAAGGGCGTAGTGCTTCCGGAGGTGGAGACTGTGGCCGGTGCTAACAGGCGTTCTGATGCCTCGACACTTGATATGGGAATGCTGCAGATGGACAAGCAGCAGTTATTGAGTCTGCCGTCGATGACCGGTGAACCCGACATTATCAAGGCTTTGGCTACTCAGCCCGGCGTTTCGGAAGGCGTTGAGGGATTTTCCGGACTGTATGTGCGTGGAGGAGGTAATGACCAGAACCTGATATTGCTCGATGGTGTGCCTCTTTATCAGATCAGTCACCTTGGCGGTCTGTTTTCCTCTTTCAATACGGAAATAGTTGACAACGTCACTTTCTATAAATCGTCATTTCCGGCACAGTACGGCGGACGGCTTTCGAGTGTGGTGGACATTCGCACGGCTTCTCCCGACTTTGAAAACTATCACGGTGCCGCATCGCTGGGACTGACATCGGGTATGGTGCACCTGACAGGACCGATATTCAAGGGCAAGACGGCGTTTGATGTTTCCGTACGCCGCTCGTGGCTGGATGTGCTTTCCGTGCCTACGCTTGCCATCATCAATAAACTGAAGGACGAAAGTGCTGCCAAAACCATTGCACGATATGCCTTTACGGATGTCAATGCACGGATTGATCATCGCTTTTCCGACCGCAGCCGAATGTATATGAATGTGTATTGGGGCAATGACCTGATGAAATTCGGCGACGAAACGGAGGTTGGCAAAGATTACCCCGAAGGCTATAGTTTGGAACGGAATGTCGACAACTTGCGATGGGGAAATACTTTGGCTTCAATCGGCTGGTGGTACAAATATAACGACTGGATGACATCGGAGATAACGGCTTCCTTTACGCGCTACAAATCGTTGTATAAGCGGGAAATAATCTCCGAAGAATATCAGGATACGGACAATGCCTATCGCGAGGACCGCAATTCTGTGGACGACATTTCACTTTTTGCCCGTTGGAAATATTCGCGTTCCAACTACGATTTCCGTTTTGGCGGATATTTTCAGCACCATAATTTCCTGCCTTCCTACGGTACGTACCGTACGGAAAAGAATCAGGACATGAAAGATGTCACGTTCTCCGACTATCGGATTTTTGCCAACGAAGGCGGCGTTTATGCCGATTTTGCCTGGAATCCGCTATCATGGTTGGGGCTGGATGCAGGTCTGCGCTATTCGGCGATACACATCTATGACCGGTGGGAAACCTCGCTCGAGCCGCGTTTCCTCGTCAATTTCCGCTTTATGCCGAATCTCAGTTTCAAGGCCGGCTATGCCCGGATGGGGCAATATGTGCAGCAGGTGAGCGACAGCTATGTGAACCTGCCTACCGACAACTGGATGCCGATGGGCAAGGACGCCGGTCCGCTGATCAGCGACCAGATTTCCGCCGGACTGTTCTACGACTGGGAACGCGGCTATTCGTTCTCGCTCGAAGGCTACTACAAGTGGCTTGACGGCGTGGCGGAAGTGAACGAGGACTATGCCTACGGATACGACAAGATGGAAAACATCCTGTATGGAAAAGGACGTGTTTCCGGCGGTGAGTTTACGGTGACCAGAAACGTGGGCAAACTTACCGGAAGTTTCAGCTACGGACTGATGTGGAACGATCGGAAAGTGGACGGCATCAATCATGGCGAATGGTATCCCGCCAAATTCGACACCCGTCATAAAGTCAATCTTGTGGCAAGCTATAAACTCAATGACCGTATCGAGCTGAACGCCGCATGGGTATTTGCTACGGGCAACCGTATGACTGTGCCAGTCGGACTTTCTCAGGGATTTCAGGATACCGGTATTCCCGGATGGATAGCGCCGAGCGACTCGGATGACGAGAATTTGGGATTGCCTTATTATACGGGACGCAACAATGTGCGCCTGCCGGCTTATCACCGTCTTGACCTTGGAGCATCGTTCACCCGACAGTTGAAGAAGGGCCGCAAGGGTGTGTGGCGTGTCGGGCTCTACAATGCCTATTGCCGCATGAATCCGATTGTGGTGCGTACACGCAAGATGGTTGAGTATACGCCTTCCGGCGGAAACCACCAGCGGCCGTGGGATGTGACCTACGAAACATTCTCCATTTTCCCTATAATTCCTAATGTGTCCTACACTTATTATTTTTAAACGGTTATGTTGAAGAAACTATATATTGCACTGCTTGCGGCAATCCTGCTGCCGTCGTGCTATTCTGAAATTGAGTTCGACAATCTGATGCCGGAGCCGGTGCCCGTCATCAATGCCGTGGCCAATCCCGATACGGTGGTGATGGCAAGCATATCCCGCACCTACCGTTACGATGAATCAGTCGACGATTTGTTGATTCGCGATGCGGACGTTTCGTTGTATGTCAACGATAAGTTCGTTCAAGACATGAAAGGAAAGGAATTTGATTGGGATTCGGGAACATTCTATCCGGGTTCTGACGCGGAGCTGCGGAAACATAAGTGGGTGTATATGTCGGATTACGTGCCTCATGCCGGCGATAAGGTGGAAATCCGTGCTGCTACGCGTTATGGTGATGCCCGTGTGACGGATGTTGTGCCCCGTCAGGTGCCAGTTGAGTCGGTGGATGCGAAATTGCTGGACAATATAGAATCCTGGATGCGGTATGCGGCTGAATATACGATATGGTTCACAGATCCGGCCGGCGAAAAGAATTACTATCTGCTGACGGCGCTTGCGATTGCCAACAGTGCTGAGACTTCATACAGCCCGATGTATGTATATTATACCGACCCGCTTATTGTTTCGCAGAACAAGGATATACTTGACGTGACCAGCGGCGATATTTGGAACGACTGGGGCTGTGTGTTCTCCGATGAAACAATTGACGGGCAGCGTTATGGTGTCCGTGTGAAGGAAGTGGACAATTCTTTTGTCGTTACTCCAAAACGCCGGTTCTGCTTGCGCAGCATTTCGGAGGACTACTACAAGTATTTGCGCAGCATGTTCAAGTATCAGCAGCGCGAGGATTCCGAATTGGGCGGCTTGGGACTGAAAGAGCCGGTTGTCATCTATTCGAATGTGGAAGGCGGTACAGGGATTATGGCTTCACAGTATGTTTCATTGTTCGACCGCGAACTCCCTGAGAAATAGCGCTGGTATGAAATAAAAACCGCCGCCGGACTATGTGGCTTTCCACACGGTCCGGCGGCGTTGTTTCTGTTACCATTCAACGGTTACTGCCGAAGGCGACACGCTGCCCGGAATGGGCGGTTTCTGTTTGGCAATGGTGATGCGTCCGCCTGTGACTTCGGGAAATTCCCGACGGATGGCGTTGATAATGCGTCCTGCCACGTGTTCAAGCAGTTGCGACGGCGTTTTCATCTCCCTTTGTACAAGGGCGTAAAGTTCCGCATAGTTCAGCGTGCCGTCGAGCTCGTCGGTCTGCATGGCCCGTTCAAAGGGATAGTCGACGGTGACCGATACGGTGAACCGGTTGCCTACGGTGCGTTCCTGTTCGAGCACGCCGTGATAGGCATAGAAAGGCATGTCGTTGAGCGATATGGAGGTTTTCATTGCTGTTCTTCTTTAGGTTCGGGAATATAGACATAGGCACCGAGGTCGAGGCCGCTTGCTTGCATGCGGTCGTTGCCGAAGCGGTCGTAACGGGCATTCTCCGGGCAGAGAGCCGTGTTGCCTTTTCCGATGGCATCACTCTCGTCCTTCAGGCGGTAGTCGAAAACGTATTCTTCGCGGACGGTATAGAATTTCGGGTCGCCTCCCCAGGTGCAGACAATGAAATTATTGTCGTCCTCGCCTTTGGAGCGGAGCAGGCAGTGCTGCAATTTCACGTTGGAGCCGGCAAGGTCGCCGTGAGAGATGTCGGAGGTGTTTCCGTAGATGATACAGTTGTTGAACACCGCCTCCATCAGCGGGTTATCGTAAATCTGCTCGTCGGGCAGCACATAGCCTATGGTGATAATGGCACTGGTGATGGCATCAAACAGATAATAGTTGGCAAAGGTGCAGTTGTTGAACGCATGGCGGCCGCCTGTGAGGGTCACAACTCCATTGTTGGCATCGGAAAATTCGCAGCCTTCGGCATCAATCCAGCTGTGGCTGGATGTGAGAACTGATGACGAGGAATTGTGAAGTACGGAGTTGAACAGGTGGAGTTTGCGCCGGTCGAGCACTCCGCAGGAGTCGGCTGTCACTCCGGTCGACGAACCGCGCATGACCACATATGCCATTTCGTTGTCGAAACTCTGGCGTTCGAGCAGAATGCCGTCCCATTGGCCTGCCATCAGGTCGAAAGGAATATCGCCTGCCACCTGGTCGAGGCGGTCGGCACGCATCGTGATGGGGAGTGTCTGTTCGCCGATGGCTTTCAGCGTGCCCCGCACTTTTATTCTTCCCTTGTCATGGAAAAATACGGTGAGGCCGGCAGGAATGGTGAGCGTTGCCCCTTCCTCTACCACGATGCTGTCCATGATGCGGTAAGGGCGGTCGGTGGCGAGTGTCGTGTTTTCGGTGATATGCCAGTCGCGTATGGTGTAGGCGTTTTGTCCGGCTGCACGCAGCACGATCGTCTGTGTCACGCCGTTGGTCACGAAATTCAGATGTCCGAAAACGTCGAACGGGAGATTCTCCTCATTGGCGTTGACTTGCGCCTTGACAAATACATAGATGCTGTCCTGTCCGCGCACTTCGATATCGCGGAACTCTTCGCCGCTGCGTCCGTCGACATTCAGGAAGAACTGTGCGCCTTCCGGCGAATCGCTCATATAGATATGTTCGATGTTCAGTTGCTTTTTGTGTGGATTGTAGACAAGAAAGCGGCGTGTGCTGGTGTTCTCGTCCGTGAAAACGGTGTCGAAACTCACCGTGTCGGTCGAGAAATTCAGCAGGTCGCTGCTGCTTGTCGTGAATCCGTCTTCGATGCACGAACTCGCTGCAAGAGCCATCAGAGCGCATATGATAAAGAGTAGTCTTTTCATTTCTATGGTAACAATTTCCTAATATAACGATGAAAATGTGGATTTTATTGCTTATCCAGTTGCTTGCGTATGTGTTGGAAAATTCTGTATCTTTGTAGAAGACAGGCGGCGGCTCGGCATTGTCAAATTCAAGAACTTGTCCTTGTTTTTCATTGCACTCGCCTTGCGCTGTCTTTGTAGAAGACAGGCAGCGGTTCGGTTGTGCCTGTAAATGTGTATATAAAAAACGGAAGTTATGGCATTTATTGATATTCTTATACTTGTGGTTTCCGCTATCGGGGGAATTTTGGGCTTTATGAAAGGCATTATCCGCGGTGCTGGTACAGTGGTCGGTGCGTTGGCGGGTATTTTTGCCTGTCATGTTTGCGGTGACAAGACTTACGGGCTGTTGTTGCGCGGTGTGCCCGATGCCGCTGATTTTCCCGGAGCCCCTTATACGGGTACGATTTTGGCTTATATTCTGCTTTTTCTCGTCGTATATTTTGCCATTGTCATTCTTGCCGGTGTGATGTGCAAGGCAGTGCATGCTGCCCATCTGGCAATGGTCGACCGTGTGGGCGGTGCCGCTTTCGGTGTTTTCAAATATCTGTTGCTGTTAAGCGTGGCGCTCAACGGCATTTATGTCCTTTCGCCGACACTTTCCATTTTCCACACTTCCGGACTGCTCGGCGGCGACTTTTTCAAACTGGTGATGAATCTTGCCCCCTGGGTATGGGGACTTGACATTTTCCCCGATTTGGGGTAGATTTTTAAATTGAGTTGTTTAAGGATAAATTTGAGTCGAATAGGGGCGTGTTTTGACCGGATGGGGACGGTTGCTTCCTGTGGCGATAGTCGCTTTTGGGGGGAATGTGTATCTTTGTAAAAAAAGAAAATATATGTGTTATTCGAAGGTATTTAAAAGAATTCTGACATTTTGCATTCTTATTGCTTCAGTGTTTTCTGTTGTGGCGCAGGATTTGATTGTCACCAACAACGGTGATACCTATAAAGTGAAAAATCTGGAAATAGGACAGACTTCCGTGTTCTATACGCTTGCCGAAGATTCGACCAATGCCACACATCGTATGGATAAGTCGGAAATCCTGATTATTAAGTTTGAGGACGGTCGGACGATGACGATGAAGGAAGCCGGTACGGCTGTTTCCGCGCCTGCGACTGTAAATCCGGCTGCTGCAAAATCGGTCAGCGAAGAAGTTGTGAAACAGAATGAGACGATGATACGCAATCACAACCTCCGTTCTTTGGTTTACGACGGGACGAAACGAAAAGGCAAGGATGCAAGTACGATGTTCCTTGCATTGGGTGTTAAGCCGTCAAGTGCCTTGTACGACGGAAATTTGTCGGTACGTTTGGTTCCCGGCTATTTTAGTGCTCGTGACGAAAAGTTTGTACCTTATTCGGAGGTGGAATATTTCAGTGTCCTGGCGTTTTCTCCTTATTTCGTGACGGAATTGGAAAACCATACGGACAAGACTTTGTATGTGGATTTGGGAAATTCTTTCGTGATGCGTAATCAGGAATCTTCTCCCTATTATGTCCCGAGCGTGACGTCAAGTATGTCGAGTTCGACAGGCGGTGGAAGTGTCAACTTGGGTGCTGTGACAGGAGCGATGGGTATCGGAGGTGCAGTCGGAACGCTTGCCAGTGGTGTGAATGTAGGAGGCAGTTCAACTAGCGGAGAGGTGACGACGACCTATGCGCAGCGCGTGGTTGCCATTCCTCCCATGTCGGTCTATCGGTTGTCACCCGTATTGTTGGCAGCGAAAGGGCAGAGGATGTCTGACTATGTGGTGTGCGACAAACTGTCGGGATTTTCCGGCGATTGTGTGGACTTGTTTGTGAGCAAGAGCCTGCCGGGTATTCCGGAACTGAAAATTGGCGACAATCTGTTTTTTGATGAAGACGACGAGGTGTTTAATCTTTCTACTTTCTTCACCTATTCTTTCAGCGAATCGATGACGGAATCGCAAAAAATCAAGACAGACTACTATTTGAAGGAAATTCTTGGTGTCGGACGCTATAAAAAAGCCTTCTATTTTGACTTTTATATTACCAATGTCAACGACAGCTGGCATTCGATGCTTGTTTTTCCTGCTTTCAGAGAATAATTTAAATCGAGGTGTCGATAAAAGGCTTGAGGCTGAAGGGCGGCGGTTTCCTGATGGAGGGGAGGCCGCCGTTCTTTTTGGGGCGTTCCGTGAGGAGGTGCTGATTTTTGGATGTGGATAGTGGCGAAGCCGTGAAAATTTCATACCTTTGTGGGCTGAACCGACGGCAGCCGGATGATTCTGCGCGGCGATTTGTAAACGTGTGCCGTATAGTTTTTTAGCGAGCTATGGCCGGAGGCGGTTTCCAATGTTTTTCGTGGGCTCGGAAAACAATTTGAGAAGGTAAAATGTTAGAATGTAATTGCCGGAAGCCTAAGGCGGGTGGCAAAGAAAAAATCAAGTGAAAACTTTCCGTAATGGAATATAATTATATGGAAAATAACTTCGATAAGAATAAGACAGACGAAGAGCTGATTAAAGATGCCACCGGGGGCGAATATAAGTATGGATTTGTGACCGACATCGATACGCATATCATCCCCAAGGGGTTGAACGAGGATGTGGTACGCTACATTTCCGAAGTGAAAGGCGAGCCGGAGTGGCTGCTGGAATTCCGTCTGAAGGCTTTCCGCCATTGGCAGACGATGAAGATGCCGACATGGGCACATCTGGACATTCCTGAAATCGACTATCAGGCCATCAGCTACTATGCCGCACCTAAAACCAAGAAACTCGACAGTATGGACGAGGTAGATCCGGAACTTCGCAAGACGTTTGACAAACTGGGTATTCCTCTTGAAGAGCAGATGCGCCTGTCGGGCGTGGCTGTCGATGCGGTGATGGACAGTGTTTCGGTGAAAACAACCTATCGCGACAAGCTGGCGGAACTGGGCGTGATTTTCTGCTCTATTTCCGAAGCCGTGAAGGACTATCCCGACTTAGTGAAGAAATACTTGGGCAAGGTGGTGTCCTACCGCGACAACTTTTTTGCCGCTCTCAATTCGGCGGTGTTCTCCGACGGTTCGTTTGTCTACATTCCGAAAGGCGTGCGCTGCCCAATGGAACTTTCTACCTATTTCCGTATCAATGCTGCCGAAACGGGGCAGTTTGAACGTACGCTGATTGTAGCCGACGACGATGCCTACGTTTCCTATCTCGAAGGTTGTACGGCTCCGATGCGTGACGAGAACCAGCTTCATGCGGCGATTGTGGAAATCGTTGTAGAGGACCGCGCGGAAGTGAAATATTCTACCGTGCAGAACTGGTATCCGGGCGACAAGGACGGAAAGGGCGGTATCTATAACTTTGTGACAAAACGCGGACTTTGCCGTGGCGACTTCTCGAAACTGTCGTGGACACAGGTGGAAACGGGTTCGGCCATTACCTGGAAATATCCGAGCTGCGTGCTTCAGGGCGACAATTCGGTGGGTGAGTTCTACTCGGTGGCCGTTACCAATAACCGTCAGCAGGCCGACACCGGTACGAAGATGATTCACGTAGGAAAGAACTCGCGCAGCACCATCGTTTCAAAAGGTATTTCGGCAGGATTCAGCCAGAACAGCTACCGCGGTGCGGTGAAGATTGCCAAGAACGCTACCAACTGCCGCAACTATACGCAGTGCGACAGCCTGTTGCTGAGCGACACTTGCGGTGCGCACACGTTCCCTTACATCGACGTGCAGAACGATTCGTCGGTAGTGGAACACGAAGCTACCACTTCGAAAATCAATGAAGAACAGGTGTTCTACTGCAACCAGCGCGGCATTTCGACCGAGGATGCCATCGGACTGATTGTCAACGGCTATGCCAAGGAAGTGATGAACAAGCTGCCGATGGAATTTGCCGTTGAGGCGCAGAAGCTGCTGCAAATCTCGCTGGAGGGTTCTGTGGGATAGATTTATTAACTGAAAAATCATACTAAAATGCTCGATATAAAAAATCTACATGCCTCAATCGATGGCAAAGAAATTTTGAAGGGAATCAACCTTACCGTCCGTCCGGGCGAAGTTCATGCAATTATGGGACCGAACGGTTCGGGAAAAAGTACGCTTTCTTCTGTTCTGACCGGTAATCCGGCGTTTACAGTGACGGAAGGCGAGGTGACATTCTACGGCAAGAACCTGCTGGAGCTCTCTCCGGAGGACCGTTCGCACGAAGGTCTGTTCCTCAGCTTCCAATATCCGGTGGAAATTCCGGGTGTGTCGATGGTGAATTTCATGCGTGCTGCTGTCAACGCCAAGCGCAAATATTTCAATCAGGAGCCGCTTTCAGCAAGCGATTTCTTGAAACTGATGCGCGAAAAACGTGCTATCGTGCAGCTTAACAACAAGTTGGCCTCACGTTCCGTGAACGAAGGCTTTTCGGGCGGTGAAAAGAAGCGCAACGAAATTTTCCAGATGGCGATGCTCGAACCGCGTTTGAGCATTCTCGACGAAACCGACAGCGGTCTTGACATCGACGCATTGCGCATTGTGGCGGAAGGTGTCAACAAGCTGAAGACTGAGAACAATGCCACTATTGTCATTACCCACTACCAGCGTCTGCTCGACTATATCAAGCCCGATATCGTGCATGTGCTCTACAAGGGACGCATCGTGAAGACCGGCGGGCCGGAACTTGCTCTCGAACTGGAAGAGCGCGGCTACGACTGGATTAAGAAAGAAGTGGACAACGAATAAACCCGGATTACGATTATGTCAGCTATTGACCAATATATAGAACTCTATAAAGCCAACAGCGAGGTCATTTGCGACCATTCGGCAGGTGTGCTGAATGCGAGCCGCGATGCTGCGCTGAAGGCGTTGGAAGGCGCGGCCATGCCCGAGAAGGGCGATGAGGACTACGAGGTGACGAGCCTTGAAGCGATGTTTGCCCCCGACTATGGCGTGAACATCAACCGCATCGACCTCGGAGCAAATCCCGCCGACGCGTTCCGCTGCGATGTGCCGAACATGAGCACTTGCATGTATTTCCTTTTCAACGATGCTTTCCATGCCGGAAAGAATTCGGAAAACGCATTGCCGAAGGGCGTAATCATCAAGTCGCTGAAGCAGGCGGCTGAGGAGAATGCCGAACTCGTGGAACGCTACTACGGCAAGGCTGCCGGACTGAAGACTCCGCAGGTGGCGCTCAACACGCTGCTTGCACAGGACGGTATTTTTGTCTATGTTCCGAAAGGGGTTGTGGTGGAGAAGCCCATACAGCTTGTCAACATTCTCAACAGCGGCGCACCGCTGATGACCAACCGCCGTATGCTGATTGTGCTGGAGGCCCGTGCACAGGCGCGTCTGCTTGTGTGCGACCATACGCAGAACTGCAGCGTGGGCTATCTCAATTCGCAGGTAGTGGAAATCTTTGCCGGCGAGCAGGCCGTGTTCGACTATTATGACATCGAGGACTCTTCTGCCGACACCCACCGCGTTTCTTCGTTCTATGTCAGCCAGCAGCGCGAATCCAACGTGATGGTCGACGGCATAACGCTGATGAACGGACAGACACGCAACAACTTTGAGGTGGAACTGGAAGGCGACCGCACGGAACTGCATCTGCTTGGAATGGCGATGGGCAGCGGAAACCGCATGATTGACAACCACACCGTGGTGCGCCACCGTGCAAAGGGCGGACACACTGACGAACTGTTCAAATATGTGCTCGACGATGCCGCTGTAGGCTCGTTCTCCGGCTTGATTCAGGTGTTCCCCGGTGCGGAAAAGACAGAAGCCTACCAGAGCAACAAGAACGTCTGTGCTTCGGCAGATGCCCGCATGTATTCGAAACCGCAACTGCTGATTGACTGCGACGACGTGCGTTGCAACCACGGCTCTTCCATCGGTCAGATTGACCAAAATGCGCTGTTCTACATGCGTGCCCGCGGTATTGCCGAACACGAAGCCCGTCTGATGCTCATGCAGGCGTTTATGAACGATGTTATTTCGGGTGTGCGCATGGAAGCGCTGAAGGACCGCTTGCGCCATCTCGTAGAGAACCGCATACTCGGTGGCAGTGCCACTTGCCGTGAGTGTGTGAACAGTTGTCCGTCAACAAAGAAATAGGGAGTAGGAAACAATGATAGATTTGAAAGAAATACGGGCGGAATATCCGATTCTCGACCGTAAGATTTACGATAGACCGCTGGTTTATCTCGACAGTGCCGCCACTTCGCAGACTCCGCGCTGTGTGCTGGACTGCATCAACGATATGTACACGACGAAGAAAGCCAATGTGCACCGCGGTGTGCACACGCTTTCGCAGGAAGCCACGGAATTGCAGGAACGTACCCGAGAAAAGGTGCGTGCCTACATCAACGCCGCTTCTACGCAGGAAATTATTTTCACTCGCGGAACAACGGAAGCCATCAATCTGGTGGCATCGTCGTTCGGCGACAAGCTCTGCAACGGCGATGAGATTATTCTCACCGTCATGGAGCATCATTCCAACATCGTTCCCTGGCAGTTGTTGCAGAAACGCAAGCGCATCAATATCCGCGTGGTGCCGATGAATGACAAGGGCGAACTCCGCACCGACATTTTTGAGGATATGTTCACCGACAACACCCGTCTGGTGGCGATGTGCCATGTGTCAAACGTGCTGGGAACGGTTAACCCTGTCAAGGAAATGATTGCCATTGCCCACCGTCACGGTGTTCCCGTGCTTGTCGACGGTGCGCAGTCCACTCCCCATCTCCGTATCGACGTACAGGACCTCGACGCCGATTTCTATGCTTTTTCTGCCCATAAGATGTATGGCCCGACCGGTGTCGGCGTGCTCTACGGCAAAAAGAAATGGCTGGATTCCATGACTCCGTATCAGGGTGGAGGCGAGATGATAGGTCATGTATCGTTCGAGAAAACTACGTTTGCCGAACTTCCGTTCAAGTTTGAGGCCGGGACGCCCGATTTTGTAGGCATTGCCGCCTTTGGCGAAGCGATTGATTACATGGAACGCATCGGTGTGGAGCAAATCGAGGCACACGAGCATGTCTTGCTCCAGCAGGCAACCGAAGGTCTGATGAAGATTCCCGAAATGCGTATTTTCGGTAATGCAGCGCACAAGAGTGGGGTGATTTCCTTCCTCGTCGGCAATATTCACCACTACGATATGGGTATGCTGCTCGACAAATTGGGCATCGCCGTCCGCACCGGACACCACTGTGCTCAGCCGCTGATGACTTCGCTGGGCATTGAGGGAACCGTTCGCGCCTCTTTCGGTGTCTACAACACCCCGGAAGAAGTCGACACCTTCGTCGCCGCCGTCGCCCGAGTAGCTAAAATGTTCTGATAGTTTAATAGAATTATAACTAATATGTTAGCAGCCGTACATCGGCTGCTAATTTTTTTACATATCAGGTTTGATTTCGTGCTTGTTGTGAATTTGTAAATATACGGCCACGGCATAAAGCAAAGAGGGCAACCCATTGACTGGATTGCCCTCTTTCGTATTGAAACAATTTGTTTTATTTACTTAGTCTGACCTGCCAAGTAGTTAGCACGTTCGATATATTTGTCAATGTTTACGCGGTATGCTATCAAATATTTCGGATATTTTTCCTTGATAGCAGTGTAGATTTCAGCAGCTTCAGCATATTTCTGCTGTGCGTTAAGCACTGTAGCTTTCTTCATCATGAACAACGGAGTGTAGAGTGCGTTGTTGTTTGAAGTGCTGATAGCCTTGTCGAAGCTTGAAATGGCTTCGTCATACTTTTTGAGGTTTACCAGACAGTCGCCTTTCAAAGAAGCGGCAGCAGCGCCTACAAGTTCGTCGTTGACATCGTAGTTGTCAACACTCTTGATAGCTTCTTCATATTTGCCCTGTTGGTAGAGAAGGATTGCGGCGTTGAGGTTAGCACGGTTGGCAATGCTGTTGCTGTATTCGTCGGCAACCTGCAAATATTGCTGCAATGCTACAGAGTCGTTGCCTTGTGCCAAAGCAATGTCAGCCTGACCAATCATTTCAGTTGCATTGTCGATACCATTTCTGTGGATACCATAATAGTAACCCAGTCCCAAGCCGATTACAACAAGCAGACCTACAACATACCAAACAATTTTACGTTCATTCTGCTCTACACGTTGCTCCAGAGTAGAGAGCGATTCGTTCAATTCGTCGATTGAAGTGCGTGTAGCTTCTTTTTTTGTTTCTTTTGTCATTTTTATTTCGTTTTTCTAATTTTTCAGTTTATCTCACGAACTGCAAAATTAATAGATAAATATTATTTACGAAAAAAATGAGGGAGTATTTTTCAAATATCAGAACTTTATTTTCCTTTGTTTGTTGATTTTACAGTGAAAAGCTGTTTTACAGCAACATTCAAGAATACAGAAAACCGAAAAGACGATGCTGACATTACTATCCTGTGCGAAGACAATGAGCGAAAAAGCTTCGGCCGAAGTGCCTTTCACGACCGTCCCGCAGTTCCGCGAAACGGCTCGCGACAATGCGTTGCAACTGGCACAGCTTACGCCCGAAGAACTTGCGAAAATGCTTGGAACCAATGCAAAAATTGCCGTTGAAAACAAGATGCGCTATCTGGATTTTGTCGTCGAGGGCAAGACGGGAACGGCGGCGCTGCTGGCTTATACGGGTATTGTGTTCAAGCGGCTGAACCCGTCGGATTTCAGCGACGGCGATTTTCGCTATGCGCAGGATCACTTGAGGCTCACATCGTTTCTCTATGGCTATCTGCGTCCGCTGGACGAAATTCTGCCTTACAGGTTGGAAGGCAGTGTTCGCCTGCCGGAATATGGCGGATTGACGATGTTTGAATTTTGGCGTGAGCGGTTGACCGACCTTTTTATCTCTGACATCAAGGCGGCAGGAGGCGTGCTTTGCAATCTGGCGAGCGATGAAATGCGCGGATTGTTCGACTGGAAACGCGTGGAACGAGAAGTGGAGGTGGTGACACCGGAATTTCGCGTATGGAAGGGCGGCAAGTTGAAAACCATTGTTGTTTATACGAAAATGATGCGTGGCGAAATGACGCGCTACATTTTGAAAAACCGCATCGAGAATGTGGCCGACTTGGCTGCTTTCCATAGCGATGAAGGATTTGCCTACGCTCCCGAACTTTCCTCTCAATCAAAGCCAGTGTTTACAGTGTAAGAGTTTACGGTTTACAGTTTACGGTTTACAGAATTTCAGAACCGATTAATTTTTTGACAGAAGAACAGAAAGACATATTTAGGGTTATGGTTTAGAGGTTATCGGTTAGGGTTGTCGGAGGTTTTTTGTGACAAATTGAGGGAATTATGTTCTTCTATGTTGTAATCCAAATAATTGGATAATATTTAATTAAAATTAACTGTTCTGTTTCAAATACTTACAAGTTTTACTCATTTTTGAAGAAGCATAGATACCCTGTCCGGCAGACTGTGCCGGATTCGGTATAGACTAAAAGCAACAGACCTATCAGACAAACTTCTATAAGAGGACACAGCATAAAGCCGTACCACAATTTACTTCTTCAGAAGATAGGTTAAGTACATGACAAAAAATGTCGTTATGATTAATTGGCTAATTATCAACTTGTTATATTTTGAAAAGCCCTTGAAATTCAGTAACTTTAAAGAAAAATTCCCGTTTTTCGTATGAAGATAACTGA
>OJKC01000256.1_pt1 | contig 52238 bp, 51 predicted proteins | sample 1596401 | NCBI WGS metagenome assembly OJKC01 (sample SAMEA4350162, study PRJEB24818) | metagenome | biome: human; feature: gut; material: faeces | place: Denmark | collected 2013-09 | reverse complement strand
GGCCGCCTGACACAAGAAAACACACGGTTTTGCCTGTGTCTATCCGGCTGAAATCGACCGAAAAAACGCCCGCATGCGTCAGCATGTGGGCGTTTTTACAGCCAATTTCAGCTCGAATTTACTTTGGCAAAACTGCTTCGCACCGAAAAAGAGCGCGTCTTGTGCAGAGCCGAGGCGCGGCGCCGCAGGCATACTGGATGTTTGTCAAGGCGGCGCAACGACGGGGCTGCGCGAAACGCGCCTTTTGCGGCGTATGTTTTCTTATGCCAGGCGGCCTAAGGCCGTCCGGCCTTAGGCGGTTCTTTTCGCTGTTTACTTCACGCAGATCGTCTCGATCTCCACCAGCGCGCCGCGGGGCAGAGCGCCTACCTCCACAGCGGAGCGGGCGGGGTACTGACCCTCGGTAAAGAACTCGGCATACACCGCGTTCATGGCGGCGAAATCGCCCATGTTCTGCAGGAACACGGTGGTCTTGACCACGTTGTCCATGGTCAGGCCGGCGGCTTCCAGAATGGCCTTGATGTTGGTGAGCACCTGACGGGTCTGCTCGGTGATGCCGCCGGGGACGAATTCGCCGGTGGCGGGGTCGAAGGGCACCTGGCCGGACGTGACCAGGAAACTGCCGCAGTCAATGGCCTGAGAATAGGGGCCGATGGCGGCGGGGGCGTTGCCGGTGGCGATGATCTTCTTCATAACGTAACCTCCTGTATGTTCGTTCTGTGTGCGTCCGGCGGACGCCGGAACGTTTTTCGGTTCCACTTATACCATACTTTATACCACATTCCGCCGCAAATGGCAACCATTTCCCACCGTCTGCGCCGCGCTATCTGTTTTTTTTGTGACGCATTCGCGGAACCATACGGCGATACAGGTGTTAATGTCCCGACAAGCTGTCCTGTATTACAAGAAAATTCGCGCACAAGATACATACAATCTCTGTATTACACAAAACAGCCTGCTGTTTTGGAGAGATTAGCTATCTATTTAACTTATAACGCGTCATCAGATTTCACCGCTACCAGCAGGGCCGCCGTCTGTGTTACTGTAGGGGTAGGAGACAGACGAATCAACCTATATTTATGTATGTGATGAGGAGGACGACCCATGTTGCACGAGAATTGCGGTTTCGGTACGAAAGCCATCCATGCGGGGAACGTGAAGGACGCCCAGTACGGCGCGCTGACCACCCCCATCTTCCAGACCTCCACCTTCGTCTTTGACAGCTGCGAGCAGGGCGGACGCCGCTTTGCCGGGCAGGAGGGCGGCTACATCTACACCCGTCTGGGCAATCCCACCACCTCCGTGCTGGAGGCCAAGATCGCCGCGCTGGAAAACGGCGAGGCCTGCGTTGCCGCCGCCTCCGGCATGGGCGCCATTTCCTCCGCCCTGTGGACGGTGGCCGGCGCCGGGAAGCACATCGTGGCTGACGGCACGCTGTATGGCTGCACCTTCGCCCTGCTGAACCACGGCATGACCCGCTACGGCGTGGAGGTCAGCTTTGTGGACACCTCCGATCTGGACGCGGTGCGGGCAGCGCTGAAGCCCAACACCTGCGCCGTCTATCTGGAGACGCCCGCCAACCCCAACCTGAAGATCGCCGATATCGCTGCCGTGGCGGACATCGCCCACGGGTACAACAAGGACATCAAGGTGATCTGCGACAACACCTTCGCCTCCCCCTATCTCCAGCGTCCGCTGGAGCTGGGCGCGGACGTGGTGGTACACTCCGCCACCAAGTACCTCAACGGCCACGGCGACGTGATCGCGGGCTTCGTGGTGGGCTCCGCCGAATTCTGCACCGAGGTGCGCATGTTCGGCCTGAAGGACATGACCGGCGCGGTCATGGATCCCTTCACCTCCTTCCTGATCCTCCGCGGCCTGAAAACGCTGGAGATCCGCATGCAGAAGCACTGCGCCAACGCCAAGGCCGTGGCGGAGTTCCTGTACAACCACCCCGCCGTGGAGAAGGTTTACTATCCCGGCCTGATCGACCATCCCGGTCACGATATCGCCCGCCGTCAGATGAGCGACTTCGGCGGCATGCTGTCCTTCGAGGTCAAGGGCGGCCGCGAGGCCGGCGCCAAGCTGGTCAACGCCCTGCACCTGATCACCGTGGCCGTGTCGCTGGGCGATGCCGAGACGCTGATCGAGCACCCCGCCTCCATGACCCACTCCACCTACTCCGAGGAGGAGCTGGCGGCCTCCGGCATCGCCGCCGGTCTGATCCGCCTGTCCGCGGGTCTGGAGAACGCCGAGGACATCATCGCCGACCTGAAGCAGGCTCTGGCGCAGCTGTAAGCGGTTTCACAGAATATAGGGGGATAAAAGGAAGGAGCGCCGCAGGGCGCTCCTTCCCGGTTTTTCTCTCATTATTTCGCGGCGCGATCCGCCTGAATGAGCAGCTTCAGCGCTTCCACGCCCACCTGCACGGCGGAGGTGGTGTCCTCGCTCATCTTCTGATCCAGCCCGGCGGCCTCCCGCTCCTGGTTCCACACCACATGGAAGCAGGAGCCGCAGCGGCACTTCAGCGCGTCAGCCACCACGAACAGGGCGGCGGATTCCATCTCGCTGGCCTTGACGCCCAGCCGCTTCCACGCCTCCCACAGGTTCAGCAGTTCGTAGGACACGGGCATGCGGGCGGGGCTGTGCTGGCCGTAGAAGGCGTCCTTGCACTGGACGACGCCCACCTGCGTGCGCTTACCCAGCGCCCGGGACGCCTGCACCAGCGCGGTGGTAACATCAAAGTCAGCCACGGCGGGGTACTCGATGGGGGCATACTCCCGGCTGGTGTGCTCAAAGCGGATGGCGCCGGTGGCCACCACCACGTCGCCGGACTGCACGTCCAGATCGATGCCGCCGCAGGTGCCCACGCGGATGAAGGTATCCGCGCCAATGTTGTGCAGCTCCTCCATGGCGATGGAGGCGCTGGGGCCGCCGATGCCGGTGGAGCAGACGGACACCTTCTCGCCCAGCAGGGTGCCGGTGTAGACGGTGTACTCCCGGTTCTGCGCCACGAAATGGGCATCGTCGAACAGGGCGGCGATCTTCTCGCAGCGGCCGGGGTCGCCGGGGAGTATGACGTAGCGTCCCACGTCGCCGGGGACACAGTGGATGTGGTACTGGTGATCCAGTTTCTGCATGGCAGGTGCCTCCTTATCTATACAAATGGTTGTATCGTATGAAAAAATTACCGGATGTATTCTCTTCGCCCGGTGTTGTTTATCATATCACGGATGGTGAAAAATTGCAACGTCAGGTGGCGCAAAAGGGAAAAAGTGTCGGGACTACGGCGCGTTTCGCGGCAAAAACTACGAATGCACCGCGCGCGTGATGAGCGTGTTTTTCGCGTGCGGCGCAAGCACGGGAAAAGGAGGAACGGATATGACGGATCGGTTAATGGCACTGGCGGCGGCGCTGATGCTGGCGGTAACGCTGGCGGCCTGCGGCGAGGCGGACAACAAAAAGCCCTCGCCCAAGCCGGACACCACGCCCAACGGCAACATCACCACCCAGCCGGACACCAACGGCACCGACACCACGACGGATGGCCGGGGTGAGTCGCCGGGTGACAGCATGAACGGCGGAAACAACGAAACGGGCGGCGCCGTGCCCGGCGACGGCGACATGAGCGTAGGCGGCGGCGAGGGCGCTCGCTCCCGGAAATACGACCGGGCGCTGGCGGCATCGCTGAGCCAGCTCATTCTCAACCGCATAGGCGGCTAAGCGGCAGCGCGGCGGACGCATGGCGTCCGCCGCGTCAGCTTTGACGTAGGTCTTGCATTTTCAGAAAAATGGGATATTATATAAGTGAAAAAATTTGTGCCGCAGGCGCGGCAGAGAAAAGAAGGTTTTTACTATGACAAAAATCGACATCGTATCCGGTTTTCTGGGCGCAGGCAAGACGACCCTCATCAAGAAGCTGCTGGCGGAGGCCTTTCAGGGCGAGAAGCTGGTGCTCATCGAGAACGAATTCGGCGAGATCAGCATCGACGGCGGCTTTCTGAAGGACTCCGGCGTGCAGATCAGCGAGATGTCCTCCGGGTGCATCTGCTGCTCGCTGGTGGGCGACTTCGACCGGGCGCTGAAGGACGTACATGAGCAGTTCCACCCCGACCGCATCCTCATCGAGCCCTCCGGCGTGGGCAAGCTCAGCGACGTGATCGTGGCGGTGGAGAACGCCGTGAAGGACGTGCCGGACATGCAGCTCAACAGCTTCGTCACCGTGGCGGATGCCACCAAGGTGAAGGTCTACATGAAGAACTTCGGCGAGTTCTACAACAACCAGATCGAGTCCGCCGGCACCATCATTCTCAGCCGCACCCAGCGGCTGAGCCAGGAGAAGCTGGAGGCGGCGGTGGCGCTGCTGCGGGAGAAGAACCCCACCGCGGCCATCCTGACCACCCCGTGGGACGCGCTGGACGGCATGACCATCCTAAGCGCCATCGAGAAGGTGTCGCTGGCGGACGAGCTGCTGGCGAAGATGCGCGCCGAGCACGAGGCGGACGAGGAGGAGCATCATCACCACCATCATGATGACGAGGACGAGCACGAGCACTGCTGCCATCACCATGACCATGATGACGACGATGACGACCACGACCACTGCTGCCACCATCACCACGACCACGACGAGGACGAGCATGAGCACCACCATCACCACCACGACGGCGAGGAGTGCGACGATCCGGAGTGCGGCTGCCACCATCACCATCATCACGCCGACGAGGTGTTCGTCAGCTGGGGCGCCGAGACGGTGAAGCCCTTTACCGAGGACGAGCTGGAGCGTATCCTGACGGCGCTGGACGGCGGCGAGTACGGCGCCATCCTGCGCGCCAAGGGCATCGTGGCCGCTGCCGACGGCGGCCAGTGGCTGCACTACGACTTCGTGCCCGAGGAGCACCAGATCCGCCGCGGCCCCGCCGATTACACCGGCCGGCTGTGCGTCATCGGCTCCGGGCTGAAGGAGGACAAGCTCCAAGAGCTGTTCGGGCTGTAAGGAGCGGTAACGACTATGGATATTCCTGTTTATCTCATCGCCGGCTTTCTGGACGCCGGCAAGACCAGCTTCATCAACGGCATCCTGCGGGACGGCTTTGCCGCCGAGGATCGGACGCTGCTGCTGTGCTGCGAGGAGGGCGAGCTGGGCTATGACCCCCATGTGCTGAGCAACGTGTTCACCTACACGGTGGAGGACGAGGAGCAGTTGACACCGGAGTTCCTGAAGAAGCTGGAAAAGCAGTACCGCCCCAAGCAGGTGATCGTGGAGTACAACGGCATGTGGAGCATGGAGAAGCTGTACCGGGAGGGACTGCCCGCCAACTGGATCCTGTACCAGATCATGTGCCTTGTGGACGCACGCACCTTCGAGATGTATGTGAAGAACATGGGGCAGCTGATGATGGAGAAGATCACCAACGCCGACATGCTGATCTTCGACCACTGCAACGAGCAGCTGCGCGCCCAGCTGCGCAGCCGCAACCTGCGAATGGTGAACCGCCGGGCGGATATCTATCTGGAAAACGAGGACGGCACCAGCGAGGAGTACGTCACCCCGGAGATGTCCCCCTTTGATCTCAGCAGCGGCAAGCTGGACGTGCCGGACGAGGACTACGGCATCTGGTATGTGGACATGATGGACAACCCCGGCCGCTACGAGGGTGTGGAGGTGTCCTTCAAGGCGCTGATGTGCCACTCCAAGAAGTTCAAGGGCGTCCACTGCCCCGGCCGGTTCGCCATGGTCTGCTGCGACAAGGACATGCAGTTCCTGGCGCTGGTGTGCCGGGGCGAGGGGCTGGACAAGTACAAGGACAAGGAGTGGGTGAAGATCCACGCCACGGTGAAGAAGGAGGCCTGCGACGCCTATCAGGGCGATGGCCCCGTGCTGTACGTTACCTCCATCGCCGCCACCACCAAGCCCGACCCTGAAATGGTGTCCTTCTGATAACAAAGCGTATATTGTGCATCGCTTATTGCGTTGTGTATACAAAAAGACCCGCCGATGGCGGGTCTTTTTGCGTTTTCGCTTCTATCAATGCATCAGCTGCACGGCGGCGGGAAGGTTTTCGATCTCCACCCGCGGCGCGCTGGGACAGTACTCCCCGTCCAGCGACCAGGGCAGCTCCTCGTCGGTGGTGACGGTGACGTGCCGCACATGGCGCAGGATCACGCCGGGATAGTCGTACTGCATGCGGGTCATGACGTTGATAAGATTTTGCAGATCCAGCGCCGACTTGGGCATCCGCAGGAGCAGCAGCTCAAACATGCCGTCGTCCATACGGACGCAGGCGGGATCCAGCTTCACAAGCCCGCCCAGCGACGTAGAGTTGCACACGGCGCCGAAGATGAACTCTCCCTCAAAGCGCTCGCCGTCGGCCTCCACCGCGCAGCGGTAGGGGCGCAGGGAGTCCAGATCGCCCAGCCCCTCCAGAATGTAGGCGAAGTGCCCCAGCGCGTTTTTGGCTGCCTGGGTCGCGGAGTAGGAGGAGCGGGTAAAGGCGCCGAAGGACGCCACATACGCAAAGTACCGGTCGTTGTGCCGTCCCACGTCCAGCGGGTACGGCGCGCCGCAGACGGCGGCGCGGGCGGCCTCGTCCATGGCGGTGGGGAGATGCAGGCTGGCGGCGAAGTCGTTGGTGCTGCCGCAGGGCAGATAGCCCAGGGGCGGGCGCTGGGGCAGCTGCATAACGCCGGACAGCGTCTCGTTCAGCGTGCCGTCGCCGCCGGCGCACACGATCAGGTCATAGTCGCCGCCGCACCGGGCGGCCATGTCACGCGCCTGCCCGCCGGCCTCGGTAACGAAAATGTTCACCAGATAGCCGGCGCGGGAGAACTCTGCCGCCGCGTCAAACAGCGGGGCACGGGATTTTGTCTTTCCCGCACGGGGATTGACGATAAACAAGAGCTTTTTCATGGGGACACCCTTCCATACCATCGTATTCTGCGCGGAGTAGTTCGGTTATGATACCACAGTTCCACCCGGAATGCAAGCCGCACTCCCGGCGGAGTGCGCAAAATGAAGCAAGAAAACCGCCACTCCGACAAGTGACGGTTTTCTTAGTATAACTTTCACATAAACCGGAGCCAAACCGCTTGTCGCAGTATCTCTCCTGCCCTTTGATTATATTCACGTTCCGGACGTTGTCAAGTCCGCAAAAAAAGTTGCAAAACGGCGGTAAGACGGGTATGATAGAGAAAAACATCAGGAGGGCGGTCTTATGCGGCGGACACAATATTTCAAATGGGGTTTGACGGCGTTTCTCACCGTATGCGCCGTGCTGATCTTTTACGACACCTTCTATCAGGCCGGCACGCTGCAGCAGTTCGTGTCGCGGCTGGCGTCCATTCTGGCGCCGGTGCTGTACGGCTTCGCCATCGCCTACCTGCTGACGCCGATCATGTCCTGGCTGGAGAAGGCCATCCGCGCCCTGTGGCGGCGAGCGACAAAAAAGGAGCTGAAGCCCCGCTCCGGCGCGCTGCGGCTGGTGAGCATCCTGCTGACCGAGGCGGCGGTGATCTTCCTGCTGTACCTGCTGATGAGCGTGCTGATCCCGCAGGTGGCGGACAGCGTCACCACCCTCATCAACAACGCGGAGTCCTACTACCGAAAGGTATACCGCTGGGCGCAGGAGCTGCTGAACAGCAACAACGAGATCGCCGTCTGGCTGGCGGGGCGCATCACCGAGCGGTACTCCGACGGCATGGACTTCCTGACCAACCAGGTGCTGCCGTGGGCGCAGAAGGCCATCGGCCCCCTGACCAACGGTATATGGAGCGGCATCCGCGGGGCGGTGGGCTTCGCCTTCGACCTGATCGTGGGCATCATCGTGTCCATCTATCTGATGGGCATGAAGGAAAAAAGTCTGGCACGCTGCTGCAAGGCGGTGTACGCCGCGCTGCCGGAGGAAAAGGCCGATGCGGTGATGCGGGGCACCCGCAAGGTCAACAGCATTTTCTCCGGCTTTGTGCGGGGCAAGCTGCTGGACTCCCTTATCATCGGCATTCTGTGCTTCATCTGCTGCTCCCTGCTGAAGATGCCCTACACCCCTCTGGTAAGCGTGGTGGTAGGCGTGACCAACGTGATCCCCTTCTTCGGCCCCTTCCTGGGCGCGGTGCCCTCCGCGTTCCTGATCCTGCTGGTCAGCCCCAAGCAGTGCCTGGTGTTCGTGATCTTCATCGTCATATTGCAGCAGTTTGACGGCAATATTCTCGGCCCCAAGATCCTGGGCGATGCCACAGGCATTTCCAGCTTCTGGGTCATCGTGGCCATTCTGGTGGGCGGCGGCTTCGGCGGCGTGCTGGGCATGTTCATCGGCGTGCCGGTGTTCGCCTGTGCGCAGGAGCTGCTGAAATACCTGATGGACAAGCGGCTGCGGAAGCGGAACATGCCCACGGAGGCGTATGCCTATGTGGGGCGGGCAAAGGACGACCCGGCAGAAACAACAGAGGAGACAACGACAGACAATGACAAAGGAACTGTATAACAAGCTGATGGCCTTCGGCAACGACTGTGAGCCGTTCCTGACCCATAACTACATGCGTACCACCGATCTGGACGACGGCACCGCCACGGTGACGCTGCCCATGCACACGGAGAGCCTGAACCGCTGGGGCGGCGCCCACGGCGGCATCCTGTTCTCCCTGTGCGATGTGGCCATGGGCATGGCCATTATGACGCTGCGGCAGGAGATGGTGGTGACGGTGAACGCCACCATCGACTATCTGGCCGCGGCCGCGGCGGGCAGCACCCTCACCGCCGTGGGCAGGGTGGATCGTCTGGGCGGCAAGCTGGCCTTCTGCTCGGCGGAGATGACGGACGAGACGGGCAAGGTCATTGTCCGCGCCCACTGCGTCATGTGCTTCACCGGCAAGGCGCTGCCCCTGTGAGCGGCCGGGCGCTGCGCCGCTGGCTTCTGACGCTGGCGGCGTTCTTTGCCGCGTATTTCGCCCTGCGCACCAGTCGGGCGGCCATGAACGCCCTGTGGTACGGGGCGATCTGCCCGGCGGAGCAGTGGCTGGGGCGGCTGTGGGGCGGCTGGAGCCTCTCCGTGGGCGAGGTGCTGATCGTCACCGCCGTGTGCGCCGCTCTTATAGCCGCCGCCAATGGCATACGGTACATCGTCTCCGCCCGGCGGAAATGGCGCGCGGCGGCACAGGTGCTGACCACCGCCCTCTGCACGGTGCTGACGGTGTACGCCGGCTTCTGCCTGCTGTGGGGCGTGGGCTACAACACGGACGGCTTCCGGGAGAAAAGCGGCCTGACCACCGCGCCTGTGACCGCCGATCAGCTGGCACAGGTGACGGCCTATTTCGCCGATCAGCTGGCGCTGTCCGCCGGTGAAGTCCCCCGCGACGGGGACGGCGTGTGCCGTCTGGACTACCGGCAGCTGCTGACCGGCAGCGAGAGCTCGCTGGACGTGCTGACGGAGGAATTCCCCTTTCTGGACGCCAAGACCGGCCGCGCCAAGGCCTTCGGCTGCTCCCGCGCGCTGAGCGCTCTGCGCTTCACCGGGTTCTACTTCCCCTTCACCGGCGAGGCCAACGTGAACACCGACAGCCCCTCTGCCTTCCTTCCAGCCACCGTGTGCCACGAGATGGCGCACCAGCGGGGCATCACGGCGGAGGAGGAGTGCAATTTTATCGGCATCCTGGCCGCTATCCGTTCAGACTGCGCCGCCTATCGCTACTCCGGCTGGCTGACGGGCTTCGGCTATCTCTCCAACGCGCTGTACAGCGCCGACCGGGACGCGTGGCAGATCATTCGGGACAGCCTGCCGGAGACGGTGGTAGCCGACCTGCGGGCGGACAACGCCTACTGGTCACAGTTCCGGGGTACGGTATCCCAGCTGTCGGACAAGGTATACGACGGCTTCCTGAAAAGCAACGGCGACACGGACGGCGCAAAAAGCTACGGCGTCGTCACCGACCTGCTGGTGACCTATTTCGGCGCATGACGCTCTTCCTTTTCGGGAGGGCGTTATTGCCCCGTTGCAAGGCGTTGACAGATATGGTATAATTGTAAATTGAGAATATATGTAAAAACGAGGACAGAACTATGGAAGTGACACAGGGCGCACCGTTCGAGAGCTTCGGCCTGTCAGAGGCCACCATGCGCGCCATACGAAATAAACATTATACCGTCAGCACGCCGGTGCAGGCCGGCTGTATCCCGCCCATGCTGGCGGGCAAGGACGTCATCGCCAAGGCTCCCACCGGCACCGGCAAGACCATGGCCTTCGGCATCCCCATCATCGAGCGCATCGACCGGGAGAGCGAGGAGGTGCAGGCCGTGATCCTGGCGCCCACCCGCGAGCTGGCCATGCAGATCACCGATGAGATGCGCGACATCGCCGTGTGCCACGAGGGTGTGCGTCTGGTGTGTCTCTACGGCGGCCAGCCCATTGGCAAGCAGATCGACGCGCTGAAGCGCCGTCCCCAGATCGTGGTAGCCACGCCGGGACGGCTCAGCGATCACATGAAGCGCCGCACCGTCAGTCTCAAGAGCGTCCGCACCGTGGTGCTGGACGAGGCCGACCGCATGCTGGACATGGGCTTCATCCACGATGTGACCCGCATTCTGGACAAGATCCCCAGTCGCCAGAATCTGGGCATGTTTTCCGCCACCATCTCCCGGGAGGTCATGGACATCTCCTGGGTCTACCAGCGGGATCCGGAGGAGATCACCGTGCAGGCCACCAAGGAGAACAAGCCCGACATCCTCCAGTACCGTCTGGAGGTGCCCTCCGACGGCAAGGTGGACGCCATTGCCAAGATCCTTGCCCACGAGAATTACGACCGGGTGATCTGCTTCTGCAACACCAAGGGCAGCACCGAGCGTCTCACCAAGTTCCTGCAGATGCGCGGCGTGGACGCCCAGTGCATCCATGGCGACATTCCCCAGCGCAAGCGGGAGGAGGTCATGCAGCGCTTCCGCGACGGCAAGCTCCGTGTCTTTGTAGCCACGGACGTGGCCAGCCGCGGCATCGACGTGGACGACGTGGACGCCGTGTTCAACTACGAGGTGCCGGAGGAAAACGAGTATTACATCCACCGCATCGGCCGCACGGGACGCGCCAAAAAGCACGGCGTGGCCTACACACTGCTCAGTGACTTTCCCAGTCGCCTGCGTCTGGACAACATCGCCCGCAACACCCGCAGCACCATCGTCCCAGCGCAGCTGGGTGACGACGGCAGCGTGACGCCTGTCAGCAAATAATATCTGAGTATAGCAGGAGAACCGCCCGATGGCGGTTTTCTCAGACTGTCAAAGAACCTGCTCGGTCACAGGTATCGGAGGGAAGGATAGTGTGAAAGGGAACCGTCAGGGTTCCCTTTCGCGTTCAATCACCCGCCGCAGCGACCAAAATTGCAAAATAAAATACTGTTTTTTATTTTGCAATTTTGCCTCAGCTTGTCAAAAAAGTCCGAACGGACTTTTTTGACAAGCTGGGAGAACCGCCCGATGGCGGTTCTCTTTTTTTATTTCTCCTGTTCGGCCTTGCACTCCATGGCCTCCTGCTGGTAGTCCAGCGCCGACTGGCGCAGCTCGGCAATGGCTGCCTCGTCCAGCGCGGAGCGCACCTTGGCGGGGGAGCCGAAGGCCAGCGAGCCGTCGGGGATCACCGCGTGCTGCGGCACCAGCGCCCCGGCGCCGATGAGACAATTGCTGCCCACCTGCGCGCCGTTGAGCACGATGGCGCCCATGCCGATGAGCGTGTTGTCGCCCACCGTGCAGCCGTGGAGGATGGCGCCGTGCCCCACCGTCACATTCTGCCCGACCACCACCGGGTAGTCGTAGTCCACATGCACCACGCAGTTGTCCTGAATGTTGGTGCCGCTGCCGATGGTGATGGGCGCTCTGTCGCCCCGCAGCACCGCACCGAAGAACACGCTGCTGCGCTCGCCCAGCGTGACGTCGCCCCGGACGGTGGCGTTGTCTGCCACAAAAGCGGAGGAGGAAATGGTGGGATTTTTCATGGGAAGCACCTCGCTGCAAAAATTTCTCCTCATTTTACCACACTTGTCAGAGAAAATCGACAACCAGATAGAATTTTGTGCTTACATTTTTCGACAGCATGTGGTATAATACAACAGAAGGGGGGACGCATGGCTGGTATGCCGTGTGCTTTTTTGTGTCAGTGTGTTGTGTGCGAAAAGGAGTGTGCGTGATGTTTGCAGTGGGCGATCTGGTGGTATACGGCGGCGAGGGTGTCTGCCGCGTGGAGAGTATCGGGCCTTCCGGCCTGCGGTACGACGGCGGCGACAAGACCTATTACCATCTTGCGCCCCTCTATCGCAGCGGCACCGTCATGACCCCGGTGGATACCGCCGTGATGATGCGCCCCATTATCAGCCGCGACCGGGCTATGGAGCTGATCGCCGCCCTGCCGCAGCTGCCGCCCCAGCGCCCCGCCGAACGGGGCATGCGGTTCGCCAAGGACTTTTACCACCAGCTGGTGCTGCGGTGCGACTGCGGCGAGCTGGCGGCCATGATCCACGGCATCTGCCACAAGCGCGCCTGGGCGGTGCGCCACGGCAAGAAGGTCAGCCAGATGGACGAGCGCTATCTCAAGCGCGCCGAGGAGCAGCTGTACGGTGAGCTGGCGGCGGCACTGGATATGCCCCGGGATCAGGTGCTGCCCTTCATCCGCCAGACATGGGAGAAGTGGCCGGAGCAGCTGCCCAAGCAGGAGCAGGAGAGCGCCCCCGCCCAGGAAGCGGCAGAAGCAGAATAACAAACAGGGACGGCACTGCCGTCCCTGTTTCGGTGTGTCGATAACCCCACGCCCCTGTCATTCCGAACCAGTGACCGATGTCACTGGTGTGGGAATCCGTAAGCTTTTAGCTGGGAATCTGCGGAAAAGTGCAGGACTTATGCGTTTTGGAAACGGATTGCCACGCCAGTCTGTACCCCAAGGGCACTTGCTTCGCGGCGCGGACTGGCTCACAATGACAGGCTTTTTTGACAGACTGAGCAAGGCAGCCAGCGGCTGCCTTGCTTTTTTCTGCGTTATTTCGGTTCGCGGGCGTCAGTCGCCCTCCCGCATGCGGTAGCCCACGCCCACCTCGGTGAAGATGTACTGGGGGTTGCCGGGGGTCGGCTCGATCTTCCGACGGATGTTGGCCATGTTCACCCGGAGGATCTGGTTGTCGGTCTTGGCCTTGGGACCCCACAGCTCGCGGATGATAAAGTCATACGTCAGCACCTTGCCGGCGTACTTGCCCAGCAGCGCCACGATCTTGTACTCGTTGACGGTCAGCCCGGCGTTCTGACCGTTCATCAGGACCTGGTGCTTGTCATAGTCGATGGTCAGGTCGCCGGTGACGAACTTGCCGGACTGGGCGATCTGGGTGTTGGACAGGGTGGTGCGGGTGTGGCGGATGGCGGTGCGGATGCGCGCCAGCAGCTCGGAGGTGCCGAAGGGCTTGACCAGATAGTCGTCGGCGCCGTAGTCCAGCGCCTCTACCTTGTCGTGCTCGTGGTTGCGGGCGGACACCACCACCACCGGCAGGTTCGACCACTTGCGCACGGACTTGAGCACCTCCATGCCGTCCATGTCGGGGAGCCCCAGATCCAGCACGATCATATCGGGGCAGTGGGAGGCGATCATGGTCAGAGCCTCCTCGCCGCTGCGGACAATGATGGTATCGAAGCCGTTGGCGGTGAGGATCATGGAAATAAAGTTGCTGATGGACTGCTCGTCCTCCACGATCAGGACCTTGTCTTTAATCTTCATCGCTTTCTCCTTTCATAGGCAGCGTCACGGTAAAGACCGCGCCGCCCCCTGGTTTGTTGTCGCCGCGGATCACGCCGCCGTGCGCCAGCACGATGGTGCGGCACACGGACAGGCCGATGCCCATGCTGCGTTTGCCGTCCTGGCTGCGGTCGCTGCGCGCCGAGCCCTCGAACAGCTTGGGCAGCAGGTGCTGCGGGATGCCCCTGCCGTCGTCGGACACGGTGATCACCGCGCAGCTGCCCTCCTCCCGCAGGCTGACATCGATGTGATTCGTCTCGCCGTGTATCACGGCGTTTTCCATCAGGTTCACCAGCACCTGCTCTATCAGCAGCGGATCCATTGGCACCATCATCAGCTCGTCGGGCAGATGGACGCGGATGTCCACCTCCGGATAGTGCTTGTGGGTCTTGGCTACGGCGGACTCGATGACCTCCTCCGCCGGCTCCGGCAGCTTTTTCACCCGCGCCTCCTCCGAGCTGATGCGGGTGATGGACAGCAGGTTCTCCACAATGCGGATGAGCCACTGGGCGTCCTCGTTGGTGGAGCGCAGCAGCTGCTCCCGCTGCTCCTGCGTCAGGGTGCCGTCCTGCTCCAGCAGCACATTGGTGGCGCCCACAATGCCCGTCAGCGGCGTGCGGATGTCGTGAGACACGGCGCGCAGCAGGTCGGCGTACATCTTTTCCCGCTCCGCATCCCGGCGGATCTGCTCCATCTGCTTGGCGCGGCTGGTGACGGTGGCCGTCAGGATGGAGATGGTCATCATGACCAGGAACGTCAGCGGAAAGCCGGTGAGGGTAAAGCTGATGTGCCAGAAGGGATAGGTGAATATGTAGTCCACGCTGAACATGCCCACGACAGCCGCGATAATGCCCAGCAGATAGCCGTCCGTCCAGAAGGCCGTCAGGAACACGTCCAGCAGAAAGATCATGGCCACATAGCTGGTATCGTTGTGCATGTCGAAGCTGCGCAGCAGCAGGCACCCCATGACGGACATCAGATACATGCCCAGCGCCTTGAGCGTGTCCATACCGGAGAAATGCAGCCCGATGGTGCGCAGCAGCTTTTTGCGCCGCGCGTCTTTTGCGGTCATAGATGTCCTCCCCTCATTTTGATGGTGCCATTGTACCACATTCCGCCGTTAAGAAATCGCTAAGAACGCGTTAAGATTTAAGGGGCAAATCGTTAAAATTGCAAAAAAACAGAGACGGCACCGCCGTCTCCTCTCGTCTTTGCTCCCGGTACGCAGGGATGGGTCTTGCTGTCTATATGAACGGGGCGAAGGCCGTCGAAACGGCTCGAAAAGATCCCCATAAAAAGCAAAATCCCACGCACATGGCGTGGTGTTCTCATCGGTGGTCGTTACCGCTGGCTGATCTCCCAGTCACAATCGGCAAAGATCATGTCGTCCAGGTCGCCCCAGATCCACGTTGTCGTCATAGTGCTATCACGCTCCTTTCTTTCATTTTTACAACCTTATTATATGCACTTTCAACTTGTTTTGCAAGAAGAAAATTGGATGTATTGTATAAATACTGTGTAAAGTTTTTGTGCAGTTTCAACAAATTCGGGCGGATAATATCTCTTGCGCCAAGGCGCGGTACGGGGTATAATAAAGTGTTAATGCAGGCGAGGTGAGCGCGTATATGAGAGAATTTCACGGCGGAAGCTATGACGTGGCGGTGATCGGCGCCGGTCACGCGGGCATCGAGGCGGCGCTGGCGGCGGCGCGGATGGGCATGGAGACGATATGCCTGACGGTCAGCCTGGACGCGGTGGGCAACATGCCCTGCAACCCGGCCATCGGCGGCACGGGCAAGGGGCATCTGGTGCGGGAGCTGGACGCGCTGGGCGGCGAGATGGCACGGGCGGCGGATAAGGCGTGCATCCAGTACCGGATGCTGAACCGGGGCAAGGGCCCCGCTGTCTGGTCCCTGCGGGCACAGGCCGACCGCAGAAAATACCAGCAGATCATGAAGCACACGCTGGAACTGCAGCCCCACCTGACGCTGCGGCAGGCGGAGGTCACGGAGATCCGCTGCCAGGGCGGCCGCGTGACCGCCGTGGTGCTGCGCACCGGCGCGGTGCTGGAGGTCAGAGCCGTGATCCTGTGTACCGGCACCTATCTGACGGGGCAGACCATCGTGGGCGAGTGCATCGAGTCCTCCGGCCCCGACGGGCTGCACCCGGCCAACGCGCTGGCGGACAGCCTGCGGGCGCTGGGACTGCCCCTGCGCCGGTTCAAGACCGGCACGCCGCCGCGTATCCACCGGGGCAGCGTGGATTTCAGCAAAATGGAGATACAGGAGGGGGACGCCTCGCCCCTGCCCTTCAGCTTTGAGACGGAGCGCGCGCCGGAAAACCGGGCGGTGTGCTATCTGACCTATACCAACGGGGAGACCCACCGGATCATCCGGGAGAATCTGGACAGAAGCCCCATCTACTCCGGCGTCATCGAGGGCATCGGCCCCCGGTACTGCCCGTCCATCGAGACGAAGGTGGTGCGGTTCGCGGACAAGCCCCGGCACCAGCTGTTCATCGAGCCTATGGGTCTGGACACGGAGGAGCTGTATGTGCAGGGCTTTTCCTCCTCCATGCCGGAGGAGGTGCAGATACAGATGCTGCACACGGTGCCGGGGCTGGAGCACGCGGTGATGATGCGCCCGGCCTACGCCATCGAATACGACTGCATCGATCCGCTGGCGCTGCGCCCCACGCTGGAGGTGCGGCAGATCGAGGGGCTGTACGGCGCGGGACAGTTCAACGGCTCCTCCGGCTATGAGGAGGCGGCGGTGCAGGGCTTTGTGGCGGGCGTCAACGCGGCGCTGAAGCTGCTGGGGCGGGAGCCGCTGGTGCTCCGCCGCAGCGAGAGCTACATCGGCACGCTGATCGACGATCTGGTGACCAAGGGCACGGAGGAGCCGTACCGCATGATGACCAGCCGCTCGGAGTACCGGCTGCTGCTGCGGCAGGACAACGCCGACGCGCGGCTGTGCCCCATCGGGCACGCGCTGGGGCTGGTCAGCGACGAGCGGATGGCGAAGGTGCGCGCCAAGTATGACGCGGTGGCGCGGGAGATACGGCGGCTGGAGCGCACCGGCGTGCCCGGCGGCGACGGGCTGAACGCGCTGCTGGCGGAGCGGGGCACCGCCCCGGTGGACAGCGGCAGCCGCCTCATCGACCTGCTGCGCCGCCCGCAGCTGGGCTACGACGATCTGGCGCCCTTTGACCCGGAGCGCCCCGACCTGCCCCAGGACGTGCGGGAGCAGGTGGCCATCACCGTGAAGTACGAGGGCTATATCCAGCGGCAGCAGCGGCAGGTGGCGGAATTTGAAAAGCTGGAGCGGCGGCTGCTGCCGCCGGACATGGATTACAGCCATATTCAGGGTTTGCGTCTGGAGGCGCGGGAGAAGCTGGACGCCCTGCGCCCGCTGAACGTGGGGCAGGCCGGGCGCATCTCCGGCGTGTCGCCGGCGGACGTGGCGGCGCTGATGATCTGGCTGCAAGCACACGACAAGGAGGACAGGGACAATGGGTAAGCTGCGGTTTCTTTTCGCTCTGTGGATGGCAAAGCTGTCCATCCCGGCGCTGAAGATCACACGGCACAACGGCACGGATTTCCCCGGCAGTCTGGCGGTGAAGCTGTGCCCGGACTTTCTGAAATACATCGGCCGGCCGGACACCATCGTGGCTGTCACCGGCACCAACGGCAAGACCACCGTGGCCAACATGCTGGGCGACGTGCTGATTGCCGAGGGCAAAAACGTCCTCAGCAACCGGGCGGGCAGCAACATCATCTCCGGCGTCAGCACGGCGCTGCTGAAGGGGTGCGATCTGCTGGGGCGCATCCGCCCCGGCTACGATCTGGCGGTGCTGGAGGTGGACGAGCGCTCCGCGCCCCGGATCTACCCCTATGTGAAGCCGGACTATATCATCGTGACGAACCTGTTCCGGGATTCCATCATGCGCAACGCCCATCCGGGCTACATCGCGGATATCCTCACCCGGTCATTCCCCAGGACCAGTAAGCTCATCCTCAACGCTGACGATCTGATCTCCGGCTCCGTGGCGCCGGAGAACCCGCGGGTCTACTTCGGCATCGACCGGCTGCCCACGGACGTGACGGAGTGCGAGAACCTGCTGAACGACATGCGCATCTGCCCCCGGTGCGCCGGAAAGCTGCGGTACGAATACCGGCGCTACCACCACATCGGCCGCGCCGTGTGCGAGAGCTGCGGCTTCCACTCGCCAAGCAGCGACTATCTGGCCACGCAGGTGGACGTGCAGAGCCGCACCATGTGCATCCGCGAGGCCGGGGAGGACTATCCCTACACCCTGATAACGGACAGCGTCCACAATATCTATAATATGGTCACGGTCATCGCCGCCCTGCGGCAGCTGGGCTACGACCACCCGACCATTGCCCGCGATCTGGCGCAGGTGAAGATCCCCGCCAGCCGCCTGTCGGAGGAGAGCATCGGCGGGGTGAAGGTCATCATGCAGATGTCCAAGGACAAGAACGCGCTGGCGTGCAGCCGGAACTTCGACTATATCCGCTCCAAGCCCGGCAAAAAAGAGCTGCTGGTGATGATGAACTGCATGGGCGTGGCCAAAAGCTGGTCGGAAAACCCCAGCTGGATGTATGACACGGACTTTGAGTTCCTCAACAGCGATGACGTGACGTGCCTTGTGTGCGCGGGTCCCCGCGCCTACGACTACAAGCTGCGGCTGCTGCTGGCGGGCATCCCGGAGGAGAAGATACGGCTGGCGGAGGATGAATTCGCCGCGCTGGAGCTGCTGCCCCTGACGCCCGGCGAGGATGTGTATATCCTGTACGGCGTGGACGGCATGCCGCTGGCCTTCCGGGTGAAGGCAAGGCTGAAGGAAATGCTGACGGCAAAGGAGGGCGCGCGATGAAGGCGGAAATTCTGTTCCCGGAGGTCTGCAACCTGTACGGCGATCTGCAGAACGTGTACTATCTCCGGCGCTGCTGCCCGGAGCTGGAGATCGTGGAGACAGACCTTCACAGCAAGCCCCGGTTCCTAACGGAGAACGTGGCGCTGGTGTATATGGGCAGCACCACGGAGCAGGGGCTGGCGCTGGCTGCCGATGCCCTGCGCCCCTATACGGCGGAGATGGCGGTGAAGCTGGACGCGGGGCAGCTGATGCTGCTCACCGGCAACGCGCCGGACGTGTTCTCTGACGCCATGGACAGCGACAGCGCCGACACCATCAAGGGGCTGGGCATTCTGCCCGGCCGGGTGAAATACACCATGATGAAGCGGCACAACAGCTTCTATCTGGGCACCTTTGAGGGCATGGACATCGTGGGCTTCAAGAGCCTGTTCGGGTTCCACTACGACGCGCCGGAGAGCGGCGGCTGGTTCGACACCGTCCGGGGCGTGGGACGCACGCCGGAGACGAAGGTGGAGGGCTTCCGCCGGGGCGGGCTGATGGCCACGGCGCTGATCGGCCCGCTGCTGATCCTGAATCCCCCGCTGTGCAAGTGGCTGCTGCGGCAGATGGGTGCGCCCTCGGACGCGCTGGCCTTTGAGGATGCTGCCTTCGCCAGCTACGAAAAGCGGGTGGCGGAGTTCAGGGAGAGCGGCCGGAGCTGGCAGTATTCGTGACAAAACGCAAAAGAGGCAAAAAACCGCCCGCGGCATAGCCGCGGGCGGTCAGCTTGTCGATAAACCTAACCCCTGTCATTCCGAACCAGTGACCGATGTCACTGGTGTGGGAATCCGTAACCTTTTAGCTGGGAATCTGCGGAAAAGTGCAGGAATTATGCGTTTTGGAAACGGATTGCCACGCCAGTGTGAGCACTGGCTCGCAATGACAGGCTTTTTCGACAGTCTCAACCGCCCGCGGCTATGCCGCGGGCGGTTCCTGTTATTGCTCGATGATGCGGAACAGGCGCTTGCCGTTTTCCAGCGTGGCGTGCTCCAGCTCCTCCGGGGCGACGCCCTTCCACTCCGCCAGCTTTTCCGCTACCAGACGGACGTAGGATGAGTCGTTCCGCTGTCCCCGGTAGGGCACCGGCGTCATGTAGGGGCTGTCCGTCTCGATAAGCATCCGATCCAGCGGCGTGACGGCGGCCACCTCCGGGGCGCGGCGGGCGTTCTTGTAGGTGACGGGTCCGTCGAACCCCAGATACCAGCCCATGCCCAGCAGCTCCTGCGCCATCTCCGGGCTGCCGGAGAAGCAGTGGAACACGCCGGTCACGTCCGGGAACTCCTTTACGATGGCCAGCGAATCCCCGTGGGCGTCCCGGTCGTGGAAGATCACCGGCAGGCGCAGCTCCCGCGCCAGCGCCAGCTGGCTGCGCAGCACCTGCTGCTGAAGCTCCCGCGGCGGGTTTTCCGCCCAGTAGTAGTCCAGCCCGATCTCCCCGATGGCCACCACCTTGGGCTGCTGCGCCAGCTGCCGCAGCGCGTCCATGTCTGCCGGGGTAAAGCCGCCGCAGTTCTCCGGGTGGATGCCCACGGCGGCGTAGACGTGGGGATACTCGGCAGCGTAGGCCACCGCCTTGCGGGAGCTTTCCAGATCGCAGCCGGGGTTCACCACCAGCGCCACGCCCCGCTGGGGCAGGCTTTCCAGCAGCAGCTCCCGGTCGGGGTCGAAGGCCTCGTCATCGTAGTGGGCGTGGGTGTCAAACAGCATGTCTCACGCCTCCAGACGAACCTTGCCCAGCGTGGTGCTGTCCACATACTGCTCCTTGATGGCGCGCAGCTGCTGCATGTGGGGCTGCTGCATGTGGACGCGCTGGTGCTCGGCGCTCTGCCAGCGCTCGATCAGCAGCAGCTCGTTCTCGTCCTGGGCGGAGAAGTAGTAGTCGTAGGCCAGGCAGCCCGGCTCCTGCCGGATGAGGGCCAGAATGCCCTTCTCCACGATCTGGCGGACGAACGTCTCGCGGCAGCCGGGCTTGGCCTGATATTTCACATATAAGATCAATTCTTCCATAGAAAACACCTCCGGGGTTTTTCTCCATTGTAGCACGTTGGAGGGGAAGGTGCAAATTTTTTCCTCCGGCGGGCAGAAAAGCATTTACAAGTTGTATAATATAGGATATACTTTACGGGCTGTATTATGAAAGATAGGGTGGGAGAGACATGGCAACGGATTTTTCCAGAACGCTCAGCCTGCTGCGGCAGGAAAAGGGCATCAGCCAGCGGAAGGCGGCGGCGGCGCTGGGCATCAGTCAGGCGCTGCTGAGCCACTATGAAAACGGTATACGGGAGCCGGGTCTGGCTTTCGTGACGCGGGTCTGCGATTTTTATCATGTGTCGGCGGACTTCCTGCTGGGGCGCAGCGCCAGCCGGGATGGGTCGATGATCGACTCCGAGGAGTTGTACGACGGCAGCGCGGAGAAGGGCTCCCTGCGGGGCAGTATCATGGCCACGCTGCAAAAAAAGCTGGCGGTAAACACCACAGGGCTGCTGTTCGACCTGCTGGGGCGCACCAACAGCCGGGAGGCCATCACCGCCGCCGGGGACTGCATCGGCGCCACGCTGTACGACCTGCTGAGGCGGCTGTACCGGCACAGCGGCGGCAACGAGGACCTGTTCGCCACGGACGCGGTGGACTTTGACGGCGGCGCGGTGGACGCGGCGCTGCTGCGCAGCCGCGCGGCGTATATGAAGGCGCTGGCACAGGCGGGGGAGCTGCCTCCGCTGAACTCCGATGCGCTGACGGCGCTGCCGGGCATCGGCCAGAGCACGGCGCAGGTGATCCACAACGTGGACGAAAGAGCGGGGAAATAAGGAGGCTATTCTATATGTTCGACCAATCTCATATTCGCAATTTTTCCATCATTGCCCACATCGATCACGGTAAATCCACGCTGGCGGATCGCCTGCTGGAGAAGTGCCACGCTGTGCCGGAGCGGGAGATGGAGAACCAGCTGCTGGACAACATGGATCTGGAGCGGGAGCGTGGCATCACCATCAAATCCCGCGCCGTCCGCATTTTCTACACGGCACAGGATGGGGAGACGTATGCCCTGAACCTGATCGACACGCCGGGTCATGTGGACTTCAACTACGAGGTCAGCCGCTCGCTGGCCGCCTGCGAGGGCGCGCTGCTGGTGGTGGACGCCACCCAGGGTGTGGAGGCGCAGACGCTGGCCAACACCTATCTGGCCATGGATCACGATTTGGAGATCCTGCCGGTGTTCAACAAGATCGACCTGCCCGCCGCCGACCCGCTGAAGGCCAAGCAGGAGGTGGAGGACATCATCGGTCTGCCGGCGCTGGAGGCGCCGGAGATCTCCGCCAAGCTGGGCATCAACATCGACGCCGTGCTGGAGGACGTGGTGCAGAACGTGCCCGCGCCCAAGGGCGACCCCAAGGCGCCCCTGCAGGCGCTGGTGTTCGACAGCCAGTACGACCCCTATGTGGGCGTGGTGGTGTATTTCCGCATCAAGCAGGGCACGCTGCGCAGGGGGCAGACCATCCGGCTCATGGCCACCGGCGCGGAGTACACCGTGCTGGAGTGCGGCTATCTCAAGCCCATCGGCAACGAGCCGACGGATGCATTGCAGGCCGGCGAGGTGGGCTATTTCACCGCCAGCATCAAGAACGTCAAGGACACGCAGGTGGGCGACACCGTCACCGACGCGGCGAACCCCGCCGCCGAGGCGCTGCCCGGCTATCGCCCGGCGCAGAGCATGGTCTACTGCGGCATCTACACCGAGGACGGCAGCAAGTACCCCGACCTGCGGGACGCGCTGGAAAAGCTGCAGCTGAACGACGCCAGCCTGACCTTCGAGCCGGAATCCTCCGTGGCGCTGGGCTTCGGCTTCCGCTGCGGCTTTCTGGGTATGCTCCACATGGAGATCATCCAGGAACGCCTGGAGCGGGAGTTCAACCTTGACCTTGTGACCACGCTGCCCAGCGTTATCTACCACGTCTATAAGTCCGACGGTACCATGGTCAAGGTGGACAACCCCCACAACTACCCTGACCCCTCCCTGATCGAGCACGCGGAGGAGCCGTATGTGAAGGTGTCCATCATCAGCCCGCAGGACTATGTGGGCAACATCATGCCCATGTGTCAGGAGCGGCGCGGCGAGTTCAAGGACATGCAGTATCTGGACACCCATCTGGTGGAGCTGCACTATCAGATGCCCCTGAACGAGATCATCTACGACTTCTTCGACACGCTGAAGGCCAACACCAAGGGCTACGCCAGCCTGGACTACGAGCTGTCCGGCTACCGCACCAGCGATCTGGTGAAGGTGGATCTGCTGCTCAACGGCGACGGCGTGGACGCCCTGAGCTTCATCGCCCACCGGGACAAGGCGTATCCCCGCGCCCGGCGGCTGTGCGAAAAGCTGAAGGAGAACATCCCTCGCCAGCTGTTCGAGGTGCCCATTCAGGCGGCCATCGGCGGCCGCATCATCGCCCGCGAGACGGTGAAGGCCATGCGCAAGGACGTGCTGGCCAAGTGCTACGGCGGCGACATCACCCGCAAGAAGAAGCTGCTGGAAAAGCAGAAGGAGGGCAAGAAAAAGATGCGCAATCTGGGCACCGTGCAGGTACCCACGGAGGCGTTCATGGCCGTCCTCAAGCTGGACAGTGAGTGATGAAAAAAGAGCACCCTTATGCCAGGCGGCCTAAGGGTGCTCTTATTATCCGGTTTACGCCTGGGGCGGCGTGCTGTCGGTGGGGGCGCTGCACTTGGGGCAGATGCCGTTGACCAGCTGCGTGCCGCAGAGCTTGCAGTACTGGGGCGGGCACTTGGGGCAGACGCCGTTGACCAGCTCTGTGCCGCAGACGCGGCAGTAGGCGTGCCGGGGCGCGGTCTCCTGCGCAGACGGGGCGGCCTCGCGGCGCTGGCGGAGCTCCTGCATGTCCGGAACGGCAAACACATCGCCGCCGGCAGAGCCGGGCTTGTCAGGCAGCTTGCGGTTGATGGCGATGACGTTCTTCAGCAGCAGGATGGCCATCATCATCAGCTCATAGCTGAGACGGATGGCGATCGGCCCCAGAATGATGATCAGCAGGCCGTAGCCGCCCATCCAGATACGGCTGTCAGTCCAGTAATTGTACTCCGTGCGGAAAAGCATGAGAACGCCGAAGAGGATCACAGCCGCCGTGGAGAAAATGTACAGCGCCTGAAGGATCTTCTCCACCATCAGGTATTTGAAGTTGCAGGTGTCGTGCAGGAACTTGCCGAAGGAGCCCATCTTCTCCCGCCTTCCCTCGGGGACGATGTAGATAAAGGCCAGGACGGTGGCGACAAGAGCCAGAACTCCGGCGACGATAAGCATGGTGCTGGGAAGCATGGCAATTTCTCCTTTTCTTTGAGTTGTGCCTTCAATATACCGGGAAAAGCAGCTGTTGTCAAGGAGGGAAAGTGCCGGTGGGACACCGTCTCCGGCGCGGCGCAGCTTGCGCTGCCCCTCAAAAAAGGAGCACCCGCGAGGGTGCTCTTTTTTTTATCCCTTATTACTTATTTTGTCAGCACAGCTTGGCGCCGGCGGGCACGGAGTCGTCGATCAGCATCAGGTTTACCTTCTCCTCGCCGTGCTCCTTGTGAACGGCGGAGATCAGCATGCCGCAGCTGGGGATGCCCATCATCTTCCGGGGCGGCAGGTTCAGGATGGCGATGGCGGTCTTGCCGATGAGCTGCTCCGGCTCGTAGAACTGGTGGATGCCGGAGACGATGGTGCGGTCGGTGCCGCTGCCGTCGTCCAGCGTGAACTTCAGCAGCTTGTCGGACTTCTTCACCGCCTCGCAGTTCTTGATCTTCACCGCGCGGAAGTCGGACTTGCAGAATGTGTCGAAGTCCACGTTCTCCTGGGCGTAGGGCTCCAGCTCGACGGCGGGCAGGGCGGCCTTCTTCTGCGCCTCCTGCATGGCGTCCAGCTTGGCCAGCGCCTCGTCCGTGTCGATGCGGGGGAACAGGTTCTCGCCCTTGCTGATGACCGCCTGGGCGGGCAGCACGCCCCATACGTTGGCGCTGTCCCAGCTGCGGCACTTGTCGTCCGCGCCCAGCTTGGCGAAGATCTTATCGCAGCTGTCGGGCATGACGGGCTGCAAAAGCGTGGTGCAGATGCGGATGGTCTCCAGCAGGTTGTACAGCACGGAGGCCAGACGGTCGCGCTTGCTCTCGTCCTTGCCCAGTGCCCAGGGCGCCGTCTCGTCGATATACTTGTTGGCACGGTCGATGACCTTGAACACCTCGTCCAAACCGTTCTGCAGCTGGAGCTTGTCCATCTCCGCCTGATAGCGGTCGCGCAGGGCGCAGGCCATCTTCTTCAGCTCGCAGTCCTCGGCGGTGTCCTCCCGGCCGATGGGCAGCTGGCCGCCGAAGTACTTCTCCACCATGCCGGTGGTGCGGCTGACCAAATTGCCCAGCTTGTTGGCAAGGTCGGTGTTGATGGTGGAGATCAGCAGCTCGTTGGAGAAGTTGCCGTCGGAGCCGAAGGGGAAGGTGCGCAGCAGGAAGAAGCGCAGCGCGTCCACGCCGAACATTTCGGACAGGGCGTAGGGATCCACCACGTTGCCCTTGGATTTGCTCATCTTGCCGCCGTCAATGACCAGCCAGCCGTGGCCGTAGACGTGCTTGGGCAGCGGCATGCCCATGCTCATGAGCATGGCAGGCCAGATGATGGAGTGGAAGCGGACGATCTCCTTGCCCACGATGTGGTAATCGGCAGGCCAGTACTTGTCGTAGTCGTCATATCTGTCGTTGTCAAAGCCCAGCGCGGTGCAGTAGTTGAACAGAGCGTCCACCCACACATACACCACGTGGCCGGGGTCGAAGTCCACGGGGATGCCCCAGCTGAAGCTGGTGCGGCTGACGCACAGATCCTCCAGACCGGGCTTGATGAAGTTGTTGACCATCTCGTTGACGCGGGTGCGGGGCTGCAGGAAGTCGGTGTCCTCCAGCAGATGCTGTATCCGGTCGGCGTACTTGCTCAGGCGGAAGAAATAGGCCTCCTCCTCGGCGTCCTTGACCTCGCGGCCGCAGTCGGGGCACTTGCCGTCCACCAGCTGGCTCTCCGTCCAGAAGCTCTCGCAGGGGGTGCAGTACTTGCCCTTATAGGTGCCCTTGTAGATGTCACCCTTCTCGTACATGGTCTTGAAGATCTTCTGCACGGCGGCGCAGTGGTAGTCGTCGGTGGTGCGGATAAAGCGGTCGTTGGAGATGTTCATCAGCTTCCACAGGTCGAGGATGCCCCGCTCGCCCTCCACGATGTGATCCACGAACTCCTGGGGGGTCATGCCGGCTTCTTTGGCCTTCGTTTCGATCTTCTGGCCGTGCTCGTCGGTGCCGGTGAGGAACATCACGTCATAGCCCTGCAAGCGCTTGTAGCGGGCGATGGCGTCGGTGGCCACGGTGCAGTAGCTGTGGCCGATGTGCAGCTTGTCCGAGGGGTAGTAGATAGGCGTGGTGATATAAAACGTCTTCTTTTCCATGCGTATTTCTCCTTTTCTCCGTTCCGAATGGAAGAACGGTATAAAATCACGCATACCATTTTAGCCCACCCCGTATGATTTGTCAATCAAACTGCCGACAAAAGCCTTACTTTTTACGTAAAAAGCCATTTACATACCGCAGGGAATTCGGTATAATATGGGGTGGAAATTTATCCGCTGTGCCGCGGAACAAAAGAGCATAGGAGGAAAACTATCGTGTCTTACAGAATTCTCGTTGTCAATCCCGGCTCCACCTCCACCAAGATCGGTGTCTATGAGGATGAGCAGCTGCTTTTCGACAAGACCCTGCGCCACAGCGCGGAGGATATCGCCCAGTTCAACACCATCCCCGCCCAGAAGGACTGGCGCCGTGATCTGGTGATGAAGGCGCTGCGCGAGCAGGGCTTCGACGCCCGCACCCTCTCCGCCGTCTCCGGCCGCGGCGGTCTGCTGCGCCCCATCCGCGGCGGCACCTACGCCGTCAACGACAACATGGTCAAGGACTGCACCATCGGCGTGCAGGGACAGCACGCCTCCAACCTGGGCGGCCTGATCGCCCGCGAGATCGGCGACGAGCTGGGCATCCCCTCCTACATCGTTGACCCCGTGGTCATCGATGAGATGGCTGATGTGGCGCGCTATGCCGGTCATCCCCTGTTCCAGCGTGTCAGCATTTTCCACGCTCTGAACCAGAAGGCCGTTGCCAAGCGCTTTGCCAAGGAGCAGGGCAAGAAATATGAGGAGCTGAACCTCATCGTCTGCCACATGGGCGGCGGCGTTTCCATCGGCGCCCACATGAAGGGCAGCGTGGTGGACACCCAGAACGCACTGGACGGCGAGGGTCCCTTCTCTCCCGAGCGCTCCGGCTCCCTGCCCACCGGTCAGCTGGTGAAGCAGTGCTTCTCCGGCAAGTACACCGAGGGGGAGATGCACCGCATGCTCTCCGGCCGCGGCGGTCTGGTGGCCTACACCGGCTCCAACGACATGCGCTATCTGCTGGCGCAGGCCGAGCACGATAAGAAGATCGCCGGCGTGGTGGACGCGTTCCACTATCAGATCGGCAAGGAGATCGGCGCCATGGCCGCCGTTATGCACGGCAAGGTGGATCAGATCATTCTCACCGGCGGCATCGCCTATGGCAAGGAGACGGTGGATGCCATCTCCGAGATGGTCGGCTGGATCGCCCCCATCACCGTCTACCCCGGCGAGGACGAGCTGCTGGCGCTGGCGCAGGGCGCTCTCCGCGTGCTGAAGGGCGAGGAGAAGGCGCAGGAGTACCGCCGTCCCCGTCCCGACGACAACAAGTAAAACAGGAAAAACAAGACCGTCCCGCGGCTATGCCGCGGGACGGTTTTTGCACAGGCGGGCGGACAGAGTCGTCCGCCCCTACAAGCTGGGAATGACAGCGCTTCGCGCTGCGGGGCGATGTGGGCATCGCTCCCTACTTTTCGCCGTCCGGGATGTAGCGGACGATATCGGACACGCCGCAATCCAGAATGCGGCACAGATCGTTGATGGTGTTCAGTGTAACGCTCCTGTTTTTTCGCAGGGAGTCCAGCGTACCGGTGCTGACGCCGTGCTCCTTGATAAGCGCATACTGACTGACACCCTTGCGCCGCAGCGTCTCCCACAGCGGGTCAAACACGATCATGGACTCACCTCCCTGTACGATAGCATACAGGGATAGTTTTCTCTTGAATATTGCCGAATATCAGGCTATAATGGGCGCGGGAGGGGACGGCATAATGAAAAAGTTATCCAATTTGCCGCGCCGCACAAGAGAACGCGTTGGCATCATCGTGCTGCTGATCAGCCTTGTTCTGATTATACTGCTGTCTGACACCGAGGAATACAGGCTGCTGCTGGCTATCGCGCCGGTGATGTTTTTTGCGTGGCTATGTCCGGAGCTGTGGTCGGGACAATAATTAGTAAACATATTTACTAAAATCAATAGTAAATATGTTTACTATGTAAAATACTGCCCAAAGGAGTTGGTGCAGTATGACATACCAGCGCAGGCTGCGCGACCTGCGGGAGGATCACGACAAAACGCAGCAGCAGATCGCCGATATACTGGGTACGTCGCAGACCATGTACGCCCGCTATGAGCGCGGCGCCAATGAGCTGCCCCTGCGCCATCTGCTTGTTCTGGCAGACTATTACGGTGTTTCTGTGGACTATCTTCTGGGACGCAGCGATGAGGAATAAAAAAAGAACCGCCCGCGGGCGGTTCTTTTTTTACTCCTTCACCTGCTTCATGGACAGGCTGATGCGGTGCTTCTTCTCGTCCACGTCCAGCACCACCACCTTGACGATATCGCCCACGGCCACCACCTCGGAGGGGTGCTTGATGAACTTATTGCACACCTGCGAGATGTGTACCAGCCCGTCCTGGTGCACGCCGATGTCCACGAATACGCCGAAGTCGATGACGTTCCGCACGGTGCCGGTGAGCACCATGCCGGGCTTCAGATCCTTGATCTCCAGCACGTCCGTCCGCAGGATAGGCGCGGGCAGGTCGCTGCGCAGGTCGCGTCCCGGCTTCATCAGCTCCTTCACCACGTCCCGCAGGGTGGGCACGCCCACGCCCAGCTTTTCCGCCACGGCAGCCTCGCCCATGGCCTGCACCTTCTGCATCAGCTGGGACACGGCGCCCCGGCGCACGTCCTCGTCACTGAAGCCGCACAGCGCCAGCAGCTCCTCCGCCGCGCCATAGCTCTCCGGGTGGACGCCGGTGTTGTCCAGCACGTTTTTGCTCTCCGGCACCCGCAAAAAGCCCGCGCACTGCTCATAGGCCTTGGGCCCCAGCTTGGGCACCTTCAGAAGCCGCTTCCTGTCGGGGAACGCGCCGTTGGCCTCCCGGTACGCCACGATGTTCCTGGCTGTGGTGCCGTTCAGACCGGACACATACCCCAGCAGGCTGGCGCTGGCGGTGTTCACGTCCACGCCCACGGCGTTGACGCAGTCCTCCACCACGCCGCCCAGCGTCTCGTCCAGCCGCTTGGGAGGCATGTCGTGCTGGTACTGCCCCACGCCGATGGCCTTGGGGTCGATCTTCACCAGCTCCGCCAGCGGATCCTGCAAGCGACGGGCGATGGAGATGGCGGAGCGCAGGTTCACGTCGTACTCCGGGAATTCCTCCGCCGCCAGCTTTCCGGCGGAGTATACCGACGCGCCCGCCTCGTTGACGATCATGTAGCTGACCCCCGGCAGACCCCGCAGCATCTCCACCGTCATCTGCTCCGTCTCCCGGCTGGCGGTGCCGTTGCCGATGGCGATATGTGCCACGCCGTGCTTGCGGCACAGCGCCGTCAGCCGGGCGATGGCCTCCTTCTTCTGCCGCTCGCCGTAGGTGGGATAGACCACCGCGGTGTCCAGCACCTTGCCGGTGCCGTCGATAACCGCTACCTTGCAGCCGTGGGCATAGCCGGGGTCAAGCCCCATGGTCACATGCCCCTTTACCGGCGGCTGGAGCAGCAGCGGCTTCAGGTTCAGGGCGAACTGACCGATAGCGCCCTCGCAGGCGCTCTCCGTCAGTGTGGAGCGAGCCTCCCGCTCCAGCGAGGGATAGATCAGCCGGTCGTAGGCATCCTCGCAGACGTCCCGCAGGAACGCCATGGATGATGAGCCGGGCTTGACCACCGCCCGCCGCAGCATGGGCAGCGCCGCGTCCCTGTCCAGCAGCACCGTGACGGAGAGGAAGCCCTCTTTTTCGCCCCGGTTGACGGCCAGTATCTGATGCCCGGCCAGTTTGGGCAGCGGCTGCTCGAAGTCGTAGTACAGGCGGTATACGCTGTCCTCCTCCGTGGCGGCGGCGCTTTTCAGCCGTCCCTGCCGCATGAGAAGTCCCCGCAGCGCCTTGCGGATATCCGCGTCGTCGCTGATGATCTCCGCGATGATGTCGTTGGCGCCCTGCAGGGCGTCAGCCGGCGTCTCCACGCCCTTTTCCGGGTCGATGTACGCCTGCGCCGCGTCCTCCGGCGCCGGGCAGTCCTTCTCCTGCGCCAGCAGCAGGAGTGCCAGCGGCTCCAGACCCTTCTCCCGGGCGACGGTGGCGCGGGTGCGCCGCTTCTGCTTATAGGGGCGGTAGAGATCCTCCACCTCCGCCAGCGTGCCGGCGTTGTCGATGGCGGCAGCCAGCTCATCGGTGAGCTTGCCCTGCCCGTCGATGGCGGACTTCACCTCCTGCCGCCGCTTGTCCAGATTCCGCAGGTACTGCAATCTGTCCTCCAGCTTCCGCAGGGTGGTGTCGTCCATGGAGCCGTGCTGCTCCTTGCGGTAGCGGGCGATAAAGGGGATGGTGCTGCCCTCGTCCAGCAGGGCGATGACGTTCTCCACGTACTGCACCGGCTGTGCCAGCTCTGTGGCCAAAATCTGTGCGATAGTCTGCATGATTGCTCCTTTCAGAAAACTGTGCCCGCGCACGGTGCGGGCACAGACGCCTATTTGTGATACAGGCTCTTGATCTCGTATTTCGGCTCACAGCTGACGTTGATGCCCAGCCGCTTGTACAGCTTGGCGTCCTCCTCAGAGATGATCACCGAGAAGTGGGCGTCGCAGCCCCGCAGGTTCTTCAGCTGCGCCTGTACCATGTCCGCCAGCGGATTGGTCAGCCCGGAGATGGCCAGCGCGATCAGCACCTCGTCGGAGTGCAGCCGGGGGTTCCGGTGCCCCAGATAGTCGGTTTTCATGGTGCTGATGGGCTCGATGACCGACGCGGGGATCAGATCCAGCTTGTGGTCGATGCCCGCCATGTGCTTCAGCGCGTTCAGCAGCAGCGCCGCCGATGCGCCCAGCAGGGGAGAGGTCCTGCCCGTCACCACGCTGCCGTCCGGCAGCACCATGGCGCCCGCCGGCTTGCCGGTGGCCTGCTCCTTCTCCAGCGCCGCCGCCACCGCCGGGCATATTTCCGGCGTGACGCCCGCCTGCTGCATCACCAGCTCCAGCTTCCGCACCACGCACTCGTCCGCCTGCCCCTTGGCGCGCTCCACGCAGCCGGCGTAGTACCGCCGCAGGATCTCCATGCGGCTGGCCGCCTGGCACACCGCGTCGTCCACGATGGCGAAGCCCGCCATGTTCACGCCCATGTCCGTGGGGGACTTGTAGGGGCACTCGCCCTGGATCATCCGGAACATGGCCGCCAGCACCGGGAAGATCTCCACGTCCCGGTTGTAGTTCACTGTGGTCTTGCCATAGGCCTCCAGATGGAACGGGTCGATCATGTTCACGTCGTTCAGGTCGGCGGTGGCCGCCTCGTACGCCAGATTCACCGGGTGCTTCAGCGGCAGGTTCCAGATGGGGAACGTCTCGTACTTGGCGTAGCCCGCCCGGATGCCCCGCCGGTTGTCGTGGTACAGCTGGCTCAGGCAGGTGGCCATCTTGCCGCTGCCGGGGCCGGGCGCGGTGACAACGATCAGGGAGCGGGTCGTCTCGATGTATTCGTTCTTGCCCAGCCCCTCGTCGGACACGATGTGCGCCACGTCGGAGGGGTAGCCTGCGATGGGGTAGTGCTTGTAGCTCTTCACGCCCAGCGCGCCCAGCCGCTTGATAAACGCGTCTGCCGCCGGCTGACCGGCGTACTGGGTGATGACCACGCTGCCCACATAGAAGCCCAGACCCCGGAACACGTCGATCAGCCGCAGTACATCCGTGTCGTAGCTGATGCCCAGGTCGCCCCGCATCTTGTTCTTTTCGATATCCCCGGCGCAGATGGCCACCACGATCTCCACATCGTCCTTCAGCGTCTGCAGCATCCGGATCTTGCTGTCCGGCTGGAAGCCCGGCAGCACGCGGGAGGCGTGGTAGTCGTCAAACAGCTTGCCGCCGAACTCCAGATACAGCTTGCCGCCGAACTGCGCCCGCCGCGCCGTGATGTGCTCCGCCTGCAATTGCAGGTACTTCTCATTGTCAAATCCGATCTTCACCCTGATACACCTCTGTCTCTCCAAAATTCCTGCCCATTATACTATACCTTGTGGAGCAGGGGAAGAAAAAATCGCAAGGTTTGGCAGGGAAAATGTAACGAAGTTTTTCCGGAAATTTTGGCGAAACCCACCGTTGCTTTTTGACACGCCGGGGCGTATACTAAAAAATACACCCCTATTGCACGGAGGTATGCTATGCGTTTTCATGTTGTCTGGCGCAAGAGCCACGAGCCGGAGTCCGCGTACCGCGACTTCTTCGAGACAAACGATATTTTCGAGGCCAAGGACTTCGCCATGCGCCTGGCCTTTGACGAGACGAACTGCGTCTACGTCCATGACGCCCAGCGGGACGAGATCGTCCGGGATTTTGACGCGGAGATCTACCGCTGAGCCAATAAACTGACCACCTTCGGCCATACTAAGGCCGGAGGTGATTTTTTATGCCCAAACGCAGACACAGTGGGGAGGGCTTCCCCTACGACGCCACGCCGGATGTACACCACTTTCCCGGCGTGCCCCGGAGCAGCTTCGACGTGGTGAATATGTACGGCACCTATAACATCCAGCCCACGTCCGACACGGAGAACCTGTTTCCCCTGATCGCGCCCGGCCTGCCCAAGGCGTACCGGGACATGCATCTGGATAAGGACGATCTGGAGCCGTGAGCCATCAGCCGCATGGTGCGGAGCGCCATGCGGCTCAGCTTGTCAAAAAAGTCCGTTCGGACTTTTTTGACAAGCTGAGGCAAAATCGCAAAATAAAAAACAATATTTTATTTTGCGATATTGGTCGCTGCGGCGGGTGATTGAACGCGAAAGGGAACCCTGACGGTTCCCTTTCACACTATCCTTCCCTCCGATACTTGTAACCGGGCAGGTTTTTTGACAGTCTGAGCCGCATGGTGCGGAGCGCCATGCGGCTTTCTCGTGCTGACATGACGATTTCCAAAAAGTGCAACATTTCGACCGCAAAAGCGCCGAAAGTTTTAACCATTTAAAGTGCGGCTCGGTACAATGCACAGATAATTGTTATTTCTTTGGCAATTCACACAATTGACGCATTTTTAACAAACCCGTATAATGTAGATAAACTGGTAAGACCAGTGACGCCCTTTTGCGCGTCCGGTCAAGGAGGAAGCATGTATACCTTAGGCATCGACATCGGCAGCACCACTTCCAAGTGCGCTGTGATAAAGGACGGAAAAGAGCTGGTGGCGCACAGCCTGCAGACCGGCGGTCTGGGCACCGGCGGTCCCGAGGAGGCCATGGCGCAGCTGTGGCAGTCCTGCGGCCTGACCCGGCAGGATATGGCCTGCGCCTTCGTCACCGGCTACGGCCGCAAAAACTACGAGGGCGCCGACGGCGAGATCAGCGAGCTGACGGCGCACGCGCTGGGCGGGCGCTTCGTGTTCCCCGACCTGCGCACGGTCATCGACATCGGCGGGCAGGACGCCAAGGTCATCGCCCTGTCGCCCTCCGGCAAAATGGTGAACTTCGTCATGAACGACAAGTGCGCCGCCGGTACGGGGCGGTTTCTGGACGTGATGGCGTCCATCCTGCGGCTGGACGTGGACGCGCTGGACACCGAGGCGGCCAAGGCCACCGCCCCCGCCGCCATCTCCAGCACCTGCACGGTGTTTGCCGAGAGCGAGGTCATCAGCCAGCTGGCAAACGGCGTCAAGCGCCCCGATCTGGTGGCGGGTATCTGCCGCAGCGTGGCCAGCCGCGTGGCGGCACTGGCGCGGCGTGCCGGCGTCACGGAGCGGGTCTGTCTCTCCGGCGGCGTGGCACAGAACGACGCGGTGCGGCAGGCTCTCAGCGACGAGCTGAACGTCCCCGTCAGCGTTGACCCTCTGGCGCAGTACTTCGGCGCCATCGGCGCGGCGCTGTGGGCATATAAGCAGCAAGTATAAGCAAGATGGAGATTTTTGCATAAAGGAACGAGGAGGAACTGAAATGGCAGAAGAAGTGAAGAAGGCTCCGAAGCCGGTGGATCCCAACTCCGCCAAGTACAAGCTGGGCAAGATCGCGGCGGACGCCTACGTGGACGCCATCGAAGCCAAGAAGCGGGGCGAGAAGGTGGCATGGGTGTCCAGCAACTTCCCTGTGGAGATTCCGGAGACCATGGGCATCGCCACCGTATACCCCGAGAACCAGGCCGCCGGCATCGCCGCCCGCGGCGCGGGCACGAGAATGTGCGAGGTGGCGGAGTCCGAGGGCTACTCCAACGATATATGTGCCTACGCCCGCGTGTCCCTGGCCTACGCCAAGCTGAAATCCTGTCCCGAGCAGGACGTGGCCATGCCCGACGTGCTGCTGTGCTGCAGCAACATCTGCTCCTGCATGATCAAGTGGTACGAGAATCTGGCGCGCGAGCTGAACATCCCCATGATCCTGCTGGACATTCCCTTCAACCCCGACTATGAGGTGTCCGACGCGGAGGTGGCCTACGTCACCGGCCAGTTCTGGGATGCCGTAAAGCAGCTGGAGGAGATCACCGGCAAGAAGTGGTCCGACGAGAAGTTCAAGGAGGTCACCGGCTTCTCCTGCCGCTCCAGCCGCGCATGGCTGGCGGCCACCGGCTGCGCCAAGTATGTGCCCTCTCCCTTCAACGGCTTCGACCTGCTGAACCACATGGCCGTCATGGTCACGGCTCGCGGCAAGTCCACCGCCGCCGACGCCATGGAGACGCTGCTGAAGGAGTATGAGGACAACCACAAGAACGGCGTCTCCACCTTCCGGGGCGAGGAGAAGTACCGTATCATGTTCGAGGGCATCGCCTGCTGGCCGTATCTCCGCGCCACCAGCACCGGCCTGAAGTCCCGCGGCATCAACATGGTCACCACCATCTACGCCGACGCCTTCGGCTTCGACTACAACACCTTTGACGAGATGATCCGCGCCTACTGCAAGGTGCCCAACGCCATCAATCTGGAGATGAGCCGCGACAAGCGCATCAAGCTCTGCAAGGACAACCACGTGGAGGGTATGCTGGTGCATACCAACCGCTCCTGCAAGCTGTGGAGCGGCTTCATGTACGAGATGAGCCGCCAGATCGGCGCGGAGTGCAACATCCCCGTGGTCAGCTTCGATGGCGATCAGGCCGACCCGCGGAACTTCTCCGAGGCACAGTACGACACCCGCGTACAGGGTCTGACGGAGATCATGGAAGCCAACAAGAGCGCGAAAGGAGAGTAAGCCATGAACGACATCCTCAACAAACTGCATGAGGCGGCAGCCTCTCCCCGCGCGCAGATGGACGGCTATCTGGCGCAGGGCAAAAAGATCGTGCTGTGCGCGCCCGTCTACACCCCGGAGGAGATCATTCACTCCATGGGCTTCGTCCCCATGGGCGCGTGGGGCGGCGATGTGGCGCTGAACCGCGCCAAGGAGTACTGTCCCGCCTTCCTGTGCGCCATCGTCCAGTCCATGCTGGAGCTGGGCATCAACGGCGCGTATGACGGCGCTTCCGCCATCGTCATCCCCTCCCTGTGCGACACCCTGAAGACTGTGGGCGAGAACTGGAAGTACGCCGTGCCGTCCATCCCTTTCATCCCTATGACCTATCCCCAGAACCGCAAGCCCGCCTACGGCGTGGCCTACACCAAGGCCGGGTACGAGCGGGTCATCCGCGACCTTGAAAAGCTGGGCGGCACTTTCTCCGAGGAGAAGCTGCTGGACTCCATCAAGGTCTATAACCGCCACAACGCCGCCATGCGGAAGATCGACGAGCTGTTGGCTGTTCACCCGGAGATCACCGCCGCCCAGCGCAGCGACATCTTCAAGAGCGCCTTCTTCATGACCAAGGAGGAGCACACGGAGCTGGTGGAGGCGCTCATCGAGAAGCTGGAAGCCCAGACCCCCGCCGCCGAGAAGCTGCCCATCGTCATTTCCGGTATCCTGACGGACGCCCCGGCGCTGAACGCCATTCTGGACGAGATGGATATGCACATCGTGGCCGACGACGTGGCCGCCCAGTCCCGCCAGTACCGCACCGACGCGCCGGAGCGCGCCGACGCCCTCAACGCGCTGGCGGAGAAGTTCGCCGCCATGGACAACTGCTCCGTGCTGTATAACCAGGATAAGCCCCGCGTTAAATGGATCGTGGACACCGCCAAGGCGAGAAACGCCAAGGGCGTTCTGGTGGTGCTGACCAAGTTCTGCGACCCGGAGGAATTCGACTATGTGATGATCAAGAAGGCCTGCGAAAGTGCCGACCTGCCCCTGACGCTGGTGGAGGTGGATCGCCAGATGGTACGCTTCGAGCAGGTGCGCACCAATCTGGAGACCTTCCGCGATCTGCTGAAGATGTAAACAACAACCTATAACATACATGGAGGAACGATATGAGCGAAGTGAAACGTCCCCTCGAGGGCGTGAAGGTGCTGGAGCTGGCCACCTTTATTGCCGCCCCCTGCTGCGCCCGCTTTCTGGCGGATCTGGGCGCCGAGGTCATCAAGGTAGAAGCCCCCGCCGGCGACCCCCTGCGCTACACCGCCGTCAACGAAGGCCGCCCTCAGGATCAGAAGGAGAACACCTCCTACGATCTGGAGAACGCCGGCAAGACCTGTGTCTGCCTGAACACCAAGACCCCCGCCGGCCGCGAGGCGCTGGAAAAGCTCATCGCCGAGGCGGACATCTTCATCACCAACTGGCGGCAGAACCCGCTGAAGAAGGCCGGTCTGGACTACGAGACGCTCCACGCCAAGTACCCCAAGCTGGTGTACGGCTTCGTGTCCGGCTACGGTGAGAAGGGACCCGACAAGGATCTGCCCGGCTTCGACTTCACCGCCTTCTTCGCCCGCGGCGGCATTCTGGGCACCCTGTTTGACAAGGACAGCCTGCCCATGCTGACCATCGCCGGCTTCGGCGACCATCAGGTGGGTATGTATCTGGCCTCCGGTGTGCTGGCGGCTCTGTACCGCGCCCGGGAGACGGGCATCGGCGACCGCGTGGTGGTGTCCCTGTTCCACAGCGCTATCTGGGACGTGTCCCTGCTGCTGCAGGCCAGCCAGTACGGCGATCCCACCACCCAGTATCCTCTGTCCCGCCGCACCCTGCCCAATCCGCTGGTGGTGGCGCACAAGACCAAGGACGACAAGTGGCTCCAGATCGCCATGCCCCAGTACAACCGCCACTATCCCATCTTCATGAACGCCATCGGCCATCCCGAGCTGGCGGAGGATCCCCGCTACTATCCTCAGACCAACCTGCAGGCCAACATCGAGGAGTTCTACGACTTCCTCGTCAAGGAAATGGCCAGCCGCACGCTGGACGAGTGGTGCAAGCTCATGGACGCCAACGACCTGCCCTACGCCGTAGCGCAGACATGGGATCAGCTGCTGGTGGATAAGCAGGCCTGGGCTTCCGGCTGCTTCTATGAGATGGAATATCCCAACGGCGCCAAGCGCACCATGGTGCGGCCTCCCGTCATCTTCGAGGAGACGGAGCTGCCTCCCTACAACCGCGGACCCTATCTGGGCGAGCAGACCGAGCTGGTGCTGAAGAACCTGGGCTACACCGACGAGCAGGTGGCTGCCATGATAGCCGCGGGCGAAGCGGTGCCCATGGATCCTTCCCTGAAAGACTGACGGCGGGATCTTTTCCGCCCTGCCATCGTCAAACCGTCTCGACGTACACACGGTACGCCATCGCCGGTTTGCCATCGGCAGAACGAAAAATCTCTCCGCCGTAGGCGGAGCGCGACGAACACGAACACCCCGGCGACTTGAGGAAAAGCAAAATATAGGGGCGCGGCGCGTTGAAGAGCGCGCCGCCGCCCAAAAATATGAAGGAGAAGAATCATGAAAATCGCTGCTTATGAAGTACGTCCCGACGAAAAGCCCGTTATCGAGAGCCTGTGCAAAAAATATGGCATCGACCTGATCTCCACTCCCGCCAATCTGGATAAGACCACCGCCAGCATGGCCGCCGGCTGCGACGGCGTGACCACGCTGGGGCAGAGCGACTACTGCAACGAGGTGCTGGACGAGCTGAAGGGCTACGGCGTCAAGGTGCTGGCCAGCCGCTGCGTGGGCTACAACCACATGAACTGCGACTACGCCCGCTCTCTGGGCTTCCGCCTGTGCAACGGCGCTTACGCGCCCAACGGCGTGGCGGAGTACACCGTTATGGCCATCCTGATGTGCATTCGCAAGTTCAAGAAGGCGCTCTACAACACCAACGACAACGACTTCACCCTGAAGGGCAAGATGGGGCGCGAGCTGCGCACCATGACCGTGGGCGTCATGGGCACCGGCAAGATCGGCTTCACTGTCATCAAGTGCCTCAGCGGCTTCGGCTGCCGCATCATCGCCAACGATGTCTATGAGAACGACGCCGTCCGCCAGTATGCCGAGTACGTGGATCTGGATACCCTGTACCGGGAGTCCGACATCATCACCATCCACACCCCGCTGCTGCCGGAGACCACCGGCATGATCAACCGGGAGACCATCGCCAAGATGAAGGACGGCGTGGTGTTTATCGACAACGCCCGGGGCGAGCTGATGGATATCGACGCTGTCACCGAGGCGGTGGAGTCCGGCAAGTTCGGCGCCCTGTTTATGGACGCCTTCCCCGGCGAGACGGGCATCATCCACGTCCCCCACGACGAGGACATCATCCGCACCCCCGGCATGCCCTACTTCAAGCTGAAGTACCTGCGCTCCTTCGTCAACGTGTACCACACCCCCCACATGGCCTTCTTCACCGAGGAGGCCGCCGAGCAGATGGCGGAGTGCGGCGTCAACAGCATTTACGAGATCCTGACGGAGGGCAAGTCCCGGCACGAGATCCCCTGCTGAGCAAACAGCAGCTATACTGAACAGGAGGAAAACTATGATTTTCGACGCAAAGCATGAAATGATCCGCAAGCTGGTGCGCCAGTTTGCCGAGACCGAGCTGACCACCGAAGTTCTGGACAAGGTGGAGGAGACCGGCGAGTTCCCCGAGGAGATCGTGGACAAGATGGCCAAGTGCGGCTTTCTGGGTCTGAAGATCCCCCGGGAGTACGGCGGCGCCGGTGCCGACACGCTGGCCTATATCATCATGATCGAGGAGATCGCCCGTGTCTCCGCCGTGGCCAGCCTGTACGCCAACACCCCCAACTCCCTGGGCGGCGGCCCCCTGATGCAGGCGGGCACCCCTGAGCAGCTGGAAAAGTACCTCCGCCCCTCCGTGGAGAACAAGGTGAAGATCGTGTTCGGCCTCACCGAGCCGGGCGCCGGCTCTGATGCCAGCGGCATGGTCACCACCGCCGTGAAGGACGGCGACTACTACGTCCTCAACGGCCGCAAGTGCTTTATCTCCGGCGCACCGCTGGCGGATTACTGCATCGTCTACGCCAAGACCGATATGACGAAGGGCAACAAGGGCATCTCCGCCTTTATCGTGGACATGAAGGCGCCCGGCGTCTCCTGCGGCAAGCACGAGGCCAAGATGGGTCTGGTGGGCTATGCCACCTCCGACGTGGTGCTGGAGGATGTCCGCGTCCACAAGAGCGACATGCTGGGTAAGGAGAACATGGGCTTCATCAACGCCATGAAGACGCTGGACGGCGGTCGTTTGGGCGTGTCCGCCCAGTCCATCGGTCTGGCGCAGGGCTGCCTGGACGAGGCAATCAAGTACTCCAAGGAGCGCGTCCAGTTCGGCAAACCCATCTGCAAGAATCAGGCCATCGCCTTCATGCTGGCGGACATGGCCACCAAGCTGACCGCCGCCAAGGAGCTGGTCTACATGGCCGCCCAGATGAAGGACAGAAACGACCCCAACGCCTCCATGTATTGCTCCATGGCCAAGTATTTCGCCTCCGAGACCTGCAACGAGATCGCGGCCAAGGCCGTGCAGATCCACGGCGGCTACGGCTACATCAAGGAGTATCCCGTGGAGCGCAAATACCGTGACTGCCGCGTGTTTACCATCTATGAGGGCACCTCTCAGGTGCAGCAGATGGTCATCTCCGGCAATTTGCTGAAGTAACGCGGAAAGGAGCAAGAATAGAATGAAGCTTATCGTATGTGTCAAGCAGGTGCCGGATACCTCCGGCAAGGTGGCCGTCAACGCCGATGGCACCCTCGACCGCGCCTCCATGCAGACCATCATCAACCCCGACGATATGAACGCCATCGAAGCCGCCCTGACCCTGAAGGATCAGCTGGGCTGCCCCGTGATCGCCGTGTCCATGGGTCCCCCTCCCGCCGCCGGCATGCTGCTGGAGCTGAAGGCCATGGGCGTGGACAAGGCCGTGCTGGTGTCCGCCCGCGAGTTCGGCGGCTCTGATACCTTCGCCACCTCCCAGATCCTGGCGGCTGCCATCAAGAATCTGGGTGTGGACGAGGATGACATCATCTTCTGCGGCCGTCAGGCCATCGACGGCGATACCGCCCAGGTGGGCCCCCAGATCGCCGAGAAGCTGGAGATCCCCCAGGTGTCCTATGTGGCCGACATCAGGAAGGAGGGCAACACCCTCACCGTCCAGCGCATGCTGGAGGACGGCTACATGACCGTGCAGGTGCAGACTCCCTGCCTGCTCACCTGCATCAAGGAGCTGAACACCCCCCGCTATATGACCATCCGGGGCATTCTGGACTGCGACAAGGAGCCTGTCACCGTGCTGGACTACAACGCGCTGAAGGACGATCCCCTCATCGAGGTGGATACCATCGGCCTGAAGGGTTCCCCCACCAATATCTACAAGAGCTTTACGCCTCCCCGCAAGGGCAGCGGCATGATGCTGGAGGGCAGCGGCAAGGAGACCGTGGAGAAGCTGTTCGGCATCCTGTCTGCCAAGCACATTATCTGAGAAGGGAGAAACGATATGTCTACTTTTATGAATACCGATCCCAAGGCGTTCTCCGGCGTGTGGGTCTTTTGTGAGCAGCGTCAGGGCGTGATGATGCCCACCACCTTTGAGCTGATCTCCGAGGGGCGCAAGCTGGCCGACGAGCTGGGCGTTCAGCTGTCCGGCATCCTGCTGGGCGACAACGTGGACGGCATCGCCGCGGAGCTGGGCGGCTACGGCGCGGACAAGGTGTACGTCTACAACAGCCCTCTGCTGAAGGACTATACTACCGACGCCTATACCAAGGTCATCACCGACGCGGTGCACGAGTTCAAGCCCGAGATCCTGCTGTTCGGCGCCAGCCACATCGGCCGCGACCTGGCGCCCCGCTGCGCCGCCCGTCTCCACACCGGCCTGTGCGCCGACTGCACCCATCTGGACGTTGATCTGAACGGCTACATCAACTTCCTGCGCACCGGCTCCTCTCTGGACGTGGACTCTATGAACTTCGAGACGAAGCTCTTCGACGTGAACACCAACCTGAAGATGACCCGTCCCGCCTTCGGCGGTCACCTGATGGCCACCATCGTCTGCCCCCGCTTCCGCCCCGCCATGGCCACCGTGCGCCCCGGCGTCATGAAGAAGCGCGATTTCGACGTCGCCGGCGTGAGCAAGGTGGAGATCGTCCATCCCGCCTTCACCCTCACCGAGGCCGATATCCACACCAAGGTGCTGGAGATCGTCAAGGCCGCCCGCGCCATGGTGGATCTCACCGGCGCTGAGGTGGTGGTCTCCGTGGGCCGCGGCATCGCCAAGGACGTGGAGAAGGGTATCGCCATGGCCGAGGAGCTGGCCGCCCTCATGGGCGGCGTGGTGGGCGCGTCCCGCGCCGTGGTGGACTCCGGCTGGATGACCGCCGACCATCAGGTGGGTCAGACCGGCAAGACCGTCCATCCCCGCATCTATGTGGCGCTGGGCATCTCCGGTGCCATCCAGCACAAGGCCGGCATGCAGGACTCCGAGTGCATCATCGCCGTCAACAAGAGCGACGTGGCCCCCATCTTCGAGGTGGCGGACTACGGCATCTGCGGCGACCTGTTCAAGGTCGTGCCCATGATGATCGAGGAAATGAAGGCGCTGAAGAAGTAAGATATTCTCCCTCCCCACAAAGGGAAAAGCCCGGAGCCGCCGGCTTCGGGCTTTTCTCGCTCCGGAACTTGCCATTTGCGCCGGAATGCGCTATAATACTGCCCATATTTTTTCGGAAAGGGGGGACGACCCATGCCGGAAGCCGTACATATCGACTGGCAGCCCATCGGCGACAGGCGCGCCAGCGAAGCCATCTATGAGCAGCTGCGGGAGCTTATCACCTCCGGCACACTGCGCCCCGGCGACCGTCTGCCCTCCGAGCGCGCCATGATGGAGCAGCTGCACCGCTCCCGCCCCACCATCCGGGAGGCGCTGCGCATGCTGGAGCAGGGCGGCTATGTGGCCTCCACCCACGGCGCCAGCGGCGCGGTGGTGCAGGAGCTGACCATCGACGGGGTAGAGCAGCCGCTGACGGCCATGCTCCGGCTGAACCAGATATCGCTGGAGGAGCTGGGCGAATACCGCGCCGTCAACGATGGTACCATCGCGGGCTGGGCGGCGCTGCGCCGCAGCGAGGAGGATCTGGCGGACATGGAGGCGTGTCTGCTGGCAGCGGAGCAGGCGCTGGGCGACAGCCGCCGCTTTGCGGAGCTGGACGTAGGATTCCACAGCCTGCTGTCCCGCGCCACGGGCAATCAGGTGGCCATGATCGTCACCGAGGTGCTGGGCAAGGTGGAGCAGCATGTGCTGCTGAAGAAGATGTCCACGCTGAACGATGTCCAGCAGCTGGCGCTGGCGCGCCGCATCCTCGGCCGTCACCGGGAGATACTGGACGCCATCCGCCGCCGGGACGATGCCGCCGCGAAGCAGGCCATGCGGGAGCATACCCGCGCCGCCGGAACCGACCTGAAGGTATAAGAGAGATACAAAAAAGATATAAAAAAGGCATGAAAAAAGACCGCCCCCGGCGGTCTTTTTTATACCTCCCCCCGTGCCAGCATCCCTGTCGGTGAAAGCGATATACCCTTTGCAGCCCTCTCTGCATAATACCCCCGGCTTTTGGCCATCCTTCAGAGAGAAAACAGGCTGCATGGGCGCTCTATCCACGATTATTATACACGATTTCCGGCATGAGGTCAAGTGACCTCATAGAAAAAGGCCGCTCCTGTTATCATAAACGCAGCGGAGGTGGTCGAGTGGTAGATGCAGTATTGGTAGGGCGGGTCTTGCAGACCTATCGGACGCGCAAGGGAATGTCGCAGGAGGTGCTCAGCGGACTGGCTGGGTTGGACAGAACACATTACAGCAAGCTGGAGCGCGGCTTGCGCAGCCCCACGCTGGACACGCTGTTCAAGCTCGCTCAGGCGCTGGATGTGCCGCCCCACGAGATCATTCAGGCCATCGAAGTACAGATGAGAATATAAAAGAGACAGCCCGCCGGCTGTCTCTTTTTTCATTCCCCAAAATACCGCTTCGTCTCGCGGATGTTGTGCTGTATCTCCTGCCGCAGTTCCTCCAGCGAGGCGAATTTCTTTTCGCCCCGGAGACGACGGCAGAATTCGATGCGTATCTCCTGCCCGTACAGGTCGCCGTCAAAGCCCAGCAGGAACGTCTCCACCGACACGGCGTCGCCGTCGGTGACGGTGGGGCGGGTGCCCACGTTGGTCACGCCGTGGTACATCCGGCCGTCCGGCAGGTACACGCAGGTGACATACACCCCATGGGCGGGCGCGAGCACATGCTCCGGCACCGCCAGATTCACCGTGGGTATGCCGATGGTGCGCCCGATGCGCTGACCGTGCTGCACCGTCTGGCTCAGGCAGTGGCGGTGCCCCAGGAATTCCGCCGCCCGCTCCATGTCGCCCGCCTCCACCAGCGTGCGGATATAGGTGGAGCTGACGGTGATGCCGTCCCACTGCACCGGCGGGATAATGTCGCAGCCGATGCCCAGCTGGGCGCATTTCTCCTGCAAAAGCTGCACATTTCCGGCGTTCTTATGGCCGAATCGGTGGTCGTGCCCGGCCACAAAATGCACCGCGCCGTAGTCCCGGATCAGCATCCCGATATACTCCTCCCACGGCATGGTCATCATCTGCCGGTCGAAGGGGGCGAATACCACCCGTTCGATGCCGTACAGCCGCTCCATCAGCCCCTGCCGGTCGCGGCTGGAGTTGATGAGATACACGGGCTGCCCCGTGACCACCTCCTTGGGCGGCCTGTCAAAAGTGAATGCCGTGGGCACGGCCTGCAATTCCCGCGCCCGCTCCGCTGTTTTTTTCAGCAGAGCGCCGTGCCCCCGGTGTACGCCGTCGAAAAAACCGAGGGCTATGACTGCTTTTTCCAAATCCTTCACGCTCCGAAAAAGTTTTTCTCCGAGGTCAGCACCCCGTTTTCCCACCGGCTCAGGCACAGAAACGTCCCGTCCGTGCCGTAGACCCGGTACAGCCCCGGCTGCAAGCCCTCCGCTGCCAGCGGATTCCCGCAGCGGCAGCGCCTGTCTGCTGGCTCCGAGGGAATGCGGTACGCCGGGTACTGCCGGAACAGGGAGTCGGTGGCCGCCAGCAGGCTTTCGCCCTGCCGCTGCACCTCCTCGATGGTGCGGCACTCCGCCAGTGTGAACCCGGCGGCCATGGTGCGCCGCAGGCTGCTCATGCAGCCGCCGCAGCCCAGCGCCCGCCCGATGTCGTGGCACAGGGTGCGTACATAGGTGCCTTTACTGCACCGGACGCGCAGCCGCCAGTCGCCGCCCGGCTCCTCCGGCTCCAGCAGCTCCAGCCCGTGGATGATCACGGTGCGGGCGGGGCGCTCGATCTCCTGCCCCTTCCGCGCCAGCTCATAGAGCTTCTGCCCGCCGATCTTGATGGCGGAGTACATGGGCGGCACCTGCTCTATCTCGCCGGTAAACCGCGCCAGAACCGCCTCCAGCTGCCCGCGGGTGATGCCCTCCGCCGGGTGCTGCTCCAGCACCTCACCGGAGGTGTCCTGCGTGTTGGTCACAAGACCCAGCCGCAGCCCGGCGATATACTCCTTGTCCCCGGCCTCGGCATAGGACACGGCGCGGGTGGCGCTGCCCACGAACACCGGCAGCACGCCGGTGGCCATGGGATCCAGCGTTCCGGCGTGACCGACCTTTTTTGTTTTCAGTATGCCCCGCAGCTTGCCGCACACGTCCATGCTCGTCCAGCCGGCGGGCTTGTCGATAATGATGATGCCGTTCGCCATGGCTCAGCCCACCACTTCCCGGTAGGCGGCCAGTATACCGGCCTTGACCTCGTCCATGGTGCCCTCCACTGTGGCGCCCGCCGCGGCCTTGTGGCCGCCGCCGCCCAGCACCCGGCACACGGCGCAGGCGTCCACACGGGGGCCTGTCCGCAGGGAGATCTTCACCCTGCCCGGCTTCAGCTCCCGCAGGGTGATGCCGCAGTCGGTGCCCTGCACCAGCGCAGCCAGACTGCTCAGCTCCTCGATGTCCGCTTCCGTGGCGTGCAGCTCCCGGCACAGGGACAGGGGGATGGACATGACCACCACCCGCCCGTTGTCGTACAGCTCCATGTCCGCCACCATCCGGGCTTCCATAGCCAGACGGACGGAGCTCTTGGTGCGGAACAGCGCCTTGTTCACCGCGCCCACGTCGATGCCGCAGTCCATCAGCTCCGCGGCGATGCGGTGGGTGCGGGCGGTGGTGTTGGTGTAGACAAAGCAGCCCGTGTCCGTGGACACGGCCACATACAGCGCCATGGCGATCTCCGGCGTCACGGACGCGCCCAGCGCCCGGATCACGTCGTATACGATCTCGCCGCAGGCGGCGGCATCCGCGTCCAGACAGGTGCGCTCCGCGAAAAACTCCTGGGAGCCGTGGTGGTCGATGGCCAGGCAGATACCGCCCTTATAGGGCAGCGCGTTGTCCGGCAGCAGATTGGGCGCGGCGATGTCCACCGACACCACGCTCTGCGGCACATAGCCCTCCGGCGCCCACAGGGACGCGGCGTAAGGCTCGTAGGTGCCGGTGATCTCCGGATTGGGCAGCAGATACGCAGCCTTGCCCATGCCCCGCAGGGCGCGGCACAGGGCGGCGGCGCAGCCCACGGTGTCGCCGTCGGGACGGACGTGGGTCAGTATCAGCACCTCGTCCAGCGTCCGCAGGAAGTCCGCCGTCTCCTGTACGGTCAGGCGGGCGCTCATTCCCGATCCTCCGGCAGCACGATGTCCGCGTTGGCGGGGTTGGCGGGCTTCACATGGTTCAGAAGATCCAGAATGTGCGCGCCGTGGGCGATGGAATCGTCCATGAAGAACTGCAGCTCCGGCGTGTAGCGCAGGTCGATGGCCTGCCCCAGCTCGTGCCGCAGATACCCGGCGGCGGACTTCAGACCCTTCATCAGTCCCTTTTCATCCGCGCAGTTCAGGGCGCTGATATACACCCGCGCATAGCGCAGGTCGCTGGTGGTGTCCACCCGCGTGATGGTCAGCATGCCCTCCGACACGCGGGGATCCTTCACGGTGCGCAGCAGCGCGCTCAGTTCCTTGCGTATCTCCTCATTGATGCGTCCGATGCGGTTTCCGGCCATAGGGCGCTCCTCCTTTCAAGAAAAAGATGGGTGGGCGCTCGCCCACCCATCGGCTGTTTGTTATACCTCGATCTGCTCCATGGTGAAGGCCTCCACGATGTCGCCTTCCTTGATGTCGTTGAATTTCTCGATGCTCAGGCCGCACTCGTAGCCGGCCTGCACCTCCTTGACGGAGTCCTTGAACCGCTGCAGGGAGGCCAGCACGCCCTCGTGGATCACGATGCCGTCCCGCACCAGACGCACCTGGCAGTCCTTGCGCTGCAGCTTGCCGTCCTGCACATAGCAGCCGGCCACGGTGCCCACGCCGGACACCTTGTAGGTCTGCCGTACCTCGGCGTGACCCAGCAGCACCTCCCGGAACTTGGGAGCCAGCATGCCCTTCATGGCGGCCTCGATCTCGTTGATGGCGTCGTAGATGACGCGGTACATGCGCATGTCCACGTTGGCGCGGGCGGCGCTCTCGCGGGCGGCGGCGTCCGGGCGGACGTTGAAGCCCACGATGATGGCCTGGGATGTGGAGGCCAGCATCACGTCGGATTCGTTGATAGCGCCCACGCCGCCGTGGATCACGCGGACGCGCACCTCCTCGTTGCTGAGCTTCTCCAGCGAGGCCTTCACCGCCTCCACGCTGCCCTGAACGTCAGCCTTGACGATCAGGTTCAGGTTCTTCATCTCACCTGCCTGGATCTGGCTGAACAGATCCTCCAGCGACACCTTGGTGACAGGTGCGTTGGCCTTGGCCTTTTCCTCGGCCTTGCGCTGCTCCACCAGCTCGCGCGCCAGCTTCTCGTCGGCCACGGCGTTGAACGTGGCGCCGGCAGAGGGCGCCTCGGACAGGCCAGTGATCTCCACGGGCACGCTGGGGCCCGCCTCGGTGATGCGCTGCCCCTTGTCGCTGACCATAGCGCGGACACGACCCACGGAGGTGCCTGCGATGATGATGTCGCCCTGATGGAGCGTGCCGTTCTGCACCAGCAGCGTGGCCACGGGGCCGCGTCCCTTGTCCAGACGGGCCTCGATGACGGTGCCCTGTGCCGCGCGGTTGGGGTTGGCCTTCAGCTCACCCACCTCAGCGGTAAGGGTCAGCATCTCCAGCAGATTGTCCACGCCCATGCCGGTCTTGGCGGAGATGGGGCACACAATGGTGTCGCCGCCCCACTCCTCGCACACCAGCCCGTACTCGGTGAGCTGCTGCTTGATGCGCTCAGGGTTGGCCTCAGGCTTATCCATCTTGTTGATGGCCACGATGATGGGGATACCGGCGGCCTTGGCGTGGTTGATGGACTCCACCGTCTGGGGCATGATGCCGTCCTCGGCGGCCACCACCAGAATGGCGATATCCGTCACCATGGCACCGCGGGCGCGCATGGAGGTAAAGGCCTCGTGGCCGGGGGTGTCCAGGAACGTGATGGGCTTGCCGTGGATCTCCACCTGATAGGCGCCGATGTGCTGGGTGATGCCGCCGGCCTCGCCGCTGGCTACATGGGCGTTGCGGATGTAGTCCAGCAGGCTGGTCTTGCCGTGGTCAACGTGACCCATGACCACCACCACGGGGGCGCGGGGCACCAGATCCTCGTCCTTGTCCTGATGGTCGTCGATCAGGCGCTCCTCGATGGTGACGACTACCTCCTTCTCCACCTTGCAGCCCAGCTCCTCGGCGATGATGGCGGCGGTGTCGAAGTCGATCATCTGGCTCAGGGAGGCCATGATGCCGTTCTTCATCAGGCACTTGACCACCTCGGCGCCGGTCTTCTTCATCCGGCTGGCCAGCTCGCCCACGGAGATCTCATCGGGGATCTGCACGGTGACGGGCGTCTTCTTAATGACCTCAAGCCGCAGCTTGCGGAGACGGTCGGCCTCCTCCTGCTTGCGCTTGTTGCTGTTGAAATTGTTGTCCCGGCGCTGCTTATTGCGGAACTTCTCCTTGCCCTGGGGCGCCTGCTGGTCGCGCTTGCCGCTGCTGCGGGCGTCGGCCATGTCCTGCAGCTTCTCGTCGTATTTGTCCAGGTTCACATTGGTGGCCTTGCGGGTATCCACCACCTGACGCTGGGGCACGCGGGACATGGGCTGCTTGGGCTGCTCGGCGGGTTTGGCGTTCCCGGCGGCAGGGGCCTGCTGCTGGGGCTTGCCGCTGCTCTGGGCAGGCGCGCTCTGGGCGGGCTTGGCCGCCGACGCAGGCTTCTTTTCCGCGGCTTTCGCACCCTCGGCATAGATCACCGCGATGCTGCTCACCGGGTTGTGCTGGGTCAGATACTCAAAGATGAGGCTCAGCTCCCGATCCTCCAGCACCTGCATGTGATTCTTGGGCGTTTCGGCGTACTTGGTCAGGATCTCCGTGATCTCCTTCGTGGACACGCCGAAATCCTTGGCCACCTCATGCACTCTGTATTTGTTAGCGATACTACCCAAATAAAGCCACCTCCATCTCAGTTGATCGCGCCGCTTTCGCGCCGCGCTGTGTTCTTCCTTACTTGCCGGACGGCTTCCGGCTTCCCTTGCCCTTCTTCACCGGCAGAGCGTTCTCATACCGCTGTCCGGGCGCTTCCTTCCTCTGCGGCCGTCTGCTTTTCGCATCGCGGCTGCTGCGTTCCTTATATACCCTGTCCGGGCGGTCAGCCCGCCGGGGCGACCTGCGCTCCGGCTCCGGACGGCCTTCCGGCGGGTGCGCCGGTTCCTCCGGCGGCTTGGCGGCATGGACGCGCCGCTTGCCCTGCCGCAGGTTCTTCTCGTGCTGCGCCTGCTCCTCTTTCCGCTCCCTGGCGCGCTTGGCCTTGATGTCCAGCGCCTGCGACGCCGCGCCGTAGGTCTCGCCGTCCGCCGCCGCCAGCTTCCTCACCAGCGACTGGGCGAAGCCGATGTCCGTCACCGCGCACATGGCCACGCTGGTGCGTCCCAGCGCCCGGCCGAAGGCGTCCTTATCGGCAGGGAAGGGGAGGCACAGGCAGCTGCCCGCGTGGGCAAAGCTGTACGCCCTGCGGACGGAGGACGCTGCCGCGTCCCGCGCCGTAAAGATGACCCGCGCCTTCTTGCCCCGTGCCGCCGCGCCCACAGGCTCCTCGCCCACGGCCACCGCGCCGGCGCGCAGCGCCAGTCCCAATGTGGATAACAAATGCTCTGTCACAGCGCCACCATCTGCCCTTCCAGCGCGTCATAGACCTCCGCGGGGATGGCGGTGTCGAACGCGCGCTCCAGTGCGCGGCTTTTCCGCGCCTTTTTCAGACACTCCGGATCGGGACACACATACGCGCCCCGCCCCGACTTCTTGCCGGTGGCGTCCAGCAGGATCTCGCCCTCCGGCGTTTTCACAATGCGCAGCAGCGCCTTTTTGTCCTTCATCTCGCGGCAGCCTACGCACTGCCGCTGCGGTATTTTGCGGGGCTTCTGCATAGCTGCCGCTCCTTTCTTACTCGGCGTTGGCCGCCTTGATGTCGATCTTGTAGCCGGTGAGCCGGGCGGCCAGACGTGCGTTCTGACCCTCCTTGCCGATGGCCAGACTCAGCTGGTCGGCGGGCACCGTTACGCGGCAGGCCTTGCCCTCGTCGGCCAGCTGCACGCTGACCACGTCCGCCGGCGCCAGCGCTGCGGCGATGAACTCGGCGGGATCCTCGCTGTACTTGATGATGTCGATCTTCTCGCCCCGCAGTTCGTCCACGATGGCGTTGACGCGCTGCCCTCTGGGGCCAACGCACGCGCCGATGGGATCCACGTTGGGATCGTCCGACCACACGGCGATCTTGGTGCGGTTGCCCGCTTCCCGGGCGATGGAGCGCACCTCCACGGTGCCGTCGTAGATCTCCGGCACCTCCAGCTCGAACAGCCGCTTCACCAGACCGGGGTGGGTGCGGGAGATCAGCACCTGCGGGCCGCGGGTGGAGCGGCGCACCTCTACCAGATACACCTTGACCATCTGCCCCTCGTGCAGCTCCTCGCCGGGCACCTGCTCGTTCATGGTCAGCACCGCGTCGGTGGCCTCCGCGCCGGTGCCGATGCGCAGTATCACGTTGCCGCTGCGGGGATCGATACGGCTGACGGTGCCGGTGAGGATCTCGTGCTGCTTGCTGCCCCACTCGTCGTAGATCATGCCGTGCTCGGCCTCACGCAGACCCTGAATGATGACCTGCTTGCCGTTGCCGGCGGCGATGCGGCCGAACTCCACGGACTCCACGGGGAAATTCACCATGCCGCCCAGCTCATTCTTGGCGGAGATACGCTTGGCATCCTCCAGAGAGATCTGGCTGGCGGGGTTCTCTACCTCCTCCACGATCTCCTTCTGGACGTACATCTTCAGATCCTTCTTCTCCTCGTCCACGTCCACCACCACGTACTCCACGCCCTCGTGGTCACGCTTGTAGGCGGTGGTCAGCGCCTGAATGATCTTGCCCATCATGAAGCTCTGGGGAATGCCCCGCTCCTTTTCCAGCATGGCAAGCGCCGCAAAAATTTCGTCACACTTCATGTCGTTTCTCCTTATATCAAGTCGTCTTAAAATTCCACCCGCAGGCGCACCAGCGCCACCTCGTTTTTCTCCAACCGCACCGGCTCCGCCGTGCCCATGTCCAGCAGCACCGCGCCGTTGTCATAGCCCGCCAGCTTTCCGGCGAACTCCTTCCGCCCGTCCTTGGGCTGATAGGTCTTTACCAGCACCGGGCTGCCCATGAACTGCTGAAAATCGCCGGGGCGCTTCAGCTGCCGCTCCAGTCCGGCGGAGCCCACCTCGAACACATAGCTGCTCTCGATGGGGTCGGCCTCGTCCAGCAGGTCGCTGACCTTGCGGCTGATGGCCTCGCAGTCCAGAATGTCCACGCCGCCGTCCTTGTCCAGATACAGCCGCAGGTACCACTGTCCCGCCTTCCGGACGTACTCCACGTCCCAGATGCGGCAGCCCTGCTCCTGCACCGCCGGCTCCGCCAGCTCCCACACGATATCGGTGATCTTCTTCACAGGCGTCCCTCCGATTTTAACAAATCAAAAATGCTCAAGAAAAAGAGCGGACACATCGTCCACTCCCAGTCAATACCTTACTTACACGCACAGCATACCATATAAATGCGCAAAGTGCAAGCCTTTTTCTTGAAAAACTCCCGTGAAATAGGTGGAAAAGGGTCAATTTCGTCCCGCCGTCATCCCATGGGGGTGGGCGGTTTGTATAACCCCCGCACCTGTAGGGCGGGGCCCGCGTGCCCCGCCGCGAGATCTGAGCTGCTTCCGGCGGGACACATGGGTCCCGCCCTACAAAGTACAGCGGCTGCACAGGGCGGACAGAGTCGTCCGCCCCTACAAAACTCCCGCGAAATAGGGAGAAAAGTGTCATAAACGGAGCAAGAGAGCGGCTCACGCCGCTCTCAGACTGTCAAAAAACCTGCTCGGTTACAAGTATCGGAGGGAAGGATACCATCGATTGGCAAGGGCAAACACGCCTGACAGCGTGTCTTTCCGGCGCTTTTTGCTCTTTTCGCCTTGGCGGGCGCCAGCCTCGCTCCAAAGGAACGTCGCTCGGCAGCATCGGCGAGAATATGCCGACTCAGCCCGCCTGCGTCTCAAAAAGCAAAAATCACTCGAAAATCCATCGCTGGCAGGTGCGGAGCAGTTTTGCCGGAGCAGAAATGTGTCCAGACAAGAAAAGACCCGCAGAGAATACTTGCCGTATTGTCAAGGGGCTTGACGCAGTATGGGCACATTTCTGCCCGTCAAAACCGTGTCTGCCCTTGTCAATCGATGGTA